>Ga0179593_1504000_pt1 | contig 30787 bp, 34 predicted proteins | sample CZODoug2_1_08_16_FD_185931 | JGI IMG/M metagenome (GOLD analysis project Ga0179593, IMG submission 185931) | Vadose zone soil fungal communities from Angelo Coast Range Reserve, California, USA - CZODoug2_1_08_16fungal (PacBio error correction) | ecosystem: Environmental > Terrestrial > Soil >...
AGCCAAAGAAAAGAAATCATCACGGAAAAAAACCGGTCGAAAAACATCAAGGGGGATAAAAAATAATCGTGAAGAGAAAGAGAAAGAAACGGGGGCAGGGGAAGCCAGGGAAGAACATCGTTGCTTACAAAAAAAAAAAGGATCTCTGCGGGAGAAATGGATCTCCAATAAGACAAAAAATTGATCTCTCCACGGAAAAAAAAGGGGTGGGTTCGTTTCCTCGGGGACGCCAGCAAGCCACGAAAACTAAGGCGCAACGGGGAAAACATAACGAGACAAAGGTCGTGGGGGAATCCTTTGGCCCAGTCCTAAAACGGAAAAAGGAAAATCAGAAAACGGCGCCGGCCGTCTCTAAAAAAAGAAAAGCCCTAGGGTTGAGAGGGCCGAATCTATGGGGGGAACGAGGAAGAATCGAAAGGAAAAACAATCTCTTCCGCCTGGGGATGCGAAGAATGGGGCATTCGTAGAACCGGCTACCGAAAACAGGGGTATCGACTAGAGGGGGTGGAACAAGAACTGATTAGGGGAAGCGAAAGACTTCTTCTGAGGAAGGTCGGATGGAACAAAACTACGTCGCAAACGCCCGGGATAAAAAAGAAAGGGGGGGGGCTTATGGGCTGGGGAACCCCCTGGGGCGTAGAAGTGACTCCGGTCGATAGATACAAGAGAGGGCCAATAAAGAAAAACTGGCGATGTCCAATTCTGAGGGGGAAATAAGGGAATCAAAGGGAAACGGTCCCAAACCATCCAAGGGTCATGTAACAGATGAGAAAAATACCGGTAAAACGGCCAAATGGGAGCGGAATCTCCCCCAGAATGGCAGTCTAAAACCCGGATATGGGAGAAAAGGCCAAAGGGGAAACCCGATCCGAAAGAACCAGAAACAATCTGAGGGTCTTCTCTCCGAGTGGGGGGGGCAGCCCTTCGACACTTGCTCCCTCGGGGTTAAAAAAAAGACAGAAAAAGGCCAAAAGCCCTGCAGCCCGGAGATCGGGGAAAAGTAAGAAAAAAAAAAAGGGAGTATCCAAAAAAAACTGACGTGGTCACCATCAGGGTTCTTCAAAGCCGGGTAGCCGTCAGACGGTTCAGAAGCGAAGCTAAGAGAAAGGAAACAAGCCCAAAAAAAAACACGGTCTGCTCGTCGCCTGGGGACATCGAAAACATGTTCCCGGTCGGGGGGGGGGAGGGGAAGGGAGTGCTAGGAAAGGTCGAGATGCACGGATGGATGTTCCTCTGGCCAAAAAAAAAGCAGGAAAGAGCGGGGAAGAACTTGGAAAATAGATCTACCAGCCAGAGGAAAAACCTCAACGGAAAAACCCGTTGGCCGCCGAACGGGAAGGAAAAGTGAATTACCTGTACCGTCGGGAGGAGGGGAGAACGTAATGGGAAAGAAAAACGACTCAAAAAAGAGATCTAAAGCAGCCCACGCAAAGTCCTCCCAAGAAAGCAAAATCAGAGGAAACCTGCAGCCAAGAAGAAAAAATGGTTGGGTTGGGGAATAAGACGTCCCAAGGGGAGGATTCCCTCGCCGTGGGGAAAAGGGGTGGGCGGCCCCAAACACCCCTAGGACGCAGGGTAAACGAGAGAGGGAAGGAGAACTTCCGCGGGGGAAATCAGAACGGGAGACGAGCTAACGGGAAAAACTCAAGGGGGGGGGAAAAACTGCTCCAGAAGGTTGAGTTTCCGTCTCCATTACTCCCTGAGGGAATGGGTAACCAAACACGGCGGTCGTCGCTCAGGGAAAGAAGAAAACCTTGTCAAGGGGACAGGCGTCCAAACTGCGCCACAAAATGAGCGAGGGCAAAGGGGATACTGTCATGTTCCCTCCCTCCGCAAAAGCCACATGGGACCATTGACGGGGGACGGGGAGGGGGGAAAGGGGGGGGAGATTCTCAATTGTACCGATTTGAAAAACGTAACTGAAAAGAAAAAGGGGGTGAGAGATAAAAGAAAGGAACGCGAAGGACTCGAAAAGAAAGCGGTATCTTGATTGGGGGTAAGGTTATCGTCCGGAAATGCTGATGGTACAGGGGGGGGAAAAAAAAAAAAAACTGTGGAGTTTTCGCTGCAGAAAATCAAAATCCGAGGGGGGGGTGAAAAAAAAGCCTTGGAAGGGAGCACAACAGGTATGGAAAAGAGGGGGACAAAAAACTCGGCTTAATAAGCTGCTCGCGTCATCGGCGTCCTCTAAAAAGAAAAGAGTAAAGTCCCTTTGTCTCAGCAGGAGACAGTGAGGAACGTTCGGGGGCAGTCACGGCGAAGGAAAAAGTAGAATTGGTTTCTGGGGGGGAGAACGGGAAAAACTAGATCCCTGGAAATCGGGGCTGGAGTCCAGGGATAAGGATAAACCCCAACCTAGGGGGCCGCTCAGGGTCAAAAAAAATAGTGACGAAATCAGCCAACTCCCAAGAGGGAAAAAACGGCCTATCTGAAGAAGGAGGGGAACATAAAAACTGGGACCGCCCTAAGTAGCGTTCTAAAAAGGCACCGACTGAAGAGAATGGGGAAAGGTGATTCCCTAAAAAGTTGGGGGTGGAAGGCTAGAGAATTGACCTCGGGGAGCTCGAAAAAAGACTAAAAGCTTCCAGTTTTCAATAAATTCTGCCTGCGCAAAGGTGCATGTGACCACTCTCAGAGGACGAGTGTCTGTATTAAAGATCATAATGGGGGGCGTGAGAGTGAAGTGGAAAAAGACAAAAAACCGGGGGAACCTTATGAGAGGAGAATGCAGACGACTCGAGAACGAAGGACAGCTGGGGGGAACGAGATCGAAAAGGAGGAAAAAAATCTGTCAGGGAGGGGACACGATACAAACTATCGTGCCTAAACGAGAAGAAGTCCGCAACCACTGTGATCCGACCAAAAAAAAGAAGATAAACTTTTCTGGGGCAGGCCTACTTTGACGAACGGAAAAAAATAAAGCAAGAAATTTCCGGAAAAATCTCCATAATCAATTGGATGAGAGCGCCACCAGGACAGACGTGAAACCAAAACAGGGTCGGGGGACGGACCTGAATTTAACCTACAAAGAGCTTCGAAAGGAAAGAATGAGATGAATTTTCAGAAAAAAGGTAGGAGATTGACCGCTTCGACCTAAGATAACAAAGGCCGCGGTAAGAAAGAAAGGAAAGATTAGAGGACTACCAGCCGGTCTTCAAAACTTTTCCGTTTGGGGGGGGGGGGGTCAAATTTCGAAACAAGAAAACAAAAAAATAAACTAGCGGTTTCGCACACGGAAAGCGGGGAAAAATCCCTATATCAGGTAACGAGCGGAAAACCAAACATAAAAGCTGGTTCCGAAAGACAGGGTATCCCGGTGGGGGAAAGGAGACCGAGAGACATCTGAGCAGGCAAACACATTAAATGAACCAACATCTTGCGCAGCGAAAAAAAAAGGGGCCGAGGAAAAAATAGCCCCAAAGGACGTATCTCACGCCTTTGTTGAACCAGATCGACGAGCAAAGACCGTGTTTGAAGACAGACAACAAAAAAGCTGACAGGGCAGAGCAGGGGAACGTCCATTCGGGAACAAGAGTCCAGGGGGGACAACTGAAGAAAAAATCAGGAAAGAAAGGAAAGAATTTGCAAAGGGGACAGACAACGCCTCGAAAAAAAGAAAAGGATCAAGGGGAATGAATCCTCTCGGGAAAACGGCCATTTCCAGTTCGCCAAACAGGGAGAAAGGTACTGATGGGGACTGGGATCTCAGCAAAGAACCGTCAACCGGCTGTACTGGATTTCCAGAGGGCGTGATTCCTGGGGGGGTCAGTTATGAGAGAGCCAAAGTGAGGGAAAGGGGTCCTTCAGAACGACTGCATCTGGGGGCAAAATAAAATATCTGGCAACCAGGTCGGGGGGAAATCAACGCCGAAAAAACCCGTTTTATACAGTACATATAAAAATTCAAGGTCCCTAGAAAACAAGAGGGGCGCCAGGATCCTGGTAGAACGAGGGACCAGGGATTAGGGACATTTATCGCCAGAGCGAATTACCCGATCTCAAACAAAATTCAGGAAACCATGGATAACAAAATTGGGACACAGAAACTCGGGTGAAACTGGAACAAGTGAAGAGCCAGTTTTGGGAAAAGGGGTGGGGACTGACAAAAAAATAGGAAGGGGGACAGGATCCTTTCATTGAAAAACGTAGGGCAGCTAGATTCATAACTTAAAGAAACGGAATGTCCGAAGCCAAAAAAAAGAAGTCAGTCATCAAAAACAAACACGAAATTCAAAAAGAAAACTCCGGGGGGAAATATAAGTCAAAGGGGAAAAAACAAGCGGGGAAAAACTGCGGGTAATTACAAAAAGAACCAGATTTCAGGGGAGTATGGAAAATCAAAAGAAAAATTATGCCTGTGCGGAAAAAACACGCCCGGGGTCAAAGAGGTGGTACTTAACTAGAGGGGATGAAAGGCACTTTGATGGGAGGGGGGGAGAAACCGGGACAGAAAGGTACGGCCAATCGGGCCAGAGAGGTGTACTGAGAGAAGAGAAGGAAACCTCAATTGAAAAAAGAACAAGCAATTTCTTGAGAAAGAAAGGAGAGTTTTCTGAAAAAAGAAAAAAGGGAAAGAGACATGATAAAGTTGGAAGAATGTCGGAAATAATGCACCTTAATTGGATGAGGGGGGATTAATTTTTGACAACCAATGGAAAGAAAAAATTAGAGAAAGAAGAACTAGAACCCTAAAGAAAGGCTGCATCCGGGGTCAGGGCAGTGATAAGAGGAACTAAAAAAAAATAGAGACAGTTTTACTGACAAAGAAAGGGTGGGTCCAATGGGGAAGAGAAAACCAAAAAATAAATCGGAAATATCAAGGTAATTGTCAATAGGGGGTTAGCAACCAAAAAAGTAAAGTACAATAGAGGGGAAAAAAAGTGAAAAAAAAAAAACCCAATGGGAGGGGGGGTGGACGCAAAGGAAAAAGGCATACCATTAAACGTGGGACGGGGACCACAAATTTTTTCTCAAAAAACCGCCCCATATCAGCTTCCAGAAAACAAAAAAAAAGAGGAGGAAGTTGGAGAGTAATGCGCGGGGCGCGGTAAAAGTGGTGGAGGAAACTCAAACGGGGATGACGGTAACTCAGGGGAAAAGGACAAACAAGATGGGGTTTTTCATCGGCGGAAGGAAAAAGAAGGTAAATGGGGCGGGAGAATAACGGGAAGGTCGGAAATTTTTAAGGGATAGGAGAGGCAAAATGGAAAAAGAATAGGGAGGATATCCAACAAAAAGTGCGGGGAGGAAGGATTCAGAAGAAGGGAGTTCAAGTGAACCTAAGGAAATTAAGGAGAGAGATTGGATAAATTGTGGTTCAAAACAACGTTGGAGAACCCCAATCATCAAACGTCAATTGGTGGAGAATACAGACATCATGCCCCGATGATGTCCCTCGGCGTAAAAGAGAACGAGAGAAGTGGGGGCAAAGAAACGGATGCCGGAGGGAGGATCCCACTGGGGAGGAAGAAAAAAAAGAATCAGGCGGCAAGCGGGCTTGCGGGTTACGGGAAGCCGTGAAAACCAGAAATCAAACAACTTGAAGAAAAACCCATGCAAGAAAGAAAAATAGAAATAACACGCGTGGGAGGGGAAAGGGTCAACTACTTGAAAAAGACACGTTCGAACTCTGGAAAGGTGTTAAACCCCTGCACAGGGAAAAGTCATGGTCGGACTCTTCATCCAATGCCATGCCGCTGGGAGCTTTAGTTACTGGATCGAGAAAATTCCGCGTAACCATAAGTAGGGACAGGTCATAAAAACATATAGACGAAGTGGAAGTAACACGTTTTACAGGGGGACGGTTACTTGACAAGTGAGTACGGAGGATATTGGGGGGGGGACTGAAAAAAGAAAATCGGGGACCCAGGGGAGGGGGGAGGGACCGTTGCTTGACCTACCTGGGGGGACGACTGGAGTAAGGGGGATGGTTAAGAAGTTAGACCTATTCATGATCATGATTGACTCAGTAGCCAGAAAACACGGTGTAGGTATAAAGGGAACCTTGACTGGTTCCGTTTTTCCCCTCAAAATGTTTAACTAAGTGTGCCATGAGAAAAGGGTGGGCCAGCATATTCCAAAAACCATGTGGAAGTCTGGGAGGCACCAAAGAACAACACATATTACTTAAAGAAGCCCCATGTAACTCACACTGTAATCGAGTCCCCCAAAAAAAAAAAAAAACTAGGTACCTGGTGGGGGGGTATGGCGAGAAAACTCAAGCGTGAAAAAAATTCTTGAGTAAAGGAGGCTACGAAAACTGGGGGTGATGGAAGAACCACTTTGGTGGGAGAACCAAGGCGGTGTCTTCATAGGGAACCTGTCGTAACCGGATGGGGGACGAAAGGGGGGTCGGGCCGGAAAAGCAAGGAAAAAGCCAGCGGCGCCTGGAAGGGCCGCAGCACTGGTAATGAAAAGTGTTGGGAGGGAGTCAACGTCCGCCAAGGAACTCCGCAAAAGGGGGTAGATGGACGGGAAGGAGCTGGCACCGGCAAAGAACGAGTTAAGTCACGCCTCGCCCGAAAGGGGAAATCTAAGGCAGTCGGGGCCAAAAAAAGAAGGACGAAAGGGAACGGGACAGCAAAAAAGGTGGGAAGTCCGGGGAAGGGGGGAGACTGAAAGAGGACCGAGCCCGCAAAAGGGCAGTACTATGCCAGGGGGGGGGGGTAGAAAGTGGAAACCCAAGCAGCCCCTGACCGCGGCTACAAACCAGAAAGGGGGATTCAACCGGTTCAGAGCTGTGTTCTTCACTCTGAATAGGGAGTACGGGAAAAAAGATAAGGAAGGAAGAACTCACGCAAAAGGGGGGTTGGGGGATTCCCCGGTACCCAATGCAGAAGAAAGAAAAAAGCCATTAAGGAGGGTGTAAGCGGAGCGGTTAGTCAGAAGCGTCGTCCGAAAGCTACGCTCACCGCCACGTCTTGAAAAAACCAGTCCCAGAAGGGGTCATAGGGTGTGTGGGGAGTCCATCACGAAAAGGTGTCGACTGACCGTTGGAAGCACTCAATAGCAGCGGTGAAAAAATGAAAAACTCATTAAGGAAAATAATCTATCTCAGTGCGCGGGAAAGGGGTCGAAAAAGGTATCAGAGTTTGAGACGGCAATGCAGGTACGGGACAAAACGAGAAGTTCATCCCCATCATGAAATAAAACTAAAAGAAGTTCTCCTAGATAGTTTAATAAAACGAGCCCCCCCTATAGGAGAGGCAGGGACCTTCCTAACTTCGGGGGCAGTTTCGATACTGAAAAAAATCTCTGCACCCGAGGTACACTGAAGGTGTCAGAATATTTACCCCCCACTGGGGGGGTCGGAGTCTAGTCCCAGAACAAATGGTAAAAGTCGTCGGGGGAAAACCCAAGCCACGCTTACTTGTTACACGCAAACGGTTCCCCGTTAGGGCTGTGACTCAAGAGTACACATAATGGCGGGAACCAGACCGGGACGTTGGGATTTCGTCAAATCAGGGAAAATGGAGTAATGACCTGATTTTTGAAGAAAGTCGGGAAAAGACGTATAAGGGTCTCGAGGAAAAAACCAAGGCCCGAACAGCTCAATCGTAACCGCCTGCTGAAAACCGACGTGCGAGGAAACACCGACGAAAGGAATAAACGGGAGGATCGCAGCGAAAAAACCAGCGTGAAGCAAGTGCAAAAGACCATTGTGAAAGGAAAACAGGAAACAAGCTGCCCAAAACAGGAGAGAAAAAAATGGACAGACTCTTACGACGAAGGTGAAAAAAAAAAGGAAGTAATCAGCAAATGAAATGGGATCTGGTGAGAGTCGACGGGAAGAGACCCACGAGAACCTTGGGAAAAAAAGAAATGTCGGAAAGAAAAAAGCGGAGAACCCTCCCAAAGAACGTTCCAAAGGCTTCGCACCAGGTGGATGCGAAGCGGGGGGGTGCCCTGATAACTGACTCTATGGTGACAAAGCCGCTCTTGGCGAAAAGGCGCGGAAACAAGGAAAATGCGACCGCCGTGTTTGGACCAAAAATGGACTGCAAGGAGAACGGCGAAAAAAGAGACCAGTCACCAAGGAAAGGAGAAAAAAAACGTAAAGAGACACCAAAAAGAATCCCGTCCTCCAATGCAGCTGTGAAGTGCCAGGTCCAAGTATAGGCGAAGAAGATGGAGAGTTTCAAAGCAGGAATAGGTGTTTGAACCGGACCGCCATTCGAAAAGAAAGCCGATGAACGAGTATCAAAAAATAGCAAACCAGGACTGAAGGTTCCCGACCTGAAAAGGGCCGGAAAGCTGCTGGGGGGAAGCGGGGAAAAAAGAAATTAATGGAAGGGACTGTCGAAAGCAAAGGGAAAGAAAAGGGAATAAAAAAGGAAGACGACTGGGAAACAAGGGAAAGAGCAGGGAAAGGGGGGGGGATAGAGGCGAGAAATCACCGCTGAGTTGGTAAATGCGTGGAAAGGAAGACGCAAAACCAACCGGCCACACAGAGTCAAAAGGGAACGCCAACGAAAGGTCAAAAATACCAAAAAGGTACAAGTTGGGGGTAAAATCAGCGAGAAAAAAAAAGTCATGCTGAGTTGGACGTAAAGGGGAAGGACGCCCGCCTGCAGGAGATTACGCTCACTAGAACAAAAACGCTGGGTGGGGTGGCGCGGAAATCAGAGAAGGCCCGAGAGGGGAAAATTACACACTTGGGAAATGAAAGACCCAGAAAAAAAAGCCATTTTCAAGAGGGGGAAGCGTACCGCACAAAAATAGAAGTTCGAGTCCATCAGACAGGGAGGTTGACCTTGGATGAAGGGTATGAGAAGTAACGTAATGGTAGAGAGAGACCGAGAGAAGGAGTTTCTTTTGGAGAAGTAAACCAAAAACGTGAATGTTGAAGCGAAGTCTCCCTACACGAAGACAGGGAAAAGAGAGTCAGAGACCTTTTCCCTGGGGAAAAACGAATGGGAAAAGGACCAGACACTCCGACTCGCCACACAAAGGAATACCAAAAGGCGGTATCATCACCGCGAAGGGATTTAGGGAGGATGGTCACGCGAAACGGGAGAAAGCCAGTAAACTGCGCTCCAAAAAGAAGATGGGGGGACAGCTCGTAGTAAAAAGACGCAAAGTCAATGCCGAAATTCTTTCAAATGCCCAGCTTTGGGGGGGTGCTGTGCAGAGACGAAAGAATGGGAATGGAGACTGAGAGAAACGAGTGACGGCATCCAGGAAAAAAAAGAACACGCCTCCGGGTGGGGGAGGAAAGAAAGGAAAATCAACGAAGAGTAAAGCCACTAGGAAGAAACCAGGGCTTGCAAAAGAGAGGTTGCACCGCCGGGAAAGGCGGTTGAGGGGGGGGTTCATAGAGAAACCCAGAAATGGAGAGGAGGGGATCCATCCGGGGAAGGAGTCACCGTAGAGAAAGTATAGCCACGAGGAAAGGAGGGCTTTGCCCGCCACCGAAGGTTCCGAGAAGGAAACTAAGGAAAAGGCCCCCTATCAGGAGACAAAAAAGATCTTGTGGGAAAGAACATGTAAGGAAAGAAAGAAACTCCTTGTGGAAGGGATCGTTTTTCTTGGAAGGGAGGGAGTCCAACACCAAAGGGATGGAAAAGAAAGAGGGAGATGACCCTGGGTACCAACCCGACCGATCATCAAAAAAAAGAAAAGCCGGTTCAGAGCAGGGGGGCGTCATAAAAATCGGTCCTTCGCGACGGGAAGTATCGTGACGCAAGGAAGAAACCGGAAAGGTGAAAACTCCTCCGGCCCCGAGAAGAAGGATAGAGAAGACGAAGGAATAGGGGAGAAAGATCCACAGGCACAGAACGAAGGCCACCTGGTTGGACCCTCCAGAGGGACAAGGCCCACGAAACGAACGCGAATGGCGGCCATCCACCCCACGAGGAACCCAAAAAAAGAGCACCCCTGGGAAAGTGGCCCTGGGGAGCCGGAACCCTTGGGGCCTCGCCTCGAGGCAGGGCCTGAGAGCCCCCAGAGGGATGCACTGCTTTCTGCAGCACGAAAAAACAGACCGCCCGAAACAGGGGGGGACCCATCTATGGACCAAAGGACGCCTTCGGGGAGGGCAACACACCAAGATATAAAAACTGCAGGGCAAGGGCCTGCGAAGAAATTGTCAAGGAAGCTACCAGCTGCATGGGAAAATCTTACCCAAGAGAAAAGAACGGAGGAGAAAGGACTGAAGAACTTGCTTCTCAAAGAGCAGGATCCGGCAAACCCTTCCGCGTGCCGGGGATGATCAACCGCCTGCAAATTAACGCCGTCCCAAGATTTAGGGACTTGAACGGGGCAAAAAGAAGCAACTGCCTCAGTCGAAAATGGAGAAACTCCTGAAAGACGAGCCCGTCTTGGACAGTACAAGGAAAGAAGACGGGGGAAGCAAGGAAACCATCTACGGGAAGGCGCCACAAAAATAAACAGCGGAGAAATCCGGGAGGCCAGCCTTCCAGAACTGAAGAGAAGACATACAATTCAAGACCTCAAGCGATAAAGAGAACTTCTAGAGAGAGGGACACCAAATCCCGGTTCGCCAGGCGGGACTCGGGAAGAAAGACCGATCAACTCCAGCATCTGCGGAGAAGCGGGAAGGGGGATTCATGCAAAAAAACCTTCGGAACGATGGAATCATGCCGCCCCCCAACGAAAAAAACCGGGGCTTTCACATAAAGGGGAAAACGACCTTCCTTCCAAGGTGAGAGGGGAGGGTGCTCGTAGTTCCCGACCCTCAATCACAAGACACTAGGTCCTTTTACCAGCCGCTACTGAAAAGAAAAAGTCCCGTTCGGGGGTGGGGGGAGGGTCGTTTTCAAGGGAGGCAAGAGGAGACTGGAGGGTCGCGAAGAGGGCACAAAGCAAAAACTTCCCCAACGAAGGAAAAGTGATCTAAAAGCCTCAATCGGAAAATCTAAAGGGAATCACAAAAGTCATCGAGTGCCGGCAGCCCCCAGGGAAGTCTGAAAACCTTCAAAAGGACAGGGCCAACGCCGGACGTTTCTAAGGGGAAAAAAAGATTTTAGCGGAACCTCAAAAAACCAGGGCGATCCGCCCAAAACTTAATGGAACGCGAAAAATCAGGGAAACACCTGCAAGTGACTGGGGGGGAAAGGGACTCGTCGATAACGGCTCCTCGTCCCTGGGGAGGGGACGGTCCAGAAGGGGTCCCGTCTTTTGGTAGGGGGGGAAAGAATGAGGAACACCGATTTACGGCGGAAATCGCGCCTTGGTCGGGACTGCCTGTACAGGAGGTTCTCAAAAATTGGTCGCTGCAAGAAAAAAAAGAAAGAAAACTGGTGCAAAAAATTCTAGTGCTCTCCCGGTGTGGCCCGTGTGCAGAAAAAGAAAAGACGTCAAATTCGAGACATTAACAACCACGGCGTGGACGAAGACTCGGGGGGCGTCTGACCTGGTTCGGAAACGGCCGTTCAATCGCGTGCAAGGGGAAGAGGTTATTCATGAGAAGAAACCATTTGTCCTCGAGCTCCACAAATGCGGATTTCAAAAAGAAAGGGAAATTGAGGAGAGCTGGAACAGCCAAACTTGGGGAAAAGGTATCCGTTAATAAGAGAACGCTGGCACGCGCAAAAAAACGAACTGAATTTTACTCAGGGTGCTTTCCAAAGAGGCCAGGGCTGATACCAGGTGGGCCAAGCAAAACGGAGAGTTGGGGAGGCGCCCCCCACAACTGGGGTGGACGATTCAGAAAACGCCCGTCGGAAAAGGGCTGCAAAACTAAAAAACTTCGTCAAATCTCTGCCTGAGGTCGGGGGGGGGATGGCCGGGCCCGCGGGAAAACGATGGGACTCGTCGGGCCGAAAAAGGGGGGCGAAGTCCCAGAGGGATAGGAGGTCCAAAAAGTAAAATGAATCTGCTCGTCACAAAGCCAGGCTCCTACCCCTGAAACGGGCTCGCCGGCCTGGCCTCGTGACGAGGGGAAAACGCCAACTGGAACGCCAAAAGATCCAAAGTGGGGAAACTACCTAAAAGGGGGGGAACAGGAAGGAAAAGGCTGTGCCGAAAAGGGGGTACCATCACACGAACGACATACAAAAGCTGGTCGGAAGTCCTAAAGGAAAAAGGCCCCGGTGAGGAACTGGGACCTACGTTTACCCCCTCGTGATTAAAAACACTCTGAAAGGACGAAAAACCGACAGCTGCCGCGGAGGAAAAGGACAGCCGGGTCTTCAAAAGACGAAAAAACTCGGAATCTGATCAGGACTCTTGATAACTTTGGATGATCAGGACTGGGCCGTCGAAAGAACCGCAAGCAGCGCTCTGGGGAAACAACATCCGCTCAACCCAGAAATCGCCGGCCTTCCGGCCGTCCTGGCGTAACTTGCAAAAGCGCAACCTAAGAAAGGGGAAAGAAAACTAGCCAACCCGTAAGGTCGGACAAATCCGTTAGAAGAAAGACCACAGGGAACGGGACGGGCAGGCCGGGTGACGGCAGAAAAGACGGAACTAAAATAATCACGCAAATCAAAATGAGGCTAATGCCGGGGCAAAAATCCGAAACAGCTTTTGGGGAGCTTGGAGCCGGAGGGAAAGACATGGGGATGAAAAAAAGACAATGTCATGGAAGACCGACGGGGTAGTGATAGGGGTTGACCGTGCGGACCGATCAAAAGGGCCGAAAAGAAACACCATCTTGGAGCGAAACTGCATGACCTGGGCGCACCGCTGTTCCTCGGGGGGACCCCGGGTCCGAACCAATAGCGTTGACAGGCTTAATCACCTTATTGAAAAATACGGGCCGAACAAATAAAGGAGGCGTTTCAACCCGGCTTTGTTGGGTCTGTAAGTTCTGTCCAAGAAAGTAAAGCCTGCCACTCAGGCGGAAACTGTCGGCGCGGTCAAAATGGTCCGAAAAGGGTAACTCGCCGGCGTGCCGCTGCGGTTTTTGGATGTGTTCAGCAAAACCTGTGCGTTATCCGCCCCCTGGGGGGGATGGAGAAGCGTTCAACCCAGGGTTGGGAATTGGAACCCCTTAAACCCGCACCCAAAACTTGGCTGAGGGGGAAAAGCGAACGGGAAAGGTCGTGCTCTTTCCAGACGAGCACGGAAGAAGGTCCCGCGGGAATAAGGGGGGGGGTTCCTATACACCAGAACAGGGCAAAAAGAAAAAACCGCCGGTTCCGGAAAGCCCGGGGGCGTACCAAAGCAGTCCTTTTATCTATCCCCACCAACAAACAGACCGGTTAATGGGGGGGGGACGGGAGGTTTCAGACCTTCCGACAAGGTACAAAGCGGGGCAGTACTGTCCTTAAGACCCGGAAGTTAAATCATGCCGAAAAACATGCCGCCAACGACTGGGGACCATGGGGGAAAAGCCTGCACTGGAAAGGGGAAATAAGCAAAAGGGGCACCAGTCCGCGAAGCCGCCCAAAGGGAAATTTCCAATCGAACAGCAGTCCAAAGGAAAAGCCGAAAACTACTACAAAAAACCACACAGTCCCCCAGGACCCGCGGGAAAGAAAAAAAAGTGGAAGCCATGATCGGAGATGGCCCACGTCCCCCGCAAGACCCAATCAAAGGGGAGACTGAACCTCTAATCCTAAAAATTCCATTAACCGGGGAGCAGGACACGCCTCATCCATGTTGGCGTTTGTCCGTCAAACACGACAAAGCAAATTCGCCGGCAAAAGATTTACCATTTTTCAACTTCAACTTCTTACAGGGCAAGGCCCCGAACTTAAACCATCCGGGCGTCCGCCCATGATAGTCCATCGAAGACAAAATTTTCAATCCCCCAGAATCATCAAAGGAAACAACGTGCCCAATCTGGCCGAAAATTAATCACGGGGGCAACTTCCAAATCTTACCCACCACCAGGGTTCAAAGGGAAAAAATGATATCCAGGTTGGGTTGGGGTGTTGGTGGGCAGAAAAAAAGGTAATCGATAGCAGTGCACAAAAGTTCCGATAGGGGTCAGTCTTTGCTGGTCCGCTTTCAAAAGAAGCGTTGTGAGGACTGGGAGGGGGGGACGACCCGGGGTATACCACCAGCGGGGGCAAGGGGGCTGAAGACTTGAGGAAAAAACTTTGGGAAGGGGAACGGGACTGGACATGGACCGAAAGAAAAAACGTTTTCTTAAGGAAGCAATTGTCATGGGCCAGAAAAAAAAGATCGGCGGAGGGAGAAAGCCGGGGGCCGAATCAAGCATAACTTGCATGTGCTGGGCTGAAGTGGTTAACCCCAAGTGCAATCTAAGAAAAAAAAAAAAAAAAAAAAAGGCTCACTACTGCGAAATGGACAAAAAAAGGGACAGACTTTGTCGCGGAAAATAACAAAAAGGGCGGCGCAGGCAGCCACGGTGAAAGATCAAAACACACCTCGGGACGCAGGGGGTCAGGGAAAAACTACTAAAACCAAGCGGGGGAAAGGGGCCAAGATTCGTGGAAATTATGCTCCCACAACGTAAATTCCTATCTTGGGGAAAGCCCGAAGGAAGATCCATTGTGAGTGTGTAAAACCCTGAGTACGAACACCCCAGCGGGACGAACCAGTTGGGAAACGCAAAAACGCATCGAACAACTAGAAATCCGGGGACCGAAAGAAACACACCTTAGGATGGTGAAAAGGAAGGGGGGGGTCTATTGGGGAAAATTTGGGTGCGTCCCCGCCCGATACAGGGTACTGGGCGGCGGTACAACAAAAAAAGGGTCATCCGGGGGCCAAATGAAAATTGTCCGTGAACGGAAAATACAGGGCCACTATCGAAAATTTACTGCTATACAGCGGGAGAAAAAAATACGGCCCATGACAGACCTAAAAGGAGGGAGGGGGGGAAGTGACATTCGCTATGGGGGGGGGGAGAAACGGGGGGGGGGGTCTCGCACTAAGGGGCCGAAAACATTTTTTCAGAGGCAAACCTATCAAGGTATAAGGCCAAAGGGGGGATAACAAACTGAAAATCAGCCCTTGAAAAAAAAAAAAAATTGAGGCCTGCGGCCTCAAAAAAAACAGAATCAGATGGATATAATCGAGGGGAAAACATAAGTGTGCCGGACGCAACCGATGGACGCGGGGGGGATGTTTTTCATCCCGGGAAAAGCCTGCGGGTAATGGATATGCAATCACATCCACCTCAAGCTGAACGCTGTTGTAAAGTTTGACCACCCGGGGGAAAAAACACCAGCACGCTTATTGAGGGAAAAAGAAAAAAAAAAGAAAAGCAACACTATCAGCGAAACAACGGGTGTGGGCAGGAAATGCGAAAGGGGGGAAAATATCCCACTGTTCGTGGTAAAATAAAAGTCCGGGGAAGTGGAAAAACAGGGACTACAATCGAACGATCTGCTGGTAGGGTAAAAGGAGCAAGTGGGTAGGATCTTGGGATGACGTGGGCGAGTGATGGGGTGATGCATCCAACGTTCCGTCCCAGTATCAGCCTGTGGCCGGAGTAAAAAGAAGTTGAAAGGGGATGTACGTACGCAACTTAAGGTAGGGGGTACTGGTCCGCGGAAACTGGCGGCGGAAGTTGGACAGGGTGGGTTCCTGGCATTCCTGTGGTTCTCCGGGCGCCCGACAAAAGGGGGACCGAGGCCCGATAAAAATACTTGTACTGGGGCCGAACCAAGGATCCTGGCGGGGCACTTGGTCGGGGAAAGCGAACTATGGTCGAATTGCCTCACGGGTGGGTTAGACTGGGGCGGCAAATCGCGGGGACTGGAAAGGCGAGTCCATGCCCGCGGAGGTCCCATTCAAAAAAAGAGGTAGGCCAAATCATGGGGCGGAAAACTGAAAAAACTAAGGCAGCAGGCCAGGGACCGCACCTTGAACCTTGTTGTAAAAGGGGGGGGGCTCCAAAAAACACCCAAAAGAACCACGGTCCACGGGCGGATAAAGATGCGCGAGACAAAGGGGGGTATGGGGCCTGCCTGGAAACGACGGTTTTCTCGGACCCAGTTGGGGAATGGAAAAGGGAGGAAAGGGTTGTCAGCGGACAGAGAACATTACCGTCGGGCCGGGCCGACAGGGGAAAAAAAAAGCGGAGACTGGCCCGCCTGGGGGGGGGCAGGGGGGACAAGGTAACCACCGGTTGTGTCTGGAGACAACTTCCTATGCAACAAAAAAGATGGGAACTCAAAAAACCCAGGGTGCCCGGACTCTCAAAATCGCCACAATAATCTTGAATTAAAATCGGGAAAAAACCGTCGCCGGAGGAAGTATCCATTGAGCGGGCAGGCAAAAAAAAAAAAAACAGATCCGGAAAAGCACAAACTCTTGGAGGTAAATCGTCAAATTCTTTTGTGAAAAGAGGACAGGGCGCACAGCAAAAAGGTTCGGGTCGACCCCGCCGGCCCCCGGAGGGGACCAAACCCGCAACGCAGGATGCAGGTCGAGAAGGGTGAGCTTGGTCGAAGGGGGGGAGACCATTGATCCAAGGGGGGACCGAAAAAAAAGCCAATATAGCAAAAAAAACAGAGACCGGGTAGTCAGGCCCGGGTCACCGCCAGCTTTAACACAGCCTGCACGAATTAGACGCGGAACTTCGGTCCTCCGTGAAAAAAGGGGGGACCCCGCCTACGAGGGGCGCGTTGGCGTCGAAACCTCAAAGGTCGGGGACCGGAAGACCAGAAAATGGGTGTGTTGCGGACGATCACGAACGGGGGCGAAAATCCAACGCTTACTACTCACGCATGGGAGAACCGAACCATGCGCCGGAAAGCCGAACCTTAAGGCGAGTAAAAATGAACGGAACGCCGTCACGCTAAAAACGACGACGGGGAAACCGGGAGGAAACCAACCACCCAAGGGAAGGCATGCACGTCCCAAAAACAATAGGGATCTTTAATCCCAGCTGGGAATCTGGCAGGGAAGGGAAAGTAAAAAAATGCCGCAGGTCGAGAAGATCTCCACTGTCAACATCGGCGTTCCTCCAAGTCAAAAACTTTTCTCGTCGTGACGGTCCAGAACCAGAGGGAGGAGTACGTCAAAGGGATGCCCCAGAAAGCCAAGTAAAAAAATGAGGGAAACTGGGGGAACCGGGGTCAAAAGAACAGACCCAGTTATTACAAAGAAAGGGACCGTTGGACGTTCGTCAAGGAGCAAATGGAAACAGCGAGAAGGTAAAAAACCGAACGTCAGAGAAGAGATCGGGGAAAGAACAGCTACAAAGAGGACTCTTCCCCGACCTGAATTTTGGGGGGGGCAAAAACGTGAAAAGAAAAACGTTCCAGAAAACGACGGCAAGGCCGAGACGATTGAAAGGTACTAAGAGACGAATCATCGTGAAAATCAAGAAGGGGTCTGGTGCCGAGTCCCCTTGAAACTAACAAGGCGCAGCATCGAACAAAGATTTTGAGGAAAACGAATTCCATCAGAAATTTGTCAGGAAGAAAAAAGTTACCCCCATCGCAGAAAGGATTGTTAATGTGCAGGCCACAAGAGGGACTCCTGTGTCCATCCCTGTACCAGGAGCTTCAAAAAACAAAATTTCGTCGGGACCGGGAGCATAAAGTCAAATTCTAACATTACCTGATCAAATTCACGAAAGCATACATCGCGGGTGTCAGGAGGAAAAAGCGGGGGGGGGAAAAAGGCAGTAAATAAGGAACTCTATGGGGAAAGCCGAACGCCTTTCCGACCGCCGTCCCGAAACCTGCGAAACACCGGAGCCGCACGAACCGGACCAGTGGGGAAAAATGAGACCGAAAGGGGAGGCGCAAAAAAAAACCGATAAGCGGAACGAAAGCCATTTGCCCGGCTCCAACAAAGCTCCTCCCTGAAGCCGGGCAAGCCGCGAAATGCCCCTAATATCACTATAATGGAGGGAGCCAAGCCGCACAACTCGTGTTGGGACGCAAAATATTCACTCCCCCAGCTAGAAAAATCGAAAACAACCCACAATTGTTTGAAAAGGAAAATGGATTGGCGAGGGAGATCTCGTGGGTGGTCGCCGGGGGGGGGGGGGGAATGAGCACGGAAAATCGTGAGCTGAAAGAAGGGAACATGGAATTGAATACTAAAGGCGTACAGCTACTATTTGATGACAACAGGCGGAGACACCGCCTCTGATTGACCATACGAGGAAGTACAGACAGAAAGAGAAGACTTCGAGCCACGCAAAGGGTTCTTCACACCACAAAGGGGTTGACGGGGAACGCCGAGAACGGGGCCGTTGGGCGGAGAGACGCCAGGGCTGGCGACAGCGAACTAAGCATTTGGCGAAAAAGTTCCACAAAGAATGGCCCAACACGCGCCGGGGGGGGTGGGGGGGGGGGCGCCCAGCCTCTCAAGGGATCGTCCTCTATCAGGAGGGGGGGGCAACCTTGAACAGCGTGGCGGGCTTGCTGGGAGGTCTATCCCTGGAGGAGAACGGACTAGAAGCCCTATCACTCAAAAAGAAGCTCCGCCCGGGCGGGTCAAATGTATTACGGGATGGAGGCGCCATACGAGACGTTCTGTCGCCTGTTGCCCCAAAAAACGGAAGAAAGATTGGTCTGCCGGAAAAAAATTGGTACAAAAGGGGGAAGCCGCAGGAGGCTCCCAGGGAAGCCGAAGGAGCTCCTCAAAGGAAGCAAAACCACGGGAAAATAATACGCTGGGGGGAACTGACAGCAAGCGTGGGGAGATCCAGGCCGCAAGAAGGAGTCTCGATGGTCACGAGAAAGAAAACGTACAGGAAAAAAAAAAGCACAGGCATCCTCCGTGATGGGGGGAAGCTCGTAATAACATGCGCATGTAAAGGGAACGCGAACATGGAAAATAGCCATAGGGTAGCTGGGTGGGGGGGATTCGAAACACGCCGAGGGAATCAGCAATCGCTCAAATCCCGGGGGGGTGAAAAAAGGGGCAGGCGCCGTCAAATAGTCTGAAAAAAAAATCAAGCTTGGGCAGAGAACTTGCAATCTATAAGGCCAAAAAGGGGGTCGTCTACATGGTTGCAAGCGCGTGAAGGCCGCCCAAGAACGTTCGTCTGGGTGCCAGAAAAGGGTGGCCCGTGAGCGAGTCCCAAAGTTTGCCTTCCCCCCAGTCAGACAGGGGGGAAAGAAAATCCGGATCCTTTCGCAAACTAGGGAAATTGCAACGCACGATGTGCCAAGTCCGTCGCAAAAGGAAAGAGATCTTCGAGGAAAAAGTCAAGGTACGCCCTTTGAGCTTGGGGCAAAAAGGGGGGGTCCCTATTTAAAGGCATTGGCGGTCGGGGGTAAGGAAACAGACTCTCAACACCAACGGAAGAAAAAAAAGATAAAAAAAAGCCGACCGCAAGATATCAAAGGTCAGGACAACCGTCAAGCTCAAGGGAGTCAACCAAATCGCCGTGGGGACAATGCATGGAAAAAGTCGAGTGGGACAATTAAGGGGACATCGGGACAGCAGACCCACTTTTCAGGAAGGGAAGAAAACGGGATCTCGATACGGGAGATAAACATCCAGTGCCCCCTAAGCTCACGAAAACAACCGGGGGTGGTGAGAAAGGGCACACAACGAAACGGACCGCAGGAGTCAAAAGAAGTTGCACTACAAGCGGGGGGACCTCTTGGGGGGAACTAGTTCGAAAAAAAGAAAAACAATCGAAGACCGCGCCTCGTATCAGGGGGGACGTCCTTTCCTGCCTCGAAACCGCTTCCGACGAGTTAAGAAGGGGGCCGCCACGTGAGAAAAAAATCAGTCGGAAGAAAAGAAAACCGGAAAACCCACGCCGACACACGCAAGGGCAAGCAAGGGAACGCGGCCACCGCGGAACAGGGGGTATTACGAGCGTTTCAACGAGGTGCATGCGGGAAGGAAAGATTGAGCGATAGAGTCGATCCATCACTCAACCTGAACGCGGTAGGCACTCTGCAGGGGTACGGGTGACGCCGCGCCGTTCGGTTCTGAACTAAAAGTTAGAGAATTCAACTTGAAGATAAAGCCATTAAGACCTGAGGCTATCCCGTTTGGGAAGGTTACAATTCAAACCCGACCAGGACCATAGAAATAATCTAAGGGGTTGGAATCCCCCTAGGGAGCCAAACTCGTTGTCCGTCGGCAAAAGAAAACAAAAAGTCCTTCCAAGACCTACTTACCCTAAACACTAACGAAATCATTCGAAACAACGGATCTAGGAATCACAAGCTTATGGCGAAAATGGGGGGCGGCCTCAGAGCACGTCAGTCAAGCAAAAACGGGGGGGGGGGGGGCTACCTGCTCACCAAAGAGAGATCACTGACCCATCATGCTTGCGAACGATGAAGGCCGGCCGCACTCAAAGCACGGGAAAGGAAAAGTACTTCGAGATAAGGGCACCAACGCCCGGCCGTTGCGGGGCCATCGGGTGAGCACCGCATGCCGCAAGTCCGTGAAAGCGGCTGGTCGGGGAAGATAAGAGTATTTCGTCCAAGAAAGAGTGCCGCGGGAGGCGAAACAACATGGGGTCCAGGGTAAAAAAAAGGGGGAGGGGAGGTCGGAAGCAGTTCGTGAGGTCTGGCGGAGTTAAAATGCCCGCTGGCGAAGTTAAACGAGGCGGTGAGAGCCGTCCAGAATCTCAACACGAAGTCCCCAATTAGGGAGGCGGGAGGCTAGTCCTTGCAAGGGAGACCTGTCGACACGAACCGAGAGGGACTACTTGGTACCGAAAAATCAACCAGGGGGGAAATAAAAAAAATTGCGGTGGGGACCGCCGCAGATCGAGAACTACGACATCAAGAAAAAAGCCATACGTGGGTTGAGAGGAAGGAAAACGGCAGAACATCGGCGGCGGTCCTCTTTGTCCTTTACAAACACTATTGCCGTCGTGCTTTGATCCTCGCCAAAGTTGAAAAGGATCCGGGTATCAGGCCATCGGGAGCACACTTTTAGACTTCTAACCCCTCTCTCGACTCTGGGCACCATGTTCTCCAGATTTTCCTGGGGGCTCCGTGAGAAGACAAAGCCTTAAACGACATGGATGTCCAGAAACAAGTCAAAGCTCAAGGGGTTGCTCTCAAGGTGTCTACGTGTTCCAATCTCTGCTGGACAAAAACATATCGTCTTGGTGCATCCTTCTTGCCTGTTTTGCCCCGCCTAGAAAATCCATCAAGCATTTTCTCTGCGGTGGAGGATTCATAAGATTGCTGCTCAAGGGTCACCCCTACACGCGTTTGGGAAAAACGGGGGCAACGGGCCTAGAGAAGACTCAAAAAGTCGGACTAATAAAGCAATCATTCCTGCAGAAATTGGGTGGGGGGTACTCTGACTTCCCAGACGGCGCAACCGCAGAGGGAGGCATTTTCCCTCCACAAAAATTTCATCGAGAATTGGAAAAAAACCTGTGAGGCGCCAACCCTCGGAGCAAGGGGAAACTAAACGAACGCGGGGGAAGAGAGCTGTCAGGGGCGTACATCCGCGGGACCTGCTCTTCAGTTTCCTTGGGGGGGGCACCGCGCCGATTCGGACGTCGGGCCAGCCAAATCCTGCCGGGAGGGCAAAAGGCGAGGGAGCTGTGTCGGAACGGCCCTCAGATAGAGGATGGACAAGTGGGCGGGAAAAAACTCCAAAAGGACGAAAAAAACTAAAAAGACAAAGAAGCAGGGGCAGGAACCTCAGTGGGAACTAAAAGACCAAACTAACCCGAAAAGGAACGAAACCCCCCTTATCGTAAAAGAAGGGAATTCAAAACCGCAAGACAGGAACCGACAAGTAATCTGGTGACCTGACCCGGAGCAGAACAAAAAGAAACGACCAAGAGGCGTGAAGGATCGACAAAACCGGATGTGGAATGCAAGAGAACACCGACCGGGTTTGACCGGGAAATCAAAAGGGAGGGGCGCTGAAAAAAGATAACAGCAGCAGGAGGAAGAAGCATGGACTGCCTCTAACAAAGATCAAGTGAACACCATCCTCGAAAAAGGGATAGGTGAAACGAGTATCCATCATTGAATGGGGGGGAGGTTTCAAAGAAACCCGAAGGAATGGCCGTCCTGCACAAACAAAGCGCTGACAAAGCCTCAAAAACACAAGAAAAAGAAAAAGAACAACAATTCTTTAAATCGGGCCGGACCTTCTTTTCGCGGCAGGAAAAAGAAAAAAAAAAAAAAAAAAGAGCTGAGGAGGAATCAGAAGAAAACCCACGGGAAAAAAAGCCCTTAAGTTAGAATGACAAGTCACAAAAACCACAAGATGACCTGCAACGGGAACCTAGGGGGAGGTTAGGAATCCGAAGGGGAAAAGCGAAACACCGTATTCTGGGAAAAAAAAAGAGAAAAAAGACAACACACTCTCGAGACAAATTAGGTGCTATTCAGGGGAATTGACCTCCAGCGGAAGGGGAATAAATGTCAAAGGACCGGGGGAACGGACAGAAGAAAAAAAGGGTCTATAAAGGCTGCCTATAAAACACAGGGGGAAAAAGTGAAACACCAATCTAGTGAAAAAAAACGGTCAAAATGACACAACTGAAGTGGGCCTAGAACCGCCCGAGTGGAAACTTGACTGGGGTCAAACTGGTCATACAGATCCAAAGATACTGGGAAAAAAGAAAACGAATAAAAGGGCCACTGTAAAAAGAAATGGAGGAAGAAAAAAAGACATTGAGCATTAAAAATACCCAGAAAGAGCACCGGATATTGTAGGTGGTTCTGGGGACGCTAGACGCTATCACGTCCCTGCGCGGTCGGGGGACAAAACCAGACGCAGGGACTAAAAAACCCGCTCAATCAAGGTAAACGCTGCATAATATAAAAAGGTCCAGTCACAGGAAAAGGGGGGGGAAAAAAAGTTGAAAACACATGGGGTACGACATGCGCCTTCCAGCAAGAAAAATCGGGGAAGTAAATAAAAAGGAAAACAAACAATGAAGCTATCCCAGAAAAAGGAAGGGACATCCTACCAAAAGTCTTGACGCCCCTCGTCAAAATAAACAGGAACCGGGGGACACGAACAAATCAAGAAAGTCCGCGCAAAAGAATGAACACGTAAAAAAATAGAAAAGGCCATACCCCTACCCGACCAACAAACTTATAGTAAAACCACTTCCAGGGAAGCAACCAACGGCATGAGCAACGAAGGTAAATCAACCGGCCCAGACCAATTGACGGGCTGACCAATACCAAAAAAAAAATCAAAAGTCGGGCGCCAAAGAGCACAAATGCGCCGCACAGGGGGGGCCCCCTGTCGGGGTCAGGTGAAGGATACCAAAGATACAAAAGGACCTGGGAGGTCCAAGCCGGTAGGAGTTGCAGAAACGGTAAGCATGAAAAAGGCACTCTAGGGACAAAAACCGAACAAAGATCGACAAAGGGTGAGGGTTGTCCAAACCTCCAACCAACGTTAAGTATCATGTCCGACTCGGACCGATAACAAGATCGCGAGATACGTTCCACAATACATAAAAAACCAGTACCAAAAAGAAGTATCACAGGAAGCCAGACACCGAGGAAAGGAAAAAGGAAATTCCATTAACAATATTCTAAATGTCCAAGTCCAAAGAAAATCGCACATACCTCTTTTCTCAAAAACCCACGAAACAAGGAAACTGACGAGAAAGTACCGGGGAAGGAAAAAAGGAGAAAAAATCACTGGAGGAAATCCAAACGTGAAAAAAAACTAAATAGGACAAACTGAAGATAGAAAAATGGTCACGGAAAACAAAGACCCTTGATTGTAACCCTCCTTCCATTCAATAAGTTATCAAAAAAAGGCAGCCTGCCAAAACACAATCTGAAGAAAAGAAAAAAGAAAAAAGAGATAAAAAAGGGCACAATCTCCTCATTTGAAAACTACAAGCGGGGGGGACAGGAAAGGCTTGTCAATTTGTCCCAAACCCGCCAAGCCCTTTAGGTAGGAAAGATGAAGAGAAAAATAGTCCGACACTGAGGGGCCACAAGGGGGGGGGGGGGGGTAAGGATAGGGGGGTCTCTTGAATTTGGTGTCGGAGGCTATCCATAATCGGTCTGTTCGGGGGGGGGGCAAACGGGATAAAAGATACAGGCAAAAACCCAATCTGGGGACAGAAAAAGATCAAGAAGGTACACAAAATAGAAAGAGGGCCAAAAAAAACCAGGTAAAAAAAAGTGTACGCAACAGAAAAAAAGAGAAATTTCCTTAAAAGTCTGAGTGGATATATAAACGACTGTATTTAAGGTCTTGCACTGAGCCAAAAAAAAAATGATGTAAGTGGCTGATGGGGACGGTTTTGTAATGAAAAAACCCAAAAGGGGGACACATTTGGCAGAAACTCGAGAAAAGCCGTAACTAAAGGGTGAAAAAAGCCACTCCAATCCTTTCTAAGGGGCGATATTCGACCGCCAAAAAAGTAAAAGGGTCCAAAAGCGGTTTAAAAAGGGGTTCCATGGGCCAATACCAACAAAACAAGACACCCACCCACCCAACAACCCCGGCAAGAAAGTAGTAAATGGTGCACGAAACCTAGGATGCCAGGACGAACCTCAACGTAAAAACTTAAGGGGTACATATGGAACGGAGAGAAAAAAAAGGGGATCCAACGATATGAATGGAAAACCACCTGTCGGAAAAAAAAAAAAGATAAAACAAAAATATCGGGGCGAAAAAGGGACAACAAAGGAAAAAAATAATGACCGCTAATTAATGCAAGAATAGATCCAGAACACAGACAAAAAAGAGAACCAAAGGGGAGGAGTAAAAGAGAAGAAGGAGGGAAAGGAGCGTTAAAGGGCGTCCCGCCATTGACTTGAAATGGGGCAGTACAAAAACCAGGGGGGGGGGCCATCTTCGCATAGAGTAAAAGGGGTATTTTATCGGGCGCAATAACCATTCCACATAATGAAAGTGGACACGGAAAAAAAAAAAACAATAAACAATTAATACAAGAAACTGGTAAAAAGGGCCAAAAGGACACAGCCCGGAACAGAGAGGGATAAGGTCAACGTCGTATCAGGGGAGGCGATTACTCAAACAAAAGAGGAGGCTGCCCGCAACATTTGAGAGGGGGGGACGGTCTAAGGGTTAACACCATGTAAAAGGGGGTGGCGCAGGAAAAACACGGAAAAAGTCGTCCCGTACCCCGAAAAACTACCCTCAGCGGAGGATGGGAGAGGGGTCAAACGAAAAAAAAAAAAAATAAATCGCAAGAAAGGATGAAGGTGGTCGCCACAAGGGGGGTAAACGGCGGCCATGAGGGGAAGGGGCCTAAAGTGGAAAGAACGCTGCCAGCCCCTGCGGGGTATCTTCACTGAAAAAAACAAAGAAAGCTTGAGGGATCAGGCCCAATGAACAGATCCTCAAACACGCAAGGGGACCGCAGTGCCGAAAAGGACATAATTTCGGGTATAAACCTTGCTGGGGGGGGGGAAGTAGCCCGCAAGGGGGGCCTTGAAACACGCATGTCAGAGCTTCAAAAAAACCATTGCAGGCTGACTGGGGAGGGATTGAATGGGAAAAACCGAATGGCGAAAAGGACACCACGTTAATCACGATAATGCAACTCCGCCGGGGCGGAAAAATAGACGTGGGAACAAAGAGGAAAGCTAAAAATTACTCGAAACCGGAGGATGTTGGGAGCTAACAGGAAGGAACAAGCAAATCACGCCGAAGAGGGAAACCGGTGGGAAAGGGGGGCTTCCCTGTTGGAGATGGGGGAGGGACGGGGAGTCGGAAAAACGTGAAAAAGGAAAAGAGACGCCTACGACTCAAACGGAATAATTACGACAAAGTGTCTTGAAAAAGGCAAAAGTAAAAAAAAGAAAAAAAAACAACAAAAAGAGAAGGGTAAAACTGCTGTAGAGGCCCACTGGTTTAGGAAAATGAAGGGTATTGCCCATCGCGGCGGGGGGGAACAAGGCAGAGAGGAAGAAAAAAGGCAGCCGTCCGCCCACCATATTGAAATTAGAAATTCCTGAAAAAGGGGAAGACAAGGGAGAGCAGGGAAATCAAAAAGAAGGGGTAACCTGTGGAGTGGGCTGAGGAAACGAAAAAGTCGGTGCAAAATACAGCTGCTCGGCAGACGAAGTGATTGGCCACAAGGAAAAAACGCCGGGTTTCAGAAAAGGGGGGTTGCGCTCTAAAAGGGAAAGGGGAGAGGACCTGGATGAACCACCCTTTCGGATTCATGGACCAACCAGATAAAGCTTGGGGTCCAAAAAAGGGGGAACGGGCCAGAAAAAAAAAAAGAAAAAAAGTTTCTGTCATACCCCCTAGAGACAAGGGAACCCGACGTTGGGGCCTATGTCAGAAAGGTAGGACGCGGCCAAGATCGGGAAGGGGAAAAGTCGTCGGAAAAAAAGATACAGAAAGGAAGAAAAATTGACGGGGTCCAAAGGGCCTAAGATGATAAAAAGAACGGACCCGCCTCTTAATTAAAGTAAATTTATCGAAGGCCTAGGGTAGGAGGTGACCCGCGTGGACAGGGCGTCAATAGGGGGGGGGGGGGGGGGGGGGGGGGGGGGGGGGGGGGGTGGGGGGGGGGGGGGGGGGGGGGGGGGGGGGGGGGGGGGGGGGGGGGGGGGGGGGGGGTGGGGGGGGGGGTCAAGAGGTTGGTCCGTGTAAAAGGACCAAAAAAAAAAACCCGGACGGGCGGATCCAAACCCGCGAGGGCGGGGGAAAAGGTGGGTCATAGAACTTGGTGGGGGACAAAGCACTAAACGGGGGGGAAAAGGGCGTGGGGGGGGGGGATGTCAACGATAAAAGAACAACCGGACTGCTAGGAAAGTTGTAGAAGGCGAAAAAGTGGTCCCCTCGGTCAAGAAAAGGAAGGGGAGACACATGAAAAGTGGCGGCGTCGACGCCACTGTGAAATAGGCATCGTTGACGGAGAAAAAGAAGAAAAACCAACCGAGGGGCCCGCCAAAACAGCAGGAAATCGTGGTTGGGCAGGTTGGCGGGGTGGAGACCGGAGCGTTTCAGCAAAAGCACGAAAGACGCCGCCCTCGAAACGCAGGAAGGGCGAAGAAAGAGGGGGGATTAGGCGCACTTGCAAGGGGGAATCGTATTGGGGCAGGGAGGTCTGGGGACAGGGGACACCTAGAGAGGCACAAAAGATGGGAGGGGATCATAAAAAAAAAAAAAAGAAACTTCGAGGAGAAGTGCCTCCTCAGGAGAGGGCGTAACGGGCCCTCAAAACCAGGGGAAGGGGACAGCCTTTCCCTATACGGCATCAAAGGAAAAAAGGGGGGGGAAAGGGAAAGGTCCACCAGAATCCGGGGGTCTTGTTCTGCCGGACGAAAAAAGACCAGGTCTGAAGGGGGAAAAGTGGACCCCGGGCAGCACTCCCCTGTATGGGGGAAAACACGGCGTACAACAAAAAAGGGAGGTCAAACCCTCCTTCCGGGCTAGGCCACATGGCAAAAGGACGTGGGGGAGGTTCGGTCCACGAGAAACACTGCCAAAGAAAAAAACTTCGGAACCTGGTTAGGAGCCTAGGAGGAAAGCCCCCAGACCATCGAGGGCTCCAACGTCCCTAACCTATTATGGGTCCAGACGGAACGGGGTAATTTGAAACCCTTCCCAAGGGCAATGGAGAAAAAAGAAAAGAAGACCGAGAAGCAAGAACGATCTACAAGACTGCGGATAAAAAAAAAAGGGAAGCCGTTCAAAGCAGAGCCCTTGAAAAAAGGGGACCCCTCCACACGCCACCATCGTTGGATCTAGAATGGGGGGGCAATACATCAATGGGGGGGGGGGCATATGGGACCCAAAAAAGTTACCAAAAAAAAAAACAAATGTATTGTCGAAGGTCGAGCAGGGTGGAAGAAATTCAGGGCGTAATGAAGTAAAAAAAAAACCAGAAGGGGCCAAGGGTTTCATGTCTGCAACCTGAAAGAGAAAAACTTCCGTAAAAAAAGGAGAAAAAGTCACGCGCAACCATGTGGAGGGGAGGAAACGAGGGGAAGACCCTGGGAAACGGAAAGAGAAAAATGGTTCCAGGAAAAGCAAAACTTTACCGCCGTTCAAGAGACCGCCGACAAAAGTCTGCCACGGGGTACGCCGTTGTGGGGGGGACAGAGCCTAAAAAGGCAGATCTCCCAGAGCAAAGAAAAGCAAAAAAAACCGAAAAACCATTGGGTGGGCCCATATAAGCGCGAAGCCGCAAAAAAAAAAAAGGGTGCCGCGATGCCAGAAAAGAATTCCCTCCCAAGATGGAGGGGTGACTGGGACACTGAAGCCGGAACCCGAGGGGTGGGGGCCAATTCCACAAAAAAACCAAAAGCGAGGACGTCTCCTGGAGAACGAGTAATCATGACCAACAAACCACTACCTGGGATGCAAGGGTAGCAGGAGAGTGGGAATCAGAGTTGGGCCACGATCGCTGTGGGGAAACTCGGAAAATCGGAAGAGCGCGGATGGAAAGAAGGAGAAAAGAAGACGGACGCGGGGCCACACCCGACATGTGTGATGACAGGGGGGGAGGGGGCGGGAAAAGAAAAAAAACCCGTTGAAGGGAAGACCTGCAAGAGGAGAACCTCAAAAAAAGGAGAATATCGACGGAATAAAACAAAGGCAACTTTTTGAAAAGGGGAGACCCCTACAATGTTTGATGTACCTCAACGGCCGGGGGGGGGACGAGCGCTTACGCTTAGACATGCTGATGAAAATCAGCAGGGGAAAGAAAAAAGTGTACCAAGACTCAACAGATAAGTTGGGATAAAAATCACTAGAATCTAAGGCCAGATTAAAGGGTCCGCAAAATGACATAGGGGAGAGATTTGGAGCTGCTCCTGGACGAACGCAGCCCTATCAGCACAACACGATAGACTTCAAACGCCCGCTCTCCTTGGTACGGCTTGGAATATTATTATCTTTCAAAAGGGATCCCTGCCATCACTACATGCCTCGTGGAAAGTACAGCCCCAGGGGAAAAAAACCGGCTAGGGGGAGTACGGTCAAGAGAATGTGTACACCTAATAAAATTTCCAATCGCGATAAGAGTCCATTTAAGTTAAAAACATCTAACAGTCACAGTCTTCAGCCCATCAGAAAGCCGCTGCGGAACCAAAATCCCATAACGACCGTTGAATGTATTAGAACAAACCCTCACCCGAAGGTCGCCGATTGTCACAAAAAAGGAAAAGAATCATCAGGCTTCACTCAAAAAACACGTTATGGTGGTTAAAACAAGGAAAAGAAATATAAACCAGTGCAGAAAGTCGGGCAAACTGTGGGAAGTCGAGGGTCGGGACCCCCGCGAAGAGCTTGGGTTGGGGGGGGAAAGGTGCACGACAGCCCCGAGGGTCGGTGTCTTCCGGACCTCCAGGAAAAAAAAGAGAGTCGTGAGTGACCTTCCAGGCCGGAAAAAAAAGAGAAACACGAGTCCTTCTTGGAAGAAAAACGCCATCGACCTAGTGAAAAAGGGGAAAACTGCCTCCCACGCACCCAAAAGTTAAGGCCACTTATGTGGGAAAAAAACGGAGTGTTCTGTGTGACCTAGGGAGGTAAAAGGGGGGTTCCCGTGACGGAAAAGGGCGAGGAATCTCCGAAGAGAAAAAAGGAAATCCCGGATCGCAGAAGGTCCCGTCAAACGTCGGGGGAAAAAAAAAAACACACGAGGGGGCCCAGGAAAAAGAAAGTAGAAAAAGGCTAGAGGAGGCTGGAACTGCCGATCTGGTTTGACCCCTTGGGGGTACTCAAAAAAATGTCTCGAAAGAGTGCGGGGGAGTTATCTCGACTCCAAAAAACTAAAGAAGGGGGGTTTAGGAAGGAATCGACCCCGTACCCCTCATAAAAAAGGGAAAAAAAAAGTCCTAGTTACCAGCCGAAAGGGGGGCTTTCAACAGAATCGACGGGGAAAGGGAAGAGGAGGGGACCTTCACCAGGCTCCTTTCGGGAAACAAAAAGGGGGAAAAGAGGACCAAAAACGTGATACAATTAAAAGCGAGAGCACGGGGATACAGGAAGGGGAGATCGGGAGAAAAAAAAATGCCACTAAAAAGCAAACTCAAAAGACCAAAGGTTCTGCCCTAAAACACGAGAACCTAAACAGAAACGAACGACCTGGGTGGGGCAAGGAAAAGGGGCGTGGAAAAGGTACACTCGTGGGGGGACCTCGTTGCATTGAATTCACAACGGTGTCGCCCCCAAAAAAAGGGGGGGAACGGCACGAAAAAAAAACGAACGATTCGCGCGATCGATGAAAAGAGGGGGACGTTCGTACGGGAACGGACAAACACAAAGAAAAAGGTTCCGCTGCATGTCGAAAATGGCGGGCAAAAAAAGGGAGGGGCGGGCGCAAAAATGGGGGAAATCTAAAATTCCGAAGCAACGGAGTTCTCTGCCAAGAAACCGGAGTTCTACTGTCGGGGAAAAAACTTGACATGACACTTGAAACGTCAAAAAAACTGACCAGGGGGAAAAGAAGCACTCAGGGAAGAAACCCACGGGGGGGGAAGGGTTGTTGCGGCCAAAAAACCCTTCGAAAAAAAAGCGAGGGGGCTACTATCAGAGCCGGAAAAAAGCAAAGGAAACCAGAATACTGCGGTATGGAAAATTCGTCTAAAGAAACAAGGCCTCCGACCGTTCCAAACGGGACCTCGTCCAAGAAGTGGATGGACGAAAAAAAGGGAAACGCCGGCGCAGCGCAAAAAGTCGGGCGAAAAACCCGAAAATAAAGTAAAAAGAAATCATGACCAAAAAGTGGAAAAAACCAACTCCCCGAAAAAGGAGAAGACACAGAAAAAGCTCTTGGTCGGCTCGCTCCCCGGCAGAAAGGACTCCAGGCGCAAATGACCCATCTCTCGCCCTAGTGGAATGACCTGCCCAGCTATAAAAGGCCCCTTAACTATGAAGGAAAAAGAAAGCTGGGAGGAAAAACAACCCCAAGACCCAAGCGTTTGGTGAAAGGGGGAGCAAAAAGAAAAGAAAAACAGGTCCGCCCGAGGCGCGGTCCAGGGGGTGACAAGCAAGAGAAATCTAAGGGGAAACGCCAACATCAAAAAGCACGAGG
>Ga0179593_1303444_pt1 | contig 30773 bp, 29 predicted proteins | sample CZODoug2_1_08_16_FD_185931 | JGI IMG/M metagenome (GOLD analysis project Ga0179593, IMG submission 185931) | Vadose zone soil fungal communities from Angelo Coast Range Reserve, California, USA - CZODoug2_1_08_16fungal (PacBio error correction) | ecosystem: Environmental > Terrestrial > Soil >...
AACGGAAGGAACGTACTGCTTTCTTCAAAAAATCAAAACGCGGTTTTAAAAATGACGACAAATCTGAGGAAGACAAGGAAAAAGATGGCACTGGAACGACGAGGGAGTTAGTTCGGACGGAGGGATTGGCAAGGAATATTACTCGACGAAGCCACCTCGAAGTAAAACAAGGAGGAGGGGTGTCACGCACTAACCGAAGAGTCCTTCACCACGGTAATTTAAAGACGATAAGGGAAGCCGGGGGGGGGACAGCGTTTGGTTTTTGGTAAGTGGAAAGGAGCCAAGAAGAAGTCCTTCGGGGGTACCGATAATAGGGAGAAAGAGAGCATTGCGATCTCACAAAAAACGTTTCTGCACTCGTGAAGGGGTTGAAAAGATACTCAAACACCAAGGAGGAGAGGACAAACTATATCCTTTAACAAAAAGACATCACAAAAGAGTTGAGTACACGTTGGGTTTTTAGACTATAAAATAGGGACCCCGACCGAGGTAGGTTAGGTCCCCCGCCACGGTTCTTCCTAGGAGGACGTCCGCACAGGGACAACTGCTTGCGGCTTGGGCAGGATTCTCTTTTTGCAAGGACCGGTAGGGGGGCTTTGGGTGAGGAGTACAAACTAACTGTGGAGGACGGAGAGGGCGTGTACTTGAGAAAATGACAGTATTCAAAAGGCGTGAAATGCTGCAGCACGCATCTGGACGATAACGTCCGAAAAGAAATCCTCGTCTAGTCTGCTCATTTGGCCCATCCACGGAGATCACTGATGAGAAAGGGGGGAAGGAAGCAAACCGGACAAACGAAATCTTTAACCAGTAGTCCTGAAGGAGGGTGAGCGCAGGAAAAGTCAAATCGTGGCAGATTGGACCAGGGGGTGGAGTGCGTATGTCCTTGCAGCAGAAAGGGGAGAGGGGTCAGAAAGAAGGCCATTCGGAATCTTCCTGGGGGTCACACACCACCAATTGTTTGGAAAAAAGGGGTTGGTGGTGGGGGGGGGTTAACTAAGTCGGAGCCTCAGAATGCCACCCCTCAAGCAGTGGACTACTTAATGTCAGGACAGGGAGAAGGTGACAACGGAAGTGTAGTAAGTAAGAGAATTATCATTTACACAACACCAAAACCCCCCACACACACCAAAACAAAACCACCCACAAACAAACAAAAAACAAAAACCCCAAACCAAAAAAAAATAGGTCAGCATTTACTTACGGGAATGGGGGGACTTCTTATTAAAACAAGAAAAAATGGGAGAAGGATTCTGAGATGTCGAGGGAGAGAAGTGGTTAAGTTAAACATGAAAGTGAAGGAGTAGGAAAAGATGCGAGAAATACTATTGGAAAATATCGTGAGGGGGAGAAGGAGAAGGGAGGGTTGGAACCTAGAAGAAAATGAAAATTGGGTCGAGACTCACCATATAGAAGAGGGAAGAGGAGAAGAATGAAAAATGATTAGCTAAAGATTGGGGAGAAAGGTCGGAGAAAAAAAAACATATCCGGTCCAGGCTACTCATGGCAAGAGGACAGCGAAGAGGAAGTTCATACCCATATTCGAAAAAAATACTACCCAGAGGAGCAGCTGGGTCTCGGGAGCAAGAAGGGGAAGAAAAAGTGCGGAGTCGCCAGAGGGTCAGTAATTTGGGGAAGAAGGATGTAGGGGACGGGCGAGTCCACCCCTCCTTTATTGCAGGATTGTAATTCTCGACAAGAGGAACCGGAGAACAATCCGGCAAGTTCTTTAAGGTTGCAGAGAAGAGACCCGGACGAAAAGGGCACGCAAGAGAGTGGAGAGATTACTATTCTGGATCTTCCAACGTAATCCATCTGTCACATCAGTGAAGTTATAGCGAGGAGCCTCATCAGTCTCTTAAAAGCGACAGCGTATTCCAGAGGACAAGCAAGTGTCGCTACACCGTTAGAAAAATGAAGAACTTGAGGAAAGGCGCCGACGCAAAAAAAGAACCAGGAACTAGTGCGCGGGTTGCTCGAAGGGGAAAGCCGATTTGCTGAGGGCTGAGAAAACAGGGGCCCAACACAACGTAAAGAAATCGTTCCACTTAAATCGGGGAAAAGAGGGGCTCCCCAGTCGAGGGGTAGGGTTCCCAAAAGGTAATGCATTGGCACGCATGAACGTCAAAAAACGTTCACGTAACGCCACGTTATCCAACGCAACCAGAAAAGAAGGGAGGACACAAAAAACAGGGTCTACGCTTGCAGGCGCGCTCTTGGGGGGACGGTAACCCTGCTACGGCGACCGTTGTCGGGAGGGGAAACAGGACCGGGTTAGCTTATCGATTTGCGTACTGAAGACAGGGGGAAAAAATCTAAAAACCGAATCTCGATCCACTCGGCATGCAAGAAAAAAGAAAGTACACATGAAATCAGATCCCCAAAAACCATGAATTCCTTCTCCCTTGGCACAGGATTATCGACAAAGGTAACAGTTGGGGCAAAGACCTTGGTCTCGAGGAAAATCATAGAAAAAAAACATGAAGGATAGAATGCACTGCGAGGGGTCAGGAAAGTCCAAGCATCTGGGTGGAGAAGGCACAGATCCCGGTCAGTCAAAAGGAAGTTGCGACCAGAGTATCTGAGAAAACACAAGAACGGGGGGGAAACCAAAGTGGTCGACATGAAGCGGGAGAACAAAACCTGCGCTTAGAAAGGTTACGGTTCGATTCGAAGCTCGCTTCTCTGGAGGCAAGGGAATAATTTGATCCAGAAAAATCCCCGGGGTTAAAGGACCAGACTGAGAAGAGAGCAGACTCCTGGGAGAAGAAGATTCGACTAAATCGAGTAGTCCAGGAGGGAGGGAATCGCTCGATCTTAGCCCCGTTTTCTATAACCGTGCCTTTGGACTGCAGAGAAGAAATGAGAATCGCAAAGTTCTTGCCCCGGGCTCAGGTTACCCAGAAGAAAAGAGTTAATCCATCCATAAATGGGAGTTTGAAGAAACATAGAATTAGCCTTGCCTAGACGTGCCTATGCAGTGGTCAAAAGTAGGCGGAACTCGAGGAAAGGGAGAAAATTCCCCAGTATCTTGCAAGACATCAACTCATCCATAGCCGCTCAGCAGCAGACGTACCGAAAAAATCGAGGGAGGCTTTCACTCGCGGGTGATAAACGTAGAGGGATGAAACAAGGTCCAATTTCCATAAAGAACATAAGAGGTTAGGCCAAGACGAGGAGGAAAAAAAAGAATATATAGAGGAGTAGCGTAGGGCCGGCCTCCAAGGGGGGAAGTGTGATTCATTTGTTGGTGCCAACGTGAGAGCCGGCCGGTCTTGGTCTAACCCCTCCGCACCGCCAGATAACTCGAGAAAACAACAAAAAAAGGGAAAAGAGGAATTCGGCTGGGAGCGGGGTGGGCGATCTTGCCAGGGACCTTTTCCGTCTATGAAAACCAAACCTGCAGGAAAAACCATCTGTGAGTCCTAAGAAAACAGAGGGCACGCGGTCAATCCCCACTGGATAATGGTTCAAATCCGTGCCATGCCCCCTTCACAAGGAGGAGTTTATTTCATGTGGACCTTTGCGCCATGTCAAGACTCTAGGGGGATTCCGAGGAAGAAGAATCCGAGAAAGAGGGCAAAACCGTCCCCAGATCGCCCAGAAAACGGCGCGGTAACGGCGAGGGGGGGCTGGGGCCTTGTCGAAAAAGAATGAGGGGCCGGGGATACCAAGAGAAGGGCCGCTCGGTACAAGGAAAAGAGGAAAAGGATCCTTAAAAGGCAAGATGGACCTTACGTGCAAAAAAACATGACATGTCGAAATATGGTGCGCTGGGTTAACCGGAACAAGATTGTCACAAAAGCAGCAAGGGCGGTATGACAAAAGTCAAGGCAAAGCTGGAGGGGCAGCAGCTCTAGGAGAAAGACACCAGGGCTACACGAGTTCGCGGGGAAGAAAAGCGTGGCCTCAGAGGCGATGCCGAGGGAGAATTATTTAAGGCAGACAACAGGGTCTGGGGGAATCAGAATTCACTAAGACTAAGATCGGTCAGGAAAAAACAAGAGAATCAATTCCAGCAGCGGCCGGGGGGGGAGAGCACCCCTTAGGAAGCACAGGTTGGGAAAGGGTCAGTTTGCATCTGAAATACGCAGGGGAAAAAATTTAAAAGGAGAAAGGGTAGCGACCCTCAGCGGGGGTGTGAACCTAGCAAAGAATGAGAGAAGGAATGCTTGAAAATTGGTCATCGAGAAAAGTGTCAGTCGAGAAAAGTGGACACAAAGGGGGAAAGGGGGCAATCCTCGCAGGCGCGGGAGGGGGGGTGATTCAGAGGGGAGGCAGGAGGGGTTTGGGACGCGGCCTGCCTTCGCGCCTGAGATCAGGTTTGAGGGGGAAGCTTACGACCGCAGAAAAATAAAGAACCCGCAAAGCAAGGGCACAATAAAAACCTAAAGGGGAAGTTCAGGGGGGGAAGACATAAACGCGAATCGCAGGGAGCAGGGGGAAGCTGGAAGGGGACGGGGTTCGCGAAGGTTGGGGGGGGAGACACGGGCGGAGTGACAGTACTGCTGGAGTTTTGGCCAAATGGAAGGACATGGGGAAGGAAATAAGACGGGGGGTTAGACACATGTAACGGGGGGGGGGGAATATTTATACTGTGGGGGGGCCGTTGAGCTGAATGTCATCCAGCGCGGGCAGACCAGCCAAAAACGCTAAACAGTATAGGGTGAGAGCTGGGGACGGAAGCCTGGGGGCTGACAGTGATACATCCACTGGGCCGATGAATATGGGCACGATCGGTTAAGCAGGGCACTATATCGAGAGCGCATAGCGTGGGGGACAAGCGGGGGGTGCCGTACGGATACTAAACCTCGGACTCCATAAAGTTCCGAGAGGGGCCAACGGATCGTTCTGAGGGAACCCGGAGCAGCACTTGCGCTAATTGTCATGAAGGGGAGAAAGTGCGCCCAGCTATTAAATGGAACCGAGATAGTGTGGGTAACCCAACTGGGGGGAAGAAAACAGAAGGCTGAAAAAATTAGACGGGAGACGCTGCACCCTGAAAAGAGAGCACTAGCAAGAGGCAGCCTCGGGCGCTGGCACCAGCCTTCTCTAAACAAGGGGCTCGAGAGGCCCCTCATCATAAGGGAAAAGGGATTGGCCTCGAAAGGAGGCGGTAAGACAGAGCGTGGGGAAGTCCCTTTTTTGTCATAGTCTGAAGAGAATCTTGAATGCAGGGTACAACTCTGAACTCAAGCGGAACAGCAGGTCGCCCTTCGACCAAAAGGAAAAGCTGGTGCAGCTATAGAAATAAATCGAAAAGTAAGGTAAAAACAGAACACAAGGAGGAAGTGCCCGGGGGGGAAGTACGGATCCAGTGACTCGGCTTGTGACGGGCAAGAGACCCAGGCGAAGTCAGTGCGAGCCCCTACTCATACAGGGGGATGCCGTACCAAGGAAAGGAAAGAAACACAGAAAGTGGAGAAGAGAAGGAGAAGGAAAGTTCGTTGAAAGGGTGGCCGGATGCAAATTTACGCGCTGGTGGCCGCTAACTGCATGAAAGGGGCATCTGAGTCCACGTTCCCACTGTGATGCCCTCAGAAAGATCAAAAAAAGTAATAGGAAATTTCTAAAAATGCACGAGCTCAGAGGGACGTCGTCACTAGATGGGGGGGGGAGGAGAGTTGGGCGGGCCCTTCGAGAGATGAACCTCAGGGGGGGGAATCCCTGTGAAAATACGAGAATTTGTAAGAAAAGCTTCGCCGGGGGAGGGGAGGGAGGAAGTGCCCCTCTTTGCAGATGATGGAGGGGTTCATAAATCCTTTTTAAGAAGAAACGTCCAAGCCGAAAGGGACCATCAAAGGAGTTTGCAACTCAAAAGAAACAAGGGTAGACCTGTCCTGACAAGGACTGAAATACTACTTAAAAAAGTTGGCCACAGAGGACTTAACATCGCGGACCGAATACGTAGGGCTTGAAAACCTCGCCTCTTCCGTCAGCGTGGATATTAGAGGCCCCACACACAGAACTGGCCTTCACCTCGTTGAATGGGAAGTCTACTCTAAAAACAACGTGAAATTCTTGTCACCGGAAAAACGAGGTGAACAACTGTCAACGGGGGTTGTGAGCGGGAAAGGGAGTTCCCGATCCGAGAGGAGGTAGTGGGTCTGGTACAAAAAAGAAAAGAGCGGGGAAGGAGTAGGGAAACTCCGAAAAATGGTTTAAAAGAGGGGGGGCAGGCCTTAAGAGTATTACCGAGTGGCAATGGAGGGGATGAGGGGTGTTAGTTCGGTCTGACAACTACTTTGATGACAAGACGGGCTAGGTGATAAAATGATCCCCGGCAGAAAGATGGGAAAGAAAAACTTCGAAACGGAACTAGAAAGTACGGAAAAAATGTCCCACGATTCGGGGAAAATGGATGATAAGAGGGACGTATCTAAGCAAACCGGACCAACGCCGCCAAGACGGTCACTCCAAAGACATAGAGGGAGTCGCAGGGCATATGGGGTATTTTTACGGCGATGGGGGAAGGCAAAATCTAAATAATAGCCAAGAGGAAGGACTTGTCGTCTGCAACGCAGAGAAGAGAGGGTCCAGAGCACGCCACCCCTTCCACGATTTGGACCTCGGCTTACTGACGACAGGGCGCCTTCTACTGAAACTGTGGATAATGTACGGAATAATCTTATATTAAAGGGGCGGGCATATAATTGGGAAAGGATGAAGGGAACAAGCAAAACAGCATTTAGCCCAGACGTCCAAAGGCCGAGAGGTTCAAACCCCGAGTGGGGGAATTGCACCTCGCGCAACGATCTTTATGGAAAAAGAATTAGGGGGGTTCACATACGTGAGGGAAGAGGTCGAACTCATAAAGTATACCTAAATATTATCGCCGCATGAAGAGAACACTAAGAAAAAAGTTCGAAAAAATACATATTGGAAGTTATACCCTGATAAGGCACTAACAGCCTCTCCAAGGGGCGGGGGGCCCTTCTTCACAGGCCAGCGAACCGCGCCGCAGCGTGACTTTCCTCGGAGGGTGCCGCCCGTGCAGGAGAATGGTAAACTTAGTTTGCGTCGCGGTTAAAAGGCACGCTCGTCTGGACCGGATAGGCTAGAACAAAGAGTGAAAGGGAGCCCCGCAAGAAGCGCATGTTCATCCAAGAGACCGGAGCAGTGGCAACGGAAGGGAGCGAGGAAATGTTCGGAACCGCTCACAAAGAATATAAGAATGAACGCGCAGCGATCATAGCGGCACAGGGAGCGTCGTGCGCTTCAAGAGAACGGGCAAAAACTCCCGGGGAGAAGGAAGCACTTGGGGAAAACCGAAAAAAAAACCCCGTCACTAAAGTGCGCGGGGGGGTTGGGGCTGCGCCTGTCCAGCCGATTGGATGAGGAAGATATCGCAACCACCGTCCCCAAAGGAAGGAGAGAAAAGAAAATAAACCCGAGGTGAGAAACCAGAGGGACGAAAACCTTGAGGGACAGCAACGCCGGCCAACCCAAAAATGGAAAACGAGAACGCCCCGTACAACCAACAATAAACTTATTAAGGCTAAGATGAAGGCGGAGGAGAATTTGCGCGATGAACCATACGAAGGCAAGGAGAGTTAGAAACATTAGGAAAAGTTAAGCTTAGAGTTTGCTGCGGCGTAACGAGGGAAAAAAGGTCTCAAAAAAACCGAGAGATGCCACTAAGACACGAAAAAAGCAATAAACACCGGCGTACACGAAGAGGGGAAAAAACACCATTATGTGTCAAAGGGTTCGAAATCGGAACATTTGTTTCACGGGGACTTGGAAATAGACTAACTGTTGCGGATGACAAAGGGATACAGTCATTCTGCTATGTGGGGAGAAAAACCCTCATAGAGAGAAAGATCCCGAAAAAATGAAAAAGGAGTGGTCTAACAAGGGGACTGCAAATTACCACCACAGTGTAGGGCAGGAAGCGGTGAGACCAACCACAGGCGATGAAAGAAAAAACGAAACTTGTCGCGGTTGAACTCAGAGAAGAAGGGAGAATAACTGGATTCCCAAAGAAGGGTCGCGAAAGGACGCGAAAAGAAAGTCCTGAGGGAAAAAGGCAGCGAAGAGGAAACGATCGGGAGTAGCCTCCGTGGGTAAGGGGGAGAGAAGACGTCTTGTAGGAAAGCGTGTCAGCAATTGCCGTGGAAATTAGGCCTCTAATCTGAAGGGCAAATCGGAAAAGGTGAAAAAGAAAAAAGGGTTCAGGGACACCCCATGTATGTGATAAGGGGGAAAGAGGACCAGGTACTCCTGCGGCGAACAAAGAAGAAGTTCAACGTAGCGGAACGGCGGAACGGCCTCAAAACCAAAAAAAAAGAAAGTGACAAAGAACCGACCTCCTGCCGAACCGAGCGAGGGGAAGAGGAGGAGAGAACTTACCAACTTGCGCATCCCACGAAAAGGGGGGTGGGATATCCTCTCTGTTCACCCGGAAGGAATCGCGAGGGCACAAAAAGACATACAGCAAAAAAAAAAAAAAAGGGCAATGGGGGGCAAAACAGCGAAAGCAACCAAGAAACAGATAGATGGATTGCCGGAAGCGGTGGGAAGGGAGAAAAGAAAGGGGGATTCGTTCAGTTTGGTGGGGCAAAAAGGGAGGAAGGGGGCGGGAAATATCGCCCCACGAAATAGATATCAGGAACCAAACAACTGAATTTGGGGGGGGCAGGGGAGTGGCGATGGGACGATGAGATCTTGAAAAAATTACCCGGCCGGCGCGACGGGCAGAAAAACATGAAGAAAGACGTCCTGCCCCTACGCTCGTCAAAAGAAAAAGAGAGCTCGGCAGCTGTCTGGAAATACCAAACAGAGGCTGATGTTGAAGCAGGTGAACTTAGAGCGGGATCAACTCTACGGGGGTGATCACCGCGAAGGGGAAAAGGGAAAGCTAAAAAAAAAAGGCTAGTTTTTACTGAGAAGAAAATGAGAGACGGGGACGAAGCTTCTAAAGATGGGCCATGGAACAATGCCTTAACGAGAAGGGGAAATATGCGTTCGCCGGAGGCTTATAAGGATAGGGATCACGGTTCCTATCACATACATTAGGGTGGAAAAAGGAAGGAGAAATGGTAACAAGAGTGGAAAAACAGCATAACAGAAAAGGGCAGACCACAATGTCTACAAGAATGGCCATCAGATCGGTACGGAGAAAAGGAAAACTCAGGGCACTAGATTGAGGAAGAATAGTAGAATCAATCACTGAGAGATGAAAAAAAAGAGTTTCTCATCGTGCCAGGGGGACTGGGCGGAAGGGGCCGCCACTTGAGACAGAGAGTTAGAAAAATGAGAAAGGCCGAAAGACGGGATAAAGAAGGACTGGTTTGGGCTCCGGCCGACCAAAAGGGGGGGGGGTTTGCAATGGTTCTTACGAGGAGGAAAGTCGTTACTTACCAGGGGGGAAGCGGGGAGAAAGATAGTGCATTTTTGCTTCCGAAAAAAAATAGAAAAAGGACTGAGAGTCTCCTTGTCATCTAGACGTGGGAGGAAGAAAAAAAAAAATTTCCGAGAGCACTGGCGCATGGAAGGCAGGAAAATGGGTGTGGGGGCTCTGATATGCCAAGTGTAAGAGTAGGGGGAAGGGTTTGTGAGGGACCTCTCGCGAGTGTGGAGGGAGAAGAAGGGGTTGCGAAATTGGAGGCTTTACTAACGAAAAGAGGACTAACCCGGGCAATCATTAGCAAGTTAAAAACGTGGGACATTATCGGGGGAGGGGGATCCCCCGGGATAGTCCGGAAGGATCTCCTTTCGTGGGGTTGGCTGATTTTTTGGGCGGTTTTCCGTTCTGAGGGGGAAATTCTGTGTTGGATTTGGTTGAACGAAAGTAGCAAGTAAAATAAGAATGGGTGAACAAACCTCGTTCACGATTTGAAGGGGGGGGGGCATTTACTTTGTGGGGGAAGGGTTTTTCGTCTAGTAAGGCCAAGAAAGCGCTTCGAAAGGGGGGAGCCAAAAAAACCATAGGTAAGGGAGCGGGGCTTCGGCAGCATGTGCAATAAAGGGGGACAAGTTCTACCTGTGGGGGGAGAGAAGAAAGGCCTATGATGGAAATAACGCGGGAGGAAGGTACGGAGAGGAAAGAGGAGAGATCATAGCTACCTAAAAGCGGGGGGAAGAGGGGTTGATGACCTATAACTGCACCCATCTACTCTGCTAACTGTAGGAGGAGGAGAAGGGCCAGCTGTTGTTAGACTGGAAAAGGGAACCTTAGCAGCCTTGGGACGCCTTGTCACTAGGGAGAACAGTGCTCCAAAATCTGGGAAAAGGCGGATGTGAAAAGGGGGGAAGACTCGAATGACAAATCAGCTGAGGAGAAAACCTTGCAACGTGTGAGGGAACAAGGAAGAAGAGCAAGACCTCCTTCCTGGGAAGAAGGGGAAGAAAGGGCCTCGATGGCGCTGTGGACGTCGCTCAGCGTCAGGAGAAAGGAAAACGCAAAAGGGCGGCCAGATTAGAAGGAAGGACGTAAATCGCATACTTCTGTTTTCCAAAAAAGGAGGACGAAACTCTCAATTTAAGATCGGAAACAGAGGAAAGATCAGTATAGGTGAAAAAAAAGTCGCCCTTCGAAAAAAAAAAAGGGGTACGGAAACTCCCGGGGGGGCAGAGAGAAATCACACTCGATCGTAAGGGGGGTAAGGAAAAAAGGAGCCCGCTGAGAAGGCAAAGGAGGGATTCCCGGTTGCGGCCGAGGGGAATTCTCAGTTAAAAGACCCGACGTCCGAAGAATAAAACTGAGATTCAGTACTCTGAAACAGGACAGTCGAAAAGCTCACTGTGCTGCTATGCAAGGGGGGAATGTAAGGGGTGCCGGAGAATCATAGATCGGAAGAGGAGGTTGGCCGCGCCAAACGTCAAGGGTTGAGAGGGGGGGGGGCACGAATTTGCTTGAATGAAAAGGAAGAACTGCGGCAATCCAAAGTACCTCAGGGGGGAAAGGCTGCCACACGTTAGCTAGGGGGGGGGGGGCGCGAAACATTACTACTTAGGTCAAAGGGGAGGACTTTGGTCCGTCGGGAGAGCGGAAAGAGGAGAAGCCAGGAAATTCACATTAACAGAAACGGAGCTAGGTAAGGGGCGGTTCGGGGTTCTTTTGAAAGATGGGGAGGGGGGGCTGTCAGCAGACGGTAGAAAAGCAAACACCAGTGACGCAGCCGCAAGCGCGGATCAAGGTGTCCTCTCACACAAGGAAACGATGGAAAATGCACCCGGTCCTTTGTAAAAAAGGTAACTGCAGAACGACTGCAAAAAACGGGGCCACATGGGGTGGCTTGTACCTGGAAAGAGGAGGGGGAGGGGCATACTCCTGGCCTTGGGGAAAAAACCCTTCTCGGGTCTTGGAAAGATGCGGGAGGCCCGCCACAACATAGACGGGGGGCCATGAAAGAGTGTGCATTGGGTCTCGAGAAGAGAAAAAAAACCAACGGCGGGGGGGGAGGGGAAGGAGTTCGAAGGGGGAACCGGCACCAAAGTGAAATACACGTGACAATGGTGAGCGGACTAATAGAGCAAGGGGGACAACGCGATACGATTAAGAGGTATGTAAGTCACCAAAGGCAAAAGGGGAGGTCCGCGCGGGTACAGAAATTCAACGACTGGAATGCGGCTGGACTCCTCTTTAGTTGAAAAGAAATTTGGAAGTCAAGTCGGGGGGAGGACTTGCGTGAAAAGTGGATGTAAGGGCCTTCGTAGGGGGGACTGGGGATCTGCTCTGATTCAAAGGAATGAGGCAGACCCACAGGGATAACGAAGGGAAGAATACGAGAGAATAGGCTCATGCACATCGGGAGAGAAAAGGTATTGAGGCCGCTTAAGGGGCAACCGGCCACCATCTCTAAAACGAGGGGGGAAACGACAAAGGAGCCAATGAGGCGTATCTCAGGAGCAAGATGAAAGTTGAGATATTAAGGGGGCTGGAGAAGAAAATGGGAACCTCATAATAGGCCAATCTTCCGTCCTGTTCGGAGGAAAAACTCCAAAAGGGGAAAGGGAGAGATCCAGACTACGGTCAAAACTTGAACGCAATTGGACTCGCTAGCTTCTCCAATGAGCCGGTGTGCCTACTTGGGGGGGGGGACAGGGTGAAAGGTACTGCAGGATAGGCTATCTGGGATTCGGGAAATGGGACATGAGAAGGGCGGAGGAAATACAAGCAAGGAAGAAGCAGAGGTTCTCACAAACTAAGTAGAAGGTGTTTTGGACCCGTGACGGGGAGGGTTTGATCAGGAGGCAAACAGGAGTTGAGATGCAACGCTATATTGGGATACGGGCGCATGCTTTGTTCACAGTAAGTGATGACTTCGCTCAATAATAGAAAAAAGAGGAGCGGGAAGCCGCTAAAACAATTAAGGAGATATAGCAAGTTTCGAAGATTCCGCCCAAGAACATAGGGAGGGGGGAATGAGAAAATTCGACAACAGCGCATCGGAAAGAGGGGAGGACCGGATGCTAGAAAAACCTCCAGAGGGAAAGATTGATCCGCCTTGTCAGACAGGGGGGGGAAGGAGTGCGCAGGCCTGAATTGGTACGAAGGAGGGTTTGCGGGTTTGAAAAACAGAAAGACGGGGATGTCCAGAGATTGGATGAAAGGATCGATGCCAAGGACAGGCCGAAAAAGTGATGCTTAAGGTGAAGAGACAGAGACCCGTAGTTGTACCGCAGAGATAAAGTTATCGTGGGGGGGGGCAGCTAGGTATTCTAAGGAAGAACACTATGTTTGGCCTGGAAGGAGAGGGGAGCCTTCATAGCGGAAGTCCGAGGGAAAAAGGCAAGAGTTTCGAACCCAAAGGTAGAACATGTAGCACTTTGGCAAAGGATAAATCCCCGAGATAAATCAAGAAAGGGAAGGGGTTTGTGGACTGCGCCTTGATCAGAATCGGGGGAGGAGAAAGTAGCAGCACGCCCCACCGGTAAGGAAAATCGGCAGCGGAACTATGGTGGAGCACAGTGTTGAAATGGAAGAGGGGGAAAAGGACATGCAATCCACGAAGGGTACTATCAGGCCCCGTTATCCCCACCATACCTACGGGGGGAAAAAAATAGAAAGCTAAGCTACAAGAGTCTAGAGAGGGGGAGGTCTATAAACGGAGACCATTTCAGTGAGGGGATGTAGCAACCCAAAAGAAGGCGGGTGGGATACGAGGGTGAAAAATGCGCGTGAAACGCCGTTAACGAATCAACACCTGAGAGGGGGGGACATACGACTATGAGACCGCGGAAAAGAATACAACAGGGTCGGGAAAGAAGAGGAACAAACACCATGAGGCCTGCGCCGTGACGCAAAAAGATTGCTATCGGGACATGTGCGAGTTGACTCAGTCAAACTGTGTGAAACTGATAGAATGAAGGCGACAAATAGGGTTTGTGTCCGGAATCAAAACGCATAGGTAGCCAACGGGTTTCCCCTGTCGAGGAACACAGTCCTGGGGGGCGAAAAAAAGTATGCCTAAAAATGAAAACACCTGGGAGGAGAGGGGGGATCCCAAACCAAACCAAAGGAAGAGGGGAGCAGCTGCTGCTTTGTCATTGTGGAGAAGCCGCGGAAGAGTGGGCCAGCCAGAATTGGATCCTCCCAGAACCGGGGGGTCCAGTAACAAGACGTAAGGAGCATCGCCTCCGTTTCGGCGATCGACGATGTGAAGCCCGATAGTAGACCTGCGTGTATTGAAAACTGTTGCGAGCTCAGTTCGACTGTGCAACTGTGTCCGTGCGATCAGCTCCGGCTGCAGTCGTTCAAAATCCGGCAAAAGGTTAAAATCAGAAACCTCCTCGGGGGAGGGGCACGAGGACCGAGAGAAAATCCCGGCCCTTGAAGAAAGGGCCACGTAGCGGGCGCGAGGCACGGCTACAAGCCAGGTATCTGACGACAAGAACAGCACTGGACTTGAAAAACGAGAGAGAAGATCCCCCTACTAAAAGACGAGATAGGCCTTCCAGAAAAGGGTCATCACACCAGCGGAAAAAGAGAGAAGGCACCATTAGCCAGCCAGAGCAAAAAATTTTTAAGAGGCAATCACTGCAGACAAAACAATTCCGTATGAACTTTGAGCAAAGTAGGGGACCGGCCTCCACGAGGCGGGGGGGGTCGGCAGTTGGGGGGCAATTTCGAGTCCGCCCGGTTTTGGTAAAGAGCCACGCCGACCAGCGCCAAGCTCGAGACAAAAAAAAAAAAAAGGCGGAGTAAAAGAGATCTGCTGAGCTGGTAGTGGCGATCTTACCATTCAACTTCGAGAAGGGAACACAAACTGCCGACACGACCTCGGTATTCCATTCCCCTATAAGATTAAAAGCAATCCTATCCCTCGGTTCAAGGTTGGGACGGATCTAGGGGGATTTGCCTTCAAAAACAGCTCTGTCTGAAGGAGTGTGCCCGCGCGCTAATGCTACGGTGTTATTCCACCAGCGGGGGCAATCTCGACGCAGTTAGGGACGTCTATACGCATCTAATAAATCTAGTTACTACTAGGGGATGGAAAAAAGACGTGTCAATAAGAAAAAATAGGGGCAGTTGGGATCCCGTGAAGAGACTTTGCAAACATTCACATTGACGAAGTATTCTATGGTCCTCGTGAAAAATTAATCATTAAATGGAGGGGGCCATTAAATTGCCGAGAAACCTGGGAACAAGCGAAAAAGGAGTATAGACAGGAAAAGAGAAAGCTTCACGCGGGAAAAATAGAGTACCTATTGAACTGAATAGGTAGGGTCGACATAGTCTATCCGAAAAGTAGGCTCGCGTTCTCCTTTGTTACGCGAACCCAGGTGGGGGGAGGATCCAAAGTATGACAAAAATCGAACGCAGCGGTCACGATCAAGCCGCCGGCTAAGGCCTGGGTTGTGGTTAGAACAGATCAGCTGACCACCAGGGGTGGCAATGTGGGCGCTTGGCAAAAAGGGTCACAACGTCGGGGTGCCAGTCGACCTTGGATCGGTGGAGCCAATCTCTTGATTTGGTTGGGAGGCCTACCAAAGCACCTTCTAAGTAATCAATGCTTATAGCCGTGTCAGCGCAACATGGTCTAGAGACCAAGTAGGAAACAAAGGTGAAAGAGAGGAGAAAAGGGGTAATCAATGGCGCAGGCCCCATTGTGGTGCCGTGAAAGCGGGGGTACGCACTTACTATGTTTTTTGTCTGGTAACCTTCGCGATAGTGAGATCATCTTGGTGAGACGTGGAAAAGGAAGGTGCACCGCAACTCGATAACGTTAACCACAGGGGGTCTAAAAGTCAAACTGCACCGAGCGTGGTACGAAACCCAAACGCTGACACCAATCAAGGGAGGCCATGGTACTGGTTCAAGGGACGGTTTAATGTGGGCTTGGGGTAAAAAGGTGCAGGCCTTGGATGGCCATGGATGCACTGCCTTACATGGGGCAATGCAACGGGAAAAAACGGTGGCCACTCGGGCCACGTTGGCGGGCTCATTTACGTGGGGGGTCACGTGGGTGCGCTATTAGGAAACATCAAGCGGCGGCGCAAAGGCGCACCCAGCGCAAATAGTGAAGGGAAAAAGGGACTTCGGCGCCTTGCACTAAAAGTGCTCAAAACTTATGTAAGAACCGGTGTGGGCGCGCACCTTGAAACGGGGCAAATACTACTACGGCTTGCGCCATAAGCTAGAGAGAGCAACATAAAACCAACCCCGCTGTTGAAAAACGAGTGGAGGCCGACCGCTAACGGACTCGGACGCTCTACGTCGAGCGTGTACAAAATCCACGGCTAAAGGCCGTGTGCGCTGACCCTTACAAATGTGCGCGACCTGATATATCGCTCCGGACAAAATTAGGAAATCCCCAAAGGGACCGCGCCGAAAAAAACCTCTGTAAATACATCCCTCTGGAGAAAAGCAGGGGAAAACCTTAGGGACACGCGAGCACGCAAGCTGCGCATGGCCTACTCAAGAAAAAGAGGCTGATGGCCTGTTCGTCTATCCTTCGTCGAGGCCCGCCACTGTCAGGGGGGTGACCTCGAACTGAGCCTTAAAGAGACATCGGGATGATTTGGATGCGGCTCAAGCTCCTCTTGCATAGAGACAGAGAGCAACCGAGGGACAAAAGTAGAGGACAAAAGATTCAGACGTCAAACAGAAAAAGTTTGAAAATCAGGGACAGTGGCATCGAGAGAATAAAAATAGGAGGGAAATCGGTTTCGGCACTTCGCGCCTGGGGAAGAACTCCAACCATGCGTCTTTGTGCATGGTTTCCGTAGGGACCGCAAATCCCTTCGAGTACGCTGCGAGCGACTCCGCGAAGAAGGGAGGGGGTACCCCTTCTACAAGGCAAACGTAAACGGCGCCACTGTCAGCGCACTCCCGAGGACCATGAGGGGAAGGGCCGTCTGCGCTATACTTGCCGCGCCGTGTTTCGGCACACGGCCGTGAAGAGGTTACCCTATTCAAAAAGGGAGCAGTGCCAAAGGGGGGGGGATGGGAGCAGCACTAACGGAGGAAGGGAATCTGAACCCCTTGCGAATAAGTACATTTACTACTGGCGGAAAGGTGGACGCGTCAAAACGGGTTCCATCTATAAGGAAATCATCCGGGGAATGATGACCATGAGCAACTTACGCAGGTTGCTTGGGGGAGGATGTCTGTTCAAAACCGGGATGGGTGTCGCTGCACACTTATCGAGCAGATGAAAAACGTTACCGCGCGAGAAGGCATCAGTTGGGGGCAAAAACGACTAACCGGAACCAGGGGAACCGGTCCTGAACACGAGGAACACCACTGCACGGGACACAGTGCGGGGAGAAAGCGGACAATAAAGTCCCGGTAACGGGGGCAGACATTATTCAAAACTTGCGTAAAAATGCAGGGAGACTGCTCAACAACGAACTGCTCCCCTCGGTGAAGGTGTAAAGGGACTCTCTCACCAAAAATCTTATTCAAGAGAGATATCCATGGCAAAAGAAAAACGAGGTGGCGGGGAAGGGGGGGGGGCCGTTCGGACAATATTAACTCTTAAAGAGGAGAGTCATGTGATGAACACAAAGGAAAAGTAGGGTCAAGCGGACGTAAACATGGGGCACCAGAAATGCAGGCTCGTCCTGCAGTGATCTCTACTGGAAAAGGAACAGGGGGGGGTTCGTCTATTCGGGATGGAGGGGGGGGAAATGAAAAATACTTATGCCGACAGCGGGCAGTCTGGACGGGTTATCTGCGTCTGATCCCGTCCAGCCAATCAATCAACTCGGGACAAGATAAAAGAAAAAAACGTGGAACTCAGATTCCAGGGAGAATGGGACAAGAGGACGATCAATTGATAAGAGGGCGCGCGAAGGCAACATGACCAAAGCGCGAAAAGCGTGAAATACCATGAGGATGACTCCTCTGACGCAAGCTGTCGCATCTTGAAGAGGATGAAAGGGAGTAGGAGAAGCATCAAGGGGCACACGGGAGAAGAAAAAGAAAGAAAATCGTCATCGCACGTGGCGCCCACACAAGCCGGCCATTATAGACGCCTCAGGCAACCCTTCCAAAAGAAATTGGTTAAAATCTGTCTGCACGGCCGGGTCCTGTAGGAAGGTACTGAATCCAGGGGTCATATTGAAGCGGGGCTCGCGGAGCTGCAGAATTACTGAGCAGGGACCCGCAACCTGAACATTGAGACTACTTCAACAAAAGGCGGCGAAGTTTTTGGTCCCATTACTGAGAGGGGGTATGCTCTCGTATCCACCGGCGGTTGCTCTTTAGCATCGGGAACTGGGGAAAGGGAAAAGGAATGCTGTTGTGTTAACGATAAGAGAGGGGACTATTTCTAATCGGCATCATATCCGCAATAGGAGCGAGCCGCATGAAATCAACTACACAGAGGAAAAGCAGTTCGAAGGCCCAAAAAAACAGATGGGTGAGGCCTAAATCGAAGCAAGGGACGACGACAGCGCCATCAGGGGAGACGAGGGTGTCTGACCGGATGGCTGAAAGCCACTCAAGGAAAAAAATGCCAAGTGGAACCTCAGGAGTTGATCCTAGGCTGAAGGGAAGTATTGACCGGTGCCAACGCAGCTGGTCCCGATATTGGGAGTCGGACAAAGAAATCCGAAAAGTCAAGCGAAGGATGATATGTTAAACTCGCAACGAGACACACAACACTTTAAAACGCGCGTCATGATAAGTTTACGGGAGAGTCTGTCGTAGGAGAGAAAACTCCTCACAATGGTGCAAACGGCCTAAAGAGGAGCAGGTGAGCTTCTTATAGCCAAAGCGAAACGTAGTGCACATCTCCATCGAGCTGGAAAAGACTGAAAAGGGGAAAAGATCAGCACTTATGCAAGGGAACGAGAGCACAACACCGAATAGTGCAGCGTTTGTTCTGAGAACGCTACGCCAAGAGGGGGGGAGGATGAATAGAGCGCCACCACGGCCCAAAGGTAAAATCAAAAACAACGTAATCGGAACCAGAAGGTTTCAACTCAACCAGTCGTAGTGGAAGTGCAGTTATGGAAGGGGGAAATAAATGGCCAATCACGACGGCAGATCACCCAACAAGTATCCACGCCCACAGAAACAGGAACTGCCCACCAAAACCGTACCATGGAGCTGGCCGGAGCGGGAGAGGGGGGGCTGCCAGAACCTGCTACTCCACGGGAAGGGGGAGGGGAGGTAGACTATTTACGGGTTTAAAGCTTATCGAGTTGCATGCATAGGTAAAACAAAGGGACGTCAAAACCGTCGATCCTCAAAACTCGAAGGCCGAAAGGAAAAAAAAAGATTAAGGAATCATCAGAGCCCCAAACCAAAAAGGAAGGAGGCTCATGCTCAGGATTGCACTGGACAGGGTTTGTGAAAAACCCCGCCCTGGGAAAAAATCACGAAAAGTGATAGAGAAAAAAGCGCCTAGGCATCTCTAGGGGGGGAAAAACGCAATCGAGGGCTACAAAGGCAAAAGGGGAAAAAAAAGGACCCCCACGTTGGGGAACGACGGAGAGAAAAAATGGAAAACAAGGTTTCGGGGGACTCAGTTAAGCCAAACCCGAAAAAAAAAAAATTAGCCCAACGCACTTGATCTCTGGGGTAAGGGGGGATCGCTTGGCGTGCCGGCACGGATGGGGGCCGCCGCCAGAAACTGGGGCTATAACGGAATCGAGCATCCGCCATACCTGGAGTCACGCGCCCATCGAATCTTGTGGTCACGGAAGTAGTAGCCAGGCGGTGATCGACTCGATAGGGGAGGGAAACATCGTCGAGCTTTGCCTTTTGGCAGGGGGGGGGAAGGAGCGTTCCGGCGACGTGAAAATCCGGAGAAGGGCACAGAAAAAAGGTTAACTGTCCACCCTAAATGAATGTTGAGTCGGTGAAGAAGGAAAATAGAAGTCTAAAAAACTTCCGGCGACCATGCCGGCATCCAGCGAAAAGGGCGAGCTGGATCCAAAACGTACCAAAAGAATCGGTCCGCAATAAAAAAGAAAAGAAGTCCACTCCTATCGTCGAGAACGAGTCACACGAAAACGCTCAGAAGGGGGCTGACTCTCGTCACCAACAAGTAAAGCGTAGAACAATCCGAAAAGGGAAAAAGACATCAACGGCCAAGCTTGGGGTCCTGAAGAAATTTCCCCAAACGAGGAGAACGCAAAAAAAGGCCGATCCTAGAGGGAAAAGGGGGGGAAAGTGGAAAACTTGGGCCAACCTTGGAGGGGGAAATGTTTGTCACGTATATAGCCTTCCCTTGGGTATAAGCAAAACATCGCTGAAAAGAGAGAAGAAAATACGTCTCAAAACGGAGGAAGGTGAAAGAAGAGGGGCATGTCTCAAGGCGTTGGCGATTGACAATGAAGAAAAGGAAGGAAGCATGAACTTTAAAAAAACCACACTGCCTACCAGAACTCGTTTGAAGGGGTTCCTTCCCGAGAAAAAAATTCCGCGCCATAAAATCTAAAAGAGGGGCTTTTTTGAGAAAGAGAGGCATTGGACTTCAACAGCTTCTGGGGAGGGAAGTGGTTAAACAGGACAAAGGGGGTCCAGCTAAGGGGGGGAGCAAAACTCCCTAATCCAGTCGAAGCAAAGGAGGGAGGGGAGGAGCCTCTCGCGGCGCTTGTCGGAGAGGGGGAGGAATTATCGACCATAACGTTGTCCGGGGAGCCGTGAAGGTCAAAAATCGCCGTTGGTAGAAAAGGTCCGCCGAAAGAGGGATATTACTAAGTGGTCCTCTGAAAATGATCAACACGGAATGGGAAAAGGTAAAACCTTAGCCGGAGTGCCTCTGCGGAAGAAGGGGGAAATTAAAAGCTCTAAAAAGCTGGGGGTCAATATCGAGTCGAGACAATACACCAGGCAATCAAAGTTGAGGGGAGAGAGGGGCGAAGAAGAAAAGGTCCAAAGATCTCCGTAAAGAAAAGAGAAAAAGAGGGTCTGTATCCAGTAGCCGGCCTTCGACCAGAGGGGAGATTAGGAAAAAACGGTAAAACCTATTCTACTCCCCGGGTGTGAGAAGAGTAGGACTAACCTTAGGGTTCTTGCGCGAGAGAACGAGGGGGAGAAAAAACCGCTGTTTCCTTCGAAAGGGGGGGAGTGTGGCCTCCTCGATCAGGGGTGAGAAAAAAAATAAGCACGAAGTCTATCCTTCATTCTTATCCTGTAAATCTAAAAGGGTCAGTCTGAACCCAGAAAAGATAGAAGAAGGGAGAAATTCGCTCATGGGGTTTGGGGAGGAGGGAGGGGAAGATTTCCGTCGTGTCTTTTTGGAGGGCCTTAGAGGGAGGTGAATTCGAGATCGGTGTGACGTTGACGGAAGGGAGACCTCTAAATTCACCACCAACGCTCATTTAAGGATCAACGCACCTGCAATGGGGAAGGGGAGATCCTGCGCCCCGCGGTTAAGCTCGGCGCTTAGCCGCTAGTCAGTTTTAATGGTGGGGGGGGCGTTGGGGCGGCGGATGTGCCCGAAGGGGGAGGGGACAGTGGTTCATGAACACATGGGGCACTAAGTCAACTAAAATTGAGAGCCCCAGCGCCGTTTACCGGGGGAAAAAAAAATTTACGTGTGGGGGAAGGGGGGGGAATCGTATTCCTCCCGCCCAAGGCGAGCACAGACAGAGCAACGCAAAGGTAAGGGGGAGCTGTGGAGTCATTCCTTCAATACGACAGGAGAAAAAAGGGGGGGGCTCACACTAGAAGGGGAAGGGGGGGAAAAGAGCCAAGCGCGGTTTCGCTTGGCCTCTTAGGAAGAAAGCTACATAAAAAGACCTTCCCGCTGTAAAGCTTGGCGACGAAAATAGGGAAGAGAGAATTCGCGCTGTGAAAAAGGGGAGGTCCTGGTCCGAGTGCGATGAAAAAAGGGCATGCGCGGCCTTGTGGTAAACGAGGAGAGAAAGCTTAAAAACCCTCTCGGACGTCCCAAAGAAAGGAAAAAGGGGGTAACTCGCCGCAGAAGGAGTAAAAGAGATTTCTAACGGCCTCAAGGTCAAGAAAAAGGGGGATCAAGCAAAAAAAAAAATTGGAACTGGAAGGACCTAACTTTCCAAAAAGCTTGCGAGGGAGGAGAGGAGGGGCGTCGAAGAACCAGAAAAGGGGAGGGGGGGACGGGACCTATTAGAACTGAGCTTAAATATCTCGTGAGGCCCGGGTTAACTGCTCGGCTCTTAAGGAGACTACTATATGAATCGAAAAAGAGGAAACTCACTCTCTAGTAACGCATTCGCAAGGGGGCCAAAAAAGTGGGTGCGTTGAAGCGCAACTCGCGGTTGCATCAGAAACATCAAAAGACGAGCACTTGGAGGGGTTGAAATTCGCCGCCGTGGGGGAAGTACTCCTCCTGCTTCTAATGAAGGGGGAGGGGACCTTGCGCCGCCAAAGTAGGAAAAGGAGGATATAAAAGACTCCGAATATATACTTTTATAAATTCCAGGTCAACTGTCGCAGGAAAGAAAGGAGGGACTTACCGTGGAAGTTGGGAAGGGGCTGGGTCCGTGCCTCGGAGGGGGGGGGGCGCTCCACGGCCGAGGGGGGGAACGGTAAATTGAAAGCTCCGGCCACTGGGGATGCCCTACGCACGAGCAAAGAGGGGGGAAATCTGATTGCTACTAGGAAGAACTTCAATCATGTATCACGGGCGTAATGGTCGCGATTTGTTGCCCTTCGATAGAGCATTCCCTCTTATCCAAGAAAGAAGGGGGGAAGTTTTCCCATAAGAGACGGGGAGGGATTGAGGTCGGGGTCGATCGTGGTCACTATGATGCTTTAGCATGCACGGGGGAAGAAAAGGAGCCTCTCCGCAAGGAAAGAACAGGCAGAGTTTTCAACGAAACAATAGAGGAAGAAAAACCGGTCCTTAAAAACAGTAATATTCAGGGGAGAAAAAGCCCCGCTTGGGGGAAAAAGGTATGGGACCCAGCGAGGGAACGAAGATTCTGCCGGGGGCAGAAAGAAAGGTCCTCTTCCTCTTGATCAGGGGAAAGCGATTAAAAACAACAGAGAAAAGGGGAAGGAACCATTTGTGAAGGGGGGGAACATCATCTCCAAAAAAAAAAAAAGGGAGGGAGTGAACAATAGGAATACCCTGGGACCGATAGGTGCAGGACAAGGAATCTTTTGTACGGACGAAGAGGGCACACCGATTATGAATCCTGTGAAGGACGGAAAAGACAGACTATTGGTCCGCGCGGGACTGGACCTAAAAAAGTGGGACAGGGCAGTCCTGCAGGGAAAAGAAATTCCCTCTTGTGGGAGGGGGGACCGTTTTTAACTCAGGGGCGTGGATTGCTTGACAAAAATACGGGAGGTTCAAAAACGGCGGGAGGGGAGGGGTATACCTCTGATTCAACGAACGGCGGAAAAAAAAGAGAGCCAAATGACGTCCCTAAACTCAATGAAGAGGGGAAAAGGACGGCTCTTGAAATAGAGGGAGGATCGGTGTATAATAGGGGACGGCGAAAAGAGAAAAGGGGAACCGTACACACCTCGCTACAATCGGTACAGAAAAAGCCATGAAGGTCTTAGCAGAGTCGCAGCTTTCGCGTGGGAAAGGGGATTTGGAGGAAACAAGGCACGGAGAAGGGAAAGAGTTCCAATCTTTCATCGACTTTGCGCGCCAGAAAAAAAGGTATCAACGCCTCAGGGAAAAAACTTAAACGCAATCCTCAGCTGCGAAAAGAGCCGCTACGCCTTGTAGAAGTTAAGGAAGGCAGGAAAAAAAGTCGGAGGCGGGCATCGCAATGGAGAATGTCGTGGGAAGAACAAGCCAACCTGTGAAAGGAAGGGCCTTGGTCCTACAAACGGCGTCGAAGTTTTGGAAGGAAAGGAGGGGGGGAGAGGGTGTCTCGAGCACAGAAAGGGGGGAGGGGGAGGCAACATGATATCTGGGACATGTTCTACGGCTAATGCCAGGTTTGGGGGGACCGTACAAAAAACCAGATAAAGAGGAAGAGGAGAGCATTCAAAAATGATCTAAGACTAAAAGGTGGAGGAAGGAATCCCCAGAATTGCTGGAGTCGGAGAAGGAAGAGGAGAAGATATCCATCGAGCCGCTGTGTTAAGGAGGAGACTAAAACCAAGGTGCGCACTTTCGCGTTCAGAGGAAGGGGGGGACCTACCGTGCATGCGTTGCAAAAGCTGAAAGGGTAACGGTGATGATTTTGACGAGAGGGGGGAAAAAAAGAAACCTCTCCGGTCCGAGATTTGGATGCAAGGAGAGAAGCTGGAGCTGACAAGCTTGCTAAAAGGGGCATCGCAATCTACCCTATGTGGCACGCGCCGCTCGGAAAAGGAGAGGGGGGGGGCGACCTTGTCTAGGCTGACGACTAAAAGGGGGGGAGGGGGGCACAACTTTTGAAGGGGATAGCTCTTGCCTCCAGGTAATAGCGGGAACGTAAAATCTGGGGGGAAAGAGTCATCTGCGCGCACACAGGGGGGAAAGGGGGGGAAGTCCTCTACTGCAAAAGAGAGAAAACCGGAACTTTGGGCGCGGTTTTGTGACAAGGGAGACTGGAGACAGCCTTTTGGCGTGTGGGGGCCATAGCGCCCACAAAAAAAAAAAAAAAGGGACATTATCTTCTTAAGAGGACCGGTGGGCGGGGTTTTCCAAAACAAGGAGGTATTTGGGAAGATGCGTGTAAAAGGAAAAGGGAAAAAGAACAATCGGCACGAATACGCCAAGGAGAAAACCCACAGAACGGAGGAACCCCGTACCATAAATAAAAGAGGGGCGGGGTCTCGGAGAAATTGAAAAGGGACTTCTGCAGGTTTGTTGTGAGTGTGTCGTTGCCGGTGAAAGTATAGGAGGTGGGCTGCGCGTAACGAGTTGGAAAATCACATCGAAGAAAAGAAAGAGGAGAAAGGATCACAAAAGACCGACTGCGTCCAAGTAAGGAAAAGAAACAAAAAAATGAACCTGCGCCATTTGCTCATTATGGATAGAGAAAAAGGGGGAAGACTTTTCGACGACACTTTGTAGATTGACCAAGAAGGAAAGTGAAGCAGAGTTTGTCGGAATACAAAAACGAGAGGGGGAAAAAATCGACCACGCCCAGGACCAAGGGGAAAACAAAAGGGAGGGGAAAAAACAATTTGCACGGCATTAAGCGGGTGGGGGAAGAAAACCAGGCTAGGTATCCCGCTGCGGTTATCGCGTGAGCGAAGGTCGTAAGGCCGGCAATACTGGGGGAGAAGGGAAAAGAACCTTTTCTGTAGACGAGAAACCGCGAAAAGAGGGAAGAAGGATTGAGTCTGCAGCTGGGGACGATTTCCCGAAATGCGGGGAGTGCAAGTCTGTGAATAGGGATATAGGAAAAAGAGGGGAGGATTTGCCTTGGCCTTGGAAGGAGTAAGAGAAGGGCTGGGGGGGTTGGTCCACTCCCGTCAGCAGGTTAACAAAAAAATGTCCTTTAAACAAAACATTGTCATGTTTGGATTTGGGAAAGAAGAAAAAAGAAGAAAAAAAGTCCGCCTTCCGGCTACAGAAGAGGAAGTAAAAGTGATTGCACGCGGGAGGCACGGCCCCCGGAAAAAGGAGATTGTGTACCGGGAAGCCCAAGAAGCAGCGCCGTACAAAAACGATTGAAGGACGCTCCCCCATGCTCAAGGAGGATAGGATTCACCGGGGTGAAATACAACCTAGGAGGGGGAAAAGCAGGAAAGGGCCAAATTGCCAGAAAAAGACTTGAAGGCATGGGGACACTCAGCCCACAGGGAAAAAAAGTGAAGTGATTGAAATGGGGGAGAGGAAAGCTGGGGATAACCGTCCCTCAAAGGGGGGGGTGGCCTAGAGTTTCGACAGAAGGAATTTCCAAATCGAAAAAAGGCAGAAAAAAGAAAGAAGAGAGCAACCACCACCGTAGAGGAAAAGGAATTTTCGGGAGAGGGGGGAAGGGGAGAAGATGTTACAATACCGGTCGCCTCAACGTGGACCAAAAAACCGGTCAAAAAGTGTAGGCGCGGAACCTAAATACTTCACTGCGAAAGAAAGATCCGAATGGCTGGTCTCATCGGAGTTGCCCAGGGCAGTCACAGCTTTGGCGGGGGGGGTTCATTCGAAGGGGGGGACCATCAAGTGTGAGCAAAACTCGAGGAATCCTATCTGCAGAGCGAAAAGGATGTTTATGCTAGCGCCGGAACGGTGGGAAGGGGGGAGCCTTTAGGGGAGGGAAACAATAACTGGGTCCGGTTAGCCCTTTAAGAAGCAGGGGGGAAAACTACTGGTAACGGGGGCATATTCCCACTTGTAAGAAAAGGGAAAGGGCTTAATATTTTCTGAGGAACAATTAAAAACAAAATGCAAAGGAAAAAAGGAGGGGCTCTTTCCTGAAGAAAGGAGGGGGGGGGAAAGACAGGCCCTTTCGGAATGAGGAGGACAAGGGTGAACTCTGAAACTGGGAGAAAAGAAGCTTTAGGAGACAAGTAAAAAAGGACTACTATTTCCGACATCGTAGAGGGGGAGAAGAGAAAAAGGGAAAAAAGGGGCAGATACAAAACTGTTCTCCTTGTACTACCCAGGTTGGTTGGACAAAGTATTCTGACGGAAAAAAAAAAAAAAGCGATCTTGAACCTGACAAGAAGGGCTCTCCGTTGGGGTGGGCTTCAAAAGGGGGGAAGGGAAGACCACCTGTTGGTTTCTTTGTCGCGAGGGATGAGAAAACGCGGGGTCTCCGAGGGGAAGGAAATGGTATCGGCGCCCCTCGGAGGGGTGGGGGGGGGATGGACGAACAAAAGAGCAGAATTGAGGCCTTCAGAAGGAGAAAGACCTCATAGAGTGGTCTTACGAGAAAGGGGAAAAAACAAATTGTCCAGGCTCATCGCTCATGGAAAGGAAGAGGGGGGGGGGGGGGGGGGGGGTGAGCGTCCTCTGTACGCCGGAGGGGAGGGGGGAGAATCGGTCGGATAGTATTGGTGAGTATGATGTACGCCCGGGGTTGAGAGCCTCCTCACAGAAGAAACAAAGAACCCTTGCCAATCAAATTGTAGAAAAGAACGCACCTCACTGGCCGGTAGAAAAGGAAGCCTCCACCGCGATCGGGAAGAACCAGTTTACTTAGGGGTCGGAAAAGGGGGGATGGTTGTGGATATAGGGGGGTGGAAAAGGTAGGGGGGAAGTTGGGCATTGCGTTGCCACTCTAGGGCAAGAAAGAGGGGGAAGGGGGGGAGGCCACCCTCCTATTAAGGGTGGGAAAGAAATACATTTGAGTTTTGTGTGGCCGGGGGGAAAAGGTGAGGAAAACATCCAGCTAACCAAAACCGGCTCACTAGTTATCAGATGGGGCGGAGGAGACTTGCATAACTGACAGGGGAGAAAAAGGTGTGGCTCAGCCACGGAAGCAGGATTCAATCGAGAGTGTCGTGCCGTCTATGAAGAGCGAGCCTTGGCTCCCACTCTTTGAAAACGCTGGAGGCGAGCCTGAAAAGAAGAAAAAAGCTGTAAATACTTTCGGATCCGCTAAGGAAAAAAAAGAAAGGGCTCTTGGAGGAATGATCATAGCACTGCGCGGGAAGGGGAGAAGGAGACCTCTCCCAATTCTATTAACAGGACCCGAAGGGAGGGTAAAAGGATCAGGGGGAAAACTCCTCCTTGCAAATTTCAAAAGAGGGAGGGACAAAAAGCCACGTCGGCATCACAAAAAAAAAGAAGACTGCTATTTGCATCAGGGGAACGACAAAGGGAGGGATATAAGTTGCTGTTTCTCCTAAGAGGAAGAAACAATCCTGTCTTGGGCTCCCGAAGGGGAGAATGATCTGGAAACGTTTTCACATAGAGAAAGCAGCTTTCTTATAGGCAGCGACCAGAGGGGAAATAATGGACAACAGCATTCGACCGGACCAAAAAAGGGGGGAAAACTTCAAAGCAGGTGGCAATCGAGATCATCAAACTAAAGGAGGAAAACTTAAATTTGGAGAACCTGGAGGGGAAGACTTGGAAGTCAGAACGAAATAGAGGGAAGTTGGCTGTTCCTTGCCGCCGGGAAAAAGGGAAAGAAAAGTGACGAGCAACGACTACGGAGGGAAGGGATAGTCAAGGCAAGGAAACGGGGGGAGAACATGGTCTCATCCCAGGACATTGTGTAAAGGGGGGGGGAAGGGGGGAGGGGGCATATATCTTTCGGCGTGGTGGGAAAGAAAATGACACTGAAAAAGATTTTCTATGCGTTAAAGGAAAGGGGGAACCTGGTGTGGCTCCAAGAAAAAAAGGAAAGAGGTTCAGACCCAGCTTGAGATAGGGGGGAAGAATGGACTACTTAGGGGGGAGGCCGAATGGCTCGCGGGGGGGGGGAAAGGGGGTGCCCTAGCTTTAAAGATTATAAATCGTGTCTGAAGAGAAGACAACAGGGTAGCCAGTCCTAGCTTAGTGCGTTTGTAGGAGTTCTAATGTCTGATTGGAAATCTCCCCTGTCAGCAGTCCGGTGAATCAGAAGAAGAAAATCACCTCCGCCTGAAGAAAAAGGTGGGGCACGCAAGAAGAACCGAAGCGAAACTGTCACATTAACAACGAATTTCAATGACGACGCAACGGGGGGGGAAAAAAGGTTGGACGGTAAAAGAAGGGGGAAAGGGCTACTGGGGGGACGGGGTACATGAATACTCGTCAAAAAAGAGGGAGGGGAATCGGAATATCTCCTCTCAAACCTTTGTCCCTGCACCGACGGGGGGGAAAAAGGTATTTACTCGAAAAAAGAAACGGGAGGATTGGAAACTCTAGCGATATCAAAAGGGGGGACAACTCACACTCTGGTGGAAAAAAGTGTCTATTTTGGACAATGGAAAGAGAGAAGAAGGGCTTTATTTCCCCGGGAAGAGGAGGGGGTGCCATCTTTCTTCAGAACATGGGGTCCTCATCGTCATGAAAAAGATGGACCTCACTGTGCAAGTCCTGGGGGGGAGGAGAAAGATCGTTAGTGAGGTGAGGGGAAAAATAAGTCGGCCGGCTCTGGCTTCGTATTTGATAAAAGGGGAAAAGGACCACGCTAACTAATACAATCAGGGGGGAAAAGACTCGTCCCACGGAAAGGGAGAAGGAGAGGAAAATTCCTCCCATGGGGAAAAGAGAGGAACTGGATGGGATTCCGCATAAGAAGGGCAAGCCGCGGCGACAATCGGACGGGAACAGGGAAAGGGCTTCGCAGAGTCATCCGGAGAAAAATTTATTGGAAGGGGGAGAGGGGGGAAAGACAAAGGCCAGGAATGAAAAAGAATAGTGCCATCTCAAGAAGCAGGAGCTACCACCACTCACTATAAATATACCCTGAAAGGAAGAAAAGGGAAACCTGTCCTCCTGAGGAGATAGGAAAAAAGGGAACCTTCTCTTTTAAATGTACTTGGGGGGAAAATCAAGAATGGTACGGATTAGGGAGAAAATTGGACTTCGGGGGGGAAAGGAGGACAGGCAATAATCAAGAGTCGACTTCACCAAGCGAAGGTGTACTGGGAAGACGGAAGAGAGGTGACGATGCCACCTGCGAAATGGGAGAGGCAAAAAGAAAAGAATCGGTTGGGGGGGGGGGGTGGGGGGGGGGGGGGGGGGGTTGACGAAGGTTTTTGGTAACATAGAGAAGAAAGATTCTTCTCATATCCTCAAATAGGAAAGAAAGGAATGAAAAAGAAAAAAGGATCACGATATTAAGCTCAGTGGAAAGAAGAAGCAAAAAGAAAAAGGACTTGGGTCGGGGCCTTTCTCGCCATGAGCCGAAAGCCATCGAGACCTCGGTTGGCCTAGGGAAGATAACAGGGGAGAAAGGGATTGCATCTGGTATGTTCGGGGGGAGAAAAAGATGAATTCTCCTGAGTAGGGTGGGGAAGGAGAGTGTCCAACTCATCTAGGGAGGGAAAGGATGGTTAAAGCCATCGGAAAAGGACAAGGCCGGCTCAAGCTGTAAAAAAAAATGGGAACAGAAGAAAGAATACGGCCGAACATTGGCACTTCTCATCGAGGGGGAGAGGGGAAGGGGGGGATTCGGGCTCCTTCCTAAAAAAGGGAGGGGGGGAAAAACCTACTTATGAGAGGGAAAGAATATCACGGCACTAAAGGAGAAAGTTCAGCTCATTTTCTCTCCCAACACAGGGGGGGGACTTCATTTCTACCAGGAACCAGCGCTCTTTAGCAGGGGGGCTTTGATCACGCTCCTCCTATTGGGGAATCCAGATCGACACCAAAAAAAAAAAAAAAGGTCCATATGTGAAATCGGCAACCAGTGGCTCAAACAGGGTGTCGTTTATGCCCAATGTAAGGGGGAAAAAAAAAAAATGTCCCCCACGAAGCTCAAGAAAAACAGGGTAGAAAAAAAACCATACCTCGGGCTAAAACCCGTACATCTAAAGCAGGGAGAGTCGTCGTTCTGAACCCTGCCTTCCAAGGCAGGAGTGGGGGGACCTTTCCCGGGAGCTTGAGAGAGTTGGGAGGGGAGAGAGCACGTTAAACGCTCCCTATCTCGGAAAATAAGACGAAGAAGAAAAAAAAAAAAGAACACTAAGCGTTAACATAGTAATACAATCACCAAAAAAAAAAAAAAGGAGGGGAATATCCCTTCTTGCGCTCTTTACCTTGTGTCAAACTAAACGGCTCTTCTACCACTGTGCTAGATTAAAAGAGGACGAGAAGAGAAGGTCTGGGTTGTCTAAATCAAACGCAAGAGAAGGGAAAAAAGAGAAAAAGGGGGGGGGGATAATGGAAAAAAGTTGTCAGAAAAAAGAAAGGAGAAATAACACATACACATGTGAAAAAATGGAAGGAGTGATCCAACCTTAGCCCGATGCAGGAAAGTTGATAGAGGTTTTTCGAAGCTGCTGCGTTCCGAGGGGGAAAAGCCGGACCACAATACCCTGTGGGTCCATAAAAGACTGGAGAAAGGGAGAAAGCATAAGCCTCATTGGGCGCATCTACAGAAAGGTAAGAAAGGAGGGAGTATCTTCGTGGACTAAGAGAGAGGATACCATCTTTCTAGAGGGTGCAAAAGTTTCCGTGCCAATCCGGATCAAAAGGCGGAGTTCTAAATGCGCAGGGAACCAAGACAGTATTGAAGAAAATCTGATCATTTTGGAAAAGGAAAAGTAGAAGGGATCAGAACAGGCCGGCGGACAAAAAGGAAATAGGAAGACGAACTGGCGGGGGGGACACGGGGGGGCATCAGCGCCAAGGTCTTCCGAGCCATAAAAAAAAAGAAGGAAAAAATCTAGGTTATAGGCTATAAGCCCCGAAAAGGGAAGCTAGTATTTTAGGCAAAAAAAAGTAGAAAACTCTATTTAAAAAAGGAGGGGGGGGTGCCCTGGCCGCATATCACAAGGAAGGGGGGGTTGGCTCGTATCTTTATTGCAGTTCAAAAAGGGGGGGGGGGGGGAGTTCGTTTTAAAGGTCAGGGAAAAGGGGAAAGTTGTCGTAACAAGAAAAAGCGCC
>Ga0179593_1382733_pt1 | contig 30769 bp, 41 predicted proteins | sample CZODoug2_1_08_16_FD_185931 | JGI IMG/M metagenome (GOLD analysis project Ga0179593, IMG submission 185931) | Vadose zone soil fungal communities from Angelo Coast Range Reserve, California, USA - CZODoug2_1_08_16fungal (PacBio error correction) | ecosystem: Environmental > Terrestrial > Soil >...
AGCTTCCAAAATCATCACATGTACTAGGAAGAGCTCTGCACAATTTCAAACAGAGGGCCATGACGCGCGCCCAGCCGACAAACATTATTCACGCGCAAGAGGGAGCCGCTCGGCGAGGGTGAAAGACCAAGGGAAAAAAGGGCCGCCACGAACTCCATCACGCACACGAATGCGCAGTCGTAAGTTTAACCAAAGCCGGACCAGGTGTAACGTTTCCACAGCATTTTCGGCACCCGGAGTTTCCTCTGAGGACTAAGGTTACTCCCTCCCCACCCCCCCCCAACACAGGTTGCCGGGTGAACATAGGGTTCGGGGGAAGAAACCCCAACCCCACAGACACTCAGTATAAGACACCGGAACCGATACCGAGGTCGGCGGCTCCGGCAAACCAAAAGTGTGAACAACGCTTATACATTCCATTGCGAGCAGTCACAGCCGTCGACAAAGAAGTGGCGAGAGCAGGGCCACAGGAACAGTCTTCCTCTGAAGGACAGACAGAAAATCAGGCCCCATACCCGTACAACAACTCGCCCAGGACCCTGATTGCAGATGCGGGGAAAGGGAGGACAAAACAGTCGCCCTGGAAAACCGCAAGCCCACCAATGGCACGCTGCGATGTCTAAAGAGGCGGAGAGCGCGATCCGGCGCCAGAGGACACGACACCCGATCGAGAGCACCGCCAGGACGCCCGCGCCCGAAAAGCGATGGGGCAGCCAGCGTCGCCTGCAACGCTCGTTTGAGTTCTGGGGAACACAGTCCCCACCGGAAAGAAAAAACCACCTCGCAAACCCCCACACTCTAACACCAGGACAAACCACCCTGCCCCACGAACAACCCACCAGGGGCTCTCATAGACTGGGCAGCGCGGAATTAACGCGCAGGACCTCGAGTCCCTCCCCCTGGCCCCCTCGGGAGAACATCAACTAAGCAGGCAGTTATCTCACAACCGCCCCTGGCGGAAGCACGTCTATCTCCCACAACGAGATAAAGACCTGACCGCCCCTTGGACGTAGCGAACCGGGCTTGCCATTCTCCTACGGTCTGAGCCGGCACCTGACTCTGCAGGGGGGCACGCTAGGGAGTGTCCCACCATCAAGATTTACATTTACAGAACCCAAATGCTGACTCCTGGCGCGGCACCGGAAGAAAAAGGAAAGGGGCGCGCCATTTCTGAGCCACAACGGGGGAAACCGTCGGGGGACACCGAACCACAAGGCTCCAATTAAGGTCACAACGTCTCGGTCTGTACACTTCGACTTGACGGCCACCATACTCCTACCGACAGCTGCACAGCTCTCGCAGTCTTGCCTCTCGCTTCCGGAAAAAGCTTGACAATGCACCCTCGTTACACACACCGGGACAGACCCTTACCAAAAGAACCCATTGCGTCGGGCAAAGGCCCCCAGCTAGAAACCATGTCCTCACCTCGGAGGCAGGCGACATTGAAAATTATCTCGAACAGCACGTAAGAACCCGCAAAGAGCTACGGAAATCACCAGCGCCAGGAAAACCGTCCTAGCCTCGCGCGCGGACTTAAAAACCGGCAGACCAACACGGTCCTAGCTGGGCGCGGGGCCGGACACGACACCCCAAGGCAAGACACACTACGACCGCCGCGTAAAGTGCCGCACTCATATTCCCGGCCACTATCCCCCGAAGCCTCCCGCGGGGGGGGGGAGCCGGGGGGAAATCTTGCGCACTCTCCTTCCTCCAAAAACAAGAGTGCTAGCAGGAAGGACTAAATCCTAGGACACCTGGCACAGATACTACGTATAACCGGTCAGACAAAGACCGCTGCTTCAGGACAATCTGGGCAACACATCCGCTCTATCCAGCTCTCAAAGAGGGCACCGGGGTGCGGAAAGGAAGCGCCTGGGGCCAAAGTCTCCGGCATAAAAAAGACAAAATTCCAAAGCGCCGCAGACAGTCAAGCAATCACGGTGTGTAATACCCCCGACGTCTACAGCAGTAGACAAGCAATGCCCTGACGAAAAACCACAGGACGTCTGGGGAACGAAGCAAAACCTCTTCAAAGGGTCGAGTCCTCCATCTCATCCCCCGAGGCGGGGACGCACAGGAAAAGCACCCAATCAGAGGAGGCGGACCCAAAAGCGGTAAAGGGGAGGCGGACAGCGTCTGACCGCGGGCGCACTAAACTCATCGGCAACCATTCGGACGTGATCTGAACCTCTTAAGGACAAACAAAATGTGCTCTCGAGCGGGGGAGAATCAAAACACGCGACTCGCCACTAAAACACCTTTTCGGGTTCCTACTACGTCGAACCTAGAAAAAAGCAAAACCTGCGCCCCTTGGACCGCGCGCGCAATGAGGCGACTCGGCAGTGCGCGACCGCGACGAGCTCCCGACAAAGGCTTGAAAAATCGGGGCGAAAACATCCAAAGCCCACTACAACTCCAGGAGGAGGACGAAAAGGACCCGTAACTCGATCGCGACCACCACCCCCTAATCGCCGGAGCGACCCACAAATGTAATACCGCACCACGGCGCGCCACGACAAGCCAACAGCAAAAATCCGCTCTACCTCACGCCACGCACCCAAACATCGGGGGATCAATTGGACGGCTCCAGCGAGCGCAAAAAAGGGAATCGCGCAAAACAAGAGCGACAGGACCCCTAAAAGGGGCAAAAGATTGCGCTGTGCGTGGCGAACGCTCGAGAGCTCTCAAATATCTAGGGCAAAAGGAACTCTTCCGAATGCCAGGGAAAAACTGGGGGGCAGACACAATCCAAGGGGGACTGGACAGGTCTTACATCTTGCGCGGCGACCTCGTCGTGCCTCGTTCTCTGAAGGCCCACTCCCAGCGAAAGACAGAATGACCCTGCGCTGCCGCATCATGGAAGGTGGACTATTGCCGGGGGGAGCTCGTCTGCATCCTCAAAGGGCCCCACGCCCAAAAACACGGACGAATTCGGGGGACGCCAAACAAGGCCAAGCTGAGCACAAGCCCCTTCAGCAGCCCCAAAGACAACGACTAAACCCCGCGCGCTCCACTTACTCGAGACAAGAAAAAAACAGGGGCGGGTCGCGACTCCTGCGACATCCCGCCGGCGTGCGGTGCGCAAAATAACACCACCCCATTTACGCACATTCTTTAAAAATCACCCTAAAAAAGACCCCCATACGTCATGCACCGATGTAGCCATCTACCACAACTACCCGCCCCGTCTACAAAGAAGGTCCGGGGGCAAAGACCCTTGCGCTCAGGAGGAGTTGGTGGAATCATCACAATACACCCCACACACAAGACGTGACAACGGGACACAGACACCAAAGGGAAAAACCAGTGGCATAGGCGCACAAAGCACGTCAGTGGGGCTGCACGCACGACAAACCGGCGCCTACAACTCCCCCCCCCTCCCTCAACGCCCCGCGTGGCTACCCCCAAATGATTGCCATCCCCGCTCTGCAGCGAGCTGGGGGCGCTGCTCTGGACACATACTCTCTTCACATCTCGCATGTGTCCACACCCAAGGTTGAGCGGGCCAAGCTTCCCTCACACTTCGGGCGGCCACAATGCGCTCGATCACCCCACCCCACCCCCCCACCCCCCCCCCCCCCCCCCCCCCCAAACACACCACACACGTACTCAGCACCAGCGGCTATAAGATGTCGAACTTCTTAAGCCCATTCCCGGTCAAGGCCTCCGAGCACGCTTGTAACTCAAAGTGAAAAGAAAGAGCCCCGCACATCGAGCTTAAAGGGCGACCCGTGCCACATAACATAGATAAAATTACAAAAGAAACCCCCCGCCCAATTCCTCCTTCTAAGCGGGGGCTCGTCTTGTCTGCGACAAGGACGTCCTCAATCCGGCTACCACAGAGACCCGGGAAAAAGGGCATATATTCCTAGACGATTCAAAACAACCGCCGCAACCCCAGACCGGCTCTGCGTCGACTCCCTCAGCCGAGGTCACATACACGCCGATCCCCCCCTCAAAAACCACAGCATCGAGAAAAAAAACTAACTTGGGAGGAGTCCACCTGAAGAGGACCGGGGCGCCTTTCACAACCCGGGAGATGCCGAAAGCGCCCAACACCCATCAACCCTCAACGCTACGACGGTGAACCGCAAGCTGTGCATCCTATGTATCCCCAACATTCCACCCTGGAAGACCTGGCCAAAGTAAAATCGAGGTGCCGAGGCCCCGCGTAAATTAATGGTAATCTCAGACATAAAAAACACAGTACAGCGCCACGGGGGAGAGAAGGGAAGACGCTCCCAGAGCAAGGGAACAACAAGCCCCTGATGGGGGAAAAACAAACATCCCATCCCAACCCAAAAGAGCATGCAACCCCACTACCCCCCTAACACCGGAACTCTCTCCGCCAGCCCCCTTCTGCGTGGAACAAAAACGACCCAGCCGTCATCCATTCAAAGACGAGACCCGCAACTATTCGAGACCAACGAGGAAAAAAGCAAGGATCAAGAAAAGGGACTTCGCCTGCCGAGCAATAGCTTCCCAGCTCTTCACGCTCCTGCCCCCCGCACCGCCGCAAACAGGATGGACGGTTGCAAAACGCCCTGAACAAGGAAGTGTGACCACCAAGAACTCCACAAGCGCTGTCCCGCACACCAGGAACCCCACTCGTACACCGTTTGCGGGCACGAACCTCACCCACAGAAAGCCTCACGAAAAAAGGAAGGGGGGGGGAGTGGAAACCTCACCCAACCGTCCCGACCCCCTGGCGACTTCTGCAACGAAGGGGCAACCCCGCATCCCCCCCCGCGCACGACCACCCCATCGCCGGACCTCTCACAATGGGCGCTTGTAAATCACAGGAAGGTATGACCGCAGAACTAACCGCGAAAAGAAAACATGGAACGTCAAACAGACTCCTACTGTCAGTAACCCTAGGCGGGCCACACACAAAGCTAAAAAACGTTCACGCCACCGCGAGCAGAAAACGACCCGTCTTCGTCAAACAGAACCTCTTGACAGACACACCCTGAGGGACCCCGAGGTCTCGACCCCTCGGGACACAACCCACCTAAATCCTTCCACCCCCGCAACCACAACCGCCCCCCCCACAACGACTCCTGACAACACATCCACGTCCAAACAGCTGGACCATACACCCCTTCACAGAAAAAAACTCATCCAAACGCCATGGAGCGGGATAAAGTTCCCGTCGGGGGACCCCCGAAGTCACACCGGCACAATGCACCCATCCACCACAATCCGCCAAAAGGCCGGGTCTCCACCAGACCCAAAAGGATGACCAGCGCCTCAACATCAAGCCTCAACAGACAAAGCATAATCGCAAGGCTTCCTCTCGGAACATGCCAAGCCCTCCTGTTCAAACCTCCAGATAAAACCAACACCACACCCCCAACGACGACCCGAAACAGGAAAGAAGAAGAACCGGGGTAGAAACTCATAAGGAAAAAGGGCAATCGAGCACCCGCGGAGCGGCGCCGGCCATGACACAGACCCATGCAGCGACGAACGGGCGCCCCAGCATAGGCCTAAGTCACACGGAGCACGCCCGACTTCATCTCCCCCGACATAAAAAGGGTCCGGACGCATCCGTGCCAACAGGGGCTGGACACCGCGGTCTTTTTCAAAAAACCAGACTTTTGGGACCTTCGATCCAGGGGGGGAAGGGAGATAGGGTCTTATACACGTGGGCCCTGGAAGGACCCCTCTGAACTCACGACCAAACCAACACCCGAGGGTCGGAAAACACCGCCCGCTCACAGGAAACCGACTGCCAGGGAAAGAGGGTTACGGCGTCCCTCTCCACCAGAAACGGCGACCAGGGTGGTACAAATTAGCATGGGAGACCCCGAAAAAGCGCGGAACTGCCCGACCCAACTTGACTGCCATCTCACCTTGACTGAAACGCACCTAATACCACGGAGAGCGCCGACCAAACACTGCCCGGGAACAAACGCACTCACGCCTCCGGACGTATAGGAGAATCTCAGCAACTTACACCGCCGCTGCCCCAGCACAGTCGAACCGTGGGGGAAATGAGCGCGGGTAGAAATAGAGAGCGCCGCAACCAAACCCCAACGGAGGTCGGACACCTGGGAGAGACTGCTCAAAACCAGTGCGTCCATCGCGAAGAATCGAGGCCCTTCTCTTCCGCTCGTAAAACACCCAGACCACGAACCCCGGGCTCAAAGGTAGAAACGGGCTGCGGGCCCCACAGGAGGGCTAAGCACTGGAAGAGAATCAGCCGAAGAATGACGGACGCGACCGGCGAGACACAGGAAACCCCACGGTCTCGAAAGAAATTCGAAAATAAAGGGCACCACCTGCAAAGGTCCCCCACCACAGTATCTAACAACACAACGCAGGGGATGGCAACGGACCGGACCTCATTGCGTATGGTCTGCACACTTCGCGAGGGGGGGGGACACGAGGTGTTGCTGCCACACAACAAATGACGCACGTTGGCCTGTGCCACTTGACACGTGCGCTGACAAAGAGTGGGCGACGTCCTCCTTAACCAAAACCCCGGGAGACATAACAACGACAGCCTCTGCAGTGGGGGAAAACCAGCTTTCGGCTGCTGGACCCTCGATTTGCGGTCACAGGATGACGCCAAAGGCTGAAGAGACCGCGCAAACCGCAAACCAAACACGTGCCAGACGGAAAAGCCCCGGCAAACCGCACAAAATACCGGGAAAAAAAGGGAGAGAACACCCCATCCACCACACACCCCAGGGGCGGGCATCGATGACAAAACTATCCTCGATCCAAAGGCAGAAGCGGGAACCCGCACAGCGCATATACAAGCAAGTAGAGCAAAGGGTCCGACTGCTCCTAGTCAAAGATGCCGACTCTAGACGACCCCCGCGTCGCACCGTTTCGGGCCACATAAAAGACAAACCACCCCATATACCACACACACTTGGGGGCCCAGTTCGGCAAAAGAAACCGCTTCCCGCATAGCGCCCTCACTTGACACACCTACATACGTCCACCCCCCCCCACATGAAAAATCAAAACCCCCTTGCGGGCCCCCCCCCCAGGTCTCTCCCAGTGAACTTTTCAGCGCACGAGGGACTGGTCCCTCAAACGCATAAAAACTGAGAAAAAACGAGCCAGGGGTAAGGAGAAAAGGCCCTCGACATCTACCCCAAACCAAGTTAAGGAGGGGATAGGCGTGCGGAACCGACCTCTTTAAAAAAAGTACCCGTACACCCGTTCGCTGTCCCGGTGGGCGGCAAACAAGGGGGACCCAGCGGAAATCGGACCCGCCCACCAACCAACTCGCGACGCAAGCGAACGAGACCTTGTCCTCAGGCAAGGAGAAAATAGAGAGGAGGCCCCGAATTGCTGCAGCCAAGCCAAGCCCGCCCACCAGCAAACAAGCATACTGAGTCTCACGGCCCTCGCGGGGCTACCTCCATGTCAAAACCCTGCGGTACAACAACAAGAGCCCCAAATCCGTTACGGCCCAACACGGAACACGTCAGGAGGCAAGCGCGCGGGGATTGAGAGCCACTTCCCTCTTCATCGGCGACAAGCGGGCCAAAGCGGCCGGGATTGGACCACACCACACCATGTGCGGACTCACTGGGGAGGCGCCAAAAGCAACACCGAAACCGCCCAACGCCCTTACTCTGGCTCCTGATAGAAAGAGACAGGGCGAAGCCCCTCCGCGCCCAGGAACCCGTCCGGTCGCGCTGATTTGCCTCAGATCAATTCTGGAACGCTACGATAGAAAAACACACCGCGGACAAGTGTGGGACGCCAAGGACACACCGCACTAGCTCCACAAAAGCACGCGAAACAAGTCGAGTAACAACCGCCTCCGCGAAAAAACACAACGAACCGCCCCCGTGCGCACAGACACCGAACAAACTTGCGGCGGCCGCACACCTACCAGCTGAGAAAAACACCCGCGAGCCCTCCCTCCAGCACCTGCCCTGGGGGGGGGGCCAAAACCCCAACGGCGTGAGGCCCCCCGGCCACCCCCCCCACCAACAACACGGAGAGATCAAACCAAAACAAAAAAAGGAGCCGAGAAAACAATACAGACGAATTTGTGTTTGTTGCAGCCCAAAACCCCCGCTTCGCCGGCCAACCTACACAACCCGATGGGACAAAAAAGAGCAACGCGGGGCGGTGGAAAAAGCGCGGCCGGAGCAGAGAAACACAGAAACGGCCCAAAGGGAAGTGCGATCTAAATCGGGCGCACGCTTATGGGGTGTCAGACAACACGAGCCTTCCGGCCCTGGGGAAGCGGCATGGTTGTGAAAAAGGTAGTGGGCTTGGAAGCGTGCATCACAGGCATAAGACGTAACAGGGACCAAAGAAAACGGACGAGACCAAGACAACCGGGGAAAAGCGTCACGTCGGACAAACCGTTCTAAGTAAGCTCAAGACCACAACGCCTGGTCTCCAGCCAGCAAGTCGACCAAAGCAACATCCCCCCTGGTAACCGAGGCGAAAAAAGAACACGCATGCCAACAACCCAAAAAACCCGGCGACCACAATAGAATCCGCAGCTACGAAACAAAAAAAAAGGACCCGCCCCTTCCCGCGGGGGCAAAGAAAGCTTCGTGGCCCCGGGCTGGTGTATGAAAAAGGAGTTGTACCTGCGGACAACGAGAAAAAGCACACCATGCGCGTTGTGGGGTGTGTGACAATGATACGCCACCCACAACACACGGTCCTGGGCGCCCGCACACACAAAGTCAAAATGACTTCTCTAAGGCCGCGAAACCAACCCGGCCCAAAATGGTCCGTCACCAAGGCGCGCATTGCAGGTGCACAACTGCTCAACCGGGGGGGGGCCACTGAAAAGCTCGCAAGGTGACCACACAGTCGAAAAGTGAAGTTCGACTCAGAGTCGAACCAGAGGAAACAACCACTCCACGCAAAGCATTGTATAAAGCATCAACGGCGTATATCCGACCGGGTCCAAAACGGAGAGGCAAATGTTGCGAAAAGCAACAAACCGAAAAATGCAAGCGCACCATACAAGAGACCTACGAAGTCTAACAGACAAAAACACCCCGCCAAGCCCTCGGCCATGGCGCGCGGGGGAGTCTTTCTGCTCCAACAAAAAAAAAAGTGACGAAACCTCTCCACCGAGACCCCAGACCACCGGACCACACCGAACGACACCCAAAGTCCAGAGAAGAAGTCCAGTAAGGAGTCTCGGCACCGACAGTAAGCCCCGGTGGGGGGCATCCACGCCCCGACTTTTCTTCATCGATCCAACCCGCCCAATCACTGACCTCACTAAAAAAAAGCCGGTCAAGAAGCAACACGCACCTCGGAGCGAGGGGCGGGCGGACGGGCCAGCGTTTCACGTAGGAAACCAACCCAGGGTTTGTCAAGAAAAAAGGAAAGCGGACCACTACTTGAACCGCCGCACACTCCTGGGGAAAAGGAAAAGCGCAAAAGCTCGGCGTCCAAACAAAAATCGCCAAGCACCCACCACTTCCAAACCCGGCCACAGCAGGTAGTGAGCCCCCCGTCAAACCCCCCCCCGTACCAACACCCGGGGGTAAGCGCATAACCGACTCCCCCACACGGAAACGCGCTGGCACCCCCCCAGTAGCGTCCCCAGACAAAAAACCTACAGGCCCCACCCAACCCAACTAGTCGGCACCTACTGACAATCCCTCTCCTAACCCCCCAAGACAAGAAAAGGAACAAGTCCAAAGGCGCCGCGGGGGCAACCTAACAATCACTTGCGGGACAGAAAACACAGCCCGTCAGACAAAACCCAAATTCGACAGATCCCCTAGCTGCCAGCGACGACCCCCCGCCGGCGTGCTAACAGCGACGGTAGGAGAACACGGACACCAAGGGGAAAAGACTACCATCTACCGAAACTCGACGCAGGAACCGCTTCACCGCTCCACCGTAAGAACAACGGGGAACACCACGCCCGCGCACCTACACGCCTGGCCCACTAAGGGGTGCCGGGGGACCGCTGGACCCGCGACAAAAACTCAAACCAAAAACCTTGCAACCAAAAACCGCCCTGCCAAACACAGGCAGGTTTTGGGGGCGCCCACACGCGAAACTTGCGCAAAAGGAACCCCTGGGTAGGAACAGCCCCCACTCGGCGAAACCTACACCGCATGGGGGAAACCCCACAAGCCTTTTAGCACTCCCACGCGAATTCGCAAAGTGCCACCAATCTCACCTGCACCGACGCTGAGCAACAGCAAAACAAGACCCCACCCAAAGGAGTAACGGGGGTAACGGGCAGGCACCACGGCCGGGGACACACCATACCTTCTTGACTCCCTCAATCAAAGTTAAGGGGAAAAAGCGCGCGACAGAATGCTCACTTCACAACACATATCTCCCCCCCCCACCCCCCCCCACCCAACCGAACGACCCAGCGACAGCGTAAAAAGAGCGACCAAGTCGCGACGGGCGCGGTCCCTCCTCTCAACACCCCCCGGGAGAGGGGAAAGAGAGACCCAGGCCCCCGCGACAACCAAAAACTGGACGGCCAACTCATTCACACCATCTTTATCCAAAAACCCTAGCAAAAACCCCGAACCCACCCAACCCCCAACCCCCCCCAAACTTGCATCCCCACCACTCCTCAAAACCGACCTCAAAAAGCAGGAACAACAACGACCACCGACCAGCCCCGGGACAACCAATTCAAGGTACACATTGCAGGGCGTCGCGCCAATGCCCCAAAGAAACTCAGTGTTCGTACCCCCCAACCCTCACTCCAAACAGGGAATATAACCAAACGGCCACCACGTACGCAGCCCTTTAACGTACAACCCCAACCCAACTCTCCAAGGGGGTCGGCCGCTTCGCCCTCAATCCGCACTACAAAAAAGCCACACGCCAGCAAGCACACCCCCACCCCCCCCCCAACCCCCCCCCCCAAGCCCAAACCCAACAAAACCACCCCACGCCGCCCTCCTGACACTCACCCCAAAGAAGGCATGGCACCAAAATCTAGAAACACAAACAAATTATCTGACCGGACATGGGGAAGAGCTGTCCTCTTACAACACCCTCACTCCATGGGGGACCCACGAGCAAGCTCCACCGGTGTGGACAACGCAACGTATCTCTCTCGCAGCTTATTCTATCTCTGGCGGCTGCCGCGTCCGAAAACTTGGAAGGTTAAGCCGAACACCAAGTCGCTCACGGCCGGATCTCACCCAACCTTGCAAGACCTCGGCTACCCCCTCCCAAAAGCGCGCACGTAACTCCCCTACTATACCATCGCCCCCCTTACAACGGCTCCCGCCCATCAATCTCTTCAACCCCACCCCCGGGTGCGCGAGACCAGCGGCGCCCACCACCCTGCGCTGCAAAGCAAATTTTTAACCACAGCTCTTCCCTCTAGTGGAGATGCTACCGGACAGCCCCCACCGGTGGACGCGGGGCGCCCGGGAAATAGAGAGGCGGGGGGAGGAGGGAGCCAACAACACCCCCCACCCCCCCCCACCACAACCGAGCCAGCGCCAGTTCCCAGTCAAGTCCAGCGGGGATCGACGCGGCTCGGGCCACACCGTCGTAGCCCAAAGTCAAGGGAAGAGAATTTCCTCCAAATTCCCAGAAGAGGCAAAAAAGATGGGAAGGCCGCCCCCCAACCCATAGGACGTTACCAGCATTCACTCCGAATCACCAACCGACGAGTCCCCTCGCCTCGACCCCCCAGGAACTACGGAGCCTCGCGCCGCCCCCCCAGCGCTGCGGATGAGACCACCCGGGGAAAGTAATCAGTGACCCAGCACCCTTCGGCAGAGGGACACCCCACCCTTGGGTCGGAAACAGACGACCGCCAAGAGCCCGCAACGGGCAACCATTCCAACCTCTTGAAAAGCGACCCTAGCAATTCAGGCACGGGCAGCTCTCCAAAAGAAACGGAAAGGCCGCGCACCGCACACCTTCACAAATTTGTAAGGGGAGCTTTGGGGCCACCAAATCCAGGCAACCTCCCTTCGAGGCAACCAGTACGGCACCGACTTCACGGCCCGTCAATTCGACACCGCACAACACAATCATCTACGAGAGAACTGCCAGACGACGGGCGACGCCGACCCCTACCACCGCTGTAACGCCCAAAATCTGCCCTCCTACATCATAATCAGGAAGACAAGAACGATCCCCGGCACGGGACGGCTGGTCGAACCCAAAACAACGCGAGGACACCACGACCGCCTCGGACCGGCCAGGCACACGGCTTTCAGGACAAGGGCTGGTCGCCTGCTGACACCGAGCGCGGTTCTTCGAGGTAGAAAGATGATCACAGCGTACTAATCTGTGCGACTAGGACCACAAGGCCGTGGAGGCGAGGAAGGAGACACTAGACAGGTTCGAAGCGCGAACCACCAACGTAAACCAAACACCAAAACCTCCCCCTACCATCTCATCGAAGGCCGAGACATTCTCACTTTGGCACAACTATCGATTTGAGGGAAACAACTCCGCGTTCAGGGGGCATAAAAAGCGGAAGGCTGGAGGCAAATGGCAAAAAGAATATCACCAGACGGGAACAGCCCCGGCAAACCCGGGAGCACAACCGTCCACCGCAAAGGAGCGCCCGGAGAGGAGACCCTTCTATTGCTTCGTGGTGGCAAGCGTTCACCCATAGAAGAGGACGCCCCGTCGACCGCGAGCGCGAGCTCAACGGAACAACGCAAGGACAACACACAGTCTCGCGGGCATCCAACTGTCTACGCAAGCTGGGATGGAAAACGGAGGAGGTTTCCGGGCGACACACCAACAACCGCAACAGATGGAGGGGGGGGAGAGGGGCCACGCGAGGGCCTATTGCCATCCAAAGAGGGAAAAAGCAAAAGCCTATGAATGCAAAAAATTAACCACCGGCGGCGGAACAGACACCAAACGCGACACGGGGATACCCACACCCGGCCCCTACACAACAGAAAGACCTGCGTCGCGCGCAAAGAGCCAAGGGGCCCCCAATTTGGAACATGACCACACACACACCCAAGGGGGGGGACGCGAGAAAAACGGCTCGCCACCGGGGCAAATCCAAAAAAATCACCACCGCTCTCGCCTCAAACTGAAAGTTGCTACACGCCCACCCCACGCCAGATCATTAGAACACATCATGGCATCTTGAAAGAAAAAAAACAAAGGAAGGCACGGCGCGGACCGCACCTCAGCAAGCCAGGACGACTGACCGCGAGGCGGGGTCAGAAAATGAAACCGGACTGTCACTACACAACTAAACCACCAGCCTCTTGCTCCGAAACAGAAAGGGCACCGGCGCGCCATGGGAAGGGGGGTGTCCCCCGTGCGAGCCCCTCAAATGAACTTACTACCGAAGTGGAAACCGGCCGCGAAAACGTGATTCGGAGTTTCAACCAAAAGGACCCGGGCTACGCGGCGACAACTTGCGAGGGCTTCTGATAGAAGGACCTGGTGAAACGCTCCGAAGAGGGTACACCCGACGCTCGCAACATCCTCGTCCGCACGACGTGCCATTCCGACTCGGAAACCCCTACCCAAGCCTCAAATAACAGCGCGGCAGTCTTGGGGAGACGAAAAAAGAACGAGGCACTACCTGACTGGTACAGGCCACAGTAATCGTCTGCGGAAAAAAAAACAGAAGAGCCAAGGACCAAGCAAATACTACCCGCCCTGCCAACGACACCCAGAAAGCGGCGCGAAAGTTACGAATGGAGACCACAAGAGCTCTACACCTCCGCCACAGACGAAGGGTGCGCACATCTATATTCTCTAAGGGGGGGGGACCACACCGGAAAAGGGAGGAAAAAAAAACCGACTCTCTCAAAACAACACGTCCCAAAAACTCAACCCCAGTAGTTCCCGGGGGGGAGAACGCTGGAGCGACAAGCAAAACAACTAATCGAATGGGGGGGGGCACCCAGGCCAGGATCGTACGCGGAATCAGGGGCGGGAAACAACAATCCCGGCAAGCCGTGGCCACCAGTAAAACCTGACTGCAACCAATGAGGGCAAAACATCGCAGTCTTGGGGCATACCAACCCGTGAAAACTGACACGGGTGACACCCAGAAGTCGACACGCGGACGGGATGGGAGAAAAAACCGAAACCCTTCTGGGACGGTATAACTCCAATCCTGGCCCCACAGAAAAAGGAAAAGACACCAAATTCCTCACAAGACAACACCGAAAACACGCGTGACCGCGAAGTCTACAAACAAAAGGGGGTCGTCTCATCAGAAAAGAACACGCTTTGGGGGGAAAACCCCCAGACCGGGAACGGAGAACACACACCACACCCAGGGGAGAGGGGAACCTCACGCTACCCCACACCACCACACCCCATGATCACTGAAAAGGGATGAGACCCGACAACACAACCCACATAAAGACCAACGGACCAATTTTGGCCAACCCTCTGGGCGAAAAGAGGGGAAGGCTGCGCAGCAACCCACACGCAACGGGCAAGGCGGGACAGGAAAAACAAGATAAGTGGGGGGGTGAGGGGAAAAAAGCCAACGTCCTTGTGGCGACCCAAGCAAACAAAAATCCCACATGAAGCCAGAGGAACAGGCAGCGAGCTGCGCTTAAACCAGGCATGCACGGAGAACTGACAGAAGGGCGGCCATTTTCAGGTTCACCTAACCCGCCCAGGCGAACAAGGCGCGCAAACACAGCGGCGCAAACCTTGAAAGTTCGAAAAAGTCCGGGCACCCGAAAAAGAGAAGACGCAGGGTTGTACGACGGGGCAGGGGGGGGAAACCCACATTCTTCGCCCTAAGAGCAATGAGGACACCTCAGTCTCCCCCGCCATGTACCTCGGGAGAGTAATTTTAGCAGGACCAGCACCCCAAAAAAGAAAAATTCCCGAGCCTGGAACAGAAACAAGACAAAACCCGCACAAAGGAAGACGAAAGAAACACATGATTACCGGGCCGGTCAGGGGCGGAAACACCCAAAACTCACGGCAATCAAGCCGACCCGTCCTTGGGATCCGCCACCCCGCTCTATACCCGACGCCACAAAAAAAGATAAAAGAAGAAAATGATTGCGATAAAGCGGATAGACAATAAAAAAGTCGAGCCTAGGTGCGAGCCAAAAAAGGCCACCGCCCCCCTCAAACGGGGAAGACAACAGAATCTCGCAAGGGAGGGAAGACAAGGACTTAGGGCGCGCGCGCCTGTCCAACCTTCTTCCAGAGGGAAACAGAGCCCATGCGTCGGCCGTACCAGAAAGACACGTGCCGCTGCACGTGGACACCCACATCATCGAGGGTTAAAATGTCAAACACAAGGCCAAAGGCCCAAACCGGGGGCAACCGTCAAACGTTGACCAAAAGACGACAACCCCCGCGAAAAAGGGGCAAGTGACTCAAATTCAACCAGGACTAAGGCCAATCTCTAGCAAACTCTCACCCACCAACTCTAACACCCAACCAACTAGCAACGGGAAACCATTTGACAACAATCCAATGAGGAACAAAGAGAACTCCTAGTGGGGAAAGAAAAACAGCCCCTAAGGTACAATCAGCAGTCCGTAATGCGGATAATCTACACGCAGGTGCAACACAGCGTGGAGCAGGGAACAACTCCCATCTTCGGGCACCGCCGCTCAGGAGCAGGAGTCACACGCTGCCTTCCGCCAAGCGTCCTGCCCAATTATTGAAAAAACGCTTTTCAAAAAAATCAGGGGAACGGAAGGCGGGCAACAACCCCAGGGCGGGCAACGACAGCCAACACAAAGCCCTAGCGCGCCGCGCCGACAGGGGGGGGAAGGAAAGAGCCATCTCCCGTGCCACGGAAGGGCGGCATGAACACGCTCTCTCAAGAGACGGGAAAGGTCACCAGCCTTAGAGGAGAGGGCACCCGCGACGCTCAATGATGGAAACCAACTTAAAGGGTCAATACTAAAGAATCGCTCCCATGACACAGGAAGAACGGCCAACGGAGATACAGGCCAGCGCCACACGGGTCTCTATATGAGGGGACCGTACCCAAAAAAGAGGGGGTACCAATACTCTCACCTTCAGGAAACACTCCACTGCTGCCACCTGGCGAGAAAAAAGTTTAAAACCGCGAAACAGGCTTAGAGGATCCTAAGCCTACAAAGAAGAACCTCCTAACGCGCCACACCACCCCTTCAGCGAAAACGCGAACGCGGGGGATAAACAACAACTAAGGCCAACAAAACAAACTGCATAAACCATCACACAACGCACAAAGTCCACGGCGAAAAAGAAACCCCAAAGAACCCTGGTCACACATAAGGCCCACCAGGCTCTGGCATGGAGCCTAAGTTCGGCGCTACGGAAAGTAAAAAAGAAGGAAACTCCCCGAAACGTCTAAGCACACACAAGGGGCGATCCACCACCATGAGCCACAGGACGGAAGAGGGACGAACCGCCAGCAGACCTACTCTTCCTAAAACCCAACCCCCCCATCAGATTTCCTAAGCTCACCATGCGGCTCGGTCCACCCACTAGAGAACCAACAACAACACAACACACCGAGGCGAAGCCATAGTATAACGGGTTCGAAACGGCATCAAAAAGTGGAGCCGCCAAACGGAGAAACATTGAGCACCCCCGGAGGCACGAACTCGGATGTCGCAGAAGGCTGGGAAAAACGCGTCCTGTTAAGGAAAGCGGGCGGGTAAACGCGGGCTTCAGGAAGCGGAAAGGGGGGGCCCAGCAAAATCAGGAACTTTACTACTCCCCCTGCCACTCTACAACGGAGCAACGCGGTCTAACGAGGCACCACGCGCGTCCTCGGGGAAAAACCATCAATATAAACTCTAATCTCTGGGAGGGAATTGCTCGTAACGAACAAAGGTGGGGTGAAGGAACAGGGGGGGGGCGCCCAGAACTCACCCACAAAAAGAAAAACGCAGGGCGTATCATCTGATCACGGAACTCAGACGGCGCACCGAGGGACATGGACCCACAAACCTAGGAAAAGTTTTAAACGAAAAGAAAAAATCGTCACTCATTGGGCAAAGACACGCCCGACCAACCCGTGACGTCCAACGACCCGAAACAACTAACAGGGGAAAGAATGACCAAAAACCCCATGTCCGATCCCTAGCGCCTCAACCAACGTTATCTCTATCAAGGCGGGGGAAACCAGGATCGCTGCCCATCTCACAACAGGCACACGCGATGGCTAAAGGCGCGGCGCGGTCCATAACTCAACCAGAAAAGAACTTGGAGGAGCAAATACATGGGAGGGGAGCCCACTCAAAAATACCGAACACAGCTAAAAACCTGGAAAGTGAGAAAAAAACAGGAAGACACATAAAACTTGGTCCACCCGTACCGAACGCACACCTTCCGCCACCGATCGAATACACTAAATCCGCTGGGGGAACTCCGCACCCTGCGCCACCGTACCGTACTGCATCCATACAAAAACAGGGTAGACCAAACCAGTCTCACGAACAGAGTAGAAAGACGCAAAGGCAAACACGAGATGGTCGACCGTCAACCACAACGCGTGAAAAAAACCACAAAGGGGAACGGATAAGGGTGGGCGGAAGGAGGAGCCCACCGCGCCCGCTTTCATCCCCTGACACAGGTTCCCTCCCGCGCACCGGCCGGACAAACGCAATCACTGGCGCCTTAGGAAGCCGGCAAACGCGAAAATACCAACACGTAGCCAATCAAAAAATTACGACTGAGGAAGGAGACAGGGAAGCGGAGAACACAAAAAGAACGCCAGGCGGAAGGGTTGGAAAATCTACGCCTGGGGTCAAAAGTTATCGGCGCCGGCCAGGGGACAAGCAGTTATTACGGCCATCTCCTGTTGTCCCATCTGGCTGCGGACCTAAAGGAAACCTTAACGCCCGGGCGTCCAAGACGGAACCGCCCAAAAAACCCTCTAAACATCGTAAAAAAAAAAGAAACCAACCGTCGATGGACCACACAACGCCGCCCGCGGGGGGATAGATGAAAAGGAGCGAGACCTAAAACACACACGGTCACGAGAAAAGCAGAACGGAGACATTCACTCGGACAGCATTCCAACGCTGGCAAGGCCGCTATCATACTGTCTCTACAAACCAGCAACACGACTCAGGAATACTTGACGGGCCTCCTTGGAGAGGAAACAACCGCACCCCAAAAACGAAAGGAACCTGCGGCGTGAGGCCACCGGCTCTCTAAAAAAGCGCAGCCCCTCCTGCGAAAAGACGGAGGAAACGCCGACTACATCCCTATCAACCCTGTTCTTTAACGGACAGCCCCCATCTACTGGCAACGCGAGAACCCCCGAAACATGAAAAAAAATACTTGCGACACTGAAGGGGGGGCGCACCCCGGACACACCCTGGGAAAAGAAAACCCAACTTGAAAAGCCACCCTGGGGAACCTGGGGCCCCAAGGCCCCGACCAACGCTACAGGGCGTTGAAAATCCACGGCCCCTCCACATCAGCCCCGAGAGTCGCACCGCCCCCTGACATACAGTTGGCTAGACCACACCCCCGGGAAACAAAGCCAAGGGGGGCAGGGAGAACAAAGCCAGGTGCACGCCGGCCGAAAGACACACAAAAGCACAAAGCACACTCTTTTCCTTTATAAGCGTGTCTCCCATTATCCCCCCGCGCGGGAGTCCAGCTAAACTCCTCATACAAGAACGACACGTACAACCAGACACGGTTCAAACACTCGTGAAGGCCCCCGGGCCGGAGCGCCTCAGCCCCAGACCACAACAAACGACCAGGCAAAACAAAAGGGGAGTGGACGGGGTATGCCACCATTTCCCTCACCCGTCGGCGAGAGCCGAGCTTCCGACTCAAAACCGGAGGGGGGCTCGCGACAACAAAACTCTTAGTCTATAAAAAAACCGGCGTGCAAAAACAGAAAAGACAGCCCAAAGTTTAAACGGATACGCGGGTCCTCGCAGAGGGGAGGCAGCCGAGAGAGCCCTCTCCCAGCCAGAGGCATCTTTGGAGAAAAAAAAACACGACCTACACCTCCACCGCCGCTGAACCAAACAGGTCAAACGCACCCAAAAAAAAACTAACATCCAGAAAACTCTCCAAAAGGGCAAACACAAAAGACACGGCCCGGATAGGGGGGAGCAAACAACGATAGAACTAACACCGCAAAACTGACAGGGGGGGGGAACCCAGAACGGGCAGCGACACCCGCAAGCCGTGCGCAAAACACAAATCTCCCTCCAAAAAAAACAGGACGCCCGGAAAGAAAGAGTGCAAAGAAAGGGGGCGGGAGACCCCAGCGGGAGGACCCAAAGTCCACTCTCGCGAAAACGGGAAAGTGCGAACACGGTACACAAAGCGATGGAGGACACACAAAAACAAATGACTGTGCCACACAATGCGTAAGAAGAGTGCAGGAGCGGAACGGCGTCACGTCATCGTGGGGGCGGGTCCCCGAACCCACCCGAGCTTGAGTCCACCTTGGGACAGCGCAAATCTCGAGCTGCCGACCAGAATTAGTCCTGGCTTGAGCGCAACAATTAAACGAAGCTGAAAAAACGGACGGAGCGACAAAAGGAGCAACGCGCCAGAGACAGAAATGGGAAAACAACCCGTTCACAAAATAAACACGCGAGAACGCGAGGAACGAGGCTAAGGGGTCACCCCCACCCACAGCAAGACCCATACAACCAAACACCGGTTCTCCGAAAGGACAAAAGCAACAGGTGAAGCGGCCAAACGCAGAACACAGGCGTGATAAATGGCCCATCCAAAAACCTTCTACACCAACCCCCACCCAACCTCGCTGCACACAACAGAAGAAGAAAAAAAAACAACGTAAACACCGCCCACAAGCTACACCAGACACCCGGGGTGGCCAAGCCACTTTTCTCTAGGAGGGAGGGGGATAAACTGTACGCCCCGCTCGTGACAAGGGCACAAAACCCAGACTGCACACCACCATATTACAGGGGGGTACAATCTCACAAGCACCGTCCGGGAAAAAAAAGAAAAGAGCACTAATGACTCAACCCACAATGTCCACGGGCGACAAACAGAGGCATGAGAGTGAAAAAAGCGGCGGGGGTATCTCTGGCGCCGCTCGCGCGCACCGATCTTTCCCTTGCATTTGCTCAAGGTGCAGCTTTAAGTGAGACCAGATCGGGGGCACAGATATTAAACTAGCCAAGTCAGGGGGAGAGTGGGAAAGGGACCAAGGGGAATCTGTGGGGGTCACAAAGGTGGGCGGGGGAAAAAGGAAATTGAATAAATCTGAGCTTAAAGACTCTGAAGTCTCTCGCACCGAGCCCGACAACTAACACCAAAGTTCAAACGAAACATGAAATCTTTCTGCCACCCACAACCCAAAAGACGAAAAGCAAAGAACCGCCCAGAATACAACCCAACAACGCGGAACCTACGAATTACCCGCCGAAAAGGAGGCGCACACCGGGGGCGCTCAAACTCCCTGGATACAAGCTAACAGTCTTTACCTCACAGAGACTTCTACAACACATCCAGGAGAACCCCCCTCCCCCTGAACGGATCGCCGAAGAACGAAAAATCCCGAGCGCCTTATTACCAAAAAAAACCCTCCTTTTCTGGAAAGAGCGAAGGAGGAGACCACAAGCTGATGGAACAGAGGAAGCGAAAGCAAACAGCCACCATGCCTGCCTAGAAGAAGAAACAAAGGGTGACCGCCAATCTGAAGTGCCGGCCACTCGTCAACAAACAACTGAACCTGGAGCCCTGTTCTAGCCCCCCCCCCACCCCCCAAAAAACACACCCCTGGGTAAAGGAACACCACGCGCACCTCGACGGGCCCCAAAGGAAAGCCCCCCCACAAAACTAAAGTAAAAAAAGTACACTTGCAGAGGGCAAAAAATATGAACCGCCCAGTGACCCTCACATTTGGAACAACGCAAAGCACACCCCTCACTAAGCCCACAAACAATAGCAAGGGAAACAACGGCAAAAGTCACGTCAACCGGAAAAAACCCAGGACCCGGCCCACCACCTCGGGCCCGGGCAGAAGAAAACCCAAGCAGGCGGTGACACACAGGAATAGGGCCCACAGAGTATCCGACGCCACGACACACCCGGGCTCTCCCTCACAAAACAACCGCCCGGGCAGACCAGTAAGGAAGGGACCGGCGTCCCGCATCAACGACCAAGGTCAAAAACTTCAAAACCCCCCCCCACCAGCTAACTGCGGAAACGGGTAGGAAAGGGAAGGGGCACACAACAACCTTTGGCGACCAGCCTCACGGCAAATCACTCCCCCGGGGCGACAACCAAGGCAACCCTCACAAGACCCCATGCGCCCCCCCCCCGACGCCGCCTGAGCAAAAAAGACGGCGTATGGTCGAAGAAAAAAAAGCGCAAGGCCGACGAAAAAAGAAGGGGGGCCGCGACAGCTGCAACCTCACCCATCGGCAACATCAGACGTCCGAACCCAAGCCTGGGGAGCCCTAAGCATAATTTCTGGGGCACCCCTCTGGAACCTTTCAAGCCATGGAGGACGACAGACCCACGACCTCACACTCCTCTGGGTCGACGTGTCAAGCAGGAAAAAAAACCCCCCCCCCCACCACCGTATTCTATGCAGGGGGGAAGGCAAAACATGAATTAACATCGCAAGCACGAGAGCAGCAACCATATATCTGCGACTCTCATGAAGTAACACACTCTGACCACCATCGCGGTCTCCTGGTGAAAACACCCCCCCACAAAACCTGGAGGACCAGACCCACACACGGTCGGCACACGAATGATGCAAACGAAGGGACACCACTTTCTGAATCCCCCCAAAAAAAGAGACGCGGAACCACACAACCACCACGCCACAAGCTGAGCGCCACCAATCCCCTCCCTCCACCTCCCAGGCACCAAATCTGGTCGCGCCTCGGAAAAAAACACCCGAACAGGAACAGGAACACTGAACCCAAGGAAAAAGGGTCCCCCACAGCCGCATGGACACCCCTCGCCCCGAGCGACAACCACAAAGCTCCTCGCCGCTGCATCTTATCCCTAAACCCACATGCAATCCACCACCAAGAACAGACAGCCGCAGCCCCCCCGCACCGGGGAGAAAAATAGAACGAAGATCACCGGCGGCCACGACCCCGCACAACCGAGCACTGACTCAACGACCCCCTCTCCTTACAAGCACTCGCCAGACCCGGCGGGCAACAATCTCAGAATCAACCCAACCACCGGGAGGCAGTCAGTCGCACAGCACGAGATATGGGGACAAGCAAAGCCCCTCACACACCGCCGAACTATACTAAAAGCGCGTTCTCGGAAATGACAGCACAACGCGCGAGGGAAGCAAGTGACGGGTTGAAGAAAGCGAGACGGACGGAGCAGGGAAAATTCACAGGGTCCCTGCGCTAAAAACCAAACACAAACAAAAAACAACACAACAAACAAAACAAGAACACATCTCCGGTAAAAAAACCACACAACCAAAAACACCACAAAAAAAAAAAAAACAAACAACCAACAACAGGAAAAAAGAAAGCCTACTCCTAACATCGCACAGGCACAGCGCCGCACAACAAGTGTGACAAGGCACATGCCCGAACGGCGCGGTCAAAACAGCCCTGGGAAGGGGACGGCTGGGGCGGAGCGATACGTTTTTCTCACTCGGACCTCTTGGACAACCACCGGCGAGCCCCCCCTCCGCTCTGTCTGGGGGGGTCCCACCTCCCCCACCCCCCAACAAATCTTTCAACCCTTTGACCCGCACACCAAAACGCTAGAAACCGCGAGCACGATTAAGTCCCACGCCAAAAACAGGGGGGGAAACGCGGCCTTCCGAAAACTCGCAAGAGACACCGAACCCACTACTCGTAAACGCCTCCTGACTAACTGTGCGCTACATATCACAGCCGAACAATAGGAACCACCAAATAAACCAAAGCGAGGCCGGCGAACACCCGCGCACTAGGGAAACCCCCTGGAACACCCACCGTCCCCCGTTACAGAGCAGGGAGGGGTACTGCTCACTCGTCTGCCAAGTCCCTTTCAAACATGCACGAGAACGGCTGCCACGAAAAGGACAGTGGCTGACAGACCAATCGCACACTCACATCAAACCAGTCCGTAGAAAAAGCCAGACGAGCAAAACAGCCTCCAAAACAGACGGAGAAAAAAATCCGAACAGAGGGCTTGGGGCAGTGAGGCATTGCACCCACCCCTCAACGATCCCCCACACAACTTGCGCGCTCCAACCCGCCACCGCCAAAGCAGGACCACCCAAACCCAACCTTCTCCTAAAACTATCGAGCCGAAGAAGCAAGGACGAAATGGCGAGGAGAACAACACGGTGCATAAGGGGTACGCCTGCGAGGAGTACGGGGAAAAGAAACGCCCCTCCCCGCCTGCAAACCGAGCGTACTTTCTTCTCCAAACACCAAACACGCACAGGACAGGACGGCAACCCCCAGGCCGCCAGTTCCGGACACTGCTTTGTAAAAAAAACTCTCTCTCCCCTTGGTGGGGGCGGGGGGCGGGGCGCCGGCACGGGCGGAGAGGGGACGGCAGGCAGCGCAACAAAAACACTCTTGGAGGATCGGGGCGGAAAGGGGAGCGGCGGCGGAACGACTTTACGGCACACCGAACGTCCAATCTCAGTTCAGCGCGGAAACACCTGAAACCGTCCTTTTACGGCTAAACACTGCAGTCACCCAAGCGGAACGTGTGGCACCCATTCTGGTTCCCACTAACGAGTGCGGCGCCGACACAACAACCGGTATTCACCGGAGAACGGGGCAGTGCGGCCCAGGCTCCCCCAGGCGCGACACAAGGAAAAACAAGGCAACGCAACCAAGGACAACCAACCTCCACAGCGGAAGCCTCCCAGTCTAGCCCTTATTTACACCTGGGAGGGCTGAGTGGAAGAGGCAACAACTTAGCTCAGATCCAACACCCGAGCAAACGTCGCTCAAAAGCAACATGATCAGGAAAAGACGGCGACACAACGTGTAGATATGGTAGGAACAGAGGCAATTGGAAAATGAAGGGGGTGGGCGACCAAAAATACAAACCCCATGGGGGGTGACACCGGGGCGTTCTCCCCATTGTCTTCATCCTGCCAGAAAGCGTCCCCGCAGTTCAGCGCAACCCGACAAGGGGGATCTCGCCACAATAAAGAAAAAAAACCCTCCGGCCAAAAAAGACCCACGTAAGAATAAACACACACCGAAAACAACAGAACATCTCCCGCGAGAAGTGAAAACCCTAACGAACCTCTGCGTCAACCACACGTACCGGGCCAGCTCAACTTAAAAAGGAGACCCAACAGCCTGGTGCGCACCATGGGCGCTCACGCCGACGTTCGGCTGAACAAAACAACCCAAGGAACAGCAAAAAAAAACCATCATTCGGGGGGGCCCAAAAACGGTCAAAGGTAAAAGGGGATTGCTGGGAGTAAAAAAAAAAAAAAAAAAAAACAAAACAACCAAGGCACCGTTCTGTGCGTCTACTCCACACACACAAACCACATCATCTGTGCCTTGGCAGTTAAAGACCATTAACCCCAGTCCCTTGGAAGAAAAACAATCAAGAAAAAACTCCTACTGAAAAAAGACGGAAGGGGGCGCGGAAACCAGATCTCGTGGCGGCGCGGTCCCTTTCAGACGCACCAACGAGGCATGACCACCCCAACGTACCTCTGCTTCTTCGGCCCCCCACTCACCTCCTCCGCCCGGGCCATGCAGTGGGCAACCGATCACAAGCCTTTAGAAGGAGAAAAAATCGGGTCTACAGGGCGCTCAAGGGACACTAGAAAGAAAGAGGTAAATACCGAAAGAGGGAACCGGGTAGGAGGAAATATGCGTCTCCAGCACCTGCGTTCGGAGGGGCAAATCCACGACTCTCCACCCGCCACGCCCGGCGCCTGCACTTCTCGTGGCCGACCAGCCCAGAAATACCGCCAAACACCAGAACTTCCACCGCAAAGACTAAACTCTCTAGCCAAACAAAAAAAAAAAACGACTCGCCTGCACGACCAAACGAAAAAACCCGCGACCGGGCACCAACGCTCGCCGAGAGAGGAAAACAAGACACCGAAGTCCCACCATCTCGCCCCTTAGCCTAGCTATTTATACGTAAAAACACAAGGTCGAAACAACACAACTCCAGCCAGCACTCAAAACACAACGGAAGGCGAGGAGGACATCAAGCAAATTCTGTTAAGACCAACAAAAGGAGAAAACGGACAACATCGGGGGCAAAGGGGAAGGTGGCCGACGCTAGGAGATTGGGGTAAAATACAAAAGGGGCGAACACCAGAGGCGGGCGCTGAACCCCCCCACAGTTCGTATCATCTGCACCGGGAGGACTTCTTTATTGTTGCCTTCCCCTCCCAACGCCAGTCTACTGACAGAAAAAACAAACGATGGCGGAAGTTATAACGCTCGAATCAAAAAGGACAACGAAGGAGGGGACAGATGACCGACGAGGCAACACACAAGCCCGATACCCAACCAGGACAGACCAACAACAAACACTGCAAAAAGCGGACCGCCGACGAGTGCATTCACACACTCAGTTCGATCTATTGATCAAGAACCCAACCAGTGGAAAGACAACAAATCCCTCCGGGTGATCGACAAAAGCCATAACAAACCTTGAGCAAATTCGGCCAATAACACGCGCACCTAAAAAACCGGGGCAAAACCCCCCACCGAGAGCCACGAACCAACCGACAACAAAAAAACGCGCACAAGCGGTCAAAAGGACGCCCGTTGTATGAGGAAAGAGTTCCCTGGAACTCCCACAGAAGGTAGGAAAAGAACTCACGCGGAACCAGATCTCGCTGGCCCGGTCTTCGCGTGCTGGGCCCCCCCCCCCCCCACACACCACCCCAGGGGCCAAACACCCCACCAAACACGTCCCGGGGGGAAAACAACAAAGAAAAAAGAAAGCTAACAGACCCCCCACCCCCCAAAACCATAAGCCACTAAACCTTCACGGGAGGCACTATACAAACCTGCAGTCCGAGGAGCAGAGGGGACACACCATTGGGCCTCGGGCGAGGCATCCCCCCTCCGTGCCCACGCAGCACACAACCGGGCGAGCGCTTAACGCGGCCCCTCAAAGAAAAAGAGGCGGCGGGGGGGGGAAAACGAAGACAAGCAACCAGGAAAGAAAAGAGAGCGGAGACCCCGCACGGGCCGCGGGACAAACATGCTCACTCTAAGAAAACCATCCGCTGGTCCGGCCCGGTGGCCGACTAGGAATTTAGACAAAGTCATCATATGCCTCTACCAACAAGACAGACAAGAAAAAATGACAGACCCACCCCGCAAAGGCCCCGGGGAAGGGGGGGGGGCCGATGTTTTCAGACCAAAAACTCGAAAAAAAAAAACGCCCGAACGGGCGCCGGCCGCCTCACGCCCTAATCACCCACTACGCTAGGCAACACACCGCCGGAACAGAGCCTGACCTGTGTCCCGGAATATTTACACCCAAAAAAACTGCCCCTAGAACGCAGGGTCAATAAAGCGATCAACCGACAAACCCTCCTGAGTCAACCAAAGGTCGAAGGGCCGGGAGCCGCAGACAAAAACTCTCCGCGGCTATCGCTGCCGGCTTTCCCTTTCGCCTTCGGCCGGACCCCGACTGTACCCCCTCGGGAACCTCGGACAATCGGCCCGCCAAAAACGCCCAATACTACCGCGAAAAACATCTAAAAAACCAAGGCCCGGCCCCAGTGGCGGCGCCCAACACGCAAAGGGAGCGAGGGGACACAAAACACATTCAAACACCTTCCGCCAGGAGAACGGGGTGAGCCCTTCAAAACTTGGGATTAGCCGAGGCCACTAAAAAACCCACCTCGACAGCGACACACACTTACGGGGCAAGGCTCGGACCAACCGACCAACACCACCCAATCTGACATGGGGCGACACACAACCACCGCAGGCCAGAAACCGACTAAACAAAACAAAGAGAAAAGGAACCTCGCCACGCAAGAAAAAGGGGCCAGGGCCCAGTCCCAACTCCCCCGTCGCGAGGCAAGGCAAGACTACCCCAGCTCTTCAGAAATCTCCTTCGAAAACACGCGCACTTATTCGATCGACCCAAAGCACCACTGCCTAAAAAAGAAAAACACGCCCGACCAAGGGCCACACGAGAATACAGAGAAACGGAGGGGTAAAGGCCTCCCCACGCGGAAAAACGGCTACACCAGGTTATCTTTCCACCCGGCGTCGTGGGGGCAAAACCCCAACTGCCTGAAAGGGAAGCGTTACCCGCTCTTGAAACAAGCAAACCTCCGAGGACTGAAACGCATACCGCGCAAAAACTTCGACGTCAAGACCGGACAAACAAGCTCCAAACGAACAACAGCGGACCTGTGGATGAAAACGAGGAAAGAGGGGGAACAGGCAAACACAACGACCTTCTGACAAACCCTAACTAAACAAAGCTTCGGCACCCTCCAGTACAAGTCTCATCCAGCGGACATTGCCGCGCCACGCCAAGACGCCCAAACAGCAAATACCCACCCACCCCCGGGGGGAAGCACGGCGAGGGAAGGGACCGCGCCTCCCCGAAGCCGAGGGGTGGACAAGCTCCCGTGACACACCCCGCGCATCTCACAACGCAGCCCCTCTAAATGCGAGAAATCCTGACAAACCGTCTTCATCATCTTCGGGGGTCGTGATGCAACCAAACCAACCACCACAGTAAGCCACTCACTAAAGGAAAAAATGGAAGAACGCTCCTGCACGCCGCGCGCGCGCCACACACACAACTCAGACACCTGAAAACCCCGCCACCGCGTGCACCAAGACGACAGCCACACAAACTCCCTTCAAAGACGACCAACAACTCAAACTCCAGCCCCCCCCGGGACAACTGCCGCACAGTGCATATGCATGGAGCGGCGCCCCGGAGAAGAGCGAAAACAAAACGCCTTACTGCCCCCCCCCCAACACCGCAAAGACCACACAACACAAACAGTGCGCTACAAAGCCCAACGGAGGGGCCAAACCCAGGCGCCCTCAATATGCGGGGGGGACAACACGAACTCCTTAATCACAAAAAAGACTTCAATGCCTCTCCCCCTATGTCCAGCGCTGCGTCACCCTCTCGACGGACACGACAACCAAAAACTGCGATGCCCAGGAAGCGGTGGGGGGGCGGCGCGGGGAGCACAGCCGCAAACGCGAAAGCAGGAAAGAAGGGCCGCTCCGCAATTAGGAAGCGAGAGGTCACTCTGACTAGAAAAGAGGGCAATAAATGGACCAGGCGTACGAGGAAACCCAACTTCCGGAGTGAATTCACAGGAATCCGAGAACGTACCGGATATCCAAACATGTCCATGCCACCCCGTGCGGACAGGGGAAAGGGGGACTATGCGCTGGACCAAAGCCGGGGAACCGCGGCTGCGAGGGGGAAAAAACCCGCATATGGTGAGACAAACAGGGGCGCCCCCCCGCAGGTATCGCTTTAGGGGATAACACAAACCACCAATACCTCGGACCGCAAACCCAACCCCCGTCTGCGAAAGAGACAAAGCGGACCACGACACGTCTCACCCAGTCGCCTTTTCTGTACAAAACAAACTGGCACAACGTCTTTACATCCCCGACAAGACCCAAAGGACAAGAGGGGGAATCGCAAGCCTCGAAGCCACCTTGGGGGAACATGAAACCCCTCAAACTTCCCTCTGCAAGGGACCCCTCCATACAGGGAACAGTCTTCCTGACCATCTGCAACACCGTGTAGATCAAGCCGCGAGGGCCGGGGTCTGCCTGACGCTCCAACACACGCGGCATGGGCGACACCATTAACAGGGGGAAACAAAGGCTGAGACGCAAGACGATTTGTGAAAAGAAAAAGAGGAGCCCCCAGCCTGAGTCCCTCTCAACACCCATACCTCATACTGGGCCCGCTCAACGCTCCGGATCGCGACGGCCCAGCAAAAACTACGATTCTGGCAATCGCCTAAACCCAGCAGCGGCGCCCCACCTGATCGGGTGCGAACCAAACCCAGACCACGCCTACACCCGTAAACACCCCTGCGCCAACACCAGGGGGAAAAATTAAGGAACACACCCCCCCAACACCCCCCATTACAAAATCCTTCGGCGAAGACTGAGCCACCAGGAAGAGAACGGGAACGGCGGCCTCGACGGCGGAGAAACAACGACAGGTAGGGAAACACACTGGGCCCTCGAAGGATGAGAGAACGATTGACGGAACGCTGCTTTGTCGCTCCTTCACAAACACCCCCCGGGCTGCCTCGACCTGCAGGTGCCCCCCGCGCACGCCCCCCCTGAGACGTAGGACTGGTGCCATTCAGTTTCTCCAAGAGTTCTGAGAAAGGGCAAACTAAACCTGTGTAAGGGAGAAGGGGGAGCCGACAAAATCTAAGGCCACAGAGGGCGCACAGGGCGAAAGTCTTACAGTCGCGAAGGGCTAAAAGGACCGAAAACGGCTTCGGGCGGCGAAATTTACCCCCTTAAAAAAAGCTCGCGATTTGCGGCGCACAACCGCCGAAGTCCCTGCCAAACAAAAGAGGCAAGGGGCCACGGCGGGGACGAACCAGGCACCAACAGCCACCACGGGCGGAAAAACAGGAAAAGCAACCCCCCGCGAACAAAAAACGCCAAAATTTGGCTCCCTCCAAACCGGTCCTCCACCGCCAGGGGGCAGGGAGCACGACTAAATTACTCCACGAGAGTAAAACGGCCTAATAACAGAATCGCGACGCAAAAGAGCGAGACAACAGCGGAGAGCTCGACGACGAGGAGAGGAGACGAGACACTATTGATTGCAGGGGGGTTTGGGGCGGCGGCCCCCACAATACAATACACCCCAACCACACAACCCTTCAACCACAACGGTGCATTCTCTCAATTTTCTTCGCTAGAGCCTGAAGACCACGCGGCAAGACGCTGCAAAAGGAAAGGGGTAAGGCCGGGGGACGAAGAACCAACCCAAGAGAAACATATGCCAATGTACCGAGATAACGGGAGACCCCAGCTGAAACGCACAGCAGGGCCTGAAGATGATACTAAATCCTGGTCCACCTATCTCTTACCCACCACAAGTCGTCAAACACGGGGGCGGAAACACTGGACATCCTCTTCAGCCAAACCTTCAAAAGTGTACCTCTCCCAACGGAAAGACCAACACAGCCTCGCATCAGGGGGGGAAAGAAAGGAAACGGTCCAGCGAAAAGTCTAAAGAAAGGGGAAGGGGGAATTGCTGCCCGCCCCAAACCGGACAGGACTTCGGGCTCCATCAGCAATCATCGGGGCACTTGACTCCGGCTTTCGCAAGGCCGCCCGCTGGCACGCGCGCAGGCGGGCAACAAGCATACAATACTCACCCCAGCGTGACGGTGGGAGGCGCAAAGGGCGCGGACACCAGTCGGAGAACAGAAGAGAGGGGAAAAAGAGGTTGGCCCAGCGGAGAAAAATGGGCCACAGGGGACCTTGCGCGACCCACAACCGGTCGAGCGCGAACCACTTCGCGGACTCCGCCACGTCGCGGGGGGGGCTAAAAGACGAACGAACTCGCGCCCGAAGCACACAGCCAGCTGCCCCATTTTCCCGAATAAGCACTCTCAAAAAGGGGCACGAGATGAAGGGCGTGCGCGGGAAGCGAAGAAGACGAACCAACACCAACGGGCGTCGGACATTAATCGCGCTGGAAAAAAGAAACTAAACGCGCACAACTCATCCCGCGCTTCGCACATTCAAGGGAACTCTTCGAACGCACAACCGACCGCGCCGCTCCTCCTGCCCGGACAACAATCCGCTGGCCGCCACATCTTGGCGACAGGATCTGAGAAACAAACATCCCCCCCCCAATCACTACCGAAAAAAAAGAATGGGCAACCAGGAGGGGAACGAGGAAAAAGACACACGCGCCAAAAGGCCTGCACGCCAAAACAAAG
>Ga0179593_1326638_pt1 | contig 30764 bp, 42 predicted proteins | sample CZODoug2_1_08_16_FD_185931 | JGI IMG/M metagenome (GOLD analysis project Ga0179593, IMG submission 185931) | Vadose zone soil fungal communities from Angelo Coast Range Reserve, California, USA - CZODoug2_1_08_16fungal (PacBio error correction) | ecosystem: Environmental > Terrestrial > Soil >...
GCGGAACACCACATGATCAGGAAAACCGATAAAGAAGAAATACACACACGCCGATAATCTGACAACAAAGAACGACGTAGGGGAAAAGGGTGTCAAACTGAAAGGGGAAAAAGAGGGCAGGCTGAGAAAAGTGTAAAAAGTTTCAGCAGAGTCGTTAACTGGGGGGTTAAAAACAAAGGGACGAATATCCCGAACACGTGAAAGGGCAGGGGCTTCAAGAGAGAGAAGCAAAAAAAGAGGGGTTGACGCATCACAAAAAGTTTTTCCAGGAGCGGAGGGCCAGACGCCGACCAGTGGAAGCCGGGAACAGAAAGTTCAAAAAAAAAAAAGCAAGACAATGGGGAAAAAGCCCCATGGGAGAGGAGGAAACCAAAACGGATCTTAACTGCAGCGCGAGGGGAAAAAATGAAGGGCCAACACAAACACAATGGATGGGGATTTCAAGGGAATTCTGCACGGGCCAGCAGTTTTTCGAGAGGCACAAAGGAACGGCAAGGAAAAAAACAAAAAAAAAAAAGCTGGGAAAACCCCGTATGACAAAGGCCCATGCAAGCAGGGGGGATCACGAAGAACCCAACTTGAAAAAAGGGGTTGGAGGTGGAAGCTATGGGGGAAAGCATGGGGCAACTTTATTCCAACGGGGGGGGAGACAGAGGGACAGAGAGATAATTTGGAAAAAAAAAAAAAAAACGTCCGACGGGAAAACTTCCAATCTCAAAACTAAAACCAAACCGACGGCTGGAACAAGAAAATTGGTTGTGGGGGGGAAGGTCAAAGGCAGGTGGTTTGCACCATACACGCCAAGTCACCGCGAAAAAACCAACGGGTCACCAAGAAAAGGAGAAGGTCTCCTCATCAATCGAAGGGAGGACGCAAAAAAAAAAAATAATGGCCAACAAGTGGGGGGAGGGGGAACTCTTTGACTCAAGCGATCCCTTAAAAAAGAAAAGGGGAAGCTCAGAGGAAAACAGGATAAAAAGGGCCAACAATCAAACCAGTAACGTTCAAAAACCAGGAAAATCGCAATCATCGCTAGCACCAGAACGCGCACGATCGGCAAAAAAAAAAAAAAATCAGAAGTGGAAAAACAATAGCAAAAAAAAAAGGGGTCGGGGGGCGAAAAACGAACAAAAATTCAGTCACCTTGAGGGCAATCCTGGCCGCCACGGAGAAAGTGTGGCAAAATGCGCAATTGAAAAGCAGTAAAAAAAAAAGGGGGGAAAAAACAAAGAAAGGTGGGTCAAAAAAAAAAAAAAAGACAAAAAACTGCCTTCAAAAAAGGATGTCGCGTCTAACACATGCACACGGACGTCGAAATACCACGGCGGTCGGGGACCGCCAGGGAAAAAGACGTCAAAAAAGGACAAACAGCCTTGTACAGTCCCCAGAAAAAGAGCCGCGATGTAAATCAAGACAAGAAAATCAAAACACAAACGGAGGAGGAGGAAGAGTAGGGGGGGGGAGGTTGTCTATTATGGGTCCTAGGGAAAAGCGGACGTGGAAAAGGATGAAACCGGATGGCAAGGGTAAACGAAGGGGGGTTGGGGCCGGGGGCAAGTTTCAAGGGGTTGTGAGGATTTTGGACGAAAAGTACTGGGACAGGTGGGGGGAGAGGAGGGCGAAAGGCTGGGAAGCAAAGGTCAGGCTCGCAGACAAGGGTTTGTCAGAACGGTGGGGAAACTGGGGGGGGTGGGCTAGCGAGGGGAAATTGGGGACATAAAAACACTTGGCGAGATGCCGGGAGGAAGGATCACAGCCATGGGGGGGGCATGTGGCTGGAAGACGTGAAGAAAAGGGGGGGGGGCGGGGGGGAGTGAGCGGGAAGGAGAGGGGGGTGGGGAGGTGAGGGGGGAAAAGTGGTGTGCCCGAAATCACCGAGAAGTCCGGGAAGGAGAGCAAGGAGGGGACGCACGGAAAAAAGGTAAATTTTGAATGGGACAAAGAGAGAACGGGTACCTTGGCAATCGTTAAGGGCCGGGGGGGTGCCGTAAAAAAAATGAGGGGGAGGGGTGTGGGTTTAACGCCCTTGCCTAACTCCCGAGAGTCTAAACGGTTACAAGTTAAAAGAGGGGAGTGGTCGGGAATCAACTCCCCAAGGAAAAAGGGTAAGTTTCAAGAATAGTAAAAACATGGGAAATTGTTGCCATGGTGCAATGAAAAGCGACTGGACGGGAGAGAACGAGAGAGGGAGGGGGGGGGGGGGAAAAGCCAGATACTAAAATCTAGAGAAAGTTAAGGAAACCTACTTAACACGGGGGAAGTGAAGTCAGGGGGGGTAACGAGTGGAAATTATGTGGATTCGAAGGGATTGAAGTTCAAAACGGGAAAGGAAAACGTGGGGGGGACCTTTTTCTTGGATTGGAAGAGAGTGCTCATGGACGGAGGATGCATTGGGAAAAACAACATGCGAGGGAACACGGGAAAATTGACCAGGTTCCGGGAAAAGTGTCAAGGGGGAAAACGCCAGAGACAACGAGAGTTCCATCCAATAGGGGAAAAATTCGGTCCAACGTTGTCAACGGACGGAGGGTCCCAGGGTCCAGGGGGTCGGACCGGGGGTGGGACGTATTAGAACGCGAACCAGGTCACAAGGAAATGCAGAAGTTGGTTTTCCGAGGCGGAAAATGAAATTGAAAAAGAGAAATGAACGGGGAAGAGCAAGCCTTTAGTAGAACAATAATTATTACTGCGCGACCAAAGACACGCAATAGTCACGTCTCGGGAGGGGGGGAGAGGCCATAAGTCCAAGAAACTGAATAGCCATGTGGGACCAGAAAATCATAATCTGGCGGGAGAGTTGTTCGGGGGAGGGGGGGAATGGGACAGAGGGAACAATGGTAAGGAAGAAAAATGCCTGGAGTTTTTTCAAGAAAAGAGGAAAGCCACCGAGAGCCGGGGGGGGGGTGTAAAAAAAACATAAAGAAATGCAAGTGGGGTTTGGATAAAAGAGGGATCACCGGGAACGGAAGCATAGAACAAGAAAAAGCCCGAAAAGTCGCTCGGGGAAACGAAAAAAAGGAGTGGGTCAAACAGTGGCCCCGACCTGACAACCAGAAAGGAAAAAATACAGTGTTTTTGGTTGGTTGTGTTCGTTTGTTTGGGCATTAAGGTCAGGGAGAAACAGAACAAAATTGGTGCCCCGATTCATAAGACGAGGAGTGCCTGGAAGGAGGGGGATAGGCAAAGTCAATCGGGGACTTCGGATTCACGGAATATTAATTTGTGTGGGGGGAGGGAAAAAGCGTCACTAATCAGGGGAAAATGAGAGGAAGGTAACAAACGCCCGACGCGGGGGAACAAAAGGCGCACGACTGGAACTGCGCGAGTAAGGGATCCTAACTTGGCCAGAAAATGAAAAGAAGGTCAGGCGTGTCACCAACAAACAAACTGGGGAATCCACGTTGGGACAGGGGAAAAAGTAAGTTGTCACGTGCCCTTAAAAGTACCCTGACAACAATTGGAAATTCTACCGAAGTGCCAAAAGAAAGCAAGACAGAGAGGCCAACGAGAGGGGGGCCGCAAACGTGGTCGACAAAAGCATGGGACAAACTTCAACGGCGAAGGCATCAATACCTCAAAAGACAGGAGGGAGATTAAATGAAAATCAAGCGATTCGCCCCGAGACTGGAAAGGGGAGGAGCACGAAACATCGACTCATTCCGTAGGAGGAGAAAAGACAAGAAGTCTAATGTTAACTACCTGACGGATAGAGGGAAAACGGGTGCATACGTCGTGGGGATTTCATCATGCCGGTTCTGCGGCGTAAAATGGGACGGGAAAGGCGGGGCCTACTTTCAGGGGGGGCTGGGGCAGGGGGGGGGGGCGACTAGGCTAAAAAAAGGGAAATCCGATAACTGCAAGCATGGCAAAACACTAAGTCTCAACGCATAATTGGGAGACCTACGCGACTGAAAGGGCGGGGCGGGGGGCCAGCTCAATCGGATAGGGAGGGAGCATTCCTTACTCAAACACACGCCGATCAAGGGATTCAAAAAAATAAAAAGGACAAGAATTGAACCCAGGAAAAAGGCGGTCTAAACCAGCCAAGAACGCGGGTAGAGATGATGCGAAAAAAAAAACGCCATTTGAACGAGTTTTTATGTCAAAGAGGTGAGCAAGCCCAGGGAACATGGGCTCGAAATAGAACCGTTGAAGACCACGCGACTCCATTTTTTGGAAGAAAAAACAAACTCGCGTGTCTGATAAAAACTGGGTACAAGGCGTGGAGAAGTTGGAAAAAAAAGCATATACCAGCACCTCTCAAAGCTGGGGTCAGTCGAAGGTGGCGACCAGAAAGGCGTCCAGGTAGCGAAGTAAAAAGGATGGGGGAGCCGAGCATGGTGGGATCAAAAGAAAAACCTTGCAAGGTAAAACACAAGCTCCCAGGGAGATCGGGGACAGCCCTGAAGGGAAGGGGGGAACGTGCTGGGAAAAAAGTTAATATTTGAAAAGAATGCGCTGAGGGTTCGATGGGGTGGGTTAGCGGTTGAGGTAGCTCATGTTCCAAGGAGGGGGGGCAGGGAAGGGGGACTGGCAAGGGTGAAAAAAGGCGTACCTTTTGAAAAAGGGGGGGCGTGAAAGGAAGGAGTCTCGGCAATGGGGAAAACCTTGGGTTACCTTCCTTGTGGGGTGGGGGGCCGTAGAAAAACCAGGAGATGTGGGTAAAAAAAAAGCTGTGAATTTGGGCAAAAAAAACATCCTGTTGCGGGCTAAAACTTGAAAAGGGATGTCCACAAAAAAAAAGAGAAGGAGTATTCAAAAAAAAAGGGGGGTGGTGGTTCAAATTAGGTAACGGAGAATCACTTTTTTGATGAGTATAAATCGGGTTTGGATCCTCGGTGGACCTGAACAAAATGGGGGGAAAGGTGACGGGGGAGCAGAAAGCAGTTTGGGGATTGGGCGGCGGAAATGTTTTTATGGGGTGTTTGGGGATTAATGGTGGACCTGGGGGGACAACGGCCGCACCCTGATAGGCACAAAGAGGTGCGCAGGGATCTGGGAAGAGAGGGGAAGGTCCAGGGGAAGTTGGATTAGACATGCTGGAAACACGGGGGGGGGGTCACAGGAAAAATGGTTCGTCAACTGTGCCTGGGCGGGAAATGTTGGGTAAGGGAGGCGGAGCAGGCAAGGTTTTCCAGGGGGAATCGTTTTTTGGTATCTGAGTATTGGGGGGGTGCACGGGGACCACGAAAAATTGTCGGTTTGGGTGAACAACCTGGAGGGGGTGCATAACAGGAACCACACAGCAATCATTGGGCTCATCAAAACAAACCGTGAAATAAAGCATGGAATCATGTAACATGGAGGAAGGTGTTGGGGCTGGGATGGCTCGAATGACTGGAAGTAAACGGCCCCCCGGTGGATTTTAAAAAACGGTTGCTCACAGTACTTTGGTGGGAATCACAAACCCCAGGAAAGAAGACAATTTCTTGGGCAAGAGAAAAGGAGGGGAATTTGGGGAGCTAGAGCGCGAAGGGTTAAGGAACTGTTCGCCACAGATCATCAGGAAAAAGGCTGGGGTGGGGTAAGCAAAGGTTTGGCATGTGGGAAGAGTCGGCACCATGGGCATTTCAAAAGGTTAAACTATTAAAAGGGGGGGGGGGGTGGATGCAACAGTTTGGGGTAAAAAGGCGATTTTCAGGGATCCTCAAAACGGGTTGAAAATCGGAACATGCGGTTAAGGATCAGCATCATGGGGCTTAACAGGTGAGTGGGGGGGAGGGGGGACGGGGTGGGAAGAAGACAGAACGAACACTGCAAGGGGCGATACGGCTTGGGGGGACACGGCTTGGGGAGCGCTTTTCGCTGGGGGGAAACTAATTACCAGGTTCCAACGGAGGAGGCCTGAATAGAGGTCAACGCAGGAAAAAACTCAGGAAATCGTACAGACGGGGTAAGGGGACAAACATGTGAAGGGGCCTGGGAAACCGGCGAGGGTTTGTCGGGACCAACTCACGGAGGGGAGAGGGGCTCGATTTGCTGGTTGGGGGGGTAAGTTCGTTTGGGGCAAATAAACTCGGGGTGGGGTGCCGGGGACGACGACGGAAGACGGGTTTGGACAGCCAAGAAATAGGAAAGCTGGTAGGGCGATGCGGGGGGGGGGGTTTTCAAGGGGGGGGTTCGCCATGCGTCGTAGTCTGGGGGGGGGGGGGCTGGAAGAGAAAAAAGAGGACACCGGAAAGGTGGCTCGTGAGCGGGGGGTCGGTGGAAGAAATTGAAATGTGCATTTGGTGAAAAAAAACGTACGGAAAAAAAAACGATTGGGGAGCAAGATGTGACGCCCGGACTTAAGGGAAATGGGAGGGGGGGGGGACGGTCTATCACGCTAGGTTCGGTTGGTTGGCAGGAAGGAACATAGCCTCAAAAAGGGCCAAACAAGTAAACGTGGTGGTGAGGACTGGTCAAAAGACGACTTCGGGACGGGAAGTGTAGAAAGGGAACCAATATCTGACTAAAAAAAGGGAAAGAGACTTGCAACAGCAAACTCCAATGTTACTGGGGGCAAAAAGGTAATAAGGTGAAAGTGAAAAGCCGATCTCCAAAAATGCGCAGGGCAAGGGGGCTCCATGGAATTTCTGTAAGGGGACCTGAGCAAAACCACTCTGTTTGGGGGAAAAGAAAAAAACTCAGGAGAGAGAACCAACACGGGGAGGGGAAAATGAAGGGGAGGGGAGGGTTGAAACTAAAAAAGTGAGATTTCGGGGGGGTTCGCCATTAGAGGGGGACCATGGATCATAACTTGAACGCAAACAACATTAATCTTTAAGTGGCCAAACGAAGGGGTGAGGAAGCCGGAATTACAGTTGGTAACGAAGGTGGCAGTGTTGAAATTAACCGCAGGAAATAAATCTTTTCCCCGAGGACCGCAGACGGTAAAAGGTTCGACACATTTCCATCAAGGTCCAAGGAGGGGGAAAAAGGGGGTGGAACTGCATAAAACAGTGGGGGGGGTTTGGGGAGCATAAGGCCATGGGGGGAAGCTTAAAAAAAACAAAGAATAACCAAGGTGAAAGGGCAAACTGTAAAAGAAAGTACAGAATGCTTGCAGTGGGATTTCGGCGCAGCATCAGGGGAGGGGAACCAACGCCAGAAGTAAAATGCACAAAAAGTTAGCGATCAACTACGAACAGCAGAGTCGATCACATCAGCTCTTAGGTTTGCCACTACGGGGTCTTCAGGGTGAGAAAAAAAGCGTCCGACGATGAGAAAAATAAACAACCAACAACTCCGATAAGAAGTATCAAGCAGAATGGAAGCTGGACGTGAATCCAAACAAAATCGTACTAACAAAGGAACCCGATAGAAACCGCAGGGGGAAAAATCAACGGAGGGGGCCCGGGAATGGGCAAATCACATAAAGGAAAAAAAAAGAGGGACTGGAAAAAAGGAAGGGGGCTCAGAACTCTTGTAGAATGAAATCGGAAGCTACTCAGGGGAAGCGCGAGAAAAACATCAAATGGGTACAGGGAAAATGGAATTTCCCCCAATCACAAGCACAATGACAGGAGGGGGGGGAAAGCCAATCGCCAGATATACATAAGTTCCTGACTTGCAAATGAACTCCAAGGAAGAAAGTCGTATCAAAAGAAAACGGCAACGAAGCGTTCCATCAAACAGCACAAATAAGAAAAACAGATGACGTCAATGAAAAGCCGTTCCAGCATACTGTTGGGGAGACAGTCGAAAGAGAGGAAAACGGCATCCCAAGGTGGCCTAAGAACGAAAGGGTCAAGGGGAAGGCCGTCGATCAAAGCCCAAACCATGCTGTTTCAACAAAAAGGGGGGCTAAGATGAGCTGGTAAGGCCAGCCTGGAAATTCACGTCCTCGTCCGATAAAAGGCCATCCCAAACCCACAAAACGCCCAACAAAAATCCAGTGAAAAGTTCGTCTGGGTGGGGAAAAAAAGGGGATTCCGGCCGCAACGGGACATGTGGCAAAAGTACGGGAAGCCCTACACACGAAAGCGATCAAATTCCAGAAAGAAGAAGAATCCAAAGGACAAACTAAGCCGGGCACATGATCCATGATGGATCAAAAATAAAGAGAAAAAAATTGATGTCTTGTGACCGAAGCCTGAACAACAGAGGGGCAGCGGGTTTTCACCGCAAGGGGGGGGGGACAATACGTCGAATAACAAATCAAAGGGGAAAAAGAGCCTGCCAGTCCTAAGAAAAAAAATCGCCTACAGTGGGGGGGAAGCAATTTATGCAAACCAACCCCGTAAACAGCATGGGAGAAGAGCCCCAGGTACCGCGGATCCAACGCCAAGTCCATAAGACGACGCAAAGCTTGTCGCCATCAGGTGCTAGGGGGGGGTACAAAGGGAAAAGACCCAAAAAAAAATTCCCGCCGACCACAATCAAAAGACTTGGCCTGTCAAGTGGACATTTCAAATGGTTCATCTCGTCAAACCGGACCGAATTTGGGGAAATAAAAAAGTGACGGTCAGAAATGGAATATCAACAGAATCCCCAGTTGTGTGGGTTGAAGGGGTTTAAGATTTCGAAGGGCAGAACACGGCCTTGGGGACGGGTTGGGAACAAAATAGTCATGGTCTGTTGGCCAAGATGTAAGGAGGTCATCCAAAATTAACACCAGCCAACGAGGAAGTGGTAACGATTGAACCGAGAGACTATGGCGAAAGTGGGCAACAGTCGCCCGCCGTTTGAAGGGGCCCATTTGTCATAAAGGGGGGGGTCAACACCTAAAACAATGCGCAAAGAGGCAACGAAGAAAACAAGAAAGCACTAAGCGCATCGTACCCACGGGTACTTGCGTGGGGCCCAGCAGGCAGCGGTGGTTGTTCCGAGATTGTGGGTGGGCAAAAGTAGAGGATGAATTTTGAAAAAGGGAGTCATTTCGGACTTCAAATGAAAGAAGAAGGTTTTGATGAAGGCGGAGCATCTCGAACAGTGTCACACGGGGAGGTGCAGAATGGACGAGTGTGGCAGAAAACTTGGACGTCTGCAGGGGTAAAAAAATCACGTTTCCAAGGCCTTGACCAGCTGGGGTGAGACACCGCTATTTACACAGGGTAGGGGAAAACGGGGAACGAAACACGGGAGATGTGGAAAAAAAAAAAACAGTACGGGGCACTGTAAGTAAACAGATGCAATAGCCGAATGCTAAAACATGAAAGAACGGTCATTGTGGTTGAGAGAGGAGAGTAGTGGCAAAACAGATAAAAAGTCGTAGGGATGGGGGGTAAAGCAAAAAGGGTAATCAATTACACCTGAGGTAGGGCCAGGCCCAACGTCGACATAAGACGGCTTGGGCGTTCAGGGATCTGCACTCGACAGCCAAGGAATAGCTAGGGGTTGAAGCTGCCGCCAGAATAGGAAGCTGGAGGGGGATGGGGAAGAATTCACCTCGGTGGATTCTTGTTGAAATGAAGGCAATACTTGCGGAATTCGTTGGGGGGGAATAGGATAAAGGAAAAAAAATCCCCGAAGGTCCAAAACCGACTCGAACGGGGGCGACCACGGAAATAATTGGAAAAATCACAGGGAAAAACGAACAGACGAACAGACCAAAGGGGGGAAAAATCAAGGTATTGGTCACCGAACCCTTGGCCGGAGTGGAAGGCGTGGGTGGGACCGATCGAAGCTCGCGGAGAGATGGGGTGACGAGTGGAAGCCATAAGGCATTGTCAGAAAAGGCTGAAGGCGCCGGGAAATTGCCTTGTACGGGAAAAAAAAAACGGGCACAGAGTTTCCCAGAGGCCCGATCTCGGGGGAGAAAAAAGGGGGGCTGCACTCAGGGGAGGGAGAAAGGAGAACTGGGGAGGGGAGGCAAGAATAAGTGTGTCCGCCAAAACGGAAAATCAAAAAAGGGGGATGTGGGGGACCGTCGTCAGTTGTGCAAAAAGAAAAGGGTCAGCATGACGCTCCCAGCAGTGCCATTGAGGGAGTGGGGGGCAGGGGGTACCAGGTGTGGCCACCATCGAATGCCGATTTAGGTCGAGAAGAGGTACCCCCCCAAAGTATTATTAACACAGGTTCGTAGAAAACCTGAAATAATCAATAGAAGTAAAAGAAACGAATCTCGATTGTGATTGGAGCCGGAGGGGTGACAAAAGCGGGGGGGGGACGGGGCACTAACTGAACTCAAAAAGTAGAATTAGTTGTGACCGGGGAAATTTCTAAGGAACCTTGGGGGAGATCCAGGACTCAAATAGATAGGGAAAAAGGGGGCCTTGTGGCCCGGCCGGTCAACTCCAAAGGCAGAGAAAGTGGCCAGCGGGTCAACCGGTAGGGTATTCCCGCAAACACACCAAAATTCTCCTTAAATACGGCGTGGGGTCAAAAAACAAAAAAAAATAACAAACATAATGCGATCGATTGGAGGCGGGGTGCGGGGAAAAAAATCTGATGAAAAAAACAAGGGTACGGGGAGGCAAGAAAATGCAAAACCAGAGAATACACATTTCAAAAAAAAAAAAAAGAAATTACAAACAAGAGAGCTGCAGTGGCAAGGGGGGTTGGCCAAATTGAGGATCGGTTTGCAGGTTGAAGTAGCCACCCTAAAAGGCAAGCAAACAAGAAAGGGAAGCGGGGCATGCAGTATCGAGGGAGCTTGGGGTGGGAAAAGCCAGATAAGACCGAAAAAATACAGAGTCCTTCCACAATGCAACACTGCGGGACGGAGAAAAAATAACCTTCGCAAGGCAGTGTGTTCGAAGAAGGGGGCCATAATCAACAACTGGGGGAAGACCGAGTCCGGTTAACAACGCTGGGACCATTCAAGTTATTCGAGTGAACCAGAAGGAAGGGAAGAGAAAAGCAAACAAACCGGTGGGGGTTCAAAAAAGGGAAACAGGGGGGGAAGGGTTACCTCGGTGGGGAAAGGGGTAAAAATCCGAACATGAGCAAGCTCGAAACAATCAAAAGAGAATAAAACATCAAAGGGGTGGACTGTCGAAGGTAACCATGAAGTTCGAAGCGAAAACTGTCTGGTCCAGAGAAGTCAACAGAAATTAAAAAGACGCCGGAGGACGCGGAAACCGATCGGTAATGCGATGATCAGGACCTACTGCTGGCAGGAGTGGGCCAAAAGCAATAGCTAAGTTCTTTCAAGTCCGAGAACTACACCAGGCCCATAAGGTGGTTTGGGATGTCTGAGGGGGCTCTAGTCAACAAAAAGGGGGTCGATTGAAGACTGCCCAAGGGGGAGAAGAAATAGACTCCAACATCAACACAAAAGTGGGGAAAAGGTGGAGGGGCGGATGATGGGGACAGAAAACCGTATGGAGAGAGAATATAGCGGAAGAGGGGGTGGACAAAGTGGCAAGGTGGTAGAAGTGGGGGGGGAAGTGAGGGGGTGAGTGAGAATAAGTGGGGGGTATGTGGGGAAGGGGCGCGTGGCGAGGGGGTGAAAGGGGATGTAAGGGTGGAGTAGGGAGAAGTGGGGGAATGAAGAGGGGGTGGATGGAGTTGGGTTGGCATCAGGAGGAGGATGGATTAAAACGGGGAAGGTAAGACGGGTGGGAAGTAACAAAGAGGGGTAAGGGGGAAGGTTGGGTATAGAACGGACGGGATGGGGAGGAGGGAAGTTGGGGATACGGGGGGAAGGAGATGAGAAGGCGGGGGAATGGGTAGTGGCGGAGGGCGCTTAGGGGGAGGTTGTGAGAACCAGGGTCGAAGAGGCGGCATCTACCTCACTCGAGGGGGAGTGGGTCTAGGCAGAAACAGGTGTTCCATAGAGCGGGACTTGGTTACCATTGAAAGCATGTAAGGGCGAGGGCATATGAGGGAGTGAGGGGAACCTTCTGGGGGGTTAGATGGGGAGAGAGAAAGAGATGGCGCGAACTGTATTAGCGGGTGGGAATTGTCGGGAGGTGAAGACGTAGCTAAGATACGGAGGGTGGGGGGGGACGGGGGGTTAGCGTGGTAACGTAGAGGGGGGGGGGGGCTAGGGGTGGGATCGGAGAGGAGCAGATGAGGAGAGAGAAGGGACAAATGGGGGAAGAGGGTAGGTAGATGTGCCAGAAGACGAAAGAGTGGGTGGAGTGGTGGATAGGACAGTGAGACCAGAGGGGAAATGATGCTGGAAAGGAGAAAGGAAAACTAGAGGATGGAGGCGGAGAGTAGAAAAGGAAATGGCGACCGAGTGGGGAAGTAGAGAGCGGGGTGGGGAAATAGAGATCTAATTAAAGGGGATTCTTGTTGGGGACGGTAAGATTGGTTGAAGCTGCTGGGGTTTCTTCGCCGAGGGAAAAGCAAAGGAGTCATCGAGAGTTTTGGAAAAAAAAGATAACAGTTTTCACGGGGCAAGGGTAAAACAAACAGGACTGAATATTAAAGAGAAATGCGGTGTGTGATGGCGAGAAATCAAAAAATGCCGAGGCCCGTAAGGGCCGTGAAATTTTACTTTTAAAAAATATAGTGATACATCGGGTGATTCGAAGGGGGGGAAAGGAAGGAACGGAAAGGAAAAAAAAGGTGAATGCGAACGGGTTGGAGATTGGGCTTGCAGAACAGGCTTCCCCATGTAGGAAAGAACGGTCCGTGCAAAAAAAGTCACGGAGGAACAGGTCCCCGGGATAAAAACGGGTGGGGGGGAACAAAGTCACGGATGGAAAGGAACTCGACTATGAAGGGGGACGGACAGCGTGTAAAAGAGGGAGGATCCACAGGACCAGGGGGTAGGTTATTTCCCCGCGACCAGGCCAATGGCGAAGGGGGCAAATGGGAACCGTAAAACGGCCCAACCGCCAGACGAACTCTCAAAAAAGAGACTGTGTGTATCAGCAAAAGAGAGGAAAAGTGGAAGCATCAACGCCATCTTCAAGTGCGAATAGAAGGAAAAGGCTAAAAAAGAATCGGAAACAAAAACAATTGGCAGCAAACAGCTCTCTGGGAGTGTAAGATTTGTGGGGGGGAACTGGGGAGAATGTCCATGACAACTTCCTGAAGGAGAATAAAAAAGGCCACCAGAGCGAACTGGGTGTGTAGACTCCTGAAGGCGCCTGAGACAGGGTTTGGTTGGAAATCTACGTCAGAAAAAAGCGGCACTAGGCCAGAAGTAAAAATAAAAAAAGCAACCAGACTAGCCTGCGAGGTGCAAAGGAAAAGGGTCGCACATCATTACTCCAAAATGTGTATCCAGGGAAGGAAAAAGTCCCAACTCTTGTTTGCCCCGAGCAGACCGGAGAGAGGGGGGACCAGTCGTGATTCGATACAAAAAAGTCGGAGGTCACGGAACCGAATATGAAGTTTGTGGTGGAACAGTAGTCTAGTCATGCAAAGCGTGCCGGTAAACGACCGGAAAAAGAAAAGAACTACTAGGCAAATGGGCACAAAGTAGGGCTCCTAACGTGGCAACGGGGGAAGGAAAGTCACCCTGGGGAGCAAAAGGGTTGGGGCACCAGTAAACCGTGCCCACGCTTCAGGGTCTAAGACGCGGAGGAAAACTTCTGGACGAAGAACACTAAGGGAAGTTTTTCACAACAAGCAAGGGGTCTGAGGGCGAAAGGCAAGGACAGAGACAACGGGGGCGAGCTTCAAGACGAAATAAACAGACCGATCCCGGCGAGCTGGTAAGGAGACGGAAGAAAAAGGGGGAAGCGTAGGCTATCCTAGGTCCAAGGAGGAGGAAAAACTCACTATTTGAAAAAGTGGGTACATCAAAAGGGTAAGTTGAGGGGGTTATGTTAAGTAGGTTAGAAGGTAATCAGCGGCGCACCGTTCGACGAGGACGACGGGACAGGTTGGTGCCGAAGTATAGGCTTTAAAAGAATAGGAAAAGTATCAATCCATGGAAAAAAGAACCGAGACAATGCGGAAAAGGTTTTGCCTCAGAACGATGCCTGGTCAAAGGAAAAAAATCAGAATGAGGCTGGCGGGAAGCAAAGGGGAAAAGGAAAGTCAGGATGAAAAAGGGGGGGCGAAAAAGAACAGAACTGATGACCCCAAAACGGAGAAAAAGGCACTCCCCAACTATCGTCCATAAAGCTGAGAAGAAAAAAAAAAAGTTGACAGTCTTTATTTCAGAACAAAAGGGGGGGACAAAAAGGGAACATTAACGCCCAGACGAAAAAAGAGAAAAATTCACTCCTTGGGGGGGACTCCTCGGCGTGGGGCAGGGGAAAGAAAAGGAAAAAAAAAGGGGAGGGTGGAAAGCTTGGACACGAAAGGGGAAAAGTAGAAACAGACGCAGAATCTGAGGAGGGGGTCGTACAGGAACAGGTTTCGAGAAAGGAACTGAGGCCGGGGAGCGAATTCCAAACGGAAGTGGGGGTAATGAAAAGCCTGGTGGGGGCACCAGAAATACAACACGGTTCAAAATTCGAATCAGTATAGTGAAGATCGGGGAAAAAAACACGACACTCAGAGGGGGTATCGCCAAAAGAGATTTGTGAGATGCGCTTAGTGTTAACAGGGTATTTGGAAAAAGGGGGGGCTGGGCGCATGTCCGGGAGTTGACAGCACTGCTGCCCAGGGGTGGGCAAACGGCGGCTAAGGGGGGACGGGGGAAATTGTGACCGAGTCTAGGGGAATCTGTACCTAAACCGGTAAGGAAAAAACTGTGGAAGAATGAACGGTAAAAAAAAAAAGAGACGGGGGCCACAACATACTGAGTGAATCGGGGGGGCCAACGAAACAAACGGTGGATGGGGTGTTCTCAGAAGATAAAAATTCAAAAAAAAAGGCGAATAAGGAAAAAGTTGTGTGGTGCTTACGGCCCATCAACTCCTGGAGGGGGAGAGGAAGCACGTGGGAGGGGGAGTTGAGGAAAAACCTGGATCAGCAGCAAAAGGCAGTTTGGATTGGGGAGGCGGGGAAATTTTCAAGGGTGGTTGGGTGGGGTAATTCCAGGTGTGGGAAGACGACCTGGAAAGGCTGCACAAGATGTGGAAACAAACGGGGAAAAAAAGCTGGATAAATGCATGAGGGTTACCTGGGAGGAACTAAAGGCTGAAGGGGTTTATCGGTGCCACGGTAATGGCGCGGGGGGGGTGGGGTCGACCCGGGAGGGACTATGGGGCAACGGGGATCTGGTCAAAATTGAAAAAAAAGGATGGTGTTCAAACAAGACAGGGAAACAAGCAATGTATGCGGGTGTTTCCGCGGCTAAGGTGCAAAAAGGAATCTTGGCTATGAAAAGTAATCCGGAATACTCAAAAGGGGAAAACACGGGGGAGGAGTTGTTGGAAGGGCTAATGGTGATGGAGGGAAACCGGAGGGGGTAGTTGTGCAGGGGGGACTCACGGATTTGTCAAAACAGGACCTTCCTGAAGAACATAAAAATGTAAAAAAAACAAAAAAAAAGGAGGAATGGGGGGGGGGGGGGGGGGAGATCATAGCTAACGGTAGAATGGAACGGCCCCGCAAATAAAAAAGAAGAAGTAAGGAACAGGAGGTGTTGGCAATTGGAGTCCGAGAGGATTCCAATTTCAGGGAGGGGACGGGATCTTTTGTAAACACAGGTTTGTGGTGAAGTATTTGACGGGGCTGCCAACAAGGGTGTGATCGAATGCAACTGTGGTGGGGGTCAAAAACAAGAGGTGTGGATACCGGGGGGGGGATGTTGATGGGGTGAGCGGGTCAGAAAAAAAGCAAGGAAATGAAGAATATAAGGGAAACAGATTGAGGGAGGGTCCATCCGCTGGGGGGGGCGCTTGGGGGGCTTCTGACGAGGGCAAAAATTTTACCTAACATCGTCAGTCTGGTAGATCGTGGACGCGGGGGGCGTCTTTAACCGGTTTATGGCCCGGGGTGGGTTAAAAGGGAGAATTTTGACGAATGTGCGGCGGCCTCAGGAGTTTGGATTTCTTTGAAGAATCTCGGGGGATTAGGCAAAGGTAATGAGGACTTATGATAAGAAGAGAAAAAGAATCACTTTTTGTTATGGCGGACTGCGGGAAGGGTGTTTTTCAGGGGTTCGCAAGCTTATGTGGGGGTGGACTTCCCGAAAAACTGAGGCACCCTCAGGTGAGATCAATGAACTTGTAGTGGCAAGAAGGGACAAAAATGTTGGAGGGGGAAGGAGGCAAGTGTGGCGCAGCAAGAATCCCTTACAGGGGGGGGGAAAATATGGGAATGGGTAGAGAACGGGGAGGCCTAGGTTTTGAGGGTTTTTTGCAAAACCAGGACAAATGACATGGCCAAAGGGGAACACGGGGGGTAGTGCAACAGGAAAAAACTGGATTCCCGCCCGGGAAGTGGAGAACCAGAAGGATCGAGGCTTGAAAGAAAAACAAACCGGCCAAAACGGCAGGGGCGGAATTTGAAGGATTCAGATACTACAGATTAGGGGGTGGAGGCCGGGAAAGAAACTGGAAATTCGTAAAGGGAAGGCCCTTCGGGGAGGAAACCGGGGGAAAGCCAAAGAGATCACAACGGGGGGGGAGAAAAGAGAGTGGCGTTCCAAGAAACAACGAGATGGGCCTTCACCCGGGTTAAACAGGAAAGGTCCAGCGAAAAAGAGCCAAAATGAATAAAGGATGCCGGATGGGGGAAATTTCAAAATTGGTCCACCGTCTTTGGGCAGTTTTGCTTAAGCAAAGTTTCACAAGCAGTTTAAAGCTTCCAAGGGGCCCGCTCGACCACCTTAAAAGTTGAAGAAAAAGCGGAGCCAAGCGGACTGGGACGGGAAAATCCAAACCGGGGGGTTAAGGGGGGCCATCGGCGCCTGGGGGCTCTCAAACCAAAAAAGGAAGAAGGGTCACCGTCTAGGAAACAAGGAAAAATGGAACCAGAATTCCAAACTTACTTGGGAAAAGCCGCTGGAGGCCCACTTCGCTCAACAAAAAAATCAGAAAAAAAAGGGCAGGCCAAAGCAACCAGAGAATTGACCCTGAGTGCAAACGAAGTCCATTCAGAAAACAAGAAAAGCGTCGACGAGGAAGACAAAGGGGAAAAACAAACGGTCAAAGGGTAAAATACAAGCTGCCAGCTTCTGTATGATAAAAGATCGCATAGCCCACCAAAAAAAAAAAGGGAAAACCAAGGAGGACGCAAACGACACACGCAAAATCCCCTGAGAGCGCATCCAGGAGAAACAAGCGAGGGTAAGGCATAAAAAAGGGAACAAAACGCTTTTGTGGTTAGGCCCGAGAAAACAGGGGATATAGAACGCGGAATCGGGCGGAAATTGAATGAAAAGTGACACACAACCATCGGGGGAAAGATGGAAAGGAGGGGGGTGACCGCCGGATCGCAACATAAAGAGAGGTCCGTGTCGGGGGCAGGGTGGCGATCTGAACCGCGAAAAAGCCAACAAGCCCTAAAACGGGAATCCCAATGCGGGAAAAGGAAAAAAATCAAAGGAAACACGGATGTTGGAGTCCGGCTCCGAAAGCGGGGGGACTGCAAACTTTGTCAAAAGTGGAAAAAAAGTTTTTAATCACGTGTTTTGGACATAAAGAAAAGTCAGGTGAAGATAAAAAAGGGCCAACCAGAGGGGTGCACAAAAACAGCCCGGTGGAGGACTGAGAGCGGGGGTCTAGCGTGTCTCAAATTGGGTCCTAAACGCAAGGAGAAGTAAAGCAAAACAAAAAACGCAAATTTTAGGTCTTGTCATATTGGGGGGGAACATAACACGCAAAAGGAAGGGGGGGGGGAAAGCAAAAGGTAAAGAAACAAACGCCGTCCGACAAAAACTAAACAGGAGGACCCTTCACAAGGAGACCGTCAGAAAAAGGAAAAACAGATGCTAAGATAAAACAGGGAAGGTAGAACGGAATACGGGAGACCAGTGCTGGTGAAATGCCCGAAAAGGAAACAGATTTTCATTGGGATGCTTTGTTCCCGATGGGGGAAAGAAAAAACAAAAGGTCAAGAAAAGGAAAAACGATCACCAGAAACTGCCTGCCGAAACCCGGCCCAAAAACAGTCCTAGGAAAAAAGCGCACAAGGAAAGGTGGAAAGGCAGGGAAAAGGTACCCCATAAAGGAAAAGTAAATCAGATCCGCGCTCATCCCCGCGCAACCAATGTCAGAATATTGGGGAAGACGAATTGTCAAAAAAAAAAAAAGGGGAAAAATACACCATAACGCAGGAATCCAAAACATTAGGTGCAACGTCCATGAAGAAATTGTCCTGGGTTCGGGGTAAAAAGAAAAAACCCGATGGTATTGAATACGAGCAAAAAAAGGATGAAGGACACAGAAAACTCAAAAGGGAATATAGACTCCTCAAATGACGCGTGTGAAAAAAATTTTGTGCAGGGCCGAAGGGCAAACATCAAAACGAGGTTTGAGTTGCCTACGAGAAAATCCATTTATGTGGGGGCCCCTGATGGCAAGGAGACACTCGGATTCCAAGGAACGAGGCCCGGTAAGACTTCAGGGATATGAGGGGAAGGGAAACCGTAAATTTCAGTGGGGGGAACAAAGGGGAGGGGGGCAAGGTGGACAGGGCAAAACTGTCACATAACCCGGCATTCTCAAGGAAAAATTAACTCCCCAAGAACCCTAACGGGAACCGGAAATGGGTCACCGCCAATCCCAAGGGCGTTTGGGGGGGTTGACCCCAATCCCAAGTATAGGAAATGTGAAAAAAAGGGGATATCTGTTTCGGGTAACCCACAAGGATTTAAAAAGTCCGGTAGGAAAAAAAACTTGGATCCTACTACCTGGACAAGGGAAAAAAAAGGAGAAATTCAAGCAGCCGAGGGGGTCATTACGTGAAAAAGGAAATCCGTTTTCCAACTGCCTTAATTGTTGTCCAAAAAACAAACCGAGCCCAGGGGGAGTAAAACCAGGCGTGTCATGGTAGAAACGGGGGGTTGGAGGAGGGGTCGAGGACACTATCAAACCGTGAGTCCCCATGGGCTTCATAAAGAGGGTCAATATGGGGCACAGAAGATTAGATAAAATCGTCAGGGGGGGGGGAAGGGTCCGGAGAAAGGGGAAACGGGAAAAGGGGTTTTGCAAATGGAAAAAGGAGGAAAGGCCACAACTACAGCCGCCGCGGGGGGCTCGTTTTGCAAAAGGGGGGGGGGATCCATGATCAATCAAAGAAAAGATATCTTGTTGGGAATGCAAAAGAAAAATCTCTGTCGGAGCGAAAAGGAACAGAGGGTGATCGGCTAAATGGGAAATGGAGCATACGTTTTGAGATTCTGTTTGCCTTTGGGGGGTAGAAAAGATCGAAGGCATCACAAGCAGCCCCTGGAAGGGGGGAAGGCAACCCCTCCCATCCCGAAGAACGGTGGCCGCCAGGGATAAGGCAGAAGCCACGAAAAAAGCAAACGGAATAAGGGCTTCGGAACATAGCAAATAGTGATTGTGGCGCAACCTGGGGAAAGGAAGGGATCTTGGGGGTTGAAGCACAGAATCCTCTCTGGTCCGGTGCGGCTAAAAGGAGATGGTGGGAACTGCTAAAACTCTGTGGGAGGGGGGATATACCTTCGCACCGAAGGAGGGGGGGGAGAAAAAAAAGGACGGGGGGGCCACCGTTCAAAAAAACCCCCCCCCCAACCCAGACCGATATCGGGTTCAGTAGGTGTCTCCGCGGGGTATAAGGGGAATACGGGGATGGGGGGGGAACGTGAAAAAAGAAAGGTGGGTGCCCGCCAACGGTCAAGTTGGGGGGTGACTGAGAAAGGGGGTCGTGAAATAGTGGGGCCTGTCCAAGGTGGAAAGGAAGCCAGACAGCCATGGAAAAAAAAACGTAGGCGGCTTTGACAGCGTCCCGGGCGTGGGAAGCAATCCCGATGCCGAGGGTATTTTGCCGAGAGGGGCCCTTGACCAAAAAAGGTGTTTGTTAAAGGAACAACGACGCCGGAGAAGCAATATAAGGGGCACAGGAACGGAGATCGCTTGGGGATAAAAAAGGAAGCAAAAAAGAGGGGGGGGCACGATGCGAAGTGGTTCACACTAACGAAAGATGTAATGTAAGTGATAGGACAAGTTCGAACTTGGGGCAAGCCCTAAGAACGAAGTGAGGGGGATTGGGACCTGGTCACCCCTCAAAAAATGCGAGTGGCCCGCTTTTGAAAGACCCTCAAGTTTATAGTAATATTTAAACAACAGCCAAAACCTGAAAAAGAAAGGTATAAGGAGAGGGGTTTTCTAAAGAAAGGGGACGTACGTCGCTCAAGAGTGGGTTCCTCTGATGAAAACTCCATGGAAGGGTAAATTGGGTACGATGAAAATCCTATCCGTGAAAAAAAAGAAAAAACTTCAACGGGAACAGAGAAGCTCAACTTTGGGCTTGGTTCAAAAAAATATGGAAAGAGGTGTTTTCTTTTGGCGTAAAAAAAGGAAGAGGCAAGGACAACGAGGACTGAAAGATTGCTAACTTGAGCAGCGACCGTAAAGCCAGTGGGCGAAACTTATTATACAAGGCCAACAGGGAGGAAAAGGGCAAGGAGAAAGGGGTCACCAAGGAAATTCCTGCAGACGAGAGGAGAAAAAAACTCGTTAGGGAGTCAGCACATGAGGGACGCGGTTGTCAACAAAAATACTGGGGGGGACCAAAAAGCACAAATGTGGATACGGAAACGGCAGTGCCACGCCCGGGGTAGAGGGACCATGGAAATATGGTCCAAGGGGGGGAACAGGGAGAGATAGAGAACGGAAAAAGAGAAAAAGTGGGGGGTACCGGGGAAACTTAGCCCGGGCCCGGCTTTAAAAAGTAACTACTCGACCACCTGAAACGCGCTGCACGGCAAGAAAAGATACAAGGTTTTGGAAAAAAAAACGCATCGTGTCCTGTCAAATGATTCACTATCACCATTCGGAAACAAAAACCTATAGACATCCTGGAACGTTTACCATAGTAGGAAAAAAACACGTACCACGGCCACCATTTAATTCGCGAGATCGGAAGGAAAATAAGGGTCTCTTCAAATACTTGGAAAACGACGAATTACAACTCCGGGACAGTCGCTTCCCGGAAAGGGCCCCAAAGAAGGTTGAGCACTGGAGGCACAAGGACCTGGCAGGGGGGGGACTGGCCGACAAAGAGAAGAAACAAAAAAAGGGAGGATTAGAAGAAGGAGATAATAATCAAAAAAAAAACAAAAAAACGACCTATGAGATAAAGAATGGTATAAAGGTGATGTAGCGGTGGAGATGAGGAAAATAGCATTGGGAGACTGAGAGGGGAAAGGTTAAGGAATAAGTGGAGTGGGGGAAAGCGACAGGAAAGGGAGAAGCTAGGTGGGAAGAGAGGGATTTTACCCACCCTACATCTGAGATATATGGCGGGGCAGCTTAGTGGGGATGTTGGGTAATCCAAGAGAGGGTTGTGGTGGGGAGTGAGGGTAAAGACGATAAATGAGGAGGGGAGGGAAGGAGGAGGGTCGTGAGGAGGAGAAGGATTAGAGGAGAAGAGAAGATGGGGAGGGAAAATGGAGGAAAAGGGGGAGGATGTAGGGGGGGTGATCTGAAGAGTTAAAACAGGGAAGGGCTATGGAAGAGGGGAGGATGAATATGTTAGAGGGATAGAGAACAGGGGGGAGGGCGAACGGGTTATATGCGTAGCCAATGTTGGTAGAGGAGGGGGGGGGGGAAAGGTGGGCGGGGTGAGGAGGAGGGGGGAGATCAGTGGAGGGGAAAGGGGAGAGGGGAAGGGGATGATTATGATCAAGGGTGGAGGAGGACGCGAGGGAGGAGAGTAGCAAGGGAAAGAGGTTTTTTTTCCGAGACACCTAACAAGGACGGGCTCGACAAGTGCAGAACGTATTGTTCCGGGGGTCGAACGACTGAGGGGAGAAGGAGCTATGCGGGGGGGTGAGGAAATAAGACAGAAAAAAATTCCAAAACAAGCCGAATCTGAGGCAACCGGCCCTAGGAGACGTAAGTAGTTGCTGAATAAAGAGAGGGGCGTATACATCTATGTGGGACGGGGGGGGGGAGTGAAGTCAGGGGAAAAAAGGAACCGGAGACGTGGCTATGGAGTGCATCACTGACACTACAGGTGAAAAAAGGGTTCCACTGGCAACAACCTGCGAGCCCCCCGCAGTGGGAACCAAAGTTAACCCACAAAGGGGGGGTGACGCACGTTGAGGAAGCAGTTCAGCGAATAGCGACTTGAAATGGACGTAACGCGTTGGCAACAGAGTCCCACAGGGGAGGTTGGGGAGGATGGCAAAGGGATTCTAACACGAGGAAACGGGTCAAGGGAGTGATTGGGGTATGTCCCGAGGCGAGGCAAGGAAATCTTCATGACGTAACTCTCCAAAGAAACCGGGGGGTGTATTATCCCAAGACGTGTATGAAAAGGGGAAGGCTCAGCATCTGTCATTCTCTGGCGGGGGAAGGAGGGAAAGGATAACGGAAAGAACCGGAAAAAGGGGGAAACAAGCAAGCAAGCATTTGAAAAGGAGATTTCGGGGGTTGAAGGAAAAAAAGAAAGGGGCATCGTCCAGCAGAAACTGGTGGGTTTCCAATCAGAAAAAGAACCGGGACCCCGAGCTAACTTAAAACGAAAGGAGAGGAGCAGGGGCCATGACAGGTTCAAGGGATACATGGGCTATCCCTTAGCAATGGCAACTCGCAGAGGCAACGAACAAGCTATCTCGGAGCGAAAGAAAAAAAGAAAGGTCCAGGCATTACAAAGAAGGAAATAATTGGGGGGAGAGGAAGTCGCATAGGACATCGTGTGGGCCCGACGAGGAATAGCAGATAACTTGAGAAGAGGGGGAGACATCAGCTGAAGGGACACGGAATAATGAAGGGGGTGTGAGGGGGGGAGATACGGCAAAGGGAAAAGAATAGAGGTCCGGTACACAGCCCAAAAACAAACGGACGCTGCCAAATCCACTCAGAGAGAGAAGTATTTATAAAGGAAAAAGGAAGAACGGGGGAGGAGGGAAAACCACGGGGGGGTAAAGGTTTGGAGACACAACAAGGGAACACTGTGCCCAGAAATCCCCGCAGGGGACAAACTTCTACGCCCGCAAAAGGTATGACCCTGCAAGAATAGACTGAAGGGAAACGAGGGGGTGAGAAACGGGGGGGGGAAAGAATTTTCGGCGGAAGGGGGCGGGGAAAGCATCCGAAAACGTGGAAAAAGTCAAGCCGGCATCACACATACGTCCGAAAAGAAGATGAAGTGATCTATTAACACGAAAAAAGAGAGCTATTAAGGGGACCCAGGGCGAAAAAAAGAAAAAAAAAGATTCAATTGTGAGAAGAATGCAAAAGGAGAGGGAGTTCTGGTGGTGGAAGAGGTGGGGGGCAAGTCTCCGCAGGGACGAACCTTTTAGTAAAGAGGGCGACACAGTTCAAACAAGGGGCGCTGGATGGAGAATCACTGTATCTCGTGACACCAAGGAAAAAAAAGATCAGTTATCTGCAAAACACTCCAGGGCATTATCCTCTCAAGGGGACATTTCGCCCTCGGCAAAAAGAGGGGGGGGGGAGCAGCTTAGAAAAAAAAAAAAAAAAATACAATATGGGGGGACTGCAACGGGTAAGGATCGGAAGAATCGCAGAAGACTATTGGAAACATACCAGAAAAGGGGTGAAAAAAAGGAAAATGCACCAAACGGAAACACGGGGAAACGACAGACAAATGCCGCGTTAGGGAAGGCAAATAACTGGGAAAACAGGTCATTGACCTCATGTAATAGAAGAAACAGAGGGTAACAAAGGAAAGGAAGGGACCGCGGGAAACTCAAACCCGGGCAGACACACGAAGACCACTGGGGAAAAAAAGACCTCCAGGGGGAAGAAGGGGGAAGAGTGGATGGGGGGACGAGTGGACAAAGGAGTGAACTAAGGCAGCCTCGTCTAAAACCTTGGGAATGAATCCGGAGAAAGTCTACCTCATCACGGCGGGGATAGCGGGTACCAAAGCTTGGGAGAAAATTGAAAGATGGGGGTGGAGAATCACCAGAGAAAGACCCCTTGGGGCAGTTTCATCATCGGACATATTTATCAGGGAACAAACGCCCAGGGAGGGCAGTGCCGGGGGGGGGGCAAGAAAGGGGGAGGAGGATTGGTTGTCCCTATTGATTAAAAGTGACCCTTGAGCGCATGTCAAAGTTTAGGGGGGAAAAAGTGGACCCAGTTGTCAAACGGAAGGGAAAAGGGTGGGGGGGGAAACCAAAGTAGTCCTCGGGCAGGTGCAAGCCCGTCGAAAGGAAAATGTGGCGAAGGACCCACATAGAGGAGAATGGGAAGGGGTGATTGACCAACAAACCGGGGGAAAAAAAAACTGTTGGGACGCCATTTAAGAAAAATACACTGGAGGATGATGTAGGCAAAGTTGTTTTGAACGGGGCTGGACTTCAATCTCCTTTAGGGGGGATCGTAGGAAAAACATAAGGGTTGTGCGGAGAACAGGGTCAAGGGGGGGGGACAGGGACAGGGCGATCAAACAAGAATTTTGGGAGGGGGGGGGGTCGCGGAAGTTCTTGTGGGGGGGGTGGTTGTGGTCCATGGTTGGGGGAAATTCGAAGACCTTGCATTCACAAAGAGGGGGGGGGGCGCACGGGGGGAGAGGGGAGAGCCATGAAAAGAAGGGGGAATTCTGAAAGCCATGCAATAAAAAAGGGTGTTTCGTGATGCTCAACTTACAAGAGGTTTTTTTTTGACGGATGGGAGGGGGAAGGGGGATATTTCCTTGGATAACGGGGGTGATGAAATAGGTGGTACGGGGGAAAAGAGGAAAAATGTTGACTTTGGTTACAGGGGGGGACCAAACTGTACCAGAACACGAATTGGCTCTAAAAAAACAAATTGAATACATCTGGGGGGGGAACAAGGGGGTAACTTCCTAGTGGGGGGGGGGGGGGGGGGGGAGAGGGACAAGGAAGGAAGGGATTTCCGTGACGGGTGTAGTTTTGGCGGAGGGTTAGAAGGACATTTTGTTGGAAACTGGTCAAACCCCAACCACCATCGGCATTTTCTTAAAATGACACTAAAATACCGAATGGGGAGAAGACTAGGAAGAGAGAAGAGGAGGGGGGATCATCGACAGAAAAAGCATGGTGGGAACAGCATGGTGGGGCATTTGGGTTAAATCGAAGTAAAAACCGTAATTCGGGGTAGAGGGGTGGGGTGCTTGGGGGGAAGGAAATTTCAAAAAAAGGAAAGTAAATCCAACAGTTTTTGGTGGACGGACTGCTGTGTGCTTCCGCATCCTTGGGGAGGAAAACGTGGGAAAATTTTTTTATGGGTGTAACGGGGGTTCACAGTCAAGAAAGGGGAAAAGAGCCAATGGCGAGATTCCAGGCTGAAAAGCTGGAAGGGAAACTGGTGACGCGGGGGGGCAACTCAATTCAAACATTTTGGAACGATCTCGCTGAGATGAGAAAGGGGGCCAAGAAACATAAGCAGTGGGAAGTGGAAAGTGTTTTGACAAAAAAAAAAGCGGGTTTGTGAGGGCAATCGGGATTTGTAGGGGATTGAGGGTTGGAAAGTTCAGGTTGGAAGAGAGGGGGGGAGTGTGCGGAAAATAGGGGGAGGAATAGGGATAGCAGGAGAAAAAAGCAGTGGAGGGGCCGGACCCGAGTGTTCGGGTCTTTCAAAAGGGGGTTACCAAGGGGTGGTTGTTCTTTGCAGAAAGGGAAAAAGGGATGACAAGGGGGGTGGGGGAGACGAGGGGAGGTCACGGGGGGCCAAAAGGGAAACAGGGCATTGGGAACGGGGGGGAGGGCCGCAGAAAGGACGAGAAAGGGGAATGTGAGGGTAAGGAAGAAGACCGGGAGGCGGGGTGCGACGAGGGAAAAAAACGACGACCAAAAAAAACACATCAAGGGAACAAACATTTGAAGGAAACTCACTTTCAAAAAAAAAGGTGGGGGGGGGGGTCAAGCAACAGGGAGATTCAAAAAAGCGAGAGGGTGATAACTGAAAAGGGATTGAAAGAAACGGCAACGTCAAACGGGACAAAAGGAGGGTGAAAAGGACAGTGATCATTCCCATAGGAATCTAACAAATTGGCATGGGGGCGCAGGCCAGAAACTGAAGACTGGGGAAAGTCGTTAAAAGGGCGAAAATCAGGGCGTTTAAACGCACAAGGAAAGAGACCGGGTCCAAACCAAACGAGGGAAAAAGGAAAGATTGGCAGGGGCGGGTAAAAAGGGGAGTAAAGGGGACCGATTTTTCCCGGAGGAAGGAGGTGGGCAAAGCACGGAAGAAAGGGGAAAGCCTTTGGAAGGATCCGGAAAAAGAGTTGGGGAAAACATTTACGGGGAAGGTTTTCTTCACAAAAGGGACAGCAGTGAAAAAAAAGTCTTTTTCCCTCGGGGAAAGAGACGGGAACCCTTGACTACACAGGTGGGAAATCCGAACGGATACAACGGAGTTGGGGGCAAAGAAAAAAAGGGTTTGTTGGATGGACATGGTGCAGCTCTAGGGCAAAAAAAAAACCGCGAATGTCCCGGGCGATCCAGTTCCCCAGAGGCTTATCCCGGGGGGGGACTAAAGTCCATCTCTTCCAACCAAGAGGCCAACAGCCGGAATCAACAGTGGAAAAGGGAGGAAAAAAGGACACGCCTCCTTCAAAGAGGTAAAAAACTGAGGGAAAAAAAGTCTTCCGGAATTTATCACAGATGGACTTCGGGATGGAAAAAACACCAGAAACAAACACCAGAAAACTGCGAGTAGAAATACTGAGGAGGTGGCCCGGCAAAAAAGCAAATAAACCCTCAAAAAGGAGAGTCAAAGACAAACGAAAAGGGGGAACGGCAGCCAATGGAGCCGCCGAAAATCCCTACATAAAGAGCAGGGAGAAAATAAAATGTCCATAAACCGAGGGGGGAAAGGAACAAAAAATCAAGAAAACTAGGTAAGAAAAGCGAAGAAAACGAGGTGGGGGCGGGGGAAGATTGTGAAAGAAAAGCTAAAACACACGCTGACCAGCGGGTGGACACAAGGGGGATATCGAAGAAGGCAGGGGATTGTGGACTTACGGGAACTACAAACGAAACAGCAAAAATCAAGAAGCACCGAACCGGGAACCCACGCAATAAAATTCGAAAGTAACAATTTCCAGAGAAAAAATTTTTATCAAAACGCTCGAAAGGAGTAAAAAACCTGGGGGCATGAAAAAGTGCATCCCCCCGTACAAGAAAAGAAAGGACAAGTGAATCCGAAGACGATACCCCACTGCCCCGGGATGGTACAGAATCACCAGGGAAGGGCCTGCAGAGAGGGGTGGGCTCCACTCTGACTGAACGGGTACCTCAGAAGGGATCGCATAAATCGCCGCCAAAATCCAGACTTGGGTCGTGACAGAATTTGGGGGGGGGAGGACGTCCAACAGGGAAGGGGTGTAAGCAAAAAGTAAGTGAAAAACCGACAACTACCCCAACAGGGAAGAGCGCGTGTAAAAGAGGACCATAGAAAACGGGCCAAAAAAGAAGCCTTTGACAAAGGAAAAAGAATTGGTCCGATACGGTAAGAGAAGCCAATGAATGCAAACTTTTGAAGGGGGATGACCCATCACAACACAAAAGTTCACGGGTTAGAAGGGATGTAGAAAACCAAACGTACGACGCAAAAACACCCGGAAGAGAACTGCCCGAAGGGAATCAGATCACGCGGAAAGGGAGGGTTTGTGTAGGCACAAAGGGGGCAAAAAAAAATTGCCGAGAAAAAGGAAAAAGGTATCAGGATCAACATAGAACGGATAAAAAAACCCGATGGGGGGTGAGAACTCATTGTTGAAGAGGGAAAAGGTTGACAACAAACGGGCCCCAAAAAAAAAAGGAAATTACAAAGCGACAAGAAGCAACAAAAGAGGGCTGCACATGCAGTTGACGTTTGGAATCGGGGAAAAAAATAGCCTCACCGGTGGAAAATGGAAACTGAACGAAGTGAAGATTAAGCAGAAAGAAAAAACAAAATGAATAAATCAATCAGTGGTCATTTTGTTAAAGAAGTTGGGGGGGAAAAAAGATGGAAAGAAGGGAACAAAAAAATGCGGGTTTCGTGGGGGACACATTCACCTCAGTAATGTGGGGTGCAAGAAGTTTTCCGAATCAACGGAAAAAAGGAACGGAAACAGGAATTCAGGATTTGGACCCTGAAGAAAAAATCAAATGGGCGGGGGGAAATTGGGGAAAAACGTCACCAAGGCCCCTGGAAAACGGTTGGGCCCAAGGGGGGGGGTTTTCACCAACACAGGACCGGGATCAAATCCCAACCGGACATTGCGCATACGTTTAGAAACAAAGACCATAGAAAAAAGACAGAACAAAGAAGCGAAGAGACACTCTTACTTCCCGCAGACAAATCGACGACAAGGTTTTGGCCCCGATTCAAGAAGTTAGATGATATTTTAGGTCGGTGTGATTGGAGGAGAACCCAAACTAGAAAGGGGGGGAACAAGAATTTGACATTAGAGAAGGGGGAAAAGACGCTGGCGCTCGAACCTGTCGAAAGGCGTTAAAGGGAGGAAGAGGGCGGGAAAAGTTCATAACTTGCAAAAAACAACTGTCATAGGTAAATCTGTTCCAACGAAGGGTGAACCAGCGTCCTGGAGGGGGGTGGACGACAAGCAACGGGGACAAACAACCAGGATTGACTGAGGGGACTGACAAAGGGTGAAATGTTGGGTCAACTGTGAAGCAATGGCCTGCAAAAGAAAGACATGACCTTGGGGGAAAAGGTCAAAAAAAGGGCAAAGGGAGGTTTTAGCGTGGGACAGAATAAGGTATGAAGCTAGCGACGGGATTTGGCGTAAAGGAGGACAAAACAACGGGGCAGGTTTGGAAACTGATGTAGGGGGGGGCGCAAACGCTCAGGAGGAAACGCGGAGGTTGTTTCGAGGAAAAGGAAAAGCCCGAGGCCCGCCAGAAGGAAGGGGACCTAGGTTGTGAGAGGCGAAAAAGAAAATCTATGGGGGGGAGAAGCAGGAAAGTGCAACCAATCTGGAGCAGGATTTCGTGGAAAATTAGCTATAAAGAACTCTACAGGTTTGTATCAGCGGAAATACCAGAAAGAGCCACTGAAAGGAAATAAAACCTCCGAGAAAAGGTGGATCAGATAAAGAGGTCTTAGATCAAAATCACAGAAGAAAAGAAAGAATTATCCGGCAAGTAGTAGAAAAAGGACGCCATCACGGGGTTCTCCCGTGACGGGACGGAAAAAAGGAGGGCGTGGGTGGAGCGAAGACCTCACGGCGGGGGAAAAGGGGCGAAAAGGAGGGTGATGTCCGCAGGTGAGAGTGTCGAGGATGAGAACTCCAGGTTTGAGGAGGGGGGGTCCGAAAAAAAAAGCCGAAGGAAAACGAGTGTTGTTCCGCGGACGGAGCGTGAGGAGTCCGTAGTTGGAAGAAACGGGAAGCGTGAAGGGCAAAGGGATTTAGGGGCAGGAAAGAGGGGGAAAGACCAAAAAATGGACAAAGGGGGGGGGGGAGGGGTGTTGAAGAAAAGAACGGAAGGAATTCAGCAAGGGGCTCATACTAAGGGACTCTTCGGCCGGGAGGTGGGAAGCGGTAAGGACCAGGGAAACGGGGAAATATGATGCCGAGAGGGGACGTCCCGATCGGGTCAGTCCGACACCAAAAAAGAATAGCCTGGGAAAATAAGGGGGAAAAAAGTCCCCGAAAAAAAGTACGAAGCGCAACCGGCAGGAACAGCTTGAGTCTCTCCCGAGGGGGGGGGGAAAAGAGTGGGGGACGGAGCAGGAAAGACGAAAAAAAGGGAGGGGTTTATGAGTTGAGGAAGCTGAAAGAATCCGTTGTGGTAGCCAGGATAGCAGCAAGATAAGTTCTTGGGTTCTTCTGTGGAGACAAGGATGGACGGTGGGGGGTGGAATTGGGAAAAAGATAGTAGAGTTCAAAAAAAGACAAAACAACTGACAAAGAAGGCCGCCTTAAAGCGTTTCTAAAAACAAACAAGAAGGGGGGAAAAGAGTCAGCGGGAAAGTGATTTTGCCATATTGGGGTGGAAAAACTGCCAGGAAGTCGGGCATAGATTCAACTGGCGACGAACAGGTCAAAACCGAAAAAGCATGGCCCTACAAAATAAGACTGCTTTGGGGGGGGACTTGTTCCATGTGGAAGCCAGGGTCTTGGGGACTGGTGGTCCACGGGCCCGACCAGCAGCAAACGGGAAAGGAATCATGAGGGCCTGAAGCGAAAAAAAATGGCATTTAATCCACGATGGGAGGAGGAGAGACAAGGACCTCGGGGGGTGAAAAGAGTGAAGCAGAGGGAAGGGGGAAGAAATACGGCAGCAAAAGCCGAAAAAAGAAGGCACCTCGCACTGAGTGGGGAGAAGGTTCAGGAGAACTGGGAATTAAAAGAAGAAAAACATCACCAAAACTGGGGGGGGGGGGGGGAAACAAAACGAGCAAGAGATGCAAAACGACTTTGAGGGGGACCGGGAAAGCCAGGGTTGACCAGTATGTTGAGAAAAAGGGTTTGGAACCAACGATCGATGGGGAAGAAGCCTGAATAAAACCCAGTGGTTTAACGGGGAAAAAGGGGGGGGGCACCAGATGGGAACGCAGGGGTGTTCAAGGTAAGACGGGCAACAGCTGAAGCAGCGGGAAACTGCAAAGAATGAAAGGGGATCACGCATAAAGGGGTTACGTTGAAAGAGGGGGAAAAGAAAATTCGAATCAAATAAGAATGTTGAAAGTACTTCAATAGAGGGAGAAATTTTCAAACCATCCAGCGGATACGCCGGGGTCAAACATATCGTCAGGCGGACAATGATTGGGTCAAAAAAAAAAAACAAAGGAGCTCTAAGGGGAATCCTTGGGTCAAATCTCAGCACGTTGCGGCTGGTGTTGCCGTTAACACACAGGCCCAAAAGTTGTTGAGAATGATTTAGACTTGACTAAGGGGGAGGAGGAAGAAGCCGACGGACCTAAACAACAAAAACAAAAGGGAAGGATGGGTGAAAGAAG
>Ga0179593_1355507_pt1 | contig 30711 bp, 38 predicted proteins | sample CZODoug2_1_08_16_FD_185931 | JGI IMG/M metagenome (GOLD analysis project Ga0179593, IMG submission 185931) | Vadose zone soil fungal communities from Angelo Coast Range Reserve, California, USA - CZODoug2_1_08_16fungal (PacBio error correction) | ecosystem: Environmental > Terrestrial > Soil >...
CGAGCAAACGGCTCATAGAAAGAGGGATTGGACTTTTCAATTTAAAATAGGGGAGGTGAATTTGCGAAGACGGGGGGAGGGGAAAGCGCGACTTGCTTTCACTATGCTACTGGGAGTAAGGGTTCTGGGTAGAAGGGAACAGAAATGACTCAGGCCCACGGAATGGTTAAGTCTTTTAGTGCTGGAATCCGGTAATGAGAAGGTGGGGGAAGTCAAAAAGGAGATGGGGGTGTGAAAAACTTTATGTCAACTGAACGCATGAAAGGGTCGGTCTGGGTTCTCAGTGCGGGGAAAACGAGGAACGAGGTCCAATGACCACCATTCGGGAAAAGAGAGGCTGACCCTTCCCGCTGGAGAGTTTTTCGGAATCGCCAGGTGGCCAATCAAGGGGCTGGGACGAGGAAAAAAAAGTTAATTGTACGGCGTAGGAGTGATCCAAAAAGCGGCATTGTGCTCCCTCAGGGGCCATTTCCAGAGAAAAATCCGGTAAATGCGGGGAGGATAGGTAGGGCTCTTTCTGACGGGGGAAAGGAGAGATGACGCTTTCAAAGGATGCTAAGAGGGAGTCTTTTCTTTCTTCAAATGGTTGACGGCGAAAAAGAGGGAAAAAAGTTCAGAGCTATGGGAGAAGGGGAAGTAGGACATTTCGCATGGGAAGGGGGGGAAGGTTAGGGGAAAAAGTGGTTGTTTGTACCCTGGCTCGTTAGAAAATGACCTGTATAAAGAAAAAGGGAAAAGGGTTGTCCGTTCTATGGATAAAAGGACAAACATTACGAATGCAGGGAAGATCCTTGAGCTTTCTAAAAACAGAGAAAATTGGGGGGTGCAGGAGCTAGACCATCGGTGGCAGAGCGTAATCGCCGAAGATTCGCGCCTGAGAGGAGAGGGAGAAGAAAAAAAAAACCCACTTGGGTTGGTGAGAATGATGGCCGGTCGCACCGATCAGGGGAACAAAATGACGTTCAGAGAGGAATGTTGGGTTTCTGAGAAGGAGTGGAGACTCAAAAATTCAATGCGTACGGAGCATTAAGAAATAATAACCTAACCAGGTGAGGAAAAAAATCGCACATGGGGAAGGGGAAATGCAGCAGCCGGGAAACTAAGGGAGGAAATAATGAAAAATTTCCTCACGGCGGAAGGGGGTATTAAGGACCTGGTTTAGGAAATGATTCAAAGTTTACAAAAATGGAAAAAGGAACGCCTCTAGTGAGAGGACCAGAAAAAAAGGCCATTGAATGTTCTCCTAAGCAAAAAAGGGAAGGCAACCCGCTCGAAGGGATTCATTTACAAGTTCGCGTTTACCAATTCATAGAATGCAGTGAAGAAGGGGGGGAACTGCACACGCACAATAGGGGGAAAAGAAAATTTGATCGTCAGAGCAAGCGGCTTAGATTTTCTCCCTCTTAAAACGCTCGGGAGACTGATGGAAAAGAAAAGAGATAACAGCATGTCATGGCCCCGGAAAAAAAAGGAAAAGGATGACCTGGCGTGTGACCACGCAAGGCTTGAGAAAGGGGAAAGGCAAACGAAAGTGAAGACGCGGGCCTAGAAGGCAGATCTGGCTTGGAAAAGATTTGAGAAGGAGGAAACATGCTCGCGGCCGTTAGCTTGGCCTCGGACGAGGGGGAAAGGGAAAAAGGAACTAATTTCAATCAACATGTCGGAGTTGGGTGACGTGAGTGGTTGAAGAAAAACGGTGACACATTGGCCTGCAAGATGAACGAAAAGGAGAGGGGGAACGGTGTAAAATGTCAAGGGGAAGTCGCCGATTAATTTGGGGGGGGGGGATAGGAAAAGAGGAGGTTCGGGGCCGAGCAGCAGTGGGGAACGGGGAGAAAATACACTTTTGTCGTTCTGAGGGGAAAAGAGGTGCTAAGGGGGCTACAGGAAGGTAGGGTTATGCGAGGGAAGGGAAAAAGTTTACAGTTGTAGTGCCGACGCATACCAGGTAATAAGAAGGGTGGAGCTGCGGACCGGTATAACTAAAAACGCAGGAAGAGCTTGTCTATACTCTTATTTGCGGAAAGAGCAGGCGATCTATGGGCAAGACCAGAGAGGGAAGGGGGGGTGTAAGATCCATAATGGCATTAAGACAAGAAAGCGAGGTAAAGGGAAATGCATCTGCCGGTTGTCAAGAGAAGGGAAATCTCGGAAAAGTAGTATCAGGAGACTGAAGTACCAGGCGCTTCAAATGGGAGAAAAAAAAAAAGTCAAGGCAATAGCTGTGGTGGGAAAAGAAAAGAGGAAAGGGTCTGGGTAAATTAGACTCTTAACTTCGGAAGGACACTCTAAGTAAAAGGTTTTTGCCGGCAGGAAGGGAAGGGGGGGAGTATTGCGACAAGCCATCGAGCGGGGAGAAAGAAAGAGGAAAAAAAAAGAAGGATGTCTCTTCTCCGCTTTGCAGCAGTGGCCAAGGGAACCGCCTTCAAAAAGCAATCAGCTAGGCCAACTAGAACCAGGTAGAAGAAGGGCCGGCTTTATGATAGCTTCAAGGCAAGATCGAGATGGGGAAGATGAGCCGCCTTGCCTTAACGGAAGAAAGAAGTATAAGTACAGTCGGCCTAAAACGATACCAGACGGGTCTTCATAATCCTTCTTATTCGATAAGAAAAGAAGAAAGGAACGTCTAACGTTCAGTCAAATCGGAGAAAGGAAAGGCGCCGGCGTGGCTTACTGAGATCGTGAAGGGAAAAATAGAAAAAACTGCTTACTCCCAGGGGCGACGAATACAAGAACTTCTCTTAGTTTAAGGTGGGTTGCATAAAGGAAAAATGAGCCCGACGTCCGAGAAAATCTCTGGAGGGGATGAAGAGGGGAAGGAAGAGTCAACCGCGGAACCCTGATAAACAGACATGTGGATCGGGGGGGGGGAGGAAGGAAAATAAAATCTCGTTGGCAAAAGTAACGATCGGCGCAGAAAAAAACACAAAAAACTTAGTATTATGAAAGAATTGGGGCGCGATGTTCTGTGAAAAAAAGAAAAAGGGAGGACATTCGAACCACGTCACAATGTCTGTTATCAGGGTAAAAAGAGGAAGGGAGAGGGAGAGATACGACGCTATTGGTAGTAACCACGGACCGGTCTATTTTGCAGGCGAATAAAAAATCCTCAAATGGCAGTAGTACTGTAGGTTGATGGCTGGAGGGAGAACATGAAGCGACTCGAGGTCATCAAAAGAGGTCGCGGTGAGTGACGAGTGAAAAAAAAAAGCGGACAGCGGATATGCCTGTGATCGGGTTCGATTAGGGGGAAGGGAAGCGCCTGAGATCTCGTATCGTCTGAAAAACGAGTTACGTCGAACTATGATAAAGGAGGAAAGTGCAGCATTTAACGTTGGAAAATAGAGGGAGACGGGATCGTAGGGAGGAAGGGAAGTTGTTCACCGTCATTGTGGCATGGGGGGGGGGGCTGGCGGGCGTCCTAATTACGAATGAGGCACTTGCGGGCGAAAGGTCGTCACTTAGGAAAAAGGGTTCCGATATGGAGGAGGCGGGGGAAATCGGAAGACATGACAAGTTGGGGGGTCGACATCCAGACGTGCATCCTGGAAAACTTGGGCTTTCATAGAACAGAGGGGGTTGGAAGGGAAGCGGGGAATGTAGCTGCTGCGAGAATTTTAAGAACGACGGGGGGGGGTTGTGTTGGGGTTTTTGTTTTTGAGTTGTGGTGCGCGGGGGGGGTGGGGGTGGAGGGAAGGAAGGGGGGAAAGGGGGGGGGGTGAGCGGACGGAGAGGGAGGAGAGAGAGGGGGAAGAGAGGGCGGGTGATGAGGTAAGATGGGGGAGCGCATCTGGGGGGGGGGGAGAAAGGTGGGGTTGGGGGGGAAGGAGAGGGGAGGGAGGGGGAAGACGGTGAAAAGTTGAGGAGTCCGGCAGGGCTTGGGAAGTGGGAGACAGGGTATGCCTAGAGAGTGCCAAGGGGAGCCGGAAGAGTGGGGAGAAGAGCAGGTAAAAAAGATAGGGGGGCAAGATGGGAGGTGGGAAAGAGTCCAGGGGAAGCTAGTCCAGGGGAGAGAAGAGTTGGAAAAAGCGAATTCCTTTAATTGCGAGAGGCGGGGGTGGCATACGCAACTTAGTAAGAGCGAGGGGAGGGGCGAAAGGGAAAGCAAGGCTTCTGCGGTCGCCCGTCCTCCTACTCCTCTGTCTAAAAATCAAATACGGGGGGGAGAGGGGGGGGGGGAACGGAGTCGATCCAGTAGGGATGTTAAAAGTCGAATGACAGCGCTCTGTTAGATATTCAACTCCCAGAAGAAGCCCTATATCGCTGTCTAGCAAATGAAAAAAAAACAATCTACGCGAACGGGCTGGCGCTTACCGGAGGGGGAGGGACTATCGAGAGATGAACGGTAGTACCGTTCTGGTGGATTTACCCCGAAAAAGGGAAAAAATCAAGTTATACGAAAGGTCGTGCATCCTGATCGAAGGCGAGGACATCATATAAATGGCTAAGGACCTCAAGCCAGGGGGGGAAAAAAAAAAACCGCCACTCTCGCTGCTCTGAATGACAAAAGTAATCGAATAAGGGCGGACTTAGACCAAAACAAGGGGAGGGGGGGGCGTGCTTGTCGTTCATCGTGATAAAAAGTAGGAAGAGGAAAACACGCGTAGGAAAAAGAAGAAGGGGGAATCCAATTAAACGACTCGCGCCCCATTGATGCTCCAAGAAAGTCGCGCCGAGGTTGCGGCTACTTGAAAAAGAAATCAGCCCGCCGTATCGAATTTCTCAACAGAAAAATGGATATTTTCTACGCACGTGCTACCGTGGGATGCACCGCACAAAGATCCTGGCGAGTCCGGGATAATGGGGTGAAGGGGGAAAACATACATAGTCGGTTACTTTGACCTCCAGAGCGCGCAAGATACCTAAAAAGCCAGACGACGAGCGAAACGGAGACTCTAACGGCCCATGGTGGTCAGGGGTAGGTGGAATCAAGAAAATGCTCGGTGGAGAGGTGTCAATGCCTGACTTTGAAACACTCTGACGGCGGGGAAAATTTTGCCTCTTTGGTCCTACTGCAGGGTCTGGTAAGAGAAAGAGCACCGGGAGTGACATGTGCCTGAATAAAGCACGTGAAACGCGAGGAAGTTTGTGGAATGCCTTGTATAGCCGCATCCGAGGGAGGAAGGTTTAAATGAAGCCTGTTGCACACAGTCAGTAGGAAAAAGGGACGATTACGCTGGTTATCTGCCTAGGGGAAGTGCTGCGATGCCGGGAAGAAGGCAGTCCTCCAAAAAAACTTCAAACCGACGCGAGTAACACTAGGGTTTCATGGGCTGATCCTGAGAACTTTCGAAAATGAGAAAAAAAAAACCAATGGGGGGTAAAAAGGGAAAAGTGAAACTTTCGCTATTGTCAGGAGGGGAAGAGATTATGAGGAGGGGGGGGGTGCGAAATACCGCCATCAGAATGCTATGAAGGGATCGGCCCATGGTAAGGGAAAGGGGGGGGAAATGTAGACCATGAGTGCGCTCAGAAAGTTCGAGTTTAGTGGGTGAGGGAAAAGGGGAGGCTAACATCTTTCAAACGGCAGGCTTTGACCAAACTGGAGCAGGAAAAACTAAACTCGGGGATGCGGCCCTCATAAAAGAAGAAGACGCGAACAGCAAGGAAGGACGGGGATTTCCAGGAAAAACCCTTCAGTCAGGGGGGGAAAAGGAGTAAAGGGGAGGAAGGTATTTGTGAAAAAGAAGCGGGAGGATGTCACAGCCTCATCGGCAGCCGAGCCTGGAGGAGCGAGGATAGGGAAATGAATATGGTTTAGGCGTTTGTTTAGTAAAAACAGTCAGACCATCGAATCCAGAAGAAGGGGAGGGGACACTTGTGGCCGACCCTACATCAAACGAAGGCCGAAGATAGCTCGGGGAGGGAAGGGGAATAGCCTCAGGAGTTGAAATCGGTACCGAAGGAAGAAAGATCGAAATATTTGGGGTCAAAAAAAAAAAAGGAGGATTAGTGCGCTTTGCAGGAACCAAAAAGGCAAAAAGCGGAGGCCGGCATGAAGGCAAGCAGGGGCAGCGGTTCGTAAAAAAAGGGGTAAAGAAAAAGAAATTTTAATCTGCGCGGAAGGGGTGTCTGGAACCTGAAAAGGCGAATAGAGAACGAGAGGCAGACCAAAGGGAAGAGAAGAAAACTACGGCTCTAATTAAACTCACGAAAAAAAAAGAGGAATAGAGATTGCCGGCTCGCTCAAAACAAACACGCAACAAAGGGGGGTCTTTATGTTCCCGATCGCACGATAAAGACGAGGACAGGGTGTTTTGGGATTGGTAAAGAAGAGGGTGAGACTTGTTTCTAAACATGGGGGGGGGATGGCGTGGTGGGGCGAGAAAAGGGAGATTAAAAGTCGGTTTCGGAAGTGAGTCAGGAGCCTTCATTAAATCTAAGCCGCACATGCACAGAAAAAGGTGCCAAATTTGACAAAAAAGAAGGGGGACTAAATAGGCAATTACCGCGGGAAAGGAGAAGCAGTAATTTGGGGCTGAAAAATGGAAAGCAAGAGAACGCGTGGGTTCTGGTCCAATATGTGAGGAGGGTAGTGCCTTAGCCTGTTAGGGGAAAGACAATGCATAAAGGGTCTTCACTATCGAGGGGGGGGGGGGGGGGGGGGGGGGTGGGGGGGTAGGGGGGGGGGGTGGGGGGGTGGGGGGGGGGGGGGGGGGTGGCCTGGGGGGGGGGGGGGGGGGGGGGGGGGGGGGGGGGGGTGGGGGGGGGGGGGGGGGGGGGGGGGGGTGGGGTGTTTTGGGGGGGGGGTGAGGGTTTTGGGGGGGGGGGGGGGGGGGGGTGTGGTGGGGGGGGGGGGGGGGGGGGGGGGGGGGGGGGGGGGGGGGGGTGGGGGGTGGTGGTGGGGGGGGGGGGGTTGGGAGGGGGGGGGCTTTGGGGGGGGGTGGGGGGGGGGGGGGGTGGGGGGGGGGGGGTTGGGGGGGGGGGGGGGGTTGGGGGGGGGGGGGGGGGGGGGGGTTGTGTGATTGGGGGGGGGGGGGGGGGGGGGGGGGGGTGGTGGGGGGGGGGGGGGGGGGGGGGGGGGGGGGCTGGGGGGGGTGGGGTTGGGAGGGATGGTGGGGTTGGTGGGGGGGTTGGTGGGGGGGGGTTGTTGGGGGGGGGGGGGGGGGGGGGGGGGCTACGATGGAATTAAGAGTATTATGTGGTAAAGAGGGGACAGGTTCATCAATTTCTGAGAGGACGGGGGAGGGAGGGGGAATCCACAGCGTCGACGCAACGCAATGAAAATTCTAGGTAAAAAAGTAGTCGCAGCCGAACTAGGAAACTAGACGAGCTAATTATCTCTGTTCACCGAACCATGTCCGTCTCTCCAATCCAAAAGGGAAGGGGACGGAACACGCTTTCGCCGGGTGAGGGAGGAAAAGCCAATTAACCGTGAGGGGAGAGGAGTCGAATGGAGGCAACGGCAAAGATGAATGGAAAGGGGTTGGATGGCAAAAGCTGTCCGGGGGAGAATTCGATCATGGACGGGAGCTCTAAAGAAGACTTTTAGCGCATTGAGACAAGTTGCAAAACCGGGGAAAGAATGCTTTGATTGCCAGAGAATTGGATAAAGGGGGAAATACCAGTCGAACCCAAGGGCACTGCGGGACGGAGAAAGGAGACACTTGGTGTGGGGTGTGATGTCGAGAACACTACAAGAATTAGAACCAAAAAAAAAAGCTACTCGGCTCGGGGTGGGGAGGTGGTCTACTGGGGAGAATAAGACTTCGGCATCGGAAAAAAAAACCTAGAAAAATACCTAATACCGATACAAAAAGGGGAGAACCGAGGTGAAAAGTCGTAAGCACGGCGGGGAGTAGTGCAAAATGGCGAACAATTCAGAGCAGATTTAGTCCCAACAAGTCAAAAACGAGAGAAGGAGGAAACATCACGTGCTGTAGGAGGCTTACGGGTTGCGATGGAAGCGCCGGGAAATGGCGCAAATCGGACAGCCATAACAGGAAAGGGAGATAAGAAATTTTCTTTCATGGACTGGGAACTGTCAGGCCAAGAAAAAAAGAAGAGCGAGAAAAATCAGATCCCAAGCATTCACAATGCGTCAAAACACATTGGTAAGATAAAGGCACGCATGGTATTAAAGGTAAATCGTAGAGCACGCTATATCAGGAGAAACATGAATAGAAAATCTAGGGAGGGCAAGAAAGCCTTCAGGTATGGCTCTCCGCAAACACAAGGAGTAAGAGCCTCTTTTGGAGGTCAAATTCGAAAAAAAAAGGGGGCAATCGCGTACAGAGGTGTAAAACTACGAGAGGAACGGATAAAAAAAGAGGGCGGGGTTATAAACGTATTTGAAATGCACGGAACATCTTCCATAGATTGGAATTGTAGGCTCTCATTGGAGCTTAAAAAGGAAGCAACGAAGAACTCTGTTAAAGGGAGGGGGGAAAAAGGGACGTGTATTGAAGCGTAAGAGTGTGAACTCTCCCTGGGGGGTGGGGTGGGGAAATTCAAAAAGTCCGAACAATCACAACACGCAGAGCCTGTCCCAGTTGGTGACAGGACGAAGGAATCGGACGGTACTATTATCGCTCGGGAAGGGGACCAGCAATGGGGGGGGGGACGGTATCTGGAGCTAAAAGGTGAAAGTGGTGGGGGCTTTATAATGGCCTCGAAAAATATTTTGATGGGAAAATGCAGTCCACGGGCTTATTCCCTGAAAGGGAAACAGGGTTGCCGACCAGACGTAAGTAAAGTCAAAGAGAAGGGTCGGGAAGGAATTTCCTATTGACCCGCGCGGGAAGAAAGAAAAAAAAAATCGAGCTGTAAACGGCACCGATGGGAACCAGATAGCAGGGGGGAAGCCCTCTAAGTCATGTTGGTCAATTAAGAAGAAAGGGGAGGAGAACCGCGGGGCTGAAAAGAGGCAGTTTGGTTGGTTGCAAGAGAAATTCTCTTCAATCTAGGGATGCTGTCGAGGTACAAAAGGGGGAGGAATAGGTGTCACTGGCGCCGTCTATTCAGGCTAAAGAAAAAAGAAAAGACTACGGTGGGATTGACTCACGAGGAGGCAGAGGGGGGGGGAAAAAGCGGGGGGGGGGGGATGGTTCGGCGCAGGCAGGATAGACAACATTAGCAACCAACCTCTACTTTCAAGGTCGTGGCCGTCAGGGGTTGCCGGCGCTTTGTGGGGGATAAAGGACCTCAACTTGACGGGTCTCGATACCGCGAGAGAAAAAAAAGGAAAAGGGAACGATGGCAGTCCCGCTTTTTTGGGGGGGGAATAGTGCTTCTGCTTAGCCGAAGGAAAAAAGCCCTCTCACCGTGGACGAGGGAAGGGGAAAAGTTCATACAGAAAAAAAAAAAAAAAACCAAAACAGGACCAAAAAAAAAACAAACAAAAAGGCCAAAACTCAAGTCCCACAAAAAAACAAACAAACCCCAAAAACCCCAACAAACCAAACGGGGCCCCAAAAAAGAAAAAAAAAAAAAAAAAAAAAAAAAAACAAAAGAAAAAAAAAGAAAAAAAACAAAAAAAAAAAAAACACAAAAAAAACCAAAAACACCACCATGACCAAAAGAAAAACAACCAACCGCACAAAAAACACGCCAAACACAAACCCAAAGCCCCCCACCCACATTACCCACAACCAGTAGACGGGATTCCTTCGCATATCCTTATACGAATCTGACAACCCATCTCCCCTATACTGATCTTTCTATCAATTCAAAGCGTCTTAAACCCTCTGGGCATCTATCACGTAACTTGCCGTAAAAAGGTGGCTTAAGTTCATTTTCAGAATTAAAGATAAGACCTTATCTACGCGTAGACTTATGAATTTTTTGCTCAGTAGGAAGAGGCGGACTGTACTTCAATCGCGATCTCTCGAAGATCAATGACGTTACCCGGACTTCTTTGGGGGAATTGGGGAGGGGGAAGTATTGTTTGCAGTTCACGAGTGGTAAAAAAAACAAAAAGGGTTAGTATGATAAATATATAGAGCAGGGTTACTGGGGATAAAGAGGGGGGGATGGGGCTAAGCAACATCGAAGACATTCCGAACACTTCCAGTCAAGAGTGGGAGGGGAAGAACATTTATAGCGCGATGCAGTAACGACGCGAGGAGGGGACTAGGAAGAATCTTCTGTGAGCAACACATCGCTCAATTCAAGGACGTTTGGGGGTTATTCTCCTTCTTCAGGACACGAAAAAGAACGCAGTTCTATAGCAGTCAAGGGGGAAGATGGTTGCGTGCCACTCCGCGCGGAGGAGAAGGAGTCATATTGCGGTTTCTGAAGCGGAAAAAGCACCTTATATGTCAGGAAGATGCACGAGTTCCCGACTTAAGGATACAGAAGGAGAATTGCTCAGACGTGGCCGAATATCAGATGGGGGCGAAACGAAAAGTTTAGAAGTTATCATATGGGGCAAAAAGGGGGAACTTGTTGAGTCGTCATGTGGCGGTGGAAGGGGGGGCAGTACGTCGTTAGGAGAAAAAGTCAGCGAAGCGAAAGGCGGGCGAATGCAAAGCTTTGAAGAGGTCTCCTCTCTTGGGGAGGGGCAGGAAAGGATCAAAGATGTTTTGTGCCAGCCAGGCGCCAAAGAAAAAGAGAGACTAACGGAGTAGAGGCTGCGAAGCGGGTAGCATTCGGGGAAAAGTTTGGGGAAAAGAAACGGGCTACCACAGGGAGAGACTGGTCAACTGCGCTAGGAAGAGGGAAGGGGAAGTGTGCGATCCTTGCAGAAGCGGCGGGGGAAGAAAAATAATTACCGGTCTCTCCAGTTCGAAAAGCCAGCAGATTCGCGATTTAAAGAACAGTCTGTTTCACATGACGGCCCAGGGAAAGAGCGCTCGTGATCAGCTGAGGGATTAGTGAAACAAAAGGATCAGGCGGGGGGCTTGAAAGGCGTATCAGGAAAGAGGTTCCGGCAGGTATCTGCCAGAAAGGGGTCGCGGAGGGCCTCTGGATGTCTAAGGATCATGAAACGGGGGGTGGAAAAGAGGAAAAAGTCAAAAAGGGAGTATAAAAGGGAGGAGAAGAGCGGGACGGTTCAGTGAAATCTAACGAATGACTAAGAAACGCTCAAGACGGCCAAATGCGGCTCTGGGATCGAAAAGGGAAAAAGTCAGACGGGGACGAGGGGAAAAAAAGTTCCTCTGGCACAACCCGACATGAGGGCGGTATTACAAGGGGTATACCGGAAGGTACAACGCAGGGCAAAAAAAAAACCGCGGCAATTCTGCAGGAAAAAAGGAGAGGAGTTCTATTCCCGCATTGAGGCTCCACTGCAGGGGAAGGGAGGGACGCTTCCGCACAAAGAGGCAGAGGTAATCAGAAATTTTTTTTCAAACGGGGGGAAAAAGGAGACCCCCACCAAAAACACCCGCGGTGAAGGAAAGAACTCTTGCGAACCGACTAAGGGGAGAGGGGGGACCAGGTTGAAAATAGGGCTGGTAGGATTGGAAAATGAGCTTGTAGACTGGGGGAGCGAGAGGAGGAACTCCGCCGATGTCGGTGGCCAGATGGGGACACTTTGTGGTGGCAGGGAAGGGAAAAAATAGATTGCTCGTGACGGTGTAACAGGGAACTTTAATCTCAAAAGTAGAAGGATGCTTTTGTCCGTCAGAAAAGGGGTCGTGGCATTCTTTTCAGAGGAAATCGGGGTTGTTAAGGAGTGCTATAGAGGAATCCTTAAAACTGGAGAGGGGGGGAAAAACTTCCTTGGCGTGTGGGGGGGGGGGGGGGGGGGGGGGACGGCGGAAAAATGGGGGGGAAAAAAGCAAAAAGGTTTAAAGAGAGCGACGAAGGGGAGGAGGTATTACAACCTTTTCGATTTACTTGGCTGGATTCGGTGGCGCTCGGTGCAAGAAGCAAAGACGTGATTATGGGCTGTCCGAATACTGGGGAAGAAAACAACAATGCTAGGATGTTATACTGGGTAACAGCAAGGAATATTGGGAACCTGGGGGGGAGGCAGGTTCAACTGAAATCTCCGAAAAATTAAGAGAGAAAAAGGGCGAAGATTCTTCGGGCGATAAAAAAGAGCAGATCAACCGGCCAAAGTTGTCTGAGAAAGATGAAGGGAATATTTGACCAAAAAAAAATCAGCAAAGAATGGAACGGTGAGCAAGTCCCTTTACTAAAAATTTCTGTCTTTGGGGAAAAGGGGGACCTATATGATTGCGACGTCAAAACACCAAGGTTGGGGGTCCCAACTTGGAGGATGCACACGACAAAACCAGAAAATGGTCAAATGAAAAAAGAAGGAATTCACCGACTAAAGAGGAGGAAAAAACTTCGCAGCACGGAAGGCGGCGAAGCTGAAGGGAATGGTGGGGGGTATGTCTGCAGTTGTTTTCATACTACTCTCAAGTTCAGGAGAAAAAGAAAGTTTGCTAGCATAATAGCTGGGGAAGGAGGGAGATTGGGGGAAATTGCGGTGGGGAGGAAACGGAAGGCGGTAAAGATAGGAAGGATTCATCCGACCAAAGGAGGGGAGTTGATCGATAAAAATCCAGCAGCGCAGCGAGCGAAGGGAAAAGGAGAGGGGAAATAGGAGCGCTCTATGGATAGGGAACGAAAAGGGACTTCTTCGCACAACTAACTAGCAACTATTTTGCGAAGACGGGGAGGAAAAGAGGGGAGAGTTTGTGGCTATTGCGATCAACAGAAAAAGGAGTTTCCTTCCTCGGATGACTGGCGGTTCTCGAGGGGAGAAAGGGGACTCCGAGTCATGTGGAGGCAGTAAGGGGGGGAACCGAATCAAGCTACGAGGATCGTCCTGCGATCGGGGAAGGCAGAAGAAAGGGATGAAAAGTTAGCCCGTAAGGTCATTACTTAATACGGGCAAAAAAGCTCAGCAGGGATCGAATCTCAGCATCAAAAAAAAGAGGGAAAAGATGAGTTCCGCATATAGAGAGGCAGGGGAGGGGGAATATTGCCCTTAATGGGGGGGTTTTTTCTAACGTTTGACAAAAGGGAGGGTGGCCCGCTCTTCGGGCGGGAGGGCAGGAGGCAAAGGGTAGTTCTGCCATGGGGGAAAACAACCAAGAAACCATGCATAGGGTTATAGGGAAAGGTTAAGAGAACCGCGGGGGGGTAGGGGAAGAATGAATCGAATCCGTGGGCGGGGAGAAAGGGGAAACAGGTCGTTAACGTCTGCTCAAATAATTTAGGGGTGAAAAAAACTCAAGTTAAAGATCCAAGCGCTCCCCGACGTTCCAGTAAAACGGGATGATTTTCGGAAGAGAAAAAGGGGCAAACTCAGTTCTTTTACGTGGGTGGGTGTGGGGGGGGGGGGGGGGGGGGTTTGGGGCGGTCGCGGGGGGTAAAGCCAGTAGAAGAAAAGTTGCCCCCATAAAGGCATGCGAGCAACTCAGCAGGGGGGAGGACTGGTGGGGGGACGGAGTTAAATTATTCTCAGGGGTCTGGAAAAAAACGGACTGACGTCAACAATTCAGGCACGAGGGGGACCGGCTTAGTGGTTGAAAGAAAGAAGAAGTCTTTGCGCGACGAGGGGGATGCTAGTCTTCATTTGACTTGGGAAAAGGATGTCGCGGTTGTAAAAAAGCGCAGGTTTGCGCGTCGATAAGGGAGAGGGGGAAAACGAAACAACATTTTAGTGTAAGTAGAAGGGGCATAAAAAAGGTTCCACAACAAAGGACGATCGGCAACTGGGGGAATCCCTTAGCTGTCTCAGAGACTGGGGGGGGGAGTAGGGTCTCTCCAAGTCGTGGCATAGGGGAAAAAAATGCACGAAATGTTACTCCTTATTGACCTTAGGGGGAAAGCACCGCACGGGTTGTTGGTAAGTGAGAACGGAAAAAATAATTAGGTAAGGCCATGGAAAGAAAAGAAGAGAAGGGGATCGCGGTGGTGATGGAGAACTTAAGGCAGACTCATAAATAGGAAAGAGATTCTCACGAGGAAACAACGAAGACCGGGAAAGGACCATGTACTATCGCGACGGTGAAGGGGGGGGGAAAGCTCCTTGGGGGGGTAGTGGGAACCGATAATATCAAAGAGGGACAAAAAAAAGGATGGGTCTCTCTTCGGCAAAAAAACCAGGAAAAGAAAGGGTTTCAAAACGTGCGGGAGGGGGGAGGACTTGCCCGCGATGGACAATAAGAATGGAAGTCGAAAAGCTAGTTACATTATAAAAAAAAAAAGGAAAGCTGAAGTTGCTTGCAAAGTGGGGGGAGGGCTGGTGAGCACCTGAAGAAAAGAGAGATGATTCTCCTGAACGCGACACAAAAAGAAGGGGGGGCAACATGGGGTTTCCTTCAGTAGTATAGGGAGGAGGCGCAGGCAACGCCCTAAAAAGACCGAGAAGAGGGAAGATGTCGACCTGCATCTCTATGTAGGGGAAAAGGCGGAAAAAACGGCCACCTGATCCGCGGTTGATCGCAGATTGAGAGGGGAAGAACGCGGGTACAGGACGATCTCCTTGGGGAAGAGGGACAAAAAGCGCTGATTCTGAGAGAAAAAGAAAACTCGGCGGGAGCGTGAGCCCGCAATGGGAAGAGGGAAAGGGACGATCCTCGAAGGGGGGGGGGGAGAGGGCACTTTTAAAGGACCCGGAGGGGAAGAGAAAAACGCGATGAAGCACCGCCCAGCCGGTGGGGGGAAAACTAAAAGGGGGGGGGGGGAAAAAAAAAAAAAAAAAAAAAAAAGGGTCGGGTGGGAGGAATTCTATACATCGTCGCGGTCTATAGGGGGGGAGCACCGATCAGCGTTACATTGGGAAGGGGAGACAAAATCCCCTTCGTAGATTTGAACAGAAAGGGGATAGGGGGAGGAAGTCTAACTTCGAAATTTATAATTGGCAACAGGTGGAAGGTGCCGAAATACGGTTATACTCTGCTTTGGGAAAATCAAAGGCCTTCGGGCCGTGACAAAAGAGGAGGGGGGGGGCTTCACCGGGTAAGGCGATACATGGGATAGAGGAGAGGGGAAAAGTTGAAAATCTAAGGAAGGATGATTCACGTCTGGCTCTATTGGGGGGAACCATTGGGTTGATGATCGAGAAGAAAAAGGGATTCATTTCGGAGCGCAGGGAAGTAGGAGAGAAGGAAAAAAAAAGAATCTTCGAAAAAAAACCTCATCTAATAATAATTAAGGGGGATCATGGACCAGCAATGCTAATGAAGGGGGCGAGGGATCAATTCGTCTAACAGATGGAAAAAAAAAGGAAAGGATCATTCGTTTGCCTGCGGTTGCCGGGACGGGGAAAGGGGGTCAGGGACAAGGACGTCAATCTTTATATGTTACGAGAAGAACTTAGATGGTGGGAGTTCGGGCCAAGTGGAATAGTAACAGGAGCTGGCGGAGAAGGGGAAAGAAAAAAGGATATTGGGAACTTTTTCAGTGAGGAAAGAAAAATGAGATTCATACTGGCCGCGCACATAGATGATCTCGCAAAGGGATGGAAAAGAACATACTGTATGCAAGGAGAGGGAAAAAAACTCTTATTATCCGAGGTCAGAGGAAATAAAAGGGGGTCAAAAATTTAAAAAAAACATAGATGAGCGCCTCGACCTGAAAGGGGGAAGGGAAAAAAAATCTTGAACTCTCTTCATGGGGAGGAAAGAAAGAATTCAAATCACCTACCAGAGTATATGAGGACGGGTTTGTAATCACGTTCAAGGAAGATGAAAAAAAGGGCAATCCCTTTATGTCTCAGCAGAGGAAAGGGGAGAGGAAAAGAACAACGATTATTCCATGGGAAGTGGGGGAGAGAAAAGTGGTTCCTGTTGCAAATCCCATACTCGAGAGGAGAATAGAAGAGTGAAACAAAAAAGGGTTGACAAAGAAAAGAGGGGGAGAGCCTTATTGCCCGAGGAACCTGAGGAAAAAAAAAAAATAACTTCCGGAACAATGTTCTGTTATTTGTGCAAGAAAGGTCTACCGGCGATAAGAAACGCGTTGGGAAAGTATAGAGGATCAGGTACAATTTTTTCTTTTTTCAAAAAGAGGCATTCAAGACGGTTGTCTGTGAAACAAAGCGAGTTCACACAGCATGAGAGGGGGGAAGGCGGAGTTAAAAGGGCATGCTCTCAAGTCTAGAAAGGTGATCGTTTGGTTGGAGGGAAAAAAAAAGTAGGCGTTATGTCGTATCCTTAGGAAAAGGGGGAAGGGGGCTCACTATCAGGAGAGGGAGGCACAACTTTGGTATATATCGAGAGAAGAAGGTCCAGGGGGGGGAATGAGAAAATAATTCAATCGGAGGGGGGGAGGGGGGCTGGGGGAGGAGGGCAGGCTTTAAAATAAAGGGAGGGCAATTGAAGCGGACATTCCGATCGCGAGAGGAGAGGTAGATACAATTCAAGTGGGGAGGGGGAGGGGAACAGCATAAACTTCTTCCTAGTGCTGAAACAAGGAAAAGGGTTCTATCACTTACGTATGGGGGGAGGGGACTGCGTTAGTCTTACGGAAGAGGGGAAAAACCTAGTACCATCATGGAAGGGAGGGGTTCAATCACCACCTAGGAATAGGGCGAGGAAGCCAGTGAGAAGGAAAAAGTTCAGGCCATATAAGTCATGTATAAATAAAGGAATAACGTCTAGTCAGTTATTGAAGGGAAGTCCGCTGGGGAATTTAAACAAAAGGAAAAAAAAAAAGCGCTCGGACCGATTTATCTGAGGAGAAAAGGAGAGCGCATGCGCTGACAAAAAGGGAGGAAGGAAAGAGAAAAGTATTCGAAAAGTTTTCTCGCAGGGGGGAGGGGGGAGAAAAAAATCGGAGAGAAAGAGGACGTGTTTCGCTTAGCCACCTGGAAATTCTCAAGGCGAGAAGGCCGGCAGAAAGGAAGGGGGAGGGAATACGTTGAAACTTTAGTAGAAAACGGGAAGAAAAGGGCAAAGCTGCACGCTCATCAGAGAAACTTCGGCTCGGAGGGGAGGGGGATCTTGTTAGATCTAATGAACGAGAAAGGGAAGGGAGGGAAAAAAGAATTACGGGGAGGGGAGGGCGGGAATGCGGTAGCTGGTCATGAAGGGATTGTTAAAGAAGAGGAAAGGGGGAAAACAACTCAAATGGCGACCTGCGTCGGAGGGGAGAGGAAACAGTCTTCAATCATATTAGGACTAGAAACCGCGCGGAGCGCGGCCATTGCAAGAAACAACCAATTGACAGGAAGGGGAAAAGAGGGAAGGGAGTTACTTACGCGCGTCACGCGACTTGCAAAGGGGGGGAACGGAGAAAGAGAGGGCGAATACGACAAGGAAGAAGAAATCAGACTTGGGGGGAGGAAGGGGGAACGATGAACGTTGCATGGGGGAGAAAATATCGCTATTGAAGAGAGAGGAGGACTTAACGTACATCATTACAGGGAGGGAAGAATGGGAGAACAATTCTTTTAAGTTGGAAAAAGTTGGGGCATGGATTTGATACGGGTCAGTGGATCCGCATGCATGAAAGGGAAGAAAAAGGTCGCGGGGGTCGCTTGGTGGAATGAAACAGAACGTGACCCAATATACCAGATGCCTCGGGAAGCATCGCGTTGGCCTGAGAAAAGAAAAAGCAAAAGGGGGGGGGTCGAATCCGTGGACGGCCTTGGAACGAAAAAAACAAGAGGAGGACAGTTGATCACGTCTCCTTTCAAACCAGAGGCGGAGGTTGAGTTGAGATGGGGGAAGAGGGAAAGAAATATTCTGGATAGAGCCGATACCGGGGGGGGAAAAAGAAGAGAAAGGATCTGGCTCCAGAACAAAGCAGACAGAAAGGGGAAAGATATTCATCTTACTCTACGGTGGTCGGAAAACGAGAAAACACAAAACGTGCATTCAATCAAAAAAAAGGAGAGGCAGGGACATCGGCGAGGTGCGAGGCCAGAAGGGGGAGGGAAAAAAAGAAGGGCAACCCTTCTCTTCACTATTATTCGGGAGGAGCCTGCCGAGCGGTTTGTGTTCCAGGTGGAAACCGGGAAAAACTACAAATGTCTCTTTTGAGGGGGGGAGAAAAGCGACTGGTCAACGGGAAAGAGGGGGGAAAAAAACAAAACATTCGATACAATGGGAAACAAAGAAGAAAACCGGCTATGCGTCATGACAGAAAGGAAGGCCAGGGAAAAAGGGAATTCGAGTGTCGAGAAAGGGGCTTCGAACGGTGAGGGCAACCTTTTGAGCAAAAAAAACGGCTGACAATCAACTAAAAGATTCCAAAAGGTCAGGGCGGCCAGGAGGAGGGGGCTACTATTAAAATGGGAGGTTTGGGGGGAGTAGAAGACCTTCGGGAACTAGAAAAAAAAGTCAACTCGTCAAATAGTTGACGATTGGCGGAGGGGAAGGGGCACCAAACATCATCGATATAGAAGGAACGGGAATAATAGCGGTAATTATTTTAAAAAGAAAGAAGGGTATTGCTCGCGCAGGAAGATAGATTGTCAGAAAGTTGAAGGTGGGGGGGGGAAGGAGTATCTAGCGCTGTTCGCATGAAGAGGAGAAGGGCGTTTCTCTAGGGTGACGAAAAAGGGTACGTAACCCATCATTTGTCACAAAAATACTGGGTAAACCCTCTTGAATTAAACGGACCGAGGCGAGGGCGCGGAGGAAACGTCAACGGGAAAAGAAAAAAAGGGGAGAAAAAGAAGGAGTGACCACGCAAAAAGGAAAAAGGGGGAAGACGATCATGCAGAGCGGGGAATGCGAAGAAACGAAAAAAGACTATTAGTAGATGAGGCCAAGAGCATTTGGAAGGAAGGGGAAGTAATAGGGGGGAGAAGAAGGGGCTACGAGGAATCAGAAAAAAGCTGGTTGTGGGGGAATCGTTGGGCCCTGGGGGGGGAGAGAGAGTTGATAAGGTTCTGTCTAGGAAAAAAATGACAGAAAGCACATTCAGTCATGGGGTTAAAGTACGTTATACACATTATAGCAAGGTTCGTGATGGGGACTAAAAGAGAGGCAGGTCATTCAACTTGGCCCATCGAAAAAAGGGAGTTAGAGAAGTGAGTATTTTCTCTGTCTGGGTAGAGAGGGAAAAAAAATCGCTTGAGGCACCTATCGCGTCACCTCTAGAGGGGGGACTGATGGAGGGGGGGAACGGGGAAGAGACAAGTGGTCAACTTCGGAAGGAAGAGGGAGATGGGGAGCGAAGACTGCTATAACCAAAAATGAAAACTATTCGGACATGGAAAGAGAAAAGCAGCGAGCGCAACTCTGGGATAGAGAGGGGAGACTGGGCCGCCACAGGAGACGGAAGGAGAAAGAATCTACGAGGGACTCCGCTTCAATTCTGGAACGGGGGCGCGATCAATCCGAAGTCTTTCTTACAGAGGAGGAAGAGCCTGCGCATGGAAGGGGGAAGGGGGGGGGGGAGGTCTCATGTCAAAAAAGGGCAGGGGGGGGGGGAGTGCGCGAGAAATTTCGGTAGTAAAAGCGAAAAGTAAGGCCGTCGTGCAGGAATAAAAAAACAAATAATCGCATTTGGGAGAAAGGAGGAGAGAGAAGGGGTGGTCTGGCTGCGTTCCCCAAGTTAGGGGAAGAGGGGAACACTCTACGAAGAGAAAAATCCTTAGATCCTCTTATGCACCCAAAGTGGTGTATTATTGTGCCGGGCGAATTTTTGAAAAGGACAAAAAAATGTCTCGATCGTGGGTGGACGAAGGAGGGAGGGGGCGTCACTTCTCAAGGAGGAGAAGCGCAAACAGCTAACTCCAAAATTAACAAGCAAAACCAGTGAGCCGCCCTTAGGAATGCGTAAAGCATAGATCGAGAAAAACGGGGAACAGACGGAGGTCTTCCAGAAGGGAAAAAAGAATCTGGACGGTTGAACTTTCTTGGTGATAAATGAAGGAAAAGAAATGCGTATTCCAATTGAAGCGGGGAAAAAGCTTCATCCAAAAAGAAAAGCCTTAAGCAGGGGAGAAGAGTGGACAACTTCATCGAAACTCATGTGAAAAAGAGAAGGCACAGTCCAACGCGGGAAAAGTATGATGCGCGGCGCGGATGAGAGTAAAGAAGAGGATAGGACGGGGTGGAGTCAAAAGAAAGAACGAAAAGAGAAAAAGAGTATTTCGACCCCACAACAAAGAAAAAAGTGAGCCCGGTGATCTTCATATTCCTTGGCTGGGACAAAAAAAAAGGATCGGCAACTCCGCCGTGCTGAAAAAAGGAAAGGGGAGGGATGACGAGGTCGCATGAAGAGAAGAGGCATCCAAGGGTATTCTTTGGGCTTACAAAATGTGGGCGGAAAAGTCCCCTCCCTACGCGGAAAAAGGAGGAAGCTTTTCAATCGCTGGAGGGGGGGAACGGACTCACGTTCATAATTGCCGGGAAATAGCTGCCGATACGCAGAAACGCATATGGAAGGTTGGTTGACTTTAACACGTAAGTCGACAGAGGAAGGAGGTCATTTCTTTCGAGAGAGATTGTAAATACTCTAGAGCCGGGAGGAAGGGGGGGGGTATAATAACCTTGCTGAAGAAGGGAAAGAACCGCATGTGGGGGGGGTGGTTGCTCGGGGGGGTTGGTTCGGTGGGTGTTTTTTGGAGGGGATTTCGGATCTCGGATATGTGAACAGGGGGTTTTAGGTTCTAAGTTCGTCAAAAAGCTTCACAACAAGACCCCGCTTTCCCACACCCCACAAGAAAAAAAAAATACCCAAAGGAAAAAAAAACAACCAACGGAAAGGGGAAAGAACCTTTCTGAGGAGGAAGGTCTAAAGCACACGAGTCCTGTCGCGCTCTAGGGGGAAAAACAAAAAAAACAAAGAAAAAAATCCTGCACGGCATGGAGGAGAAATGGGGGGAAGACCGACTCCCGGTTGGAAGGAAGACATCGTGTCGAATAAAGAAGGGAGGGCCGCAGTTGAATGGGGGGCAAAAGTGAAAAGGGAAATCGCTGGCATAGGAAAGGGGGAAAGGGCAAGAAGAGGTCATCTCGCCGCGCTGGTTGCAAGGTCTAAAAAAAAAGAAGAAAAAGAAAGGGGGATTGAACATCATACTTTTCAGGTACTGTGGGAAGGGAGAGGAACAGATATAAAAAATCGCAAAAACGAAGGAAAAAAGTTATTCCGGTCAGGGAAGGCAACTTTCCGTGGATTATTGAGTTCCAAAAAAAGACAAAATCGTGGTCAGGCGACCGTAAAGGGGGGAAAAACGGAGAGATTTTCAGTCCCATCCTTTGGGGTCTGCAAGGGAAAGGGAAAAAGCCGTCCCGATCACAGCAATCAGGAAGGGGGGAAAAGAGATGGTGCCTAACAATTTACGGCAAGAGGGGGAACTTGCGTCGGAAACGTATAATTCTAGAGGGAAGGGGGGGGGGTTTGGGGGGGGGGGGGGGGGGGGGGGGGGGGGGGGGGGGGGGGGTGGGGGGGGGGGGGGGGGGGGGGGGGGGGGGGGGGGGAGGGTGGGGGGGGGGGGGGGGGTGGTTGGGGGGGGGGGGGGGGGGGGGGGGGGGGGGGGGGGGGGGGGGGGGGGTTGGTGTGGATGGGGGGGGGGGGGTTGTGGGGGGGGGGGGGGGGGGGGGGGGGGGGGGGGGGGGGGGGGGGGGGGGGGGGGGTTGGGTGGGGGGGGGGGGGGGGGGTTTTGGTGGGTTTTTTGGTTTGGGGGGGCGGTTTGTTTGGGGGGGGTGGGGGGTGGGGGGTTGGGGGGGGGGGGGGGGGGGGGGGGGGGGGGGGGGGGGGGGGTGGGGGGGGGGGGGGGGGGGGGGGGGGGGGGTTTTTGGGGTGGTGGGGGGGGAGTCGTGGATGGGTTGGGGTGGGGGGGGTGGGGGGGGGGGGGGGGGGGGGGGGGGGGGGGGGGGGGGGGGGGGTGGGTGTGTTTTGGGTGGGGGGGGGTCTCAAGATTCAGAGGAAGGGAGTCAGGGAAAATATTCCATAATTTTCATAAGGAAAATCAGGAGGTCCGTCAGCGATTCCTGCTAACCGATAAAAGGAGGGAGGAGAGAGTGGCAACTCACTTCTATTTTCGGTAAAAGAACAGAAGAGTGATTACACAACACCCCAAATCGTCGAAGGAGGGAAAAAAGGAAATAAAATTCAGCGACTAACCCTACGAAGGAAGAGGGGGGGAAAAAAAGGGTGGTGTTTTGGCATCAAGCACAATTAGGACAAGCTTACGGGCAAAAGGGATCTAACTGAAAGAAAGCTATATTATAAACAGACGAGTTCGGAATGTCTCAAGGGGAAAGGGGGGGGAACCATAAATCGGCGTCAATTATCTCAGCAGAAAAAAAAATGTTAGAAAAGTTTATATAATTGGCACAGAGGGGGGTTTGCAACACATTGGAGACAGCGACCTTCCGAGTCCCCAAGGATATCAGGGTAGTAGAAGTGATCTGTCCGATCAGTATACTACTATGGGGGGAAAGAAGAAAAGGGGGGGACAGCGCTAAGATGAAAAAAAGAGGGAGAGGAAAAGCGTTGTAGGGTATTTATGAGTCCGGATGGGGCGGCGAAAAGAAAAACTTATGGGTGCAAGAAGCTCTCGGTATACGGCGGGGGGAAGAAAGAGCCGGGCTGAGCGCTGAAGGAAGGGGAGGGGGGGGGAGGGTAGATAGCGCACGCCTGACTGATCTTCAAAATTACTTGCACCACCGACTGATCTTACTTGGAAAAGGCGAATAGGGTGGCCTTTAGGAAGAGGGGGGGGGAAAAGGCATGGCGGCCTGGAAAAAGGGGTAACCGGGAAACAGTGGCTGATGGGATGGCGGAATCTATTCGAAAACTGCGGCCTGCGGCAATGATTCTGGAACGGGAAAATGCTGAAATCCGATGTCGTCTTTTCGGAGGGACCAGAGAAAGGAGGGGGATGGTACGTCCTCAATAGGAGGCCACGGAGGAAAAGAATAAGAAAAGTAACTATTTCACAATTATATTTGAAAGCTAGGAGGATTCTAACGACAGAAAGGGAAAATCAAGAACGACGGCATCATTTCTGCTGTTTCATAAACCATTATTAGGGGGAGGGGGGGAGAAATGGGACACGCCGGAGCGGATCTGTCCCTAATATCGGATGTTCCTACATCCAGAGAGAGTTCAAGGGGCGATGACATCATCGAACAACTGGGGAAGAAGAAAATACTGTGGGCATTGATGTAGGAGAGAAAAAGGGGCAATAGGCGGAAGGAATGGCGTCATACATGCGCCGTGGAGTCAACCTCCTGTGCGTCTCGGCGTTTGGGGAGGAAAGAAAAAAATTCTATGACGGAGTATTAAAAGGAGGGAGGGGGGGGGAACTAGGCAACCTTAAAGTCGGAACAGGGAGAAAGACGAGCGTCGGAACGCTGAGTAAATCTTAGGGTCCAAGAGACACCTCATGGGGACGGACGCTCGGGTCACCCATCTCTCGCTGCTCAGATGATGGGGTCAGCCCGACTAAGGTAAATCGAATGTAGGAGGAAAAAAAAGGAAGGGAGGGGAGCGGCAACATTTCGTGGTCTGGTATGGAAATGCGTGCATGGTAACCGGAGGAAAGGGGCAAAGAAAGGGAAAAAAAGGTACAGCGAGACGGCAACATTTACTAAAGGGAGAAACGGAAGGGAGTCGTGAAAATCGCTTTCTACGCCAATGCTACAAGAAAAAGGGCACCAGGAGTTAAAAAAAAACTCGCATTATCAAGCTGTCGCCGTTCCATAGGGGGGGGGGGGGGCGTAGTTCAGAGAGAAAAAAAGAGGGGGAGGATGGAACTTCGCAGCAGTCTATTAAAAACAATCAGTGCTCGTGGGGTTTGGAAGGAAGCATGACTATTTATGGGGGATCTTGAAACTCCAGTATCAGTGCGCGGATAGTCTGAGAAGACTCGCTGGTCAGGAAGGAAGAGAGGAGCCCTTCGGGAGCAATTCTTTTGTAGTGAATGTGTAATAGCAAAAGGGGTCAAGTTGGACAAGGAAAGAAAAGGTAAAGTCCAACCTTATTAGGGAGGGGGGGAATTTTCTCCTGCATAGAGAAAACTCAGTACATGCACACTCCATCGGGTTACGTATGCAGAACAAGGGGAAGGGTCGACAGTTTGACGGAAGGGGAAAGAAGCGGCAGTCTAGGTTCATTCGAAGAGGTTCACGAAAAAAAAGCCAGGGCGGCTCTGGCAAAGACGACTGGTCGGTCTTCGGAGGGGGGGAAGAGGGGGGGAAAAAGAAGCCGACGTGCTGATGGGGGGGAGGAAGAAATTCTCAAAACCAAACGCGGGCAGAGAACGAATTGTGCATGGCTTACTCTCACTGTAGGGGGAGGAAAGGAAAAATTCTAACACCAAACAAGTTGGGCAGAGAAAGAAAAGGAATATCATGAATTAAAGGAGAGGGTCCATATAGACAAAATACGCCCTCAGATGTGGAAGGATGAAGGGATCAAAGCCTCCAGAGAGGGGGAATGGGGGGCACGATTTGAGCAATTACCCCGAAAAATTTCAAAAAACTTTTCTAAATTTGAGACAGAACGACAGGCGGCCGGTTAAAAACACAAAGGGAAAAACTGCGACACACGCCTCAGAGAAAAAAGGGAACGAGATTCCCTCAAAACTCAAACTCTTCAGCCGCAGTAAAAATTACTGGTGGGAAGAAAACCTGCAGCCAATTCTGGGGCGAAAAAAGGAAGGATGAGTGCAGTCCGACAGGGGAGCACATCAGCGCATTCCGACAGGGTCGGGAGCCCTTCAACGAGAAAAAGCGGATAAGGGGGGAGGCTGGTGGGAAAGGGGGGGGCGGGGGATGGGGTCTATAGTCCGTGGCCAATGCATACCTGCTTCAAGAATGAAGGGTGCTCAATTGATTTTAACAGTGAGGAGGAAGGGAAAATTCTAAAAGCACGCAGGCATCATAATTTTGAATATGAAAGATATATGGAAGAAGGCATTGTATTGCCCTCGTTCAGGTCCAGAAAAAGGTTGGGTCAATACCTGGGGGAAAAGGGGAAGCTTTTGGGTTTTTAATGTTGGAAGGCAAAAAGCAGCTTGTTGGGGTGGAAAAACCTGCTACAACTCTCGCGCTTTTTAAAAGGTAAAAAATATTGGGTAAGAAGCAATTTAGAAAAAAAAACTTCGCTGGATGGGGGGATCCTAAGAACCGGGGGTTAGGAATGAAAAACAGGCGATTTTGCTGAAGGAAAACCTGTCACTTACAAAAAGTGAAGGGGGGAATACAGGTCAATCGCCTCCGGTCATGCCCTCGTTGTCGGATCGTCATTAAAGAGAAAAGATAAAGAAATAGATTATGAGGGGGGTAAAGAAAAAGAAGGCATTGTTGGGGGGGGGATGAAATGAATTGATCCTTATAGGGGGCTATTTCTAAACTTGAATTTGGGCAGCGGCGCCTCGAAGAAGAAAACGATACCTGTGAAAGGGGAGAGGGACCAACCATTAGAGAAAGCTTTAGGATGAGGGTTACGCGCAAAGGGAAAAAACCGGGAATCTCGGAGGCCAGCGAAGGTGGAGGAAAAGAGATGGTCGGTGCGGGGGCAGCAAAAATTTACCAAATGTAGGTGAATCGGACAAATATTTAAAAAAGAAATAAAACTCTTGGGCCTCGCGCATATCTTGGGGGGAGAAAACGATAGCCAATATCTTCGGAAGAAGCTGGGAGGGAAGTTGGTTCTTCAAACAAAATCTCATAGAACTCATTCTTGGAAAGCGGGGGCGGCGCTTGGAAAAGAGGAAGGGGGAAGTGCGAAACAACCGCAAAGGTCAAAACAAACGTCTGTAGGCGGCTCCCGCGAAAAAATCGGGCGGAGACTATGGAGGGGAAGAACAGGCAGGGGACTCAATCCAGGCAGGAAAGATCAACAAAGCATCTTCTTGAAGTGTCAACGGGCGCAAAAGAAAATGTCAAAAAGAGCGCGATGAGGCTGAGGAAGGGAAGGAGGGTGTATGCTGGGGGGGGAAAGAGAAGTTGTTTGGGGAAATGGGGTTAGAAAGACGATCACTAAAACTAAAAGACAGACATTTAAGGGGGAAAAAAAAGGAGGATTGCTCAAGGAAAAAAGGCGACCTAAACCTTGCAGTTGCATTTCTTCTGCAAAACGTGGACGGGTCGTCTTGGAGCGCGGGAACCGACGCAGGGGGAAGGAACAAGAGAGGAAGTTCGAATGTGGTCATCCCACTTGGGGTGGGGGGGGGAAGGGTGCCCGCTTTCTACCACAAGGGGAGCAAGGAGCCATCGTCTCGGGGGTGGGGTGGCTAAACTCGGGAGGGAATAAGCTTCATCGCTCTCCAAACAGAGAAAGAACGAAACCGTTAACAAAATCTTACCGCCAAGGTGAAAGCCAGGGAACTCATCTTCCAAAGGACATCACGCAAATAAAAAAAGGAAGTTTTCACAGAGAAAAAGGAAAAAACTTCTAAGGAACTTTTGAACGGGCTCTAAAGGAAAACGAAAAAAAATCAGATGTCAAACAATGGAATGAGACAGCTATCGGCACTAAAAAGGACCCGCCGAATAATGTTTGGGGAGTTGCAATGCTGGTCCTTGTGGCACCGGACTCTGAGAGAAAGGAGGAAAAAAAAAGGTGAAGGAAAGGGAAGGGAGTGAATCGTCGGGCCCGCATCAGAAGAAGGGGGAAGAAGCACTCAGCCGCTAGAGGTAGTTGGTCCAAGACCGCACCTCCCCTATGGCCCAAGAAAGGGGAAAATGCAAAAAAAAGCACCGTGGGGAATCGCAAGGAGCTTGCTTACCGGGAAAAAAGGGGAAAAAAAGAGAGGGAACTCGCTTAAAACTTTCTTTCAAAGAGGATGAAGGAATGGGCTGATTGTTGAACGTCTTGAGAAGGCACATTCAAAACGTGCCCTTGGAAAAGTTCCTAAGACGGAAAAACCAGTCGGTTTGGGTGGTAAACGTCTGGGGGGGAAAAGGGGGGGCAAGAAGGGGAACTTCCTTTTACTACCCGACGCCAGACGCCCCAGGAAAAGGGTCGGTTGTTTACATCGGGAGTCCGCGCTTCAGGCGTTACCAATTCGAGAGAGGAGCAGCGGGTGGACGGGTGGACAGGGGGGAAAGTTGGGTCAAAAGGGCTTTAGTTGTATCGACAGGGAAAAGTCTCCTTTAAAAACGGCTAGGGAAAGTCTGGGGAGAGGAAAGTGAGAATTTAACCGTAGGTGAAAAAAAGAAGACTACAAAAGCTTCCTGAGCCCACACCGGAGAAAAACTGGCGATAACTTGGTACCCGCATTGTGGAGAGGGAAGAGGAGCGATCGTGTGAGAAACAGTAGGGGAAGGCAAGAAGAAGGAGCCTGCCTCTAAGGTGTACTTGTGGCAAACGGCGAAAGTGGCAGGGTGAGACAGGGCCAGGGGGAGGGAACGAAGGGGAGGCGGGCAAGGCTCTCAAAAAAACCAAATAATATGTGGAGGGAAAAACAGAACAATGATTGCGCTTTTTGGTGGGGTATAAAGGAGAAAGAACTAGAAAGCGGGCAGCCGCGGTCAAGGAGGTTTTAAAGGGGGGAAGTTGGGACGACGGACGGTTGTTCTGGCACAAATCTTTTGAATCAGGGGGGGGAAAAAAAAGCGACAAGGGCAAAGGAAATGGACAGTCGCCTCATGGGAGGGAAGGGAAAAAGCATGAGTCTATTCAGCAAACACAAACTGTGACCAGGACCTTCCCACCGGCATCGATATAGTACACAAAAAGGAATCGCCGTTCCTGTCCCTCATGAAAGAAGGAAGGAATCAAAGTCTTAAAAAACATGCCAGCATATCATGGAAAACAGGCAAGGCAACTAACGATAAACGGTGGGAGAGAGGAGAGAAAAGCGCGCCACTTCCACCGGGGGCCGGGGGAAAAGGGCGAAGACTATTACTCGAGGGAGAGGTGAGGTCCCGCCCTAAAGCATCGACTAAAAAAAGACACTTCATAGGTTTGATGGAAAAATTACTAGGGGGAAAAGGGGGCGTGTCGCGGGAAGGTAAAAATGGGACGGAGAAAGAAGAAAAAATGGTGGGGAAAGTGTGATTTCTCAATTGGGTGCGGTGGGTTGCAAAAAAGTCCCAACATCGCGCAAAAACTGACTCAACACAAAAAAGGAAAAAGAGGTATGGATTTCGCTGGGGGGGGGGGGGGGGACTTTTGGCAACACAATCGGAAAAATTTAGGAAAACAAATCAACTTCATTTTTCATTTGATACTTGTGCTCAGAAAATATTTGAAATTGTCAAGGGGAAAAAGACGGACAAAACATCAGAGTCAAAAAGTAGTGTATGGTCGCCTGCTTAGGAGGGGGAAAAAAAAAGAGATTCACGCGGTCTTGGAAAAAGAAAAAAAACTTTGAAGGGAAAGGCAGGCCGGATCGGGGAAAGGAAAGGCTCAATCCGGCCTGGATTGCGAGAAGGCACAACGGCACAAGGGGTCAACGCAGGAGGGTATTGGAAAAGGTGGGTTTAAAGGCGATAGAATGGCGCAGGAAGGAAAAGGATGAAACGCCGGCTAGGGGGGGGCAGGAAACACTTGGTTCCAGCCGTCTGATGGTCCTCGGGCACGGGGGAGGACGATCGTATCACTTGAAGAAAAAGGCGGAATAAAAGGCCATTATATCGTCCTGGGCGGTAAATCTTCGCCCTAGCAAGAATGGGAGGTGTAGAAAGAACCTTCTCCCTTAAACCCTGACCGGCATACCGAACGGGGAGGGGGTTCACGTAGATCGATCTGCGGCGTGGAGAAACAAAGAAGACAAGTGATATGCCTTCAATGACCATCACAGACTGGCTTTGGTCATGAGCGGAAAGAGCGCTTCAGGGGGGAAAAAAGAAACTAGGAATGCCAGCTTCCATTTCTAAATAAAGCGGAAGATGTAGATCCATTCCGGTGGAACATGACCAACTGTCGAGGAAGAAGGAAAAAAAAAAAGTATCATCTGATGTATTAGGAAAAAGAAACCCAGGAAGGGAACAGCAAGCTAGCCTCATAGGGAAGCGAAACCATCGAACGTTTTTTTTAGGGGGGTGCGGGTGGGGGGAAAACTAAGGCGTTTAAAAGTCTGGACAGGAAATAAAACAAGTGAAAATTATTTCTATAAGGCCGCGGGAAAGATCCTGTCATTTTACGAGGTCGAAACCATCAAACGCTTCTCTGCCTGAAAAAGAAAAATCTCGCTTCTGCCAGGGAAGCGAAAGGGGACGATTGAAGGCATGTATCGTACGATTTGGAGTTGCACCACCCGGGGGAATAGTTCTTGCGTTAAAAAAAAAGGGGAAACGTCGGGAAGGGGGAAGGAAGACGAGTGGACAAAACTCCTACTTGGAAAAAGTAGGTCGTCCAGGGGGCAGTCGACGGTGCACCCTCCAAGAGAATCCCTCAGAGAAGGTTCGTTTTTGAAAGAAAAGAGGGAAGGAAGGTTATAAGCCCCTGGAGTTAGCAGAAAAAGAGAAGATGGAAATAACGCAAGCTCTTCTAGTCCAACCAGTTCGTAGGGGGGGGGGGGGGCTCGGGCAATGAGGGTCGGGTGAAGGACAAAAATCTCTAAGTAAGGAAATGGAGAAGATCGTTCTTGACAAAAAAAGGGACGATCAGCATTCTCCGGGTCGAACCATCGTGCGTGGGAAAAGGTTTTCGTGTGGAATCATGATTTGACTAAATTGAGGGGGAGGACACATAATTAAGTCCCAAAAAGGGTGAAGGAGTGCCTGTTTTCTCCTGCAATATTTGAGCCATTCCAGGCATTGGGCAAGCGGTGGGGGTAAAAACCGGGCCCGGTGACGTCGGAAAATTGGAATCGGTGAAAACCTTCGTCAAGGAGGAAGGGAGAAAAAAAAAGAAGGTGGCTTGCCATGTGATCTTCCCTTGGATACCTGGTACAGCAGGGTGAACTTAAAAGATGTACTCCCTGTTTGGAAAAGGGTAGCGGATTTGACACGTTTGGGAAGAGCTCGAGAAGAGTGAGGAGGGGGGCGACAACCTAATCAGGCAAACCCCAAAGAAAGGGTATCTCTGTGCGAAACTCCTTTAGGGGGCAAAGAAGCACAATTCAACACCAAAACCAAGTGCTCCAAGAAAAACTTAAAAGAAGGGAAGGAATTGCGGCAGGTTTTTTTCCTCAACGTGGCCCATCGACTGGAGGAACGAACAAAGAAAAAACTGCGACATAGAAGAGCGCAAAAGCGTGGGGGGGAGGGGGGGGTGGAACCAGACAGACGGACACTTAAAATGTAAGTGGGCGGTAAAGGAAAATAACGTACTCTCAACGTAAAAAACGGGGCTTTGAAAAACCACATGCGACAGACACATCCGCAACCAACAGACAGCGCAGCCTCTACAATGCCTCTGAAGTGCGCAAAAGCAATTGCATTGAACAACGGAGCACTTAAATCGGCGGAATGGAGAAGAGTAAGGACTGTGAGGCAAGCCTCCATTCATAGAAAGAAAGAATGTTCGATAAGATGCCCTGGAGAAAAAATCGAGGGGTTAAATTTTGCGTCAACTCCGGAAGGGTAACTCTAAACCGCGGAAACGATAAAAGAAGGATTTGAATGCGAGCCGACCAATATCCCGGAAGACGAAGAGGGAAGAGGTCGGGTGGTGAATGGAGGGTGAAAATCCTTTTAGACCCGACCTCGAAAATTTGGGAAAAATAAAAATGAGCTTGGGCAAAGTTTGGAGAGGGAAAGAAACGCACTGTGGAATAAGACAGACTATGTGCAAGGTCGTGCTTTTGGGTAAAAATGGAAAAGAGAAACATATTCAACATGGGGCCATGCGAGGGGGGGGTAGGGGGGGGGGGGTCCAGCGGTAATCAAAAGAAATGCATCGCAAAAATAGGCGCCCGCGAGGCGTCTTCCCCCTTCCAAAAAAAGAAAAAGGGTGGGCACCCGAGGATGCCACAAAAAAACAATTCCCTATATTTCCGGGAGT
>Ga0179593_1707663_pt1 | contig 30703 bp, 33 predicted proteins | sample CZODoug2_1_08_16_FD_185931 | JGI IMG/M metagenome (GOLD analysis project Ga0179593, IMG submission 185931) | Vadose zone soil fungal communities from Angelo Coast Range Reserve, California, USA - CZODoug2_1_08_16fungal (PacBio error correction) | ecosystem: Environmental > Terrestrial > Soil >...
GATGGTCAACTTCTGCGAAGGAGAAAGACCGCAGGAGGAAAAAAAACGTCACAAACACCCCTCCTGCGTTATCAAAAAAAAGCGCTTGCTCATGAAAAGGGGCAACAAGAGCGTTCCGCTCCGGGGGGGAAGAGAAGCGCGCGCTGCGGTAAAGCGGCTGAGATTCAGAAAGAAAGAAAGAAAGGCGATCGCACCTGCGGGACTAGGAAGTACCTCAACCAGAAAAAAACCTGGGCACGAAAGCTGGCCTGGGGAAATGGCTAAAAAAAAAAAGAAGGAAGGCGGAGGTCGGCGCTTCCAAAAAAAAAGGGCCTGTCGCAAAAAGGCTTCTGAAAAGGGGCTTCCTGAAAAACCGTAGTTCGGGAAAAAGCGTTCGCGAATACTACGCAGCAGCGCTTCTAAAAGTTGCTTCCGCTCGGACTCTGCAGGGGAAGTATAAGCTTCAACTGGATATAAATGAGAAGTCTCGAAAAAGGTTCACAGCGGAACCAGCTTCTTCGCCTAGGAGAAGAAAAGAAGTTGATACACGAGTCCAGTTTAGAAAGAAAAGCTTCCTCCGAGGCCGGAAATAACTCGTCCGTACCGAAAACCAAAACACGGTGCTTGGGAAAAAAAAGACCTTGGCCGCTGGAAGAAAAAAACTTCTCGACGTTCCGGGAAGCGCAGTGTAATTCCTTCCCTGCAAAAACTCGGCGAACCACGGAACCCGCGTGGAAAGGTGGGGCAGGCCGCTCTCGAGCTAGGGGGCCCCTCGCGGCCTGGGGGAGGGAGGGGGCACCTTTAGGACTTCCTCAAAACGACGGCCCGACGGGCCATGGGGGGGGGAGGAACACGCGTATCAGTCACAGGGAAAATCAAATGGAAAGGATGCAGAAGGAGACTGATTTGTGCCGCTCGAAAAGTGGACGCCCGCCGGTCCAGAGCGCTTGAAGGGCAAGCAAAGGGCATCGAGTACAAAAAAAACCCTGAGCAAAGGCGCACTCGAAAAAGCAACCGTTGTTCACAAGAAGGCTGCTGGCCGTCGAGAATTGAGCGCTACCCTTTCCGGAAGAAAGACGAGGGTGAATAAATTACACCGCCAGCATGTGGGGGGGGGGCTAAAAAAAGGTCTCGTCATCGAGAAAGAAAGAAGTGGACCAGGCTGAGGACGGCTCTGCCGGGCGGGGGAAAAGCAAGGGAACTCAGCTTCACGGTAGAAGACAAAAAATGTGGTCCCGGCTCGAGGGAGGGAGGCTTGTACAGCCTAAAAGGGTGCCGAAGACCGTACGACTGAGTCAAAAAGGCACGAGAACGACATGCTGGTGGAAAAAAAGAACAGGGCGGACGGGGGGTTCGTGCGTTTTGGCGGCGGGGGGGGGGAAAGGGGAAGCGCTCTTTCAACTTGAGGGAGGGCACGCCTGTGGAAGAATGCGTTGCCACAAGGGAAAGGGGAGAGGGGGCGCCAGGTTGAACTTTGTGTGCGAAAAAAAATTGGTGGGAGTCATACCACCCGTCGAAGAGAAAAGCAGCCTTCGCGACTGTAGAAAGAGGGTTCGCGGGACCTATGCAAAAGACGCCTCGCCCTCGAAGAATCGCCGAAAAGGGACCGCTGGCCGCCCCTAAGAAGGAGGGATCTACCGGCCTGGCCTGCCCGACCCCCCACCAAAGGAGGGGAAAGAAGGTCGCTTTCCATCCTTCCCGAAAGAGATCCAAAACAAAAAAAGGCGCGGCCGCCACGTTCTCCGAAAAGAACCGACGCACTACGCACAGAAAAAACAACCGGCCTGCTGCCTGCACCAATTAAAAGCAGCAACCCCCTCCTCAGAGGGTAGTGCGAGGTCGAAAGCCACTTCTTCGCGCCGTGGAAAGGGAAAAGGAAAAGCAAAATGAGGAATGAAGGCCATCTGTGTCCGACCCTAGAGCGCAGGAGAGGAAGAAAGACCTCCCTCTCTTGGGAAGAAAAAACGAAGAAGTCATGCGCTAAATAAAAAAAAAAAAGAGGCGACCATCCGCGGGAGGGGGGAAAGTGGAGAACGGCACACCCGACACTTTGGAAAAGGTCGGATCAGAACTGCCACGCGGTTCACGGCTGGGAAAAAGGGAGAGGAGGATCCTCGCCTTTCTGACTTCCGAAGAAAGGTGAAGAGAGTGGATCGAGAAAGAAAAGGAGGAAGAGAGCGATCTCGCTTCAACCGGAAGAAAGCTTGTGCCTAGGAACATCGCGGGAGAAGTCCGCCAGACGTGGACACGCGTGGGAGAGGAAAAAAACGGTGAGGGCTTTCCACCGGAAGAAAGACCTCTTCGACGGAAAAAACCGAGCCGGACGGGCGAGGGTCAGAAAATAGCGCATGACCTTCGAGTGGGGGGCGGACGGTGGGCGACGACTGCGACGACTGCGCGAAACAGAGGGAAAAATGCGTTATCATGATTGAGGGGAGAGGGCTCAGAATCGGGCAAGGAAAAAAATGTCCACATCGAGTGGAAAAAGAAGAGGCGGGCGACGTCTGGCGGGGTAGAAGTAATTTCGTGCAGGCAGCAGGAAAGGGCTGAGAAAGGGGAGGGAATTGCTTCGACTGTTTCTTAGGGGGGGGCGTTGCCGGAAGGAGTGGTATTCTGGCGTGGAGCAGAGGGGGAAGACCAGGACGTATTTGAAAAGATTGCAAAGATTGTGGCTGTGTCGGGACAAAAACGTGCGCATGAGTATAAGAAAAGCTATGAGAGGACAAAAAAAAGCGGGCTGCGCTTCGTCGGAGGGCTCCGGCGAGCGCTGCAATATAAGGTTGCAGTCGCTCAGGTCCAAAGAGGGGAAAAAAAGCCACACAAAAAAAAAGTTGTCTTCCCCGCCGAAAAAAAACCACCTTCCCGCCGCTCAGAAAAAAGGACAAAGGGAGCCGAAATTGCACAAGAACTTCCTAGAAATTCGTCGTGCCACGAGGACAGTAGAAACCTCAACCGTGCTACATCAAGGAAAGGGGGCCTCTCACCCACTGAAAGAGGGGGAGAGGAAACCACCCCCTCCGAACCAGTCCATGAAAAAAGGGAAAAACACTTCGTAGCTGTCGGTGCTCGGGACCGGAAAACGTCTTCCTTAACTCTCCTTGAGGGAACGAAAAACATACGGGAAAAAAGAAAAAAGAACAGCGCCTCCCTCGACCGGAAACCAAAAAAAAGCTCGCCGCCCTCGACCGGGGAAAAGAACGCCTGCCCAAGGAAAAAAAAAGCAAGAAGAAGGAGACCGGTCCTCAGCCTGTGTCACCCGGCTAACTCCCGCGACCAGCGCGCGCCGAGGGGGAAGACTCGTCACCGCGCGGGGAAAAAAAAAAGGGGGAAAAGGACGCATCCATCGCGGGGAGAGGAGGGAAAAAGAAGGGAGAAGGAACCACCGGAGAAAAGGGGTCTTGCGCATAGAAAAAGGAGTGCATCAGCTGGGTGGAAAGGGACGCTGCGCTGGAAAAAAAGCCTCAAAAGAGCCGCGGCCCTGACATGAGACGGCCACGGAAAAGGAACCACTTGGAGAGAAAAAGGGACGCCCTCTTCCGAGAAGGAAAGGAAAAAATGATCGGCAGGGGACCCCGGGCTTTACTCCTCAAGTCAGGAAGGGAGAAGGTTTTTATGAATGAGTTGGGACAAAGAAGGGGAGCAAGACCATTCCCCGCGACGGGGAAGCGGTCCTCTTTCATCTAGGAAACTACCTCAATCCCTGGGCCGGGGCTCCGCCTTTGTTGCCCGAAAAAGGTTCGCATCATGCGAAGAACAGCATGTGGGAGGGAAAAAGGGAGGCCGTCGTCGTTCATCACAGGGGGGGAGTCTGCAACACCGGGGGTTGTCCGGCCGACCAGCGGACACGTATGGGGGGGGAAGAGTTTACGCGTATCCCTTCGGTCCTACTAGAGGGAAAAGGTTCTCATCGACCTGCCACACCAATGAAAAGGGGGGACCGCAAAAAGAAAACGGGCGGCCGAACTCCGCGTGGAAAAAAAGACTCACCGCTAAAAAAGAGAGGCCGACATGCCGTTAAGAAGGAAAAGCTGCGGGGTCGGAGATGCGCACGGGCCGCCGCGAAGCGGAGACAGGCTGGTGTATTAGCATCGAAACGAGGAGTAAAAAGAGTTGAAAAAACCATCTAAGAAAAAAAAACAAGAAGATTCTAGCTAACTTAAGCAGGTCCTCCTCGATGCACTACGCCGGCCTGGGACTTTCATCCCTGGAGGCTTTCCGCAGGGAAGTTGCGGCTTTGGAAGGAAAGGGGAGAAAGAATGCGTCGACGAACTCGGCGGCACACGATGATTGAAGAAGGGGAAGGTGACAGTATCGACTCCAAGGTGATCGTCAGGTCAAAGGTCCATGTCCGTCAGAAAGAGGGGTTGCCTCAAGAAACGAAACTTGACGGTGCTGCACAGATGAGAAAAACGACGGTCGGTGGGACGGGGGACCGAGGGAGAGAGGGGAAGAGGCAACTAGCGTGCGCTAAATGAAAGCAGGGGGGGGGGAAGGTTGGCAAGAAAAGGGAAAACCGTTTAAAGAACCCTGCGAGAGGAATCCGATGACAGCCGGGAGAGAAAAAAGGCTCGTCAGCCGAACCGAAAAGGGGGGAGGTCCGTAGTTCTTTAAATCTCCCTCGGGGAAGGGAGGGGGGGGGCACGGGAAACTCGCCCAATCTTCGGCAACAGACGCGGGAAATTCTCGTTGAACCCTCAGGGGAAGTTGCGCAGGGGAGCCGATTCGCAAGAGGCCGGGTGAAAATCGCCGCGTAGGGAAGTCTGCGAGGGGAAACCATTGAACCTGCAAAGGGGGACGTGGGAGGGGGGCAGGCCTCTTTAGGACACGAATACGAAGTGATAAAGGGTGAACATTAAGGTCCGTCGAGCGCACGAGGGTCCTCGTCAGAGGAGGAAAGAAAGACACTCTCGGAAAAATTTTCGAACTGGGGGGTAAAGGTCCTGCCCCGCTCGTCGATCTCAAAAAAAAAAAAGGATTAAAAGAGATAAGGCAGTCGAGCGTGGCAAAAACGGAGACAACGCTTCCGGCGGTGCTTTAAGAGATCCTAATAGGAAAACTGTGCTCATCGGCAAAGGCTGGCCCGCCAGCGTTGCAGCGACGAAAAGGGGAACGACCTTCTGTTTTTTCAAAAAAAACTGGGGGGGGGGGGGGGGGGGGGGGGGGGAGGCTGGGGCAGTTTCACCACCGGTTCCTCGAAAGAGGCCCCTCCGAAAAAAGCTTCTCATTGAAGAGGGAAAAAAAAGACCTGCCAGATCCTTCCTTTCAGAGGAAGCGAACCTCAAAAGGAGGAGGGGGAACCTAGTCTATTACAGCTTGTGCCCGCTCACCAGGACGAACTCTTAAAGGAGACCTGCTACCATGAAAGGAGAACACGGCGAAAGGGAATCTCAAGGACTGCCTCGCGAGTCATGCTCCGGACCTCCTCGCGAGAAGACGGTCCCCGTCGGCGTGGGAAAAGGCCGCTAGTTAAGGAAAAGAAGGGACGCCCCGAATAACACCCCGAAGAGGGGGAATACACCGGTGCGGCACGTTCACGCTGGCGAAAAGAGCCACGCTGCTCGCGGGGAACCTGGAAGAAAGGGTGACTTCCGCGCACCGCAAAAGGAGAAAGTTGAAGAAGGATGCGAACAGTTCTTCATCAGGGTTCGAGGAAAGGCGAATCTCCTTTGGAATGAAAGAAAAAAAGCCGCACTTTCCTACCCTGGGAAAAAAAGGGCACGTTGGCGCTGAACTCGCACCGTCAGAACCGTCGTGCTAGAGGGGAAAAGGGGCGGCAGTGAGAAGGGACGCGGGTGGGAGTCGGGTCGAGAAAGTCTAGACCGAAAAACTCGCCGTGGACGTGATCTGCTACAAAAAGCCGGTTGAATGCGCCGCTGCTAAAAATCGCGCGGAGAAGAGGGGAAAGGGGTTTAGTATTATACGGCACTGCGGGGCGGTCCCTCAGCTCAGGCTGAGGAAAAAAGCGGTAGGATTCCGGGAGGCCTCCGTGCGGCTAAATACCGAAAAAAAATATACACCATGGTGTCAGTTCGGGAGACCGCGATTCTCGACGCCCGAGCCGCCTGAGAGAAGAGGGCCGCCACCCTAAAGGGGGGAATGAGGCCTTACAACACTTGGGAGCCTATCGCTATCAAGGAAAGGGACGTCACGCAACGCTTCGAGGTCCGTGAGTGCGCCTTTGAAGAGAAACGTTCTGACCGCTGACGAGGCGACCACGGCGACTCCGCGTCAAAAAGGGGGGGGAGGGGGGAAGCGTCTGAGGAACGGGAAAAGGTCGGTTCAGGTCTCGGCACTGGTACTACCCTCTACTTGTCTGCACTTGATGTACTGAAAAACCGACGACCACGACGGGAAAAAAAAGCTCTTGTAGCGAAGATCATCGAATAGGAGAGGGAGTATAGAAAAGATTTCAGACTTGGAGAGAATGTTCTGATTGGGGACGCGCGTTGCAGAAAACTCCGCGACGGCGCGTGATCGGGACGGGAGGGAAAGCGAAGACGGCATTAATTCACCAGATTGATGCACCGCTAAGGCACGTGGGAGAGAGCCCCTAAAGGAGAGTGGGGGAAAACGGCTCTACCGCTGGCTGGGGAGCTGCGACCGCGGGGGCTTGTGCGATACCGCACATACCTGCTGAGGAAGGTTCCAGTAAAAAAAAGAAGGGGCTCGAAGGTTACGCGGATAGAGATCCTGGAACAAGGAACCTGAGTGTAGGGAAAACGGCTTCAGGTCTTTGTACACTTTCAGGAAAAAAGCTTCACTTCGAGGGGAGAAATTCCCGCCCTTTTTGAAGCCGATGAGTCTCGGGAGGGAAACATCCTGAAGGGGACGAGGGGCTTGCCGAAGACCGCTCTTCCTGACGACTTAAAAACGACACGCTGCATCGAGAAAAGACCTAGCATGGTGGCGGGGAGGGGGTACTTTTTCGGGAGGGGGATCCCGCTGCGAAATAAAACAAGGCGAACTTTTGAGGTGCACAAAAGGCCTCGTGGCAAACTTCGGGGGGGGGGGTCCCAGGTGGGTTCGGGAGGAAGACTTTGTGATAACCCGATGAAATCGGGCAGTGTTTTGGCACGTCCTGTCGCGACGGCAGGGGTGGTCGGCTCAAAAGGGACCGAAACACCCTGATAGGGGTTCAGCTCGATCGCCAAGCGACCGATCTCCTCGCCCGACGCAGCCAGCGACGGGGGGAGCGCTTTCTATGTCCTCCCAAGAAAATCAGGCTCCTTCGCCGGGGGAGAAAAACACCCGCTGCAGAAAAAAAAACAAGGTCCGGGACAATCCGTCCTGGTCGCCACGGATCCCTAAACCCGGGGGAGGCCTCCCTTCTCACCCGCAAAAACCACTACTCACTACCACCGAAGGGCCTGCGGCAGAAAAGGCCCAAACTGAGACAACAGAACCTCCTCGCTCTCAGGCATCGGCATCTCTAATGGGGGAGCGCTCTTTTACCTGGCCCGAATTCGAGGGACGACGCCAATCCTGATCTGGGGGAAACTAGGAGCGAATCTTCGCTCCGTGTACGACCTCCCTTCCTTAGGGCTAAGAACACAAGGGAAATTACCCTCGCCCGCCTCCGGGGAAGCGATGTCCTTCGAGTATTGGAGAAAAAACGACACTGGTGGCACGCCTAACCGTTCAAGAGGGAAGCCCTGCCACGCTGTCACGTCTTGCGGGGAGTCACTGAGAGACGCGAATGTGGGAGGGGGGCGATGCCCCGGCCGTTGACGCGTATTTTCTAGAAACAACAAACGTCTGAGGAGTCATAAAGGCCTTGGCCGAAGGGGGGAATGGCTTGCGAGTACCGTAAGAAAAGGAGCGGATCTCAGCGCGGAGACCCCGTCCGAGGAAATAAAAGTTCCTGAGCCGAACGGTGAAGGGACAACCATTTTCGGGTTGGACTTCTACGGGCACATAGAGGGGAGGGGGGGGGACCTCATGGACTGGGATGAAGGAAGGGCATCTTAGAAAGGAACGTAGGAGTTTTCCGTGGAAGCTCCTACTTTATTTCGTTCACGAAAGGGACGAAGCTCTCTTCCGTCGATCAGGAGGGCGGCGGAGAGGGTCATGGGCTCGGAATCGGGAGAAGAGAGCCGAGTGGCCACCGCTCTTTCCGAGAGCTCAGTCGGAGTAGGGAAGGGGATTCAGTGGGAGCCGGAAGGGGGGGCAAGCAGGAAGGTGCGCTCGTCTCAAAGGAGGAAAAGTGTGCAGGAGAAATTTTTTTCTTTGCGGGAGGAGGGGTCCTCTCCAGGGAGCGGATCTTACCAGTGGCGGACCAGTACTGAAAAAAGCCCGAAAGGTACCGTTATTTCTCGAGGTGGCGGGGTCTGGGGATCAGGAGAAGGCTGAGGATTTGGGCGTTCGAGGAGCTTAAAAAAAAGGAAGCGGAAGTCTCTTAGGGATCTCTGGAAGAGAGCTTACGAACCAGATCAGGGGGGGAAGTTCGCAGTCGCAGGGGTTCTGCTCCTCACAGAAAAGGTTTTCTGCAGAAACCACCACCAAGGCTATCAGGGTATCTAAAGGGACCACTGTAGCCGAAAAGGACATTGACCTGTGCAAAAGAAAAAGGAAGAAGAGGTCGGGCCCAAAGTTCACCTCAACCAGAAAGCCGTTGACCGCCTCTCCCCAAGAAGCGTGATCTCCGAAAACGCAGAACCAGTCCCAGAAAAGTCAAGGAGCCTTCTTGCAAGTGCGCCGTGTAGAGAAAGACGGTCATGACGCGCCGGGCTCTCCGGAAGAAGAGGCAGAAAGCAGTAAAACAGACCTCGACCTTTACCACAGGTTAGGCCGACGCCTCCCTCGAAAGGAAAAAGGCCCGAACGGTGTAAAAAAGCCCGCATCGCAATGGGAAAAAAGAAGGGGGCACGGAAAATCCCGCTCGAGCGTACCATCTCGGCGAGGAAAAATCTGGAACCGAGAGTCATCAGGTTGAGAATGTATCTCTCCATCGGGGGGGGAAGGGGGACAGACGAAGTACTATCAACCTTTGGGGAACAGAAAACCATCGCGTCGGGTCTAGGAAAAAAGGAAGGTCTTCTCGGTGCAGAGCTGGGGATAGCTGGAACGCTTCGCGGTCCCGTAAAAGGAAAGCTTAAGGGAGGGTTCTTCCACTTGGCAAACCTGCGGCGGACCAATAGGCTGCATACGGCCCTAGGAGGGATACGAGCGAACGAGCCCGGATCTGATCGGCGTGTCGGGAAAAAGAGTTCTGGGAAGAACCTTCCTTGTTCTTACGTGGGTTAGGAATTCAAAGGGGGGAAGGAGCCGCGACCAGGAAAGCTCTAAGGGGAAGAAAGCCGCGTGCAAGAAGGGCGAAAACGAGAGGGGTGCAATCTCGCCGAGGGTCGTCCTTTTACTCCGGTCTGCGGAACGATCTGCCTGAATTCCAAGGGAGAAAAAATGGGGCAAAAAGGGTCTTCTTTCCGCAGCTCAAGGGGCCTCGGGCTCTTCTGAGAAGTGTTGTCCCGGCGGAAGAGGGGGAAACCGTAGGGTTTCGGCATAGAAAAAGGGAGGAAGAATGACTCTGGCGTCAGCTAGAATCGCGGTCTCATCTACCTGACACCGGGATGGCGAGAACCTTCTCACACAAAAAAAAACAACAGTGGAAGGAGCCTCCAGCGTGCCAAAAAGGAATCTCACCTAGAATTCTCAGGAAAAGGAAAGGAAAGTCCAGGGAAGGGACTAACTTGCACTGACAAAAGGATGCGCGATCGGCAGCAGCGCCCATCAGCGGCTGGCCTGAAGTAGTAGCAGATCACGTCCGAAAGATCCGCTCCGGGCGGGACCAGCTGAACAGAAAGGAAGCAAGGCGGGCAAAGGACGCCCGCCGTCGGGCAGAGAAGAAGAGAGAAGGGACGCCGGAAAATTTCCGGGCGAGACCAGCAGGGGGAAGGTCTTCAGGTCGGCTTGGTGGGGAAAGTACTGAAGAAGCAGGGGAATCTCTTGTTGTAAAAGCACCGGAAGGGGGAGACCTTTTTCCGCGGGAAAGGGAAAACAAGAGCGCGACGGGATCGTCAAGTGCCCAAGCCATTTCGGCAGAGTAACGAAAGCGTTAGAGGGCAGGCGAAAGGGTCATCACGATGTGCCGAAACAGTCCTGTTTTTTATGGGGAAGACGATGGCGTCTCGACGGAGGGGGCGGCACGAGGCGAGGAAAGGGGGACCAACTCCTCCGGGAGTCAGTGGGGAAAAGAGGTCAAAAAGTGTTCGATTACTCCACATCAGGTAGAAATTTCGCCAGAAGGAAAACAGCAAAGTCTCTGGGAGAGGAGGTATCGATTCTAGTCAGATAGGTGAGAGTTTCCACCCATCTCGTCGGAACCAGGCCGCTTTGAAACCCAAAGACAGCCGGGGAGAGGAGCCGGTCTTGAGGAGGAGTCCCCCAAAAATCTGGGCACCGAGAGAGTCTGCGAGTAAGGCTTTGTTGGGGTGTAAGTAGGAGCTGGTTAACCTAAGAAGACTGGGGTCCCGCAGAAGACAGCCTCTGTGAATAGCCGCTGCACGAAAAAAGGAATGGAATTGGCGGGCAGAGGGCCGCGGAAGAACCGTCTTCCTCGGGAGCTCTTCCCACAAGAAAGCCGGCGGCGGGTCGAAAGGGGGGGGGCTCGTGTCAAGGAAGCCATAAATGACTTCTCTCTCAACAAAAAAGATAGATAATTCCATTCGAGGGAAGTACAAGGAGACAACGAAGCTGCGAGTGGAGAAAAAAAAGTCAAGACCTGGAAAAGGGGATCGGTGGCGCAAAAAAAAAGAAAAAGAAAAAGAAAAAAAAAGAAAGGACCTAGTCACCTCGGACTTCCCTCCCATAATCCTCTTTCTAAGAACTATTACAGCCTTCGGGGTAAACCACATCCACGGAGGTTAACACCAGACCAACTAAAGGGAACCCCGCCTCTTCTGCAGAGTGAAGTCAAAAGGAGCTAGTTACTCTTTCACAAGGCTGCAGACGTGTTAACTCTAACCAACCCTCTTCGTGGGAAACTAGCTGGGCGAGAAAGTCTATTAAAAGAGAGGGGGAGGGCTACGTCTACTCTTAAAGAAGCCGACCATTTGAGGGGAATCATCTTCTAACTGAAAGGAAATGAGGGTTAAAAGAAGCGCTCCGTGCAGAGACGACGACAGAAAAGAGGTCAACACTTCCCCGAGAATGAGAGCCGCTCAGAAATCCTAGACTCCCCTAAATCAAAGAAACAGGCAACCTAGGGTCTAATTAGAGGATGGCTCCTTCCAAACCTTTCTCGGGTAAAGGCGGAAGAATGGAGGTGTGACTCTCGAAACCTCCTTAGGAGAGGTCTTTAGGGAACTTCCTTAACAGGTAAAGGGCAAGAAGAAACTCTATCTCACCTCAAGGGGACTTAGATCCCCATCCCAAGCCGAAATGCTAACATGGATTTCGTCTGCCTTTGGAAAATTTCGGGCCCGTCACGGGAGTACGTTGCGATTCTCTGCCAGCGGGTTCGCAGGAATCGCAGGGCTTGGGGGGAAGGCGTCTATACCTACCGTTAAAGAAAGGAACGTGTATCTAAGAAGCTTTTAAATGCGCGGAGTGACTCTGAAAACCTATCTCGAAAGAACATACCCCTGGGGGGTTTGGAAAGGGGAAGACGGCAACTGGCTGTAGCGTGCCGAAAAGAGGGCGAATGGCCTCTTTTCACGCGAGGAACGCCTTAGCAAAAATAGAGGAAGACCAGGGGCAGGTTCCGATGAGACCGCGGAAGAGCCGAGGAAGGAGGATCGTTCCGCCACCCTACTGAAAGGACTACAAAAAGGGCGAGCGAGCGACGGACTAATAAGAAACTAAAGAAAAGCGTCGAAGACCTCCCCTTTCGGAGCAAGTGGAATTTCCTGGAGCGCTGAAGGTAAAAAGGGGGAGAAAAAGAACTCCGCGTCGGGGGGGGGCAGGAAAGTCTCTATGACCGCGGAGGTGAGGGGAGGAGGGTCCTTGGCAGCTCTCAACAGGAAAGGGGGGTCCGCCACATTGGAACGGCCAAAACGAAGAAGACGACTTTAATTAGCCAAAAAGAGCTGGGAGCGAAAAGGGGCTCGTCGCGCTGATAGCAGACCGATGAAGAACGGGGAAAAAGTGTTCTGAGAGAAAAGAGTGGGCAGACAACCCTCCCCCATGCTTGAGGGGAGGCAAGGGAGTCTCGGGAAGGAGGTCCTCGGAGTATCAACAGAACTGAAACAAGCGAAAAGGGAGGGCCGATGGCACGCGCCCGGAAGAAAGGGTTGTGAAGGAGAAGATCTCTGTCCGTCTCGACCTGGCGGGAGGGAGTCGCTACAAGAAAAGCTGGCGGTGAACAGATAAACCGGGCCAAGCTGAGAGAAGGGGGGTCGCGGCGATCGAAAGAGGGGAAATGCTGACGGAAGAAGCCATCTGAAAGGAAAGGCGTGTAACACGTTAAAATTCAGCTGTAGAGGGAGCGCCGTGCCCGAAGGGGGAACGGCTCGAGGAGGCCGCTGAGGAAGGGAAAACTGATGCCGGGAGAAAAGTCTGACTACGTTTTCTCTGAGAGAACGAGCACGACCTGATAATGGGACGACTTAATGGTGGCGAGGTTCGGCGTTGTGGCTGAAGGACCCGCTTCGGGGTCAACCTGAGTCGCGAGGGGCACTCGTTTTCGAGAATACTCCAGCGCAAGGGGCGGTCACGGGACCTGTGCTTTTCTTCGCCAGGGTGAACGGGGGACCAGGGAAGGACAGGAGGGGGGGGTTTTTAGGCTGCAGACCAAGAGAGCTGCTTCTGTTGTGGGAGGAAAAGGGCGACCTGGCAGAGGAAAAGAGAGAAGTGGTCGCAGACGAGTCGTCAAGCGCTCTCAGATCGCAAGGAAGGAGAAGCCCCGCGACGGTACCAAGGGGGGGCGCTCTTCCCTCCCAACTCAAAATCTGCGACGTCTCCTTCAAGAAAGGAGAGAAAAAGCCCCCGGGAGAAAGGGGGAGGATAAATCAGGACCGGTCGCCCCCACGGCCGATCCTCAAACGAATACCACCAGGGGCGTCAGTCCCTTTCAAAAGAAACCCTCACAAGGGCGAAGCCTCTGGGGCGACGATCGCAAGAACGAAGGAGGAATGCCGCACTCCCCCGTCTCACTTCCTAAAAAAAGAACTCAGAAGAATGCGAAGGAAGGTTTTCCACTGCGGAGGGACCTGGCCCTATTCCGGGGAGCCGAAGCCTGATCGCCGTCTTCACCCCGAGAGACGTCGCTTCGCAGTCGTCCCTACAAAGATGAGGGGGGGGGCGAACTAAGAAATTCGCTACGTTCCCTGACCAACAGTACGTCTCGCGACTCAGGGAAAAAGAGTTGATGTGAGGACCGGAAACCACCATCACACTGGTGGCACGAGAAACCGTTCGTCTCGCGTCAGCGCCCGGGAAACTCTGGCGGACGTGGAAAGGGTTTTAACTTTCCTAGGCTAATCACGGACACTGTCCTTTTACGCGAGGAGAAGGGGGAGGAAAAGAGAGAATGCATCACGTCCGGGGAAGTGTCCGAGGAATTCGCGGACTCAAAAGAAAAAGAAAAAAACAGTCGCACGTGACAAAAGTTGCAAGGGCGCTGACGCCGAGAAGGGGGGGGCCCACCATTGTGTCAGGGGGAATCGTCTCACTGGCACATAGGAAGGGTCGCCGAGCGACTTTCGGACGCATGACCTGAGGGGAGGGTAGGTAGTTAAACCAAGAATACGGATTCGGGACGACGGGAGAGGATAGAGGTCTGAAGAGGGGGGAATTTCTTCTTATCTGAAAGGTCCATGTACACGCGCGCCTCAGGGGGAAAATTCGCGTGACGAAAATTCGCATGCGGCGACGCGCGGGGGGTCAGGAGCAGTCAGTCCTCCTTTGCGAGGGACGCATATTGCTCTACTGGGGATCGTGAGGGGGTGAGGTCTGTAGAAGGACTGCCGCTCCAGGTTTTTAGGGGGAGGAAAAGAGTCCGTTGCGAAAAGAAGACCTTGATCCGTGATTCGCCGAGGGTTTCTTTTTCTGGAAAGAGGCCGTGGTGGGGGGGGAGACAAAGAGCCAATATGAGGGAGGGAAAGGGCCCGTCTCGGGCTGCGCTTCTGTCGAAGAGAGAAGGGAATCTTCGTCTAAACCAGATCGGGGACATCTTCTCCTTCAAAAACAGCCCGCGAGGGAAAATATGGGGGTCTGAGATCCAAAAAAAGGACCCGAAAGTCGAGAAAAAGTTCACCCTGTCGCCGAACCCCTATACACAGGGAAGGCCGAGTAGTATCGTCGGAAAGATCGCCGCGGGGGAACCTCAACCTCTACTCCTGGGGGAGGATCAAAAGCTCCTCCACAAGAATAAAATCCCAAAAGTGCCCCGTCTGCCCATGATGGGCACCAGCATTCTGAAAAAAGGAAGCACTCTCGTCAGGAGGCAGGGCCTCTCGGGCCCTCATCCAGCTCACCAAGAGAATAAGGCCTAATAGAAGGGACCACAGTGGCTGGACAGAAAGAATGTTAATCTGCCTTTTCCATTGGACCCGCACGTGTTCACAGAAACCGCCGCAAAGGGCAAGGGGAGGAATCACGTCCGTTCCAGAGCCAGATCGCCGCGAAAACTTTGCACCCTGTGGTAATCTTTAACATCTCAAGGGGGCAAGGTAGAGGGGAGAAAAGGGATAGTCGCAGAAGGGGGGCAAAGCAGGTAGAGTCAGCTGGTGAAAAAAGGGGGGAGACATCGCGTCGGGGAAACTATCAAAGGGTAGGTGCATCACTGTGGAAGGAACGAGAACGTGCTTCTTCCCGTCCCGAGAAGAAAAACGCTGGCTTAGGGAAAACTCCGCTGCGGACCAGAAAAGACGTCAGGCGGGTCTGCAGCAGGGTAGAAGATCCTCTAGAGGGGGATAGGAAAAGAGCGTTTAAAAATACTCTTCTTTCAAGCCTCCTCACGATCGGCCTCGTGAAAAGTAATTACCCTCAAAGGGAAAAAAAATTCGAGGTGCCGCAGGGAAAAGGCCGCGACGGGAAAAAGAGGTGAGGAGGTCTAAGGGACCTGCAATCCTGGTCCTACGGGTCCTCCGTGGTAAACGGTCGGAAGAAAGCTCAGGAAGACCACGGCGCACAGGTGGGCAAAAGTCCGAGAGGGCATCGCACGCGTCCAAGAGAGCTCGGATCGACACAGAAGGGGGAGAGAAATGAAGAGAACCTTAGGGTGGCGGCACGAGGGAAGAGGGATAAGAGGGGGGCGAAGATCGGCTTCAGAAAAAAGAGCAGGTCTCACTCGCAAAAAAAAAAAAAAGAAGGGATCTAGCTGGGAAAGGCGCCGCTTGTCGTCCGGGAAGAAAAAGGAGGAATCCGAACCTGGAGATCCCATTCCACGAATGATGCGGGCCCGTACCAGGGAAGTTCTACGTGCACTGAAAAGCCAAAGGGGCGAAGGGTCCTCTAAGAGAGGGGAGAAAGGAAGAGGCGTACTCACAGGAATATCACTTCACCGGAGGGAGAGCGGTAAATTGGAAGAACCATCTACCAGCCCTCCTGCGAAAGGAAGACCGAAGGGACTCTAGCCTACTCCAAGTGCACGGTGAGAGAAAAGCTCACTTGACATGGAAGGGGAACCATTGAGGAAAGGTTCGTCTTGGGAGGGAGGTAGGACCCTCTATTGTGCGATGAAGTTTACGCTGAATTTATGAAGAAAGGGGAAGCGTATGATCGAAAGACAAAGCGCGCTACGGAAAAAGAGGAAAAGGGGGAACCCCTCGGAGAAAAAGGACGCTCTCAGGCTCGGGGGGAGCGCTTTACGGGGAGAACGAAAAGTGCCGAAGAGGCAGGCTTTGGGGGATGGGGAAAAAAGGGTCTTCTCTACCTGAGTCAACTATCTTCGCTAAAAAGGAAAGACAAAGCCGGGAAAAAAAGAGGGTGGGGTACAGGAATGGATTACCTCCTCTGATTAGAGAACGTCCAGCGGTCTACAATGTCTCTATTCTTGGAAAGAAAAGGTTGGGTCTTGTACGATTGATCCTAACCTCGTTTACGGGACCTCGCCCAGTCATAGTCGGGCACCAAAGGCCGTGGAGGTGAGGGGGGGGGTGAAACCCCCGACCGGCAGAAACTGGGAGGGGCTGCCGGAATCGCTCATCTGCCGAAAAAAATGCTTGACGGTTCGGAAAAGTAACTCGGGCGGGGGAACCTGCCCCCAGGAAAAAGGGGGTGACACACGAGCTTGGGGGGGGGGGGGGGGGAATAGTTCGAGATTGGCGGGAGAAGACGTCGGCGGCCGGCGCAACCTCTCCTCTTCCATTAGGAGAGAAAAAAGAAAAAGAGAAGCCGTACGGAAAAATCCTTTTCCCTGCAAAGAGCCCTTCCCTGAGATCGCTCAAAAGAGATAAGTCAGAGCGTAAATTACTGAGAACAGGGGGGAAAAAGGCAGTCCTTCGGCGGGAAAAGGGGAAAGGGAAGATCAAAAGGACTCTTTGCGCTGACGCGTACCGGATGCCCCCAGTGCAAAACGAGGTTCTTGGCAGAGGGGCGAGACAGAAATTTTTCACCACATCCAAAGGTAATGGGTTTTGTCAACACACCGGGGGACCTCTCCGTAAAGTCATGAACCATCTGAGGAATATGACCCTTCAGAGGAGAGATTTACTCGGATAAGGCTAGGACATATTCCTTCAGGGCTGGGGGAAACCGCCACGAGGAATGGTGAGAACGAGCTGGTCTGAGGACAGGGGAAAATCAAACGAGGAACTCGTACACTAAACGACAAAAGGTGACCGGGGAACAGCGGACTAAAGGGGGAGACGAAGGCTGTAAGACAGGAGGCCTCGCTCCGTCATGCTCCAGGGACTCCGAGAACTCGTCAAAAGGTCAACTTCTCGAGAGGGGTGCCACGCCACAGGACGGCCCAGAAAGACAAAAAGGAATCTTTATAGGGCGTGCGGGACTGCCCCTGCCCAGCCAAACTCTGCGAAAGAGCCTACCGGCACCCGAAGAGGGTGACTTGGGGGCCCCCCCCGAGAAGCCGGGGGAGTTCGATCCTTGGGGCAGTAACATTTCTTCACAAAATTGCCCCGCAAAGAGAAACGTCGAGCGAAAACTGCATTCCTCCCAGACACAAAAAACTGGCAGACCGGGCCAACCCCTGAACGGGAGGGGCCTGGGGAAATGAAACGAATGGAAAAACTCGAGGGCTTGCCAGTGCGGAAGCGAAGAGAGGCGGTGAGCTTGTATCAGGGGAAAGGAGAGGATCTCCCGGGGATACTACTACCAGCCGGTGAAAAAGATCTGAGAGGAGACTTGTCGGACGAGAGGACCTCGAAGGGAGGAAGGGGTGTCCAGTTCACGTAAACTTCACGAGAGCTTCAGGCTGCAGGAAGGTCGCTTTGCCGCGGGAGTACAAGCAATAAGAAGGACCGGGCGTGTCATCCCTCGGGGAGGAGAGGATACCCGGGGGGGGGGGGGGACGCCGTAGTCCCATAAGCGTAACTCTTGAAAGTCCGCTGCGGCCGGTAAAAAACGTGAGGGGGGAGAGCCGATCGAAACGAAAGGAAAAGAGTGGCTCTTCAAGGTCTTTTCACCCGTGCCAAAAAGGAACCTTTAAGTCCTGCGGAGGAAATTCGAGGACGACGGCGACTCCGAAAAAATTGCAGGAAAGGCTCTATGAACCGCGAAGAGAAAAAACGCGGGAATGGGAGGCGGGAAGGACACTTACGGGGACACAACTTTGAGGACTTCCTCCCAAAAAAGGCGGGGGAGGCAGGCTTTAAAACACTCCTTCAGATCACCTGTAGCGTGAGCTAGCGAGGACAGTGGTCTTGAAGGGGGGGGGGGAAGAACTGGAGTGGAAGGAAAATGGACGCCCGCCGCCATTTCTGGAAGGAAGAGGAGCGGGACTGGCAGGGAACATCTATTAAGAAAAAAAGGAATGAAAAGCGCCGGTGACCCTTATGAAAGGGTGGTCTAAAGTGTTGGAAAGAGGGGCTAGAAAGGACTGCTGCCTTAAAAAGAATGAGGATATGGGGACCTGGATGACTCTCAACCTGCCACAGCTGGAGAGAAGAGATTTAATCGGGAGAAAGGGGGAGAGCCTTGACGGGAGGGGCTGAGGACCCGCGTGCTTTCCAATGGGAGGTACACTTTCGTTCCTTGACGAGAAAAAGGGGGTCTATTTCTTTCTGAAAAGGCTTCGAGGTAGAGAGGACAAACGGGATCAGGGGAAAAGAGGGCTTTCGTTCCCGAGATCAAAAGGGGAAGAAGGTTCTCCGAACACTACATCTTGTTCGGAAACATTGGAGAGATTTTTCGAGTGGTTTGCTCGGATCCCGTCTTCTGTTGGGGAAGTCAAGGGGGAGTTCTGTTCACGCGGAGTAGCGGGGCCGCAGGGCTGTGCAAGGGTCCCTGGTCGTTTAGGGAGAAAAGGTGAATTTGTGAGAAAGGGAAGGGGAGCCTGTAGGGGGGGGAGTCATTGAGACCACTATGAAGGAGGATGAGACTTGGTGGGGAGTTCGCGACTGAGAAGAGGAAGAACTGTCGGTTGGCGACGATGCGCAAGAAAAAGAAACACTCGCCCTCGGGAAAGAGGACCTGGGCTGGCCGCGGGGCTGCTCCCAACGCATAAGAGACTCGACCCCGCAAACATAGGAAATCACGTCCAAGGAGGGGGCTGTCCATCCGTCTGGAGGGGAAGAAAGAAGGATCCACGCCGAGAAGGCGGAGCCTCCCTTCTCAACGAACCACCCTCACCCGTACGAAAAGAAAATCCTGCCGACTATACAACTCGGCTGCCGGGGGAAGAATCCCGGCGCACTTCCTCAACTACCAAAGAGAAGGAAGGAGAATTGATAGGTCCACTTCGTCGCGCGGCAGATGAGTATGCAACAATGACGAGAATCGGGTCCGCCCGATCGGGAATTCCGCTCCAGTAGGAAAAACGGTCTTCGTCGGTGCGAACTACGAAAAGAGAGAGAGTGCCCTGACCCATGAGGGCACCGCATTTTTTCCCTTCAGGTACGACGGCACACCCGAAAGGAGCGGGTCAGCGCCCTGAAAAGGGGTAGCGGGGGGCGGAGGGGGGGGGCGGCCTCGCTGATATCCGCGAAGGTTCGGAAAGGAAAAGAGAGAGGCCACGGAAAAAGATTCAAACCAACAACTTAGGATGAGGAGAAGAAGTCGTCCACGCGAAAGGGTGACCGAGGAAGGTCCGAACCTGAGAGGGAATCAGCGCGGAAAACCGGAAAGAGACCACGCTTGTCAGAGAGGGAAAAAGGGGGAGAAGGGAACGGTGAAGGGGTCGGTTTTTCTTGTCCCTACATCCACGAAAGGAGGGCACATTCGCGGGAAAAAACGGCGCGGGGGGCCAAAAATAACTTCTGCGGGGGGCGGGGACGCACCGACGAAGACGGGAGGTAGAGAAAGGGACTGCGCTATGAATGCGGCGATCATGTCAGGATGAGGGGAAGGGGCCATTTTTTCCGAGAAATGTTAAGGTCCAAAGGAAGGGCAGTGGCCACCATTCGCGAAGAAAAGGGCGCATTCGCGAGGAGGATGTCATCTCCGTTCTGAAAAGGAGGACATTCCGGTGGGGGCTTCGACGGTGTGCGTAAGGGGGGTGGTCTGGGCGGGGAAGGGGAGCCAGGGAAAGAGGTCGTTTTATCTTATCTTCCTGGAGAGGAGTGGCCACCCTGGTTATTCGTCGCCGATGTGAGGGGGAAAGAAGGCGACGGCGAAGGGGGAGGGGGGCAAGAAAAAGAATTATTGCGTCCAGCTGGGGAGGTGCTGCGCTGAGAGGCTCTAGTCGTAGGCTGGAAAAGGTCAGGCGAACCAGATCAGGGAGAAGAAAATCTGCGCAAAAAAAGTCTTTTTCTTGGGAACCTAAAAAAAAAACCGGAATAGGTGAAAGGGAAAGGGGCACCCGGGAAGAAACCGAGAGAGTCCACCGCCAAAAGGGGATCGTCGAAAAAAAAAACGCGTGCACCGCAACGGAGTACTGCCCGTGGAAGAAAAAAAACAGCGGGAGAAAAGCCGCAGACAAAAGGGGGAACCCTCGCCACGGGCACCATCCTGTCGTGCCTGGAAGAGGATCGTCAGTACGTCGCCAGAAAAGCCTCGGAAAAAAAAACACGCGTGCTGCTATCGCAAAAACGACCGGGACCCACAGGGAGAAAAACTCGACCGTGGAAACTGCCAGGAAAGGGTTTACACGGGAGAAGGGGGAAGTGGCCCAAAAAACTGGTCAATTAAGGAACCTCAGATATACACAGAGCGGGCGCCAGCTGTGGCGGGTGTGGGACGGGAAAGGGAGGGCGTCAGCAGGTAGGAAGAAAAGAACCCAAAAAAGTCTCGAGCCGTGGGGGGTCAAGGGGGGATACCACGTCGTCGGTCGAAAAAAGGACCTTCCAGGGGGGAAATGGTGATACCGCTTCACACGCTTCAGAAATCCCTCTCCTAAGAATGGCGGGCGGGAGTCCACTTGCACCACTAGAGGGGGGGACCAAACATACCACTGGGAAAAAAAGAAGAATCCGTCCTCGGAGAAAAAACCCGGTATCTGATCGGCGTGTCCCCATACGAAAACGTCGGAAGGAGTGGGAGGAACGTTGGGGGGAGGGGTCCTCAGGTCGAACACGTAAGAGTGGTAGGGAGGAGGAAACAAAGGACGGGGTAAAGGGGACGTGCGCGTTCATGGGACTTCAAATCCTTTAGCTCCGGGAGGCCGTGGTCGCCGATGAAAGAGGGGGAGAACGCGGAGCGCGCCGAAAGGGGCACTTACACGTCGTCGTGCCAAGAAGAGCAAAAAGTCCGGGGGGAGAGCTCTTCTCGTACAAAAAAAAAAACGTGTTGTGGGGTCCTTCCGCAAGGAAAAAGGTATGTTGGAGAGCGCTTAAATCTTCGGAAATCGGAGGCCACATCTGAGAGAGAGGGGCTCACGAAAGAAACCTATGTATGCTCCCGTAATTGGTAAAGGGAGCAGAGACGGCGGCCGCCCGGAGGCCTAGGGGAAAGAAACCTAAATTCGAGAAACCACCCCCCCATGCTGAGCTGGCGGCCTACAATTGCAGTCTACGTGTGCACTGACAACCGAAAGAGGGAGAATCTTCTCCCTGGCGCTCTCATCAGAGGGGGGATTATTGAATATCAAGTAAAGACTATGGCCCCGCTCCGGGAAAAGGGGAAGCTACTACCAGCTCGACCAAGGAGGCGCACGCAAAAGCGGTTCAGCTCCTCCTCGAAAAAAAAAACAGGACCCGTCATAGAGAAGGTCCCCGGCTAGGCACGTGAGTGCTTGGAAACAGGTCGGCCAGGAGGGGGCTGGGGGGAATTCAGGGACTCGACGTAGGCGCGGAAAGGGGATGGATGAAGACCGTTCCGGCAGGGGCCCAGAAGCGACGGGAGGGTGAGAAGCATGGAAAAGGGCCAGGTCCGGCTCGGAAAGAAAGAGAAGCTGGTCCTAAAGGAAAATGCGGACGGGGCACTAGGTGCCGATAAGAGGGGGGGTTCTGGTGAGGGCGTCTCTACTGCTTTGTCGAAGCCGTCGCGAAGGGGGTGCCGAAGGGGTCTGTTGACGAAGGGGAAGGTCCGGGGAGCGATTAATCCTGATTAAGGGGGGTCGAGCAGTTCGCAGCGCAGCCGACAAAATCACCCGAAGGGCGAGGTCCGTGTACGAGTTCGAGAAAATCGGGGGAGGGGGGAAAAAACGGCTGTCCTCGCCAAGTAAGGGGGGCACCAGAAAGGTTCGCTTTGAAAACCGCAGACAGAAAAGCGCCGGTCGGAAAGAAACGAGTGGCAAAAAAAATCATCTGAAAACCGCGGAGGCAAGACAGGCGGCGATGAACCGGCCGAGAAAAAAAGCCGAGGGGGGTTTGAAACCCCCGCTGTCCTAAGTCGCTGCTGCAAAAAAAAACGGGGGGAGACTGGGCGGAACAGGCCGCGCTTCCTGAGCGAAAGAGTTCCCGCTTCGCTCCACTCGCCACGGTTAAGCGGGTCTCCTTAAAAAAGGGGGAAAGCCACGAGAGGGGGGGAGTCTAGGAGTCTACAACAACAACCAAAAAAAGATATATAAGTCATGAGGAGGAAAAACTTATACACAAGGAAGGGAAGGCGGAGAAGGGAAGGGGATCCTCCTTTACGGGGGGGCTCTTCTTCCGCGGACGCGGGAAGGCTGCCCGGAAGGCCAGACTCGTTCTTCTGAGACCATCTGTAAGAGGGGGGGGGCCAACCACATCCACTCTTCTTGTGGGAGGGGGGACAAAACTGAAAATCGGCCCCCTAAGAGTCTTGCAAGAGGACCCGGCATCTTTCGGGCGGAGGAAGAAAAGAAAAAATTCAGGAGAAACTTGCCTTTCTTCTTTTTCAAAATCACCCCCCCGCGCGGGGGAAAAAGAATGACCGACTCTTTTACCGCGAAAAAAGGGGGACGACTTCTAAAGAAGAAACGACCAAAAAAAAAAAGTGCTTGTCCGGCGAAAAAAGGGGCGAACTGAAGAAAAGATCCGAATTCCTCGCCAGAAGTACCGCACCGAAAGCGACGAAAGGGAAAGACTTCCCCCGGAGGCGTGGCAAAGGGAAAGGGGGCCCGCCACGCCGTTAGACGAGAAGGAAGGCCGATACCAACAGAAAAAAAGGAGGATCGGAAAAAAGGGGGCACCGTCAAGCGCTGGGAAGGGGAAGGGCGCGCGTTTTCCGGACTGACCTGACGAGGGGGAACCTGAAAAGGAAACGCAGAGAGCCTTGTACCTGCCGAGGGAATAAGACCGGTGCCGGCCGCGGAACGTCCTAGCGAAAATAGCGGGACTGCGAGGGAACAGCAAAACAAAAAAAAAAAAAAACCTTTCCTACCTGGAAAAAATGCACGTGAGACTGAGGGGGGCTCCCCTGCACGAGGACGGGTAGGGGGGACAGCGAGGAGGCTCGGAAGAAGGGCGGCCGTGAAAAGCTTCTTTAAGGGAGGGAACGTCGAGACCTACCTGAAGTCGTCAAGTCGAAGGGATCTGCTACTACGAAAAAAAGGAGAAGGCTGCTGGCAAGAAAAAACCGCTTCTCCACAAAAGCGGCATGTGTGTCAGTGCACGAAGAGAAAAGGGGGGCCGCATCTCAGGCTGCGAGGATGGGATTCCGCGGTGCAAAGAAAGCCGAGCGCAGGAATCTGCTCGCATCCCTCTGGGGGGTGAGACCGAAAAAAAAGACGCGAGCCGAGATAAGGAAAGAGAAAAAATACGGTCCGCTGAGAAGATGTCGAAGGAACACCCTGAACTCGTGCGCTGCGAGAGGCGTCTAGGTCCGGGCACACCGTCTGAACGCGGTGGAAGGGGGCGCTTCGTGCGAAAGGGGAGAAAGACCAAAGCCTCTTCTGCCGATTGCAGGAAACCCGCGCTCGGCAAGCGGCAGATACAAAAAAGGGTCGGCTGCTAAAAAAAGAGAAAAACGCAACCGGAGGGGGGAACCAACGACACCCACGAAAAGAGTGAGGAGCTTTCATGGGAAGAACGCCGCTCAGATCACCGGGCTAAAGAGGCGATCAGAAAGAAGGGAAGCCCCTGGGATAGACAGTGGGAAAAAACACGCCGGATTTCAGGGGGGGTTGGTTTTGGGGGGGGGGGGGGGGGTGGGGGGTGGGGGGGGGGGGTTGGGGGGGGTGTTGGGGGGGGGGGGGGGTTGGTGGGGTTTTGTTGGGGGGGGGGGGGGGGTGTTGTGGGGGGGGGGGTTCTTGGAAAAAGAAGGAAAAATTCTTTCGCGAGAGGGGGAAACGCGGTCCGTTAAAAGGAAAGAAGGAGCACCAGAGGAAGACCGACCCTGAATTCACGATTGGCAAGGACCAACGACGCGCTGGGAACCGGTTGTGCACCAACGTGATAGACCATCTGAAAAGGGGAAAAAAAAGCTTATCCTCTACCGGGGGAAAGGCTGACGCGCGCGGGGGGAAGGCCACGCTTTCGCGCGAATGGTCGTCTAGAGAGGCCGTGAACGGACGTGACCAGGGAGAAAAAGGGGAGCACTGCGATGAAGGGAACACACTTTTTCTTTCTGGACCGGAGGGAAATCGAGTGCTGAGCAATTCATTAAACCCTAGGGTCCCGCAAAGATGAGCCGCGTGAGCTGGACAGCCTGGAAAAAACCCGTCGCGGACCGGAAGTGCTCGACATCTTAGAACGAATGACTGGAACAATGGGCGACGGGCAGTGGACCCGGAATTAGAGGTTGTGGCGGAGAAGCGGAGGGGGGGAGCAGGAAGAACTTCGTCTCTGGGGCACGCAGGTCGACGATCTACTCGCAGGGGGAAGACAGGTCCCTGTCCTCAGGGAAAGGGAAACTTGGGGGGGGAAGTCTTGCAGGTGGGTGGAAAAGGCAGACCACTCCGTAAGGCGGGGGTCTCATCCTTCGGGGCAAATGCACCCTGATCGCTCGATTCGCAGCTAGGGGAAGAAAGGGACTCTCCCTCTACGAAGAAAAGAGACTGTACATCTTTCAGGCACAGGGGGTCGCAAAGGGGAACGCCTCGAGAATCAAGGGTCAATGCCCTACCCCCCAGAAAACCGGCAAAAGAAATCCTGTTCGCCACTGCCGAAAAAGACACGACCAGGAGGGCGCGGCCGCCCGGCTCCCGACAAACAAACTCAAAAAAAAAACTCCCGTCGAAGCACCTCTGCGGGGAAAAAAATCTTCCTGCCGGAAAAAAAAATTGCCTCAACTACCGCCGAAGAGCCTTCCGAATGTGCTCAAGAAAAGCCACTTCGGCCGCGTAGAGGGCCCGAGGATAGAAAGGCATCGCTCCGCCGAAAGAAGAAATCCCGAGAGAAAGGAGAAAAGGACGCAGTCCTCCCTACCTCCCTTCGGCAAGGGGTGAGAACTACGCATTCGCATAAAGGTGAATGACAATCGCCCGGAAAGAGGAAGAACATCCGCCTATGTGCCGGATAGGCGGAAAAGGAACCCCCCGAAAAAGGGAACCTCACCTTTCTGCTCTGCTGGGAAGAAAAAGAAAAAAGAGGTCACGTCAAGGGAGTCCGCGCTGAGATCCGCGAAGGTTTCGGAACGAACACAAAGCGGAAAAAAGGGGGAAGCGATGGATCTTCTAGAAAAAACGATAGAGATCCAGAAAAGAAAAAAAAGGGCCTCTACGTCTTGAGAAAATACCTCAGAAAGGAAGACACCGTCCGCCAGACGTGACACGAAACGTGGGCGGCTGACCAAAAAGAAGTGAGGGCGTGCCCAAGGTGAAGAAAAGGAAAAATCGCTGGGGAAGAAAGGACTGCGCTTGTCCTGTCACGTAAGAAAAAGGGGCGTTAGTTTGCAGGAGGGGGTCCTGTCCTACTTCTAATCGGTAGAGGGTCGGACCCGATGAAAGATTTCGGCTTGATCGGCATGTGAAAACGAAGGGAAAGGTCCCTCGCGAAAAAAAAAGAGCGTGGCCAGGGAAAAAGGGGAAAAAGGCTCGTGCTTTTAGTTGGGGGCAGGGTGCGCAAGGGGGGAGGGCAGCAGTCCGGTGCTTCAAGTCGATCGCGACTGTGCGTATGAGGAAAGGGAAATGTAGACGAAGGGTGTATTCGGCGTGAGCAAGTGGCGACAGGACGGAGGAAAAGGATTCTTCGCCGAGGTGGGGCTCCGGCATGGAAAAAAAGAGCAAGATGAGGCGTTGTCGGAAAGGAGGCGGACAGCGGTCAAAAAAGAAAAAGGGGAGTCTTCTGAGGTCTATGAGGAATCGGCTAGAGGAGGGGAGCGAACCCAATCATGGTACTGAGCAGAAAGGGGAGACCAACACACATCTCATCTCTACTGGGGAAAGAAGGGAATCAAACCACAGAAAAAGGGTTCTTCCAAATTCCCACAAGCAAAAGGAAACGAAGGGACCGGTGCACAGGGGGAAAGACGTCGGCCACGAGCGCCAAGCTTAAACAGCAAGCAACCCTCCGCCGTTGGCGAAAACGCCCCGCAGCGGGAGAAAAAAAAAGACGAACCAGTTCCCGCACAAGAGAAATCTGGGACCAGAGAAAAGAAAAGCAGTCGTTTCGACAACGTCGTAACCGGGCTCAAAAAAACCGGCCATCAAGGCTGTCCAAACACAAAGCGCAAAAAGCCTCCCGAGGGGGAGTCAGGCAAAAAAGGAACGACCGTTAAGCCTGCCGGGAAAAAAGAAACGTGTACACAACCGCCCGGCAAACGCGGAAGGAAGCACGCCGGGCCGCAGAGACGGTCAGGGAAAGAAGGAAGCGACCATCTCGCTAAGGCCAAAAGGGGGGGGCCGGTGTACTCGGGGGCGCTGTCAGCAGGGGTCAATTAGCGACGGCCGGCAGGTCTAAGAGGAGCAAGCGTGGGGGAAAACGGTAGACCAGCGCGGAGAAGTGCGCATCGGGAGAGGGAAAGGTGCCTCAAGCTTGTGATGGGGAACGCTGCGATGGCCCGATCCGTACGTCTCCTCGCACAAGGGGCGAAGAACACGTGGCGCAAGGAAAATCAGAAAAAAAGGGGATCTCCCAGGGTCTGTCATCCGGCCCTCGTCGGAATAAGGAGGATATGATTTCGCGTGTCGGCTAAAAAAAATGGGGGGGAAAGCCTCCTCACGTCGTCCGGCGTGCTGTTGGTGGAGAGACTAGTGAAGAAAGTGTAGCCCGCCGACAAAAAAAAGGGAAGAAAAAAAAACCGGGCGCTTTCACTCAAAGAAAAGCCCAAAGAGGGGCCGACGCGAGTGGGGGCGCCGAGAAAAGCACGCAGAGAAGGGGAAAGGCGCCGTCCTTGGCACGGCCCCGTCGTCCGGGGTCGAAACGCGTCCGGGTGAAGGATCGAAACCGTGTTGGACGCAGGGGCGGCCACGAGTTCAGGAGTATCGGGCGAAGGGAGGACAGCGAGATGAGAGAAAGTAGGACCTTACACAGAGGAGGCTCGGCCGAGGTGAAATGCGCAAAAAGGGGGCGGAGGAGAAGAGAATCCTCACCGATAATTCTCCAAAAGTACAGCCAGTGCCGTGCACTGAAAGGGGAAAAAAAGAGACGGAGGTCCTGCGCGAGAAACCGCTCAGCAGCTTGAAGGGAAAAAGTCTGGTGTAGTAGCGAAGGAGCCGCTCCGGGTAGGGGCTCGGAGAGGGAACCGCCCGGCCGCGGCTAGAAAGGCCGCCCAAAGGGGAAAGCCTCCTCGAGCACTACGCAGAGATGCAGGCTAGTCCAACGCACGTGCAGGGCCGGGTTGAACAGGCCGGCAATTGGGACGGGTACTGACAAGACCCCGCGAGTGCGCGAAAAAAAAAAGCGGAAAGATGATGAAAGACTGTAAATAGGTAACGCCAGCGCGCGACGGACAGGGAAAAGGCTTCCAGGAAACGAACTCTCGCATCAGGGGGGGGGCATAGAAGGGGGGGAGGGAGAACGAATTTCCCTTAACCCGGGCGGGTTTCTGGTGGGGTAAGGAGAGTGTCGTTCTAACCTATCGGAGGGAGGGAAACCAAGCCGCAAAAGAAGGGCGCTATTCGTCCTGGGACACCTTCAAAAATAGGAGTACATCATTTCTAGTCAGGAGGAAACCGGCACCGGGGGAAGGAAAAAAAAAGGTCTTTTACTAAGTTCAGGGGGAAAAAAAAAAGCGTGTCCCAGCGTCGGGCACTGCCCGAAGAAAAGCCGCGGTGGATGGGAAAAAAAAACAAAAATGCCGGCTCTGGAGGGGCGCAAGAGTCAATCAAAGGATGGCCGAAAAGCGGCCGCCGCGGAACCGAGTGCGCGAGAAAAGGGCCACTTCCAACAGCCAAGGGAGGTGGTTGACACACAGCAGGGGAAGAATTCACGGAAGAAAAGGCGGGTCCTCATTCCTGTCCGCGAAAGAAGGGGATCCTGAGGGAGGACTCTTTCCCGCAATCATACAGAGCCTGGTCTCCGTTTCGCAAAGAAGCTCGAGAAAAAGGGAGAAGTAAAGGGGAGGGAGGGGAAAGGGGGAAGTCTAGCGTTTGCATTACAGGGTCTACAGGGAGAAATAAGTCCTTAGGGGGGGGATTAAGGGAAAAAAGGGTACTCTTCCAAGAGGGAGTTGCTCTCAGAGGAGGCCTGCTGCCCGCAAATTCGTGCAGGCGCGACGAGCCAATTCAAGGGGGGTCAACCACATCCAAGGGAGGGGGGGATTGAAAAAAGACTAGCCGTCACTCTTCCAAAAAAGGAAAAAGGGGCCGGTGACTGCTCGATTTGTACTCGTCCAGTGCAACCAGGCGCAAAGAGAGGTTCAAAAAGGAAGAGAAAGCGTCTTTTTCCCTACGAGGAACGACTCTGGTCCAAGGAGAAAAAAAAAGAACTCTTACCGACCTCGCGAACCAGGGGGGGAGGCGCAAGCATCGGCCGAAAAAAATCCTGGATGAAGAGGAGGGTCATTCTCCCTGACAAAAGAAAAGGATCAAAGAACGGCTTGGGTCAACTTCGCTAAACGATCGGGAACGCCACGCCGTCGATACAAAAGTCACCAAGGAAAAAAAATGCTGTTATCTTCCACCTCTTTCAGGAACGCCTGGCCCGCCCGAGGAAAAAGCGGTCCGCGCCGACCGGCGCCGAGGGAATAGAGCAAGGACGCGCGGGCGTTCGATCCTGGACAGGAGGAAAAGAAGCCTTTGCCGCAAGAAGGGAACCCCCGCAGAGAAGGCGCTTGCAGTAAAAAAGCACCTGGCCGACCTGGCAAGACTCACGGGAAGAAGTGAAGGGCTGCGCCCGGGATGCTCGAGGAGGAGAAAAAAGCGGGCGCCGTGCGAAAAGAAAGGCGGGAAGCCGGAGCGGATCCTCGCCGTGTGCGGGCTACGAGGAAAAACGGTGAAGGCGCCCGCTTGGAAAACGCCGTGATAAAAAAGAACAGGACCGCTCCTCTTCAGGGGGGCAAAGGGTATAACGTCAAGGGAGACGCATCTCCAGGCCTGCGAATGTCACATCGGGAGTATTAAAAAAAAAAAAAAGGGGAACTCGGAGGCTGCCAAGACAGGGGGATCGTTCGAGCATCCCCTCGGGGGTCATGTCGAACCGCGAGTTCTCTCGGAGGAAGCAGGATACTCTTAACTCAGGAAAAAAGAGGTCTCTCGGAGGGGGAAGTGCGTTTCTAGCCGAAGGAACCAGAGAAAAGGCGCGAACGGCTTCTAGGTCCTGAAACCTGAAGAATTGGGGAATCCGGCGCTGCGGGGAGGAATGGGAAAGAGGGCCACTTCTACTAAAAGATTGAACTCGTCGCTATGACCGCGCATGGACAGAAACTTCTCGGGGAAGGGGGACTACCACTCGTACGTGGTCAAGAGTCCTAAAAACGACGGCCTACTTGGATCTTGGAAAAAAAGGGGAGCGACCATCCGATCAAGGAAAGATCTAACTAGGAAAGAGAAAAAAAAAGGACAGTTTCTTATTTGTCCTGAGAGGTGGGGCACAAAGGGGGACGAAAAGGCGCTTGACTGTCTCTGAGGCCGGGGACGGAAACCCGCTCAAAAGAAGAGATTATCACCATCTTATTCACAGGACCTACCCTGGGAAAGAGGGGGGGGGCATTTTTGGGGGGGATTCGAAAAGAGATGGTCTACCGGTGGTCAACAAACGAAAAATCCTACCCTGATTAATTCTACCCGGAGGGAAGGAGGGGGCTCTACTGGAAGCTAACAGGCTCGAGGGTTAACAGGAACCGGCCCCAGCTGGCGGAGGGAAAAGTCTATCAGGAGAAAGGAACGTCCGTGACCATGCTGCAAGAAGGGTGCGGGCCACGGGCAAGGAACACGTGCGGGCATGGGGGAGGTATACGTGGAAACACACACCGTGGAAGGGGGGGGGGGAGTGCGGGGTGGGGGGGGTCGGCACTGCCCGAAAAAAAGCTAGGAGGGAAGAAAAACTCTGTCTATGCAGAAGACTTACAGTGTCAAGGAGTACTGAGGAAAAACCATAAGGGGTATCCTGACGAAGTTGCTCGACACGCATGGAAATAAGACATAGGGAAATGAAAGGGGGGGGGCCCAAAGCTGGAAGGGGGGGAAAAGGGGCTTCTTCTCCCGGCGGCGTCACGGAACACGGTTGCAAGCGCTTTCGCTGGGAAAAGATCTCCTAGAACGTTCCTGGGGAGGGAAAATGACTTTTTGTCAGAAAACCGGTCGGGCAGGGGGGGCGGCAGACACGCCGGCGCCTGGTCTGTGGACGGAAGCCTTCAGCGACTGAGCCGAAAGAAAGGGGCGCGACGATGGAAAGAGGGGAGCGCCTCTCCCCTCTACTAAGCTCATCCTCAAAAAACGTCTGCGCAAAAGAAGCCCAACGCCTCATCTTCTGAACAGATCAAACCGACCAAAGAGGAGAATCCCCGGCTCAAAAAGAATCCTTGTCGAAGAAAAGGGGAAAGGGGACTAAAGAGACCCACCCCTGGCGAGGAGGACACGACCACCCTACACCTCCCTACGCAAAAGAAGCACCTCTTCAGGGGCCTGAAACTGGAAAAGGGGCCTTCCCGGCTCACACTACCCTCCAGAAAAATGCTCTTGCAACGCGGAGGGGGAAAAGGCGGTCGCGTGGAAAGGAAACATTCCGCAGCCCCCGAAGGAGAAATCCGCATCTTGGGTTGGGGCCGCCAGGAAAGTCGCTTCGGCAAGTCGTAAGAAGGGGTTGCAACTAAAAAAAGGTCATTCGCTACGGTGGCTCGCCCCACGGAAAACGGCGACATCGCATGTGCACCTGGCGAATAGTGGGGAAAGGGGGGGAAAACCGACACTTGTGGCAGGAAAAGGGCGTCAGACCAATGAAGGGGAGGAAGGAGGAGGTTTCTTCCTCGCTGTTAATCCTCGGGGGGAAAAACCGGTGACTCGAGG
>Ga0179593_1526204_pt1 | contig 30691 bp, 23 predicted proteins | sample CZODoug2_1_08_16_FD_185931 | JGI IMG/M metagenome (GOLD analysis project Ga0179593, IMG submission 185931) | Vadose zone soil fungal communities from Angelo Coast Range Reserve, California, USA - CZODoug2_1_08_16fungal (PacBio error correction) | ecosystem: Environmental > Terrestrial > Soil >...
CCGGGGTTGCTCGATGGTGAATTTCTCGATGGCGCGGCAGCACTAGACTCCGGAAGGGGCAGCTGGCGTCAGAGTTCTGACCGGTGGAAGAAAAGAACACTGGGTAAAGGTTTTCGTCGGAAATATGAGTTGTGGACTTGCGGAGAACGTGATAGCGGAGTCGGTACGGGGGGTGCGTGGTGGTGGGCAACTGAAAACCTCACGTTAAACCATCTTAAAATTCGCGCGGTGCCGCCAGAACAAATTTTAACCCAATTCTTCCGAGACAGGAGACACAAGAAAGAAGAACATAGGGTACTCCCCTCGGTTACTTGACGAAAGGGACCCTGTGGGCCAATGAGGGGGGAACCTTGACCTTATAAGCAGACGGAGAGGGAGGTCTTCCTGAGAGAAGGAAGGAGGGGCTCCGAAGAAGAAATGATGTGTTGCCGAGTGCAGGAACAACCAGGAGCATCGGTACTCTGAAGGAAAGTAATTTTACAAGAAAAAGCCCGGGCTTCATTGGAATACACAACCTGAGAGAGAAAAAGAGAGACATTGAAGAGGTAAGTGCTTGACGGTGTGGGAAGTAGCCGCAGAAGTTCAGTTAAGAGGAATCGCTAAACCTACTCTGCCGAGGGTTAGGGAAAGAATAGGGTCAGTCTTTCAGCGGATGGGCCGGGAAGAAGGTTAGCGGAGGAAAAAAAAACATTCGATCGGAGGGGGAAGGGACGCTTGTTCCGCGTCGCGAGAACGCAGTACAACATCGGTCTTGACACTTATAAGGGGTCTTCATCAGCGGAGTTACACAAAATTGATAGTCTTCTTTCAGAGGGGTCCAAGAGGGTCTAGGGACATCTGGGGAACGAAGAAAGGAGTATCGTTTCTGAATTGCAGAGCTCTGGAAATACTTATTGGAAGGGGGAAGGGGACTCCAATCCTTAGGACTTAAAACCTCTCATAGAAGCCCGAGCACCGAGCGAATCCTTTCATACTCTGAAACTTAACGTCAATGAATACCTATCAGGAAAACCGCAAGAGTAAGGAGTGCCCGGCACAGCTGATCGAGACCGGAGCGAAGAACATCAGATTAAGTAAATTTAAAAAAAATTAAAGCAGAAGGGAAACCCGGAAGGCGAAGGAGAGATGACATCCGCGGCTGCTATTGTGTCATTCGGGGGCCGTTTCCCGGGCGGACACTACAAGGAAGGTTTTGGTTCAAGGCTGCTAAGGAAAAATGGAAGAAATCGCGGGTAAGCTTCCTGCGATACGGGGCAAATGAAGGACGACCATTGGAAAGATGTCACGGATTGGAACCCGTCATAGGAAAGAGAGGCGTAACGCATCGGACAGCGGGGGGTGCTAAAGGACAGGGGGGCCGATTGCCTCCATGAAGTGGGATCAACGAGAGGGGTAGGCGTGAACCAAAGAACAGTTCATGAGTGACCCCGCAAGCACAGAAAAAATCCCCGGATCAAAGGCGGGTCTACCGAACATCCAACGAAAAAAAAAACAGTACCCATCTTAACCGGGGGTACAGAAGACACCGGTCCTTGCGGGACTGGTTATCCCGGATAAAGGCACCGGGACCCTCGTTTCGACTCTAAGGCAGCAGAGGAAAAAGATCCTCACTAAACAAAAAAATGTAGAGGGGGTCCTTCGAGCCATAAAAGGGAGCCTCATGGGGGACGAGTAATGTCGCGCAGCGACTCGGTCGTTGCTGTTGAAAATACAGCGAAAGGGGTTCGTAGTTGCCAGGATGGTCATCGATGGCCATGATGGCAGGGGCTCCACCTGGGAGGCGAGGAGAAAAGATCTTTGGTTTAGGTCCACGATATCGTCGTAGTGCAAGCCGGGGAGGGGGACGGCGGGGAGAGGCGGGCGTTTTTACGAAGCGGGAGGTCCATACGGAGGGCTGGGGCCGGATTATGCACTGAAAGTAAAAAAAGGTGTAGTGCGGCGGGTCATATTAGAGGGGGCGCTGGGTCTCTCCAGGACGTTTTAGGGCGTCTCGGCGCAGCCGCGCGAGAAACACAAAAAAAGGAGAGGAGAAAAAGGGGAAAGATTTGGGGAGACGACCGGTTCTCAGAAAAACGAGGAACCCCGAAGAACTCCCACAAGGTCGTAAGTAACGACACGACGGAAAACGCAAGCCGGGCTTGCACCACAAGCGGTAGGGAAAAAACGGAGGACGAGGACGGAGGCACAGGTTTGGCATTTCAGAGATCGGGCCCGGTGAACCGCACGAAAAACGCATAAAAAACACCCGTGACTTAACCGTGGGGTCAGGGAAAAGAGACTCAGGATAATGGCAACCGGCCACCTTTTCAGAGATTTACACTACCTGGGAAGACGCGCGAAAAAGACACGCGAAAAAGGCCATGATATCACAGTGAGGCGGCTCGGTACAGGAGAGGGGGGCCGAGTGGTACCTTAGTTCTTGACTTTGGCGAGGAGGCAGAACGTCGGGTCCGTGGCGGGGATACCCCAGGAAGGTCACATTACCTTAAGGTCAGGGCAACTGGTAAAACCTTACTAGGGGTGTGGGTCGCGGAGCAGTAGGACCGGGTGGAATCCAATGAAGAAGAGTGGGGTTGAAGAGGGACATGTCTCATAACTGGAAGGGGTTTAGAGGGCAGGAAAAGGGACATCTGCCTTTCGGCAGGAATTTCGTAACAGGGAAACAGGGTCTCCCACCGCAGAAGGGCCTGGGACGGTTTCCCTTCGAACCTCGGACAGATGTTGAACACGTGGAGTCGACTTGAAAGGGGAACAGATCCTACGTAAACGATTCCCCGCCGATAATTACAGCTCTGACCACCACGGCGAGTGTAAGAATCAGTGAACGTCAACTCTTATTAAGAGGAGGATAGATAGATCCTCAGGCGGAAGTCCAATACATCCCAGTACCTTTCTGTCTTCCTGGGAATTTGTAAAGAACAGACTGCTTGGCCACTTGAAGAGAAAATGTCAGCGATCGTTGTCTTTAGGCAAAATAGCCCGCGCCGGTCACTTATGAGGAGGAGGAATGTCTCGCCTTTTCAGCAGTTGAAGTGAGAAGGAGAACCTGAAGGTGCGCAAGGAATAGGGCTGGCCGGAGTGAAGTTCACATGCTGGTCAGGGAACACTGAGGGTCTTTTTCCGCTAGCCCTGCCAGAAGAAATAGAAGGCAGGGCTGCTCTTACGACATTAAGGGGGAAGAGGAAACCGGTGAACGGGAACTCTGATCCTATTCAGGGGACCAAACTTGCCCTAAGCAGGCCAAAAGCAATCGCTCAGTGCCCAGAGGATCATGAGAGGGGTGATGTGGACGGAGTGAGAGGGCTATGCCTTGCCGAGGTTTTCCCACCTCGAGGAGCCGAGAAGGTTTCGAAGACGTGGGCCCTGACAGCCATGGGGATCCCGAAGAATATTTTAAAAAAAAAAGCATCGTGCTATTGGTTCCTTATGCCGCAATGAACATGCCAGGCGGCGCCTCTGTAAATACCCTCCATACACCAGAAGCGGCATGGAGGGAGATCTCTCAGGAAAAGGGAGAAAAATGCCCCGTTCTTGAACCGGAAAGTTCCGGCAAACCACCGCGACCCGTCGTTGTGACCTTAAACTCAGAGAAGGCCGGCTCCTGGGAGAAAAAAGGGAAGATGTCACGACTTCTTGAGAGGGCAAGCACGCGAATCAGCCAGGAGAGAAAGGGGACAGGGTTAACATTTGGCTTGAATCTTCCCAAAAGTAAGTCGGTCTTTGACTGGAGAGTATGTCTATTGAAGAATGAACGAGGAGATTAGTACTGACGCGAGGGGAAGGGTCACCGGGTATGCGGCCCCAGTAGCGAACGCTTGCGGTTACCACTGAAGAAGGGACCGGACGAAAAAAATAACGACCTCTCTGAGAGAGATCAAGCCGGCCATAACAAAAGGAGAGAGCTTTCCAAGGCAGCCGCGGAACCTAAAAACCAGAAGTGGATTTTCTCAGAACCATTTGGGCCCTTCTCGGAGGGGTACGGGACCTCGACGACCGGCATCTGGCAGTACAAAATGGGTAATGCGGACCACACACGACTGACCACTTCTACACCGAGCGACGGGAAGAAGATCTTACGAAGGTAGGGGGGGGACCAAAGGAAGGACATGACAAGTCTCTCTCCTGGACCAAGGAATCGCGGTGGCTGCATCTGGGGAAAAAAAAAACGCACCCCCCCCCAAATCCAACCGCAAGACACAATTGAAAAAATCTACGAGCAAACGAACAATCAAGGGAGGGGGGGCGCACAAGCGAGAAAGAAGGACGGTACCTATCAGGATCGCGGACCGTAGGAGAAAGGAAACACGCGACGGAAACTCCGAAAGGGTCGGTGCTAAACGTATGAACAAACCGCCTGTCGCGCTCAGCCGACAAAGGGGGTTGCAGCCACAGAGTAGGCCAGGCCCTGCCAGGGAGGGGGGGGCAACGCGCAAGTAAACCATCACTCTCTTAGAGAGTTGCGCAGCAGCGGAGATGTAAACAAGGCGCGCGCCGCGCTCAAGCTACACAACCAGGAAACAAGCTGCCCGGCCAAAGCGGTTAAAAGTCCACGGACTCATGAATCGGAGGGGGAGAAACAAGAGAAGGATTCTTCGTAGCTGAGCGCACATAAACGGCATGAGGGAGGCGAAAAAAAAAGGGCATGTGACTCGCACACAAGATGAGGGGAGAAACAATAAAAGCAGTGACGAAGATCCACACAATGAGGTTGGGGAAAAAGTCCTCAGAAAACGGCCCTGCCGAGAGCAAAAACCGCACAGATCCCGAAGGCTATTCGCCGTAAAAAAAGCAAAAAGGTAGAGCTTGATCAGAACTGTGGATAGCATAAGGACCGAACCACCAAAGACAAAGAGGAGTCTAGCGCAAAAAAAGAGGATCCGGACAAGGAACATTCCAGAAGAAAAAAAAACAAAATGTTACAAACGTATAGGTAAAAAAAGGAACGACCAAAACCAGGTCAGCACTCATCAGGCAGGCGATACAGGAAGAACCCATTGCATCCGGGCGAGGAGGGAAGGAACGCGACGTACAGGACAGGGCAAACGGACTCGTCACGTCGAAAAAGCTGCAGCAGACCGAAGAACTATCAATCCACTTGGGCGAATAGACAGAGATCCTTCAAATAAGCTGGCTACAAAGGAAGACAACCGGGCAGTACGAGAATTGAAGAAAAAAGTTCTTACCCGACACCTACGGCGCGGGGGGCCCACAAAGGAAAGGGAGAGTTGCGGAGCTTCCGCTGAAACCTGCCGGGCGGCACCGCAAAGAAAACGGACAAAGGTGCATGTAAAGGGGGCGAGAGAAGAATCTAAACAACAACAGGGAAGGAGGAGAGAGATATTGCTTAAAAAAAAGACCAAGTCCCGTGCCGCGTGTGGGAAATAGGTTGTGAAAAGATCTGAAAACGCAACCGGCTGAAAGTTCAAAAGGATCATCTGTCACCGAACCCAAAAGGGGTGTCATTGTACGAACGCAAAGGACAGGGAATGGCAATGCAGGGGGAGACCGCCAGCTGATAAATGCACGAAAGGAAGGGAGGCATGAAAGCGCGGGCTCAGCTAAAAGCTTTCGCGCCGGGCACCTTAAAGGAATATTTTCGAAGAAGTAAAAGTGTGCCCTCAAAAATTTCCCGCGGTCTGAAGAATATCGCTCCTCTTCAATGGATCGCCTTTTGCCAATGCCGCGCTTGGGACGCGAGGATGGGGGAAAAGGGCGGCGAAAGGGAAAGGTCAACCAAGGTGAAGGAAGGGGGAGGAAAAAAGTCCGAACGCGGCCTGAGTCTTCAGGCGAACGGGGAGATCCTCCAGCGTTTCATTGGGTGGGACGCGACCTGAGGACGCTCCACAGGGCTACAGCATCTAAAGGACAGGGGACGACGGGACAATCGCCTTCGAGGCGCAGTAAAAGGCGGCGCGTAGCGTATGTGGCCGGGGACGAACTGACCACCCAAGGGCAAAACTGAGGGGATAAGAAAAAAAATCAACCGGAGCGTCTTCGCCTTCCGAAAACGCTGCTGGTTGTAGCGTCCAGGGACCCACGCGCAGGCTCTCGACAGCCGGCATGGAGCTTCAGCGGCAAGAGAACTCTTGGAGATGAAGAAAAAGGAGAAGGTCTGTAAAAGAGGGCTGCAAAAAGGCGCCGCTTGGGCTACCCCCTGGAGGAAAGGAGCGACGGCGCGAGGGAAAATATTAACGCTCGCTGCATGAGCACACCTCATTCCGAAGCAGCTTTGCTCTGAAACCAGCCGCGCAAAAAAACCGGCCCCAGTCGCTGTGGGCAGATGCTCGCCGGCGCGATCCAGGCCGGACAGCTGTTCCACCCGAGGAAGAAAAGGCTGGTGTCAAGAGGGGGAAGCAGGGAGTAGTAAAGCGAAAAAGAATGAAGGGAATAAAAACTGCCTGTGCTCAGGCGCCGCGGCGCTCATCGCAAGGTGCGTACGCAGGGACGTTGCGTGAGGAAGCTGAAAGAAAAGGTCGCTTGGGAAGAAGTTGAGGGGTGGGGCGAAGCCACCGGAGGGGCGCTGGTTATGCTCGCGGCATGTCGTCCGGTCGGTCAATAACAGTCCGGAGAACGACGAGGGAAAGGGCGAAAGTTGCATCGCGATTTGTTCCTCGCGCTCGGCGCGGGGACTAACATGGTCCTTTAGAAGCAAGCGGCGCCAGCTCCGGACGGCCCAGACGCCCATAACAGGGGGTTTTCAATTGTCTTTCCGGCCTCAGTGAAAGTCTTCGGTGGTGGAGGGATTTCGGGGAGCTGAAGGGGGGTGCGTGTTCGTCCGTCCATCCCGAAAGGTCCCGGCTGGTTGGGGAGCCGAATCGCTACTGAGGTGCCACCAGCCGGTTAGACCGCGATGAAAGCAAACTCCGTCCTCGGATGAGGAGCTGCAAGGGAACACTACCGATCAGAAAAGAAAAATAATACGATGCAAAGCACGGGACCTGAACCGGCCGCGTCGCGCGCCCTCCTCGAAAAGAAAGGACGTCGTGTACGGACGTTCGGGGTCGCAAACGGCACGAAGCAGTTTGCGCATGACTTTCTCAAGGCGCCGTCGGAATCTTTTAGTGTGTCATTCTGCCTGTGTCAAGAAACACCATAAAATGTAAAAACTGGAAAACTTAAACTCCAGGTCAAGTTGGGGCTGCGTGTGCTGGAACTTTTCCTGAGGACCATGGGGAAGTTTGGCTAACTTCCGTTAACCTAATGTGGGCGGCTAACCAGATTAGGGCGGGGATCACTTTGCTTTGATGATGGGGCGGGCTAACGGTGCGGATGTGGTCAACAGGCCGGCTCGTAAGAATACTAAGCACGACCGGGCGGGGTCTTTAGCGGCGTCTAGGAATCTGACGTCTTTTTCAAAAGGCTCGCGGGGGCTGCGAATGTTACCCGGGAAACGTTTCTATTGAAGTTCCGTAGGGGGGGCCTCCACGGGAAGCTATAAGTGATTAAGGCACTTGATAAGAGTAACGGCCATTTCATTGATCCGACAGAACAGAAGAAAGGCCCCTATGACCATATTACTCTACAAGTAGAGGAATGTGGAGTTCAATCCTCGTGAAAAGGGTCGAACGAACCTCCTTAAAGAAGCATAGGCACGCTTCGGAGCTTTAAGTAAAGCTAGAGAGACAAATAGGGGGGAAAAATGTCTTACACATGGACCTAAGGATGCAGTGAGCGGGCGTGGAGGCGATTGGAATAGCGTTCTCCCACGGTTCGAGGGTGAGGTTGTCGGATTGCTTTCTGTGTGGAAGGTCTTTTGGGGGCATGGGGGGCCCGAGGCGGACATCAACGGGGGTGTGGGTACTATCTAAGGTCGAGTGTTTAGAAAAAAGGGAATAGCTGTTCTTCTCATAGGCCTGGGACGGGGGCCCATTGCTTGTCAGTCCGGGTTCCTTTCCCCTTCCAGGATCTAGAGAGGTGCGTAAAGCCTGTGGGTTCACTTTGGCGTACCCCATTCTTGGCCCTTGGAGTCCAGCAAGTCAATTGCAGCAATTCAACCTCTTCGTTGCAACTTACCAGGCTAACAACGGATTGTCTGGAGCAAGGCCTAAAAAAAAGCCCGCAGAGAAAAGGAGCGGTCGCACCACGGACACTGATCCGCGAAAACGGGCCCCGTCGTAACCCGGGGGAAAGGGCCCATAGTAAGTGCCGGGGGGGGGATACAGCGCACCACCCCTGTGCGAACGCTAGCGGGGACAACGATTTAAAGGTAGGAGGGGAGGGGATTCTCATACTGAAGATCATGAAGGGGACCCTTGGCTGGTCTCGAGACTGGTTGGCATATTTATCGCGCAGGGTTGGCGCGGTGGGCCGGTCTTCAACTGCATGGCGGGCATTAATGAAGGTCTGGCGTCGCGGGCTTAATGCTGCTCTCGTCTGGGCGGTCCCATTTTACGAAGGCGGCGGAAACGACCCAGAGTCTCGGGTGAGGGGAAGGGTACGAAAGGAGGATTGTTGCACCGCCAGGAGGAGGGGCAGATGAAGTCGAGCGGCGGAAGGAGACGAACGGTTGGGGAGTAGGGCCCTGCGTCTCGGGTTTCGCAGACAGAGGCAAGGGTTATCGGGCAGCCATGCTCTCCTAAAAAAAAACTGGGGAAGAAAATAGGGGACGAGAGAAAAAAAACGGAGGAGAACTGACTAGACACGGCAGAAGGCAAATCCCTGTTATCGCAGCTCATGGCCTCCTTACACATCCTCCAGAGCGGGGACACAAAGACGCGGTTCATTAAACTTTAACCGGGAGGCCCGGACTGTTCCCTAGAATAAGGTGAACATGGGAAAGACACACAGACCGAAAGTAACCCTTCTGACCCTTGCATTAAGCCCTGGAAGCGACGGGCTTATGGAACAAACGAAAACATGGATCTATAAAAGACAGCAACAAATGAGAGGGCGCTACCCGCCAGAGGTCTGAAAGGGTTCAGGGCCCGAAAAAGAAGCGGTGCCTTAAAGTAGGAGGATAGGGGTGACAAGTCGGCCAACTCTGGTCCGTTCGTAGGAGAAAGAAAGATTACAGGCATCCTTTCACCCCTGGGGAAGAAAAAATGGGGGAGGCAGGGGGATCAGGTAGTTTCGAAAGGCATCCTTATCCCGGCGGAGGCGTCTTATTCCGGTTAAAGAAAAATACCAAGACGGGGGAGAGGTGGTATTTAACAGTCAGGGAGCCCAGTCCACATGGAGGTACACCCATTCCAGCATGCGAACTATCGATGGCCTTGCGGGGGACCACGGCCGGACCGAGACACTTGTACCTTTCAGTCCTATAGGGCAGGGCAATTATCGGGGGCTGGGTCCTACCGATTCACTCCACCCGGTGAAGGAACTCTACTGCCACAAAGTCTAGTGGTCCGTCACTCTGTAAACAGTGGATTCCCTTAGCGCAGGAATCCCGAGCATCTGAGGAAATAACGACCGCGCAGTTGTTTGTACCTGACTTCAGGGCCGAGGGCAGGATGGGAGCAGGAAGAGGGGGGTTGGGTAAAGACCTCATAGGGTCAATGATCGCTGTCATGAAGGGCCTGGGAAGAAGGTGAAGATTATTGTGACTAGGTACGCCAGGTGGCTCGGCCGTTTATCAGGGGTAAGGTCATTCGGTGAAAAGTGACAGAAGGGAAGGTGGGGGGGTTCTGTCCCTGGCCTGTCGCGCCATGAGGGGCAGTCACGAAAGTCTCTTTTACTCAAGACAGAGACATAGATACTAACATCAGAAGGACGAGAGGATGGTGCGCCGACGGAAAAAATCTGCCATAGCCTCAGTTCCCGGAAGATTTATGGTATGGAGCGTATCGCGCAGTATGAGTTGGCCAAGATATCGCCCCAACTCGACTTGTTCGCCGCCAGCCCTTAGGAAGGCACAAAATAAGCGGTCTGGTAGCAAACCGAAACAGTTGAGGTAAAGGCGAGCAATTGGCCACGCAGTGCTTCCTAAGAAGATCAAAGAGGAAATGGCCGTTCGAGAGGGGTCTAGATAACCCGGCCGTCAGCCAAAACGTTTAGGAGAATCCACTGGAGGGGTGACCCGTTCCCTTCGCGGCAAACTCACTTTTGAACGGACATAAGAACATCTTGAGAATCGAGCCGGAGGCGGGAGATACGGGGTCAGGTTCTGCCTGGGATCGCGTTCATTAAGGGGGAGGAAGGGCTTATCTTATTTCGGAATTCGCCTGAATATCATGATAGAGGCAAGTCTGGTGAGAGGGTTTCCCGGGGAAGAGGGGGAAACGCTGATGGACTCGTCGTTAACTGGTTCGGGGACGAGAAAAAATACTATGTATCAGCCTCCCCCACTAGATATGCTTAGGGGGGGGGGGGAAGAACTTCACAAAGAGTGACCTGGCCTACTGGGGGCGATTCACCTGCGAGAGGTGAAGAAGAGGATTCCTCTGCCATTCGTGAGTGAGTTTTACTCCCATCTCTCACGAGGGAACACGGAGACAAAGAAGAGAGCTAATCTGAAGAGGAAAGTATGAACTCACCTTCCTCAAATGCCACTCGAATAGCATATCCATATCTGACATTTCTCCATCAAAGAACCTCAGAAAGACCAGAACAGCAGAAACAAGGCACTACCACCCATGAACCTGGTCTTTAGTGCCTTTTTCGATCATCAAGAGGAATGGTTCATCTTCGAGGCAGACGCTTCAGATCTCTAGGAAAAGGCAGAAAGAGATCGGGGAAGAAAAAGAAAAGCCCTCCGCGGAAAATATTGAAAGAATCTACTTTTAGACCAGGGCCTCCCAAGGTACTCGTCGGAACAGACTCAAAAAACATCTCTAGGAATGAAGGATTTCTCAAAAAAAGACGAAGCAGCAGAGGGGTCGCGCGCGGCTCTAGAAAAAAGGGGAAAAAAACGAACCGTTAATCAGTGAGAGAAGACCGATGGGTAGGCCAATGACCACTGATCTCAAGAGGCGGACTCTGCAACCAAAATGAACGCAGTGCGATGAGATGGTACTAGAAAAAAACCAGCGTGGTTATCTACACGCTGAAAGGAGGGAACAGATCACCTCAGCTGAAAAGGTTGTTGTCAGCCAAAGACACCTACGAGAGAAGGTGAAGAAAATACCTGAATCTATTCCAAAGGGTACCCGTCCTAGTTGAGCTGCTGAATAAGAGCAATTCGGGGGGGCTCCTCGTAGAAAAACCATGCCCTCTGGCGATCAGAAGAGCAAGTTCCTCAGGAACAGATGATTCGGAAAACCATAGGAAAAGGTCGGTCGGGGTACGAGATACGGGGGGGAAACTCAGCCCCATCAGGAAAAAACATAGATAACCCATTTCGAACGTGAGTTCGAGGCAAAAAAACGTCGGGAGCTTGCGTCAGGAAAAGAGGACAAGGATACCTCAGGAATTGAAGGGGGAGCAGGAAAGCGATAGCGGACAATTAATGATAACAGGACTTCGGCAAGAATCTTCGGGGGAGAAGGCACCTTCTTACTCCGTAATGGGATTGCGGGGAGCTGTTATAAAATCGAATACCGTAGAAAGGGGAAGGACGATCAAGAGGAGGCTTCCTTTCTTACGCCAAGGACTCCGGCACAGAAATGGAGAACGGAAAGGACGGGGTGGCATGTCTACGGTGCGAAAAGTCTGATCTGGCTCAAAAAGGGGTAAAGACTTCTTGCACAGCGTGGGGCCACAAAACCGGTAGAAAACAATGCCATAGCTTGGCAGAAGGGTCACGCCCTAAGAAGGAAGGAAGCGGAAGGAAAAGGGATCAGCCATAGGTCACACAAAGGAGAAGTGGAAGGGGGGAGGATTATAACGCAAATAAGGGAGGGGGCATTTGTGTTATCCAGCCTATCTTCTTGAAGGATGGAGAAACCAATTGTGGCTCTCTCGGAGGAAGAAAAAGAATTTCAGGAAGGGAAAGAAGGTAAAGTGCATTCCCGAGGGAGAGGCAATTGAGACCGGACAGTAAGGGGGGGGTCTAAGTCCACTGTGCCGGGATAGGTGCTTACGGAGGGGTTGGAATCTTCGGGAAAAGAGGGAGGAATTTTCCTGGACGGAAAGGTCGCCAAAAAGAAAACTCGGTCTGCCTGTCCGGAGAAAAGAAGCTGAGCGCCCTCTTGGGGAGGTGTTGTGGAGGAGGAAGAGAACAAGTGGTTATCAAGCATCGAATACTCGGGGGCGGGAGGGCATCGCCTAGGGATCTTTGGGTGCGGACGGTCACGCGGGAGCTCGCTTCAGGGCAATGGCCGGATATGCTTACAACACCTCAACTTTGAGGGGGGGGAGATCTGGAAAAGGTAAGCTGGATCCGTAGTCATAAAGATGGGGGCCCGAATCAAAAACAAGAGGCGCAATCATGCCCGGTTCAGGGGAGAAAGAGACGGCCGCCGCGGCTTATTGTCTACCGCAGGATCCTGTGCGGTAACCTTTATGTCCGATGTCAATTTCTTGCGTGGAGGAGGCAAGAGCGCGTACCCTCTTCTGAAGTAGAGGAGGGAGGAACCCAAGTCACTGCTGGTGCGGTGTCGGGGGAGAAAAACCTCCGACGGTCTGAAATTCACCATTTGGGTCGGTGCAGAGTCTGGAAAGGGGCCCGGCCGGGCTGCGGAACTGTGAGCAAGAAAGCGACGTTCTCTGGTCCTCCGGTCGCCGGTAATCGGACAACTCGCCGACGACTGCAAGGGCTGAGATCCGGAGTCCGTCCAGCAGGAGCAAGAAAGGGGCCTTTCCTTCTATTTTCCCGGGATGTCTTGGGCAGGGGGCGGAGGGGGGGGATGTGGATAGCGGCAGCTGTCCGCCAAGGGCGATTGCTCTGGTTAACCGACTATGAGGGCGCTTGCGTCGGGGAGTAACTCCTACTCTCTCGGGGACGACGGGATGTCCGCGAGAGGATGGCTCGAGGCAAGCGAATAGAATGGCCGAAAGCTCAGGTACTCGAAGTGACCGGAAAGTGCCAGAGGGAAGAACCGTGAAAAATTCGCTTAAGTCCGGTGAAAGCGGGTGGCCTTCTTTCGGATAGTTGTCTTGTCGGGGGCCGCCAGGGTGGACGAGCCTCACATCGTTCGCTGGGGGGAATGCCGCGGGCTCTCTGAAAAAGACAGCTCAGCCGATCCGCGCATGAATAACGAGTCATCACGACAACTGAATGGTACGATTCAGCAGGCATGGAAGAAGTATGCACATCACCCGCGTCCTCTTTCCATCTCAGAAGAGGCCGCCGTCCGTTTCAGCCCAGGACCAGCGGCCTAGATGGGAAATTCAACAGAAAAGGAAGGGGGGGGGGGTGATTTTTCTGTCCTTCCCGCCAGGGGGCAGATCCTGCGGGCCGGGAAGGAGGCCCCGCGCGAAGAGGACCAGGGAAGAGATGCTCGGGGGGTCGGAAAAGGTGCCGGGGGATCCTCCGAAGGGTTTTGAACTGGACGACCCAGGGAGAGTGTGCGGGCGAACTATCGAGAGGGGGGCTAATTCCTTTGCCTAAGGGGCAAAACATGCGGGATGGTCACGGTCCTACGGGAAGAGAGGCCGAAATACAGGAAAGGGAAAGGGAAAGAATGCGCGGCGGCGGCGGCGCTCTTGTCACAGCGCGAGAGCTGGCGGAGGCCTGGTCAAAGTCACGGTGGCCCTCAGAATCAAAATAGGACGTGCCGCATGAGGGAGAGCTGAAAAAAAGAGTTACCTGGGGGTCCCGTCCAAAAACGCCGGGACTTCCCGCGCTCCCAAGTCCCGCAAGGGGGAGAGTCAATTCTTCCTAGAAAACGAGGCCAAAAATCGCCGAAATGAAAGCGGGGATCCTTGCAAGGATCTTGGGCGGACTGGGGAAAACTGTAATCGCTAACAGACGGCCGAGTACCGAAGCCCGCATGGAACCGACCACCGAGAGTAATGTCCCTGTGAGATCTGACCTGAATTAGATCGGGGGGGGAATGAAAAGCTGCGGCCCGAGGGAGACACCTCTTTTTTTCAGAGCTGCAAAAAATGACTTAGTTTCTGAGGAGAAACTTTTCAGCGCTAGAATACCAGTAACAGACTAAAATTTGTGCCCAAAAAAGAACGGCGCACCCGAGAAGAGGAGGAGGGGGTAGCAATCTTTATCTTTTCTTAGGCCAGGAGCATCCAAATGTACCGAAAAAAAAAAAAAACGCCACCAGAGGACCAATCAAAAGGGGGAGTGGACTCGCCCACTACCGAAGAGATTCACCATCTTTTAGGAACCCGGAAACGACAGAAGAAACGCAAACGCGTAAAAACATTTGACAGGCCAGACCATCCCGGTAATGAAACTTCTTACCTAACCCTTGAGAAGGAGAGAAGCCTCCTCTGGACAATAGAAAGAAAAGAAATGGCGGCAAAGGGGGAGGCTGGGTCGGCGCCAACTGGATAAAAGAAAAATGGGAAGGACGTGGCTTCTCTAGGGGGGGAGGGGAGGTAGGCTTCTGAAAAGTTGGCGAGGGGAGGACAGGCAGGGAAAAGCTACAGTCTAGTGAGGGGGACTTGAGCCTTCTGATGCTGGATCTGACGGTCTGGGGGAGACAACATGGCAAGAAAAAAGAGGCCCTGAAACCTGGGGCGACGGAGAGAGGGCCTGTTTACTACCGGAGGCTGGTGAACAAAGATGTGGGTCAGGGTGTCTTGGAGGGGGAAGGAGACAGGGGGGGGGGGGATGCGAAAGGTCAAATGCTCCCGAGTTTTCGGGCTCCCGCGGGAAGGGTTCTGGGATCAGATCATCCATCTCGATCCAAAAAGGTAGGAGGGGAGGGATGTGGGTCGCGATAAACAACGCCGGAGCGTAACCCTATTAAGACGAAGTCAGCGGGAAAAAGCAGAACACGAGAACACTCCATCAATCCTTAACAAGAAAATTCGCAAACCAGCATTTATCAACAATGCCAAGAAGAATGAAGGAAAAAACCGGGGGTGGTCCCTAGTGTTGGTGAAAAGACTATATATCATCATCATCCGGGCGACTCCTGGTGAAACGCATAAAAAGGCCAGAGACCTAATGCATCAGGGAAAATCGCAAGGTGCCGCTATCATCAGACAGAAAGCGACAGCCGAGAGACAGAAAGCCAGAACAAGTCTTCGCTCCGACGCCGGCGGTGCAAAGGGGGGAAGGACGTAGGGTCCGAGGCTCAGCAGCAAAGGAGGGAGGTGCCGCTGGGGGGATACCCAGGACAAAAAAAAAACATGGTTATGTTGTAACCTGGGGGGGAAATGGGGGTGTTCGCTTATCCGTGCGTAAGGTAAGCGGACTATCCGGCGACTGAAGGGCCTGCGGGGTCGAAAACTGGACGGGTAAAGTCGGCGGTGATGAGAAAGAGGCTGTCGCCAGGAAGAGGAAAACACGGATGACCTTTCTCTCCACGCAAGAATGGACTGGGACGGGCAAGGGGGGAACCCGCGGACAGAGGGTAACGTGCGTTAGCGTGGCACAGGGAAAACTAGCGCGCTCCTGACGCCTTCATCCACACCGCAGGAGAGGAGAACATTTGCCAACTGCGAGGATTTTTACAGAACACAGGATAAGACGAAGAGAGCCTCCGCATATTTCATCGAGAAAAGGAGGCCAGAACAAATAGCGGGGTCGGCGTCAAAAGGGGGAACGGGGGACTTTTCCTAGGAAGGAAGGGGGAGAAATCGTGTGGTGAACGCCAAAGAGAAAAAAAAACAAACGGGGCAGGTCGCGTCGGAACTCTCGCAAAATCGGAAACAATAGGATGACTAAGACTTCCCGCAGGAGAATCACGGGGAGGCGAGGGAAGGTCATAAGAGGGAGAGGGGAAATCATAAGTCATTTCCTTCCTGAGCTTAGGACCATGAAAAGGGGGAGAAAGGCAGGCTGATACCACATACGAGTCATACCTAGTACCGGGAACAGCCGCCGAAAAAGAACTAAGCGCTGGGACCACGCCGAAGAGGGACTACTGCAAGCAGAAAAAAGGAACCTCTCGAGGAAGAGCCGGCATCTGCGGTGAAACCAAAGGGGTCGCCCTCGTGGGGAGGCCAAAGTGCAAGTCCAAGCAAAGCTGAGCATCTCTGAAACAAACGGAGGTGCTCACCGGCCCATTGAAGCCATGAAAAAGTTCCCTTCTGATGGAAATCGCAAGGACCGGACAGTCCCTCATAGGCCAGGGTGAGAAATCCTGGGGCGGTTCTCAACTGAGCATCAGAGGAATGTGAAGGGGGTACCAGTACTTAGTCCAAGAACTAGAAACAAAGGCTATTCCCTTGGGAAAAAAAAACGACACTTCCTTTTAGAACTACTAAACGTCAAAGAGGAGAAAAGGGTCGAGAACGACGAAAGGCTTACCACTGTCATTCCAATGCAGGAGAATCAAAAATCCGCATACGGGAGTACATGTTCATGCTCCTGTCAAGTAGGGGCTCAAAGAAAAATCAGCTGCGGTCTCAAAAATATCTTCACCTTCATCTAAGCTAGTTCCGCGAAAGGGGGGCTTCGGGAACATGAAAAAGGAGAAAAAAAGGAGCAGGCGGAAACAACCCAGGAAAAACTATAGCTGTTAGCCGTCCGCCGGACTCACAGTGCAAAGTCCTTTGCGAGAAAAGAGAACTGTTATCGCGCGATGCAAATAGGGGGGTCTACCGCCAGCGAAAAAAGACACCTCGCCGAGAAGCGACCCGAGCGAAAACGACAGAAAGGAACCGGCCCCAGAAACGCTCGCGAAATCTGTGTCGTACAAAGAAAAAAAAGGAACAGCCAAGAAGACAAAGCAAGACCGCACCTGAAAGTAACCCGGTAGTGGGGCACTATGGGAGAATAATGAGGCAGGTGCCCGGGAAAGAGGGGGTCCTAGGGATTAGTTCCTGATCTCAAAAAAAAAACGTCTTAGGCTCAAAAGGGAGAAAGAATCCCGTCGAGATGGTCTAGCACGGGGGGACAAAAGGGACTGACGGGGCGCCCACTCGAAGGAACATCGCCACCGCAAGCAAGCGCAGGGGAATGAGGATCATTCTAGAAGGGGGAGACGCAGGGCTCGTCACTACTACTACCGAAAGGGGCGAAAATTGCTACTGCCGGGGAAGCCAGGGTTACAGCGTCCAAAACAGGACAACTGATCAAAAGCGGGAATCCTCTGCCTTCTAACTTAAGCTAAAATGAAGCGGAATGGCAAGTGGTATTGAAGATAACCATCGAGTGAGGGCGAAAGGACGCGAAAGGCAAATGCCCCGCAGCTGTGTGGGTGGTCATCATGCCAAAGCATCGGCCCTGCACAAAGAAAGCCTCATTTGGGAGGGGACTCAACTCCCGGGTAAAGTGCCTTCAATATGAAGGAGATAGGACCCTGGTTGCGAAGTCAAAAAAAACTGAATCGGGAAGGCCGCGCCCACCAACAGAACAAAACCCCATAGAAGTATCATCAAAAAGAGTCCTCGCAAACGAAGAAGCATAACGGCGAACTCTACAAAAACGGGATGAGGGAAAGGTTCAGTCCCTATCGTTGGGAATCGATAGACCCCGGCGGGGAAAAACAGCGCGGCCAGTAAAGGGGAAAAGCGAAGGGAAAATTTAAGGAACGATTCATTCTACCTAGGGGACATGGGAGGGGACCCTGATATGAACCTCACATGAGAAGGGAGAAAGAGAAGAGAATCGGCTGCATCTTCAGGGAAGACTTAGGGGGCATGCAACACAAGGGAGACCCCTTAACCGGGTCTTGAAAAAAACGGAGAATAGGAACAAAAATCGCGGATGTGAATTGCTGATCCGGGGCCGGAAAAGAACTGAAGCTGCTTGCTACCAAGGATGGGCGAAGGAGACGGGTTGGGTTCTCCGCGGTCTTCAGCGATCAACAACAAAAGGTAAAGAGAAGAATGGCGTCACAGAAGAACCACCAAAAAAAAGGCCGCTTAAAAGAGAGTGTGGCCGATTGTCCGCCCGGCAGAGAAAAAAGGGTAAGAACCGGATGAAGCATCGGAAAAAAAGAACAAATGATGTTGAGGGAAGAAAAAAGAAAGTCAACGCAAGAAGGTCTCTTCGTTGGGAGACACGATGCGAAGGAAATTAAGTCTCAAGAGAAGTCTAGTCAGCTTCGCCGGAAAGGAGCTACTTGTCGACGGGGACAAAAGGAAGGCCCGCCGAAAAAAAAACGGTCCGCAGCACCGCTTCCCCGGACCTGCAAATGGGTTCTCCACCTGTAAAATAAGAAGCCTCTGGGGAGAAGGGGGGGAGGTGCGTTACAATATCTTTCTTGAACGGGCGAGGCATTTGCAAGCGGACTAAACAAATGGCCGGAAAAATGTTTAGCGCCTCGTGCTGAGACGCATCCAGCGGGAAGTGGTTGTGAGCGCTCTCGCAAAAAGCAGGGGGCCATCGGGAAGTGACGGCAAAGAAAATCGGAGGAAAGGTCAAAAGCAAAGAAATTCGAGGGAAGTCTAAAAACCAAAAACGCAGCGGTCGGTTGATCTATTCATTGGGAACTGCCGGTCGAGGCCGTCAATCCTCAAGTCGGTGCGCGGGAAATTAGGAACTAGGAATCTACAGCCGTTCATTGGGAAAAGCTAATCCGCCGAAAGAATTGTCGACGCGCTGATTGGTTTCCTGGGGATCGCAGTTAACAACCATGGTATCGGGCATGATGAACAAGCTTCGCAACTTTTCAGGGAGCGGGGGAAAGTCTGATCAGAAACCGTCTGAACTGCAGCAAAACATCATTAAAACTGCTGGTGGAGGTGGCGCTGAAAAAAAAGACGGTCATGTCGCGCATCCTAAGAGGGGGATGAGAAGTGCTCGTAATAGCAAAATCCAGGCCGGGGGCTCTGTCCTACCCGATGAGCCTCAAACAACGACTTCTAAAAGGAAAGGAAAGCGAGCCCGATCTACCGGAAGCGAAGCCTGGGGTGTACCAAATGCTGCTCATCAAAAGAGAGTCGCAAAAAAACCAGGCATGGAGACACAGAGGTGGCGGAAGTGCCCGGGAATGTAGGGCTTGGCAAAAAGGCTGGTTCGGGCAACTGAATAGCGATGTCGGGACCAAAGCGTCTCGTGTCCGGGAGGCCGGTAGGGAAAAACTTCAAAAGCAGCTAAAATAAACGCTCGGGGGGAAGGCTCGGAGGTTGGAAAGACAATCTGTGAAGAGAAGCCGGCAAACGAATCTTGCGGACGATCAGGAGAGGACCACGATGCCCAGGGGAAATCCCCAAAGGCCCAGAGGTAAACCCTGGACTTGAGGGACAAGGACTTGAACAGATTCTGGAGCGATTAGGAAAGAAAGGAAAAAAATCTTCATCGCGGTTTTCGTCCCAGCCCGCCCGCAAACGTTCCCAGCAACCGGGCGAGCTTACGACCCTTTTAGAAGAAAGGGAGGATTAGTGTCACTCAGCCGGAAAAGGAACGAAATAAATGGACGCCCTCGCGTACTTCAAAACCCGGGGGACGTGCCAAAACAAAAAAAAGAAACTGACCGGGATCGCTCAAAGAAAAAAAAAAGAAAAGCCGAGAAAGGCAAATTACGAATGTCGTCAGACCCATAAAGTTCCTGCGGTTGCCGCGAGGGCAAGGTAACAAACGCCGGGCGCTCGGGAACTCGGCACGTGAAAGGGAACAACCGCCCATTCTGCAGTTGAGCATCGACCAGGCGAGAGAACCATCCCGGGAGTGTCGGTAAAAAGGGGAAACGTTTCCGGGAGCCGAAAAACTTTAAGTGGGTAGGCACTAGTAACACTACCGATGTAGGGTGGGGGGGAGTCGCACTCTGTTCTGGAGACAGGGTTGCCTGGAATAGAGACTGAACAATGCCAAAGAGGCGATTCTAGTTGGTCAGCCGACGAGGATAAGAAAGCACCTAAACGGACTGGCCTCTTGAGAAAAAATTAAATGCGGGGAAAGGCTTCTCGTGTCACCAGCAAGCTCGAGCGGAAAAATGCTGGGAAATCACCGAGGTCTGAAGGTAAGAGGGGGTAGAAAAAACAGGAACGTCCATCAATGTATCGTAAAAGAAGGACAATGGTCCGGGGGGAACGCGCGGGGAGACGACCTGATGACTGGAAAGCACATGAACGGGGAAAAAGCAACGCGCGGAGTCCTTAGTCATCCAACTCTGAAAAAATAACTCCACCGATCTCATGGCCCCTGAGGAGTCTTGGGAGGAAAGGGAATAGAAAAAACTGGGCGAGGACCAAAAACTGCACATGTACAACAAAAGACCGAGGGAGCTTCGGCTATGTCCACGAATGATACTGGAAAAAGAATCAAAGATCGATGGGGAGTTTTGAGAATCTGAAGGGTAACAGAGGCTAACTCAGTTGTGAATAACTCCTAAACTCGAAGTGAGATGAATCGAGTAAGGAAAAGGCCCCATGCAAGGCTCCAGGGATCTGTCGCGTGTCCTGTCCCAAGCCCCAAGGCCAGCGAGGAAGGTGGGGAGAGGCTAGCGAAGGGGCACGGCTACAAGTCCGAAGAGAAAAGAGACATTTATGTACCTCAACCTAGCCGATACAAAACCGGAGGGACGAGTGAAATGGTCAAGAAGAAAAAGAAACCACTTAATAAATGGCGGGGGGGCGGGAAAGGACGAACTGATCAAAAAAACAAGAACCCTCTTAACCCGGGGACGGGCTGAACGATCCCGGTAATGTGAAGGACGGTCGGATCACCACGAAAAAAGGGGGGCTCGCCTCAGATTAAAAGATCCACGAAGGCGGTAACCGCGGGTGCTTCCAGGCGAGGGGAAGTGGGATCTCGAGGGGGGTGTCTTTGTCGTCAGATGAAACTAGTCGGGGCATATGCGGCAAAAAAGGGGGGGGGGGGCGGGGCCATTGATTACCTAAATCCGCGGGACCAATGTCTACGTGGGTCCTGGGGAAAGAGGGGGAAGCTCCTTTGGACAGGGGGACCACGGAGGATTAACTGAAGCGTGAATGCCGCCCGTCTGCTGCCAGGGGTGGGAGAATTGAAGGGTGGGGCCGACTCCGGAGGGTTGGCAGGTGGCTTTTTCTCGGGGAGGGAAAAGCCAAGGTGGTGGGGGCTGAGTTCGCAAAGGGCTCGGAGGGGTTCTTCTAACGCTGAGTTCAAGAAGCGAGGAACCAAAGAGGAAAATTATGAAAATATCGGATGGGGGGGGATGACAAACTGCAAAAGAACCGAGTAACATATAATCGCGAAAAAGACAACAAATGTCGTTAATTCCACCGCGGACACTCAGGCGCTCGGGGAGGGATTACAACCCTGCCACCCCAGAAGCCCGGCGAAAGGTCCCCGAATAGAGAGGGGAAACGCCACGAATAGATCAGCATCATCCCGAGACCTTGACCGTAACAGAAGGGAGCTAATTCCAGGTAATAAAAACGTGTCAAAACAAGACACATTTTCCGAAAACAGCAACGACCGCGAAAGGCCAAGCACGGGGCAGACCAGGCCACGATATAAAAGAAACGCGCCGAACCTCGTGGCCGAAGGAGGAGAGGTGTCCATGAGGGCGAAAACCAAAGGGTCCCAAAGCCGCTTAGGATCCCGAACTGGCCCGGCAAAAGCGAAACAATAAATTGACCCTGGGTGGGGGCAGAGTGGTACCGGGTTCGCGGAAGGTAGTCCGTCGAAACGAAGTCTGAGAGCCGCGTGGAGGCTTCCGGGGAAGAAGACTGGCGTTGAAAAGATGACGCAGGTGGGGGCAGAGGAATGACGGCCCAGGGCCGCGGGAGGTCAGCACAGCTGCCACGATGCACGACCTTCGACGGGAAGGTAACTCTTCGATTATCGACATGGGAAAATATCGAAAAAACTCACGCCGAGGAAAAATCACGCAAAAGCGTTTCCTCCGGACAGCCACGCGGAACTCGATGCCGAGAGAATCAGCATCATGATTCCATCGAAAGAGCTCGGGACCTTAGATGCAGAGGGAATGGGCGGATTAAGAGATGTACTCAGAAGTTACAGGGGGGGGGCAAAGCCGCATTGGGAGGCGTCGGCAGATTCCCGAAGTCGCCGTGAAGGAGGGGAAGATTACGAGTTCCTGAGAGTGCTGAGTGGGGACGTCGGGGGATCGAGGTAAGGTCAGATTTCGGCAGGGGACGTGAACTCATCCTGCCGTTCAGAAGTCGACGAAGAAGAGGAGTGCGGAGGGGAGACGGGACAAAGCGGCCGGCATTCCCTCAGTTGGGACAGATCGAAAGCAAGTACCCGCGGGGAAAGTGACCGAGAACAGTGAAAGAATTCGGAAAATAACGAGAAGGGAAGGGGGGGGACGAAAAAAAAAGTTCTATGACACCTCTTCGAAGCGACTTGGGAGAAGGGGCAGCACAGACCCAAAATGACAAAGCAGGAATTTTAGGAAAAATCCACCCGAAGCTTGCCTCCAGTGCCGGCATAGGCGTGCCCGGCGAGAGAGCAAGTCACAAAAGACGCCTCTCAGCTATGAGGCGGAAGGGGGGAAGTGCGAAAACCGGACTCAAAGGACAAGAAAGTGCGAAGAGACCAATCAAGGAAAACGGCGTTGTGCAACTTCTCAACTAGGGCAGGGAAACTCCTTCCGACTTCATTCAGGAAAATCTGAGAGCTAAACCCGGAACCGGATGTCAAAAAAGGACAGGGATGCCTGGAATGTGCAAATATCCCATTCCCGGGTCTGGGCAGACGTAAGCGGGGTGGGAATTTGACTTTCATCGTAGTCTCAATGGAGGGGAGGGAACGCGGCTCAAAAATGGCTGGAAAAGGCGGACGAACGGCTGGAAAAATTTAGGGAGACGGTAAACAAATAAAAAAGAGGTCCGCGATAAGACGAACCAGAAGACACCAAAAAAACATCCTGCAAGAAAACGGGGCACCATCTTTTCCGGGGAAAAAAAAACAAAACCTTGGCGCAACAAAGGCTTTCAAAAAAATTTGCAGGCCGCTGAGCCGCCCGGCCAGATGAGGGGATTAACTCAAAGGTTCCTCTGACAGAAAAAAAAGACAATATCAGAGGTGCATTAGTACGGGGGGACCAGCACCGCAAGGCCATTCCCAGCGGGGCTCTATCCGAGCCAAAAGAAGGAAGGTTGTCGGACGTTCGACAAAAATAACTCCTAAATCTACCACAATGTCACTAGAGGAAAAAAAGTTTCTCACTGCCTGTTGCGATAGAACAAAGCAGGAGGGATGGAATCATCGCGGTCATCAGGATCACGGCTGAGGTCGGACAAAGCGGAAGGCCGATCGCGGACGGGGCACGCAGAAAAGGTATTGAGCAGGCCCGGCCAGCTCAGGCAATGAACTATGGCATCAACGAAGGGCCAGGGCAAACGCACCGGAAGAAAGCAGGACCACTGCAACCAGAAAGGAGGGGGACGGGGAATTTAAGGAAGTTCCATCAGAAAAAAGGCCGAAGCTAAAGACAACGACAGAACACGGCAAAAATCAGGGGCGAGGCCATCAAATATGTTGGGTAAAATCCCAAACCCCTGATCCTCGCGTAGAAAGAGAAGAGGCGCGAGAATCACCATCAGAGGACGGTTCTCCGGCAGGAAACGCACAACTGATGACGGCGAAGAAGCTGAAAGCAGGTTCACCATGCCACCGCCAGACTGGAAGGGGGGGAAGCAGTCCATCGAAAGGAACCCTCCGAAACGGTCCGGTGAAGGAAAGGTCCCTGACCGAATGCGAGTTGAAACCAAAGGTCCCGAAAAAAGAGACTGAGAACGCCATCGGGTTGAGACAAGGCCGCCCCAAAAACCAGGAACCCCGCTGCGTCGGAATCACAAAGAGCGATCCCCATAACCGCAATCACGATAAAAAACCGGCCATTGACAGGAATCTAAGGGGGGACAAGAATGGCTCCCACCCGGCTTCATCACCAAAAATGCACAGGGCGACAGTTTGAGAACATGTCAGGCAGGGAACAAAGTTGCAATTCATAGACATTGTCAGGGGAAGGAAGGGCACGGACATCCTCATGAATTGCGAAAAGACCAGAAGGAAAATCAATGCCATATGGAAAGATAAAAAGTCGTAAAAGCGGGCTGGCGAACACCGAAAAAAAAGTACGCCGTGACCCTTCGAAAGAGGAATGTGACCGGTCTGATCCGGGACGGAACGAAGGGACGTCTAAGGCCGTGAAAAAAAAATCAAAACCTTGAACGCACGGACGACGTGGAGGTTACTCTTGCAAACTAAACAAAAACGGTAGGATAATATGAGCCGATGGTCAGCGGAAAAAATTCAAAAGAAGCATTAAAAAAGTGCCGAGGGGAGGGGAGAGGAGCACTGCCTCGGGGGGAGGCCTGGGGTAGTAGGTGGGAGAAATCAAGAAATAAAAAACGTCTTGAAAAGGGTGTGAAGAGGTAAGAACGCTGCCATTCCTGGAGTAAGGCAGAAAGGTAGCCAGCCGGATGAAGGGCACCGATCAGTGGCTGTGAGGGCCGGCTGACTAGGTGGTTTGGGGGGGGTGGCTGGCAGAAAGCCCTGGGCACGGTGAAATAGTCAAAAAGGCAAAAGTCCCGCGGGCTGCGATACGCCAAAAACCAAGGTGGGGAAGAAATTTATGAAAGGCGGACAAGGGGGGCTGAAACAGGGGTAGATCGAGGAATCGGAGGAATAAGGAACCGTGGCCAAGGGTTGTGGTTCGCAGGCCTCATCGGGACGCAATGTCCGGACACAGAACGATCAAAGAAAAGCGGTTTCGGGTTAAAGCGAGCAAAACCACTGTCTGGGGAAAGAAGCATCAGAAAATTGGACTGGACCGCGGGGAGATCCTTCTTTATAGGGGAGGGGGAATATTCGGAGTTTCTTCTTCATTTAGGCGGCGAGTGAAGAAGAAAACCGAAGTCTAGGGGAATCTTCCGTTGAAATACGGAACGGCAATAAGAAATGAGTCAGGTTGTTGCGCTATTCCATTTTAGCAAACTTCAAAATCTACCTGCCGGCAATGGTGCTTTTCAGACGAAGGGACGCGGCTCTTTTCAGCGCGAGACATGTCCTAAAGTACCAGGGCAGACGTAAAACCATTCTCCCGGGCCGAAATGGAACGTAAAGCGAGCGGGCAGGCTCGACCCGATTAGGGAAACCAGTCGACAACTCGAGAAATTCGTTTGGAGGAAAAAGCGGCCCACCTGCGGCAAATGGTACCAAAAAAAGGGGCGGTCTTATAAGTGCATCAGTCAAAAGATCTAATCAAGGCGGCAGGGGACTCCTAGACATCACGAAGTTCTGAGTGTCAGACGCCGAGACCGAATCTACACAATCCTTAAATGACAGTAGGCTGCGAAAGGGAACTGGCGAACAGCCCAAGTAAGGGATCACGGACAGGGGAAGGGGTTGCCTTTAAAGACTTTCTGACGGAGGGTAGGTTACTGATGGTGAGAGCCGGAAACTGTGACAAAAAGAAGGCTTTGCAAAACGCGAGCGCGCGGGAGGTCAGATGGGCGGGGCAAATAACTTTCCCTGGCAGGCGCGGCTACGAACGTGAGGGAGAGGCGATGTTCAGCGGAAACGCTGAAAAGCTCCTCACGAACTTTCCGGCCTCGCAGCGGACGCCATCGACCGTGGGGACTCCCAGGGGGGGGACAAACCAGGCACATCTGGAAAAAAAAAAAGGTCGGGTGACCGAATCTTATAAGGCTGCTTCGGCGTGAAGAAGGCGTAGAGGTTTCGCAAGAGACCCAGCAACTTTTAGACGAAAAAGAAAAAATTACATGCCGGTGCCAAAGCCAGAAAAATGCGCGGGCCAGGCAGATAAAAGATCTCATGGGACGATTGAATCCCTCCAGAGCGGGGAAAAAACCACGGACAGAGTGCACAGGGAACCAAAGGGTGATCAGCATCCGGGGTAGGTAGCGAGGAAGGCAAAAAGTCCTGTCCGGAAAGGATTTCGAGAATAATCTAGTCCATGCAAGGGGGACAGCAGAAAAGGGTCACAACCCGGGGCGCCGGGGGACGAAGCCGGAGGACCGTAAACCCAAACCTGACGGCATTGGGATAACAGGCGCGGAATGTCGACAGGGTCATCGCGGGAGGGCTAATATGTCTTACGTTGACCAGAAAAAGTAAGTTAAGGGACAGGGTTGCACTTGCACTGAAGGGAACCCGAGGGCCTTTAGAAGGAAAGAAAAACAAATCTGAGGCGTCAAAAAGTTTCCTAAATTTCTGACGTCACCATCGAGGGATATGAGGGGGGTCACCTCAAGAGCTTCGACTCGGGCCGACGCGGCACCGAGAAAGTGACAGATAAAGGGATCCTTATCTTGAGGCAGCAATTAGGTCTGGAAACACTCTTGAAAACAGGCAGTTAATGGGTTGAATGGAAAAATGAGGTTCATATGCCAAATTGGGTATCCCTCGAAAGACGGTCACGTTCCTTGCGCCACTAGAAAAAAATTTCCGAAGACCTTCCGTGGGAGAATTCAACTCCTACCTTAAGAAAAATATAAACCTCCAAACTCCCCGATGAAAGAGCACCTGCGTCGGGGAAGGTCCTTAGCAGAAAATGGCCGGGGGGGGGGGGGGAAAGAACGCCTAAACGAGAAAAGTTAAACAAAGCTGCGGGCAAATGGGGACTGTCAAACCGAGAAACAGAGATCGAGGACCCCGCTGCAAGGGAAAGGGGAAGATAAAGGGAAAAGCGTCTGCAGGGGGAAAGATACAAAAAAACTTCGTATTCTATCAGAAATTCAGGACCGCGGGGGAGCCCTATTCGTCTTCCGCCGTTGGGGGCAAGCTGCTCAACCTAAAAAGGGATATTAAAGGAAAAAGGGAGGGCCTGCCGAAATACTCCAGGGACAACTGGTCAAGGGGGGGAAACGCCATCAGGCAGACAGAGGTGGAGGTTGATCGCGGGGGCAAAGGGAGGACCCATCTCACTGGCGGAAGAGAGGCCTCAAATCTAAAACCATCCGTACAAGGGGGAAACCAATCAGGAAACCTCCAACTCCTGAAAAAGAGAACTGTACACGACGAGGGCCACTGGCCACCCGGCCCCACTCTTAAAGGGGGACAGTGCCTTAACTCAATGGAAGGTTCCGGAGCGTGACCCGGAAAAAAAATAGGGTCTCTCACGCCTCAAGAGGAAAACGGCCTGCACCGGCAGCTTAGGGGAGGGGTCTCGCCGACTGGGAATATCGTCATTAATTTCATGGGGAAAAGGGATAATCTTCTAAAAGAATTTCAAAGTGAGGAGGGGGAAAAATTGCGCGGTGGCATGTACGATTGCCGTATTCTTCGGGACACTGGGGTACGACGGCTAGGCAGAACTTAGAAAACGTAAAAAAAAGGGTAAAATGGGTGGGGGGGGGGGGGGGGGGGGGAAGATAAAATGCGGGACCTGCGAAATGAGCAGGGGGACCGCGCTTGCAGGGGGGACCTACCTTGGATGGTGGGAAAAATCGGTGGAAAATTACTTCTTAAGACCGGGAAGTAAACTTGGTGGAGTTCTAATTGGGGTGAGGGCAGGAGAGGGAATAACGGGGTCTACGCCCGACTCGCGGCAGGATAGAAAAAACAACAACGGAGAATTGGTAAAAGAGAGAGAGGAGGAGAACATTCCCGAAAGTACTAAAAGCAAGGAAACTCAAAACCAAAACCTTTTCTTACTGGGAACCAGAGCAGGAAATTCACCAGCCGACGGGGCAAACCAGCTGTATTGGGACAGAAAAAGGGGCCGCCGCACCTTTCAGTTACGCCGCGATACGGACAATGGGGGGACTCGCCATACTATAAAAAAAATCAACAGAAACCTGGGGAAGTACCGCAGCCGGAAATCTATGCAGGGAGAACTGCCCCCGCGCCACCTGTTGGAAGGGATCACTACAGGGAGGAAGAACTGCGACCCCAGCCAGGGGACAAAAACAGCAAATGGCAAAATCGCCAACGACATCAAAACGCTAAAAACGTTTCGGTGTCCGAGTGCGGGCAATCGGGTCGGGTGTCCACGGAAGGGGGAACGACGCCTGCAAATTAAAAGAGGAACCCCTGGTTAAAGGGTAAGGGGTGGTTCGCGGGCAGTCGAAGGAGTAAACCGAATCCGGAGGGGGCGGCGTGGGACCAGAACTTGCCGGTGTCACGACGGGGAGAGGCGAAGGTGAGGGTACACGGGGGGAAAAAAGGCCTACATGCTGGAAACGGGTAAACTCGAAGCTCAAAAATCTGCCAAACGTTGCCTGCAAAAGGTCCATTACTTCGAGAGGCGTGACCAGGGCACCGCTATAAGGAATCGATTATCAAAAAACGTAGGGTGACGAATAAATGAAAAAAACTGAGCGGGGACTCCTGGGAAGAAGGTGCCACGCTTTTCGACCGAAGCAGCAGACGCGATTTATTCCCGCGGCCGAAGAGAGTGGGGGTTAAAAAGGCTCTGAAGGGAGGACTCGTAGGTCCTCTGAGATGTCAGCCAGCCGTTTTCCGGTGACCTTCCCCAGAGCCACGCAGAGGGGAAGGGAGCGGACCAACGAAAAAATCAAAACCTAGGGGGAAGGACGATTACACTTCAGAGCGGTGCTCGGCAAGAGTTGTGAACTGGGAGGGACGCGGACTTAACATCCGAATTTCCTTCCGGGGAAAGCTCTAAAAAGATCATCACGGGGAAACAGGAGGGAATGCGAGTACAAACAATTCAAGAAAAAGGAAACGGAAAAACTGAGCTCGAGTCTGCTGTTACCACAAAAGGAAGGAGGACTGGCCCTCCCGCACCACAAAAAACAAACAACAAAAACCCCCAAACACCCTCAGTTAAGAAGGGGCATTCCTGGGAGAGTTCATTCGGACAAAGCGAGAAAAAAAGCTGCACTGAAATTCGACGATCGCGGGGGTTGAGGGGGACCCGCCCAGTAGCACGGGCCAGATGAAGAACCAAAAAACCGCGGGGAAAAGGGTCCCTCCACAAAGGAATGGAGGGGGAAAGAAATTTACGCAAGCCATAAAAACGGCGTCGTCCTCTTCAAAAGGCCGCCAGACAGAGACCACACAATAACCGGGGAAACGTTAGAAAAAACGCTAAACGGGGGTGCGAGTGCTTCACCTGAAAGAAGCGCCGGGTAGGTCTGACCAATACTGGCCTGCCAGAGACCCAATCCCCCATGTTAAAAGGGTGGCCTGAAAAAGGACAAAGGGGACCCTGACACTGGGCGAACGAGGGCCACGCGTTGATCAGATGGGGCCGGGAAGCGCGAAACGATCGACCACGGAAGGTTCCATGCTGGCAAAATCGTCCCATTCCGGGTACGAACGTAGGGGGAAAGTGCAGGGCTCAAGGCGCGAGATCGGCTGAGCTGCCGGATGAGCGCGCTAAACCTGGTCGGGGGAACTGAAGTGGAAAAACAGAGCTGCGGGTTAGCTGCGTGACTTTGCGGGGGGAGGCCTACACGAAACCGCGAGGGGCCTCAATCAAAACGAAACACCTCCGCAAAAAAGAGCTGGTCAATGCCGAAAGAGACGCACGGTGGAGACTAACCCCTGGGCGTCACCGGGATCCTCGTACTGCCAGAGGAGCGGCACGGAACTTAAAGGAAGTACGAACAACGCGCCGATAAGAAGATCGCACGAAAGGGAGACAAAACTAAGGCGGATTGGGGACATAAACTCCGACAAGGAACGCGCGGACGCGTTAACCAAAGTCGTTGGCGAACAAAAACCAGCACGCCCAACAAAAAGACCCTAAAAACCCCAAAAAAAAAAAAACCCCAACTGCCCACCAAAAAAGAAGCCAGTGACGTGACCACCAAAAAAAGGGAGTTATCACTGCCTTGGTATGCAGCGAAACGGCGATGAAATTCAATGCCGGAGAGAAGAGGCGCGGCGAGGGAAAAGGGAAGATCGGACGGACACGCAGAAATATAGTTCAAAGTAGGAAAGAAAAGATGGAGAGGCGCCAAGCACCGAGTGCAGGCAATCGACTGGGCCAAAGAAGAGGGCGTGTAAGAAGACACCAACAGCAGCAGACGAGGAATGAGAGGAACAATAAATATAAAAAAAAAAACGTTTCGCAGCGCCTAAAAAAGAAAAAAAACAAAACCCGTTAGCAATCGGCAGAAAGATCAAAGGGGGAGGAAGTGACCCCATAACCTACGTGCGAAGATCGTCTCTCGGCGCAAGAATCTACCATGCCTTCCTTTCATGCGAAACTGACGTAGACAATCAACAAAAAAGAAAGTGATTTAGGCTAAGACGCTGACCGCATTTAAGAGGAAAGAGAAAAAAAAAAAGATGGGTTTTCCGACGCCTCTTGCCACTGCGCTACGAGACGAGGTTGAGGAACCTATCCCTAAAAGAAAACTCCCGGAAAAAGGAAACTGATCGAAATCGTTTGGTGTCGACAGCGCGTAAATCCCAAAAACCCCCCGCGGGCTGGAAGATCAGGCAAGCACCCTGAAAGCCGCGTGCAGTGAGGAAGAGAAAGAAACCTTCCTGGTGTAAAAAACAACCCAGAAATCTCCTCTTGTCCATAGAGAAAGAAGGTCACATGCCATCAAGGGGGAGACAGTCTTGCAAGGCCGGTAGCGATGCTGAGAAAAAGAGGGAAGGGATACAGCAAAAAAAAAAAAAAAAACAAAGGTGGTGACATCAAGGAAAATCAATTAGGTGCCGGCGCAAAGCGACTAGAGGCAAGAAAAAGTACTCATTTCCCCAATGACGATCACAAGGGGGATGGGCCCAAGTAGACCTGCCTACCCTAGAGGGCAGGGATGAAAAGGTCACCTCAGTCTGGGGGAAAAGATGGCTGATCCGGAAACTTGGAAGAAAAAGATGAAGTGTCAAAGCCAAATCGCCCCCAAGCAGAGCAAAAAACAAGGGAAAGGGGGGGGGGGGGAGGTATCTGGACCATCG
>Ga0179593_1506626_pt1 | contig 30680 bp, 47 predicted proteins | sample CZODoug2_1_08_16_FD_185931 | JGI IMG/M metagenome (GOLD analysis project Ga0179593, IMG submission 185931) | Vadose zone soil fungal communities from Angelo Coast Range Reserve, California, USA - CZODoug2_1_08_16fungal (PacBio error correction) | ecosystem: Environmental > Terrestrial > Soil >...
CTCAAAGACATATGGGGGGACAAATTGTCAAAAAAAACGTACCGGGAAAGGATCAAGAAGGGACTGAAGCCAGGTTCCCTTCACGTCGGGTGAACCAAAAAATCCACTCTTGGGTTGGGAGGGGATACCCAGCGCGTGGGCCAAATATAAATAGTTCCGGAAACTCATCACCAGGCTTTAACAACTAACGGCTTCAGTGAGTGCCGCGGCGCTGCAGGGAACACGAGGAAAACCGAAAGAGCCACCGGGAGGGGCCCGCGCCCGCGCAGGCGGGAAACGAAAAAGCCGTGCGCAGTCGAGTGTTTCGTAAAGAGAAAAAAGCCACAGAAGGCCGGTAAAAACCTGGAGTTTCCTCTTCGACCATGCTCTTCTTCAGTTCACGGGGCATGGAGACGCCCGCCGTGAAAAGCAATGGGGGAAGCGCCGGCTTCAACACAGACAAACCACCTTGACCGGTGGACCACCGGGGCGAGAGGGGGGGTGATATCAAAGTCTTGTAATCGGTGGAAAAACAGTACTCCCGTTTTTGAATTAAGACCGCCCTACTTTGGAGACGGACGCGTAAGAAATCAACTCAAAAAACAAAAAACGAAAAGACAGGACGTGGAAAGGGGGGGGAGGGGAAAAAAAAATGAGAATAGAAAAGGCAACGATAGGAAGGAAAGAAGAAAAGCTTCTTCTTGGAAAGAAGATAAAGAGACAGGCGGAAGGGGGGGGTTTCTTCTAAGAGGGCGAAAAGGCCAAGTGAAGAGGAAGAAAACACCGGACCGGAAATCGAGACGAACATGAGACAACGCCACCTTTCCACGAGGTTTGTACAAGAACGAACTCGCAAAAGCGCAACCCAAGGTTTTGGGAGAGCCCCCTACAGGGAGGGAGGGGAATGGAAAATTTACAGAAAAGCTCGAAGTCTCCTTAATCGCGAGAGGAATAGGAACTCGCAAAACAACGACGGCGGCCCATCCGGGCCACGATTGTGGTCAAAGGACGATGAGTGGACCAGTTTGAGGAAAAAAACGGGTAAGCAGACGCACCCCCGGGGGACCTTGGCAATACCCAGTGGGGAAAAAAGAGCGTGGCCAAAAAACGGCATGACCCTCAAGGGACAAAAAACGTTCGGGGGGTGGTTGGGGGGGAAAGGAAAAAAGATGCATTGGGGGAGTCGGGTATCCTGAGGGGGCCACTGGCGCCAGAGCACTGTGTGAGGGGACATGGTGAAAAGGCCTCCGGAGAAGCGCTGCATATCAAACGAGTTCAGGGTGAAAGTCTGGGGGGTTGGGGGGGGGTCACAGCGGATCTGGAAAGGGAACTAAAAAATGACATCAGAGGGAAGAGCGAAAACAAAGCAAACCCCGGACAGTTGGCAACAGCTCTGCCAACAGCTGTTTGCGGAAAGAAAAAAAGAAAAAAAAAATGAAACGAGCCGCGATAAAAAAGACTACGTGGACTCCCAAAGCACAATCATCAAAAAAAACGGGGGAAGTGAGAACGGACAACCCGGCCGATAAAAGCCGGGTGGGAAAACACAAATTCATTACGCCTACCCACATCGGGGAAAAAGGCCCGACAGTGTCGTGAACGTGATTGTATAAAGGCACATTGAATTCGGGGCACACGCACAGCCCTTAGACAAAGCGATCGCTCAAGAGATCGAAAAAAAATATCAAAAGACAAAAACGGGGGGGCTACTGTGAAGAGAATCGCAGCTAAAAAACTCGCTATACTATACATCAGTCCTATGCAGACAAGGGTGGCTAATAAAGGAATAAAACTGGTACCAACATTTCTCGGGACTTTCTCCATGAAATTCACTTGCGAAAAATTCGTCGAAAGGAAGACTGGAGGAGTTGAAAACTGAAGCACCGTCCTACGTAAAAGCGGTCGAACTAGACTAACCCAGCTCATCAACATCCAGAGGAAGAAAAATAAAACTGGCGGCCGACCCAAACGGTTAGGGGGGGGGAGACGGCCAGTTTGTCTATAACCGATAGAAAAAAAAAATCGACGACCAACAAGAAACAACCTTGTCCCACGGGAAACCCAAAGCTTGGGGGGGGAGAGAGGCTTTACAAGAGATTCTCTGTCCCTCGAGGGGCCGCCAACTCCACTGAACGGCCGCGGGAACAAAATTAGGCTACGAAAGGGAGGCGAAAAAAGGAACCACAGTGTAAACGTCCACGTTTCAGTAAGGGGATCAACAACAAGGGCAAAGAAGCTCATGGAGAAAAAATACACGAACGCAACGTTACGGAAAAAGTGCTTGTTTGGGAGAAAAGCCACGGGCAACAAGGGTAGGGGGACGGACTCAACTTTTACGCTAGCATGGGTTCTTGGAAAGAGTAACAGTGAACGCCTGAGGAGGCGCCCCCGTTCGCAAAAGGAAAGATGGTTGGAAAAAAGAAAATTAAAACACTAAGCGGCCAAAAAAGCTGTCAGGGGGATCTCCTGGGGCGCACAAGAGTTTAAATGCAAAAAAAATACCGGGAAGGGGAGGAAGGAAAATGACAGGAGGGGGGTAAAAAACCCCACGGTTCATCCAATCGCAGGGACGCACGGTTGGTGGATTGTTTGCTGAGGGGGAGGAAGGGGCAGTGAAGAGGGTAAAACTCGACATTTAACTCTGCGGGGTCATAAATTTAAAAAGTGTCCGAAAAGGTGGGGTGAGCATCCACTACACATCGGTAATTTGGCATCACCGGTGGAGCTTCGCGTAATGGGGGGACCAAAAAAGGGACAGGAACAAGAAAAAAGAAAAGTTAAGAAATCGGCGGGCCAAAATCGGGGGCGCTCCCCGATTGGGACTTATTTCCGGGAAGCCTCCAGGGTGACTTAAACAGCGGGGAAACCGATGGTGGCCATATGATGGGTTCCATAAAAGTTGACGGGGGGTAGGGGACACGTGTTGGCCGCCCGGCGTGTGGGGGGTTTACACAAGAACTTCCCGAAGGCATTTGAGACTAAAAGCCAGGAAAGAATAAACGGAAAAGACGAAACAAACCATTTAAAAACATAGCATAAAAAGTGGATGGTACCTCAGAAAACTAATAGGGGGAACCTTAACGGGGCAACGGGATAAAAAAATTGTATTGGACAAGAGCAGTGTTTTTCGTCTTAAATGAAACGGGGTGAGGGCAGGGGAGGGGCCAAACAAGAGGGTTCCCCACGCGCTACAGCCCCTACGCGGAATGATCGTTTGGACTGGAAAAGGACCGGGGGAGGTCCTAATAATGAAGGGGGGCGGAGTAAATGGCCTGGGGCCATTTTGAGAGAAAAAATTCTGGACTTTAATTCCTTGTGTGCTGCGGGGTGGAAGAAATCGCCACTAAAAAAAGGTAACGTGGGGGAAAAGGGACTGCCCAGAAAGGGAGTTGTCTCCAGCGGGTGGAGACATAAAAAAAAACGGGTTTGGCCGTGGGGTCAACAAAAAAAAGTTGTCACCCAAGTCACACCGAAAAACACTAAAGGGGGCCCCAACGGAGGGCAAGCAGTTTTTACAGTACAAAGGTCGGATGGGGGCAGGATGCGCCCGATGGAACAAGAAGGGGAAAAAGGGGAGAACTGAGAAAGTATCGGAAAAAGTGCCACGATCAAGCCTAGAACTTTAGGGAAAACATGGGGGGTTTTTGTAAAGGACAGGTGTGAACCTGGCAAAAACCGGGGCAGGGGAACAAATCACAGGACGTCAACCAATTGAGACAACTCGACCAAGGAAAACTCCGCCCTCATAGTGCAGGTGCGTTCGGGGGGAGGGGATCTCCAACACCACCGACGATTGACCAACTGGGTCAGGAAAAACCGGGGTGTGGTGAACGATGGGCCCACGTGGAGGGGATGGGGCCAACGCGGATTTAAAAGCCGGGTAACAGTAAGAACTATCGAACCACTCCGGAGTTCACACAAGGGGGGCCTGGGTTTAAAGGGGGGGGGGGGGGAGGGGACCGGAATTGGGGGGGATCTAACGCTGGAAGATCTGTCGAGTATCCGTCAACCAATTGAGTTGTGGGAACCTGGTCTGCCCGGGGGGTGAACGTGGGGGGGGGTCATTCGGGAAAACGACGAAACCGAAGCCGTCCTTCAACAAACGAGCCCCGGACCGTTCCAGCAACACCTCAGACAATCCCACTAAAAAAACGGTTTGATATGATGGCCGGGATGGACTGGGAAGAATTGGAGTCTTTTCAGTGAAGGGGGGGGGCTACACAATCACTTGTGAATTAATGTAGCCTCTGAAGCCTACGAAAAAAGGGCTGACGGGAAAAATCCAGATTAAGGTGGCCAGAAAATTAGCGGGTTTGATCGGGGTATAACAAGCCGGCGGACCAGCCGGCAAGGCCTGGAGGCGGCAAAGAGCCGATTCACTCCTGGGATCAACCGGGAACGCCTGAGTCCCCAAAGACCAGTGTTGGGGGGGCGGGGGAAACAAGTGGCTAGAGTTTTTCGGAGTCTAAAAGACGCAAAGATGGCATCGCCACGTGTACGGGGGACCTCTGGGGGGGGTGGGGAAAAGCCCATTGGCCCGAACACGAAATCATGTTCCGCACTATCTCACGTAAAGGAAAATTCCCTTGCGTAGGAGGTGCCGGCGACAAAAAAAAAAGCCGCCCGGAAAACGGAGTAGAAAGAAAGCTCACAGGAGGTTCTCAAAAAACTGGGGGAAGATCGGCGTTTTACAAGGCCAGCGCTGACCGCGTGGGGAGGGGACCGGGGGAAGTTGAAGAAATTAACGAGGACCGAAAAAACTGGCTTTGCGAAAGCAAGCCAAAAGGAAAAAGGAAAAAATAAGACACGGAAAACCTTGATTGATCACGCCCAGACCGAGGCACGGAGAAGGATGAAAAAACTGGTGGACCGTTGGGGAGCATTTTCAAAGGAAGGAACCAAAGAAGGTGGGAGGGAAAAAAATACTCGAAAGGAGGGGGAGGATGAAAAAAAAAGAAGCATATAAAAAAAGCACAGACATCGGGGGATAGGGTTCGGGGCCCGTCACATGGGTTAAAAAAAGCGAGAGAGGGTCAGAAAAAAAATCTCGGGGGAACCGAAGGATCCTCTGCCCCTTGGAGGGGGCTAAAATGGCAAAAAAAATCGAAAGGTTTAGGGAGGTAAGGGGGAACCTGGGAGGGGGGTCCCTGCGAACGTAGGCAGGGAAGAGGACGGGACAATCAGGACCGTCTACCCAATCTGTGTAAAAAAAAAAACGCCGCGGTCAATCGGTCGAGGGAAAAAGAAATAGCATTCAGATGAACACATGGGATAACCAACTTCCCTAAAGCGTCTGGCCAGGGGGGGATGGAGGGGGGAGGGGGGGGAACGGCCAACGGTGGTGAGAAAGCTAGAAGCTAAATTGGAAAAAACTGAGAACCGTCGAGTATGAGATGTTGTGTTCTTCACCGGCCGGGTAAGGTTAAATGATTCTTTCGCACCAATTACAAAAAGAAAGGAAGACGTAAACGTGGGGAGAACCCAAACAAGCAATGATAGGCGGTATTCTCCGCGAAAAAAAAAAAAAAATCCAAGAAAGTTGACTGCGGTGGGAAAATCGATCAAAACTTGGCTTGGAAGAAGGAGGATGGGACCTGTGGGTGACCCCGAAAAAGGGCAACTCCATGGCACCCTAGATAATACTAGAAAAAAGGAAAAAAAAAAAACGAGGGGACACGCACCCTGTTTGGGGAGAAAAAACGAAAGAGCTCATCAACTCACAACTTAAATAGAAAAGAAAAAGGGTCCAGCATAAAAAAAAAACACGAGTGGTTCCCGGCAGGGCAGGGGGGGGTGAGCTGGACAGGATCTAAAGGCCTTAATGGGAAAACAGAATGAAAGAGGGGAAGGAGCAAAAAAAAAAAGAAACGAATACAATTCATGTTATATCACGAACAGACGGGCAAGCAGGGTGAGAAGTGTATGATTGGCAAAAGGAAAAAAAGGGGGCCGCCCGGCCCGCGCGAAGGGGACAAAACGTAGTGTTCGGGCAGCCAAATAAACCAAAAAAGACCCCCGCGAACAAAGCGCAAAACAACAGGGGTGCCGATATTCGATGCAGGGACAAGCGTAAAAACACGGGGATACACAAAAAGGGGGGGCAAAGGAACAGGTGTACTAAAAGAAGAAAACAGCCCCACCCATGAAAAAAGACCTTAGTTAGAAGGGGGAAAGAAGGGGGTCACTTCCCTGAAAGAAAAGATCGCGGCACTCAATCCGTTCAACGGCGGGACTCGCTAACCAAAACAAAAACCCTTACCAACAGTTTAAGCAAGCAAAAGGTCATTGCTCAAGACCAAAAAGGAAAAACCAAGAAAAGCACGATGGAGTCGGAACGTTGTAAGTTCCGAGGCGGAACCGGTTGTTGGACGAGCCTTGCATAGGCAAGCAGCGTTTTCCAAATGGGGACAGCACGGAAGGAACCACCACCACGAAAGCGAGTAACCATCGTGAAGAGTCCACGTAAGGCAGGGAAAAGGGGAATCCCGGAAAAGCGGGAGAATCGCGGACGGGAATTCTTGGTTCCCTCGGGGCGCCTTAACGGAAGCAAAACATATGTAAGTGAAAAAGGAGGGCAACCATCCAGGGGGGAGGAAAAGAATATACAAGGAAACGAAGTTTCGGGCGCGAAAGGGGGGGCAACAAGGGTAGTAAAAAAGGAACTGAGGAAAAAAAAGAGGAAATGTACGATGGGACGGGAAAATCCGGGAGAAGGGGAAAAAATCCCAAATTAAAAGTGTTTCTGGCAAATCAGCGAAGGTCCCAGAAAAAAGAAGAAAACATGATATCACCAAGAGACGAATCATAAACAACAGACAATTTGAAGAGAATGGCCATCCCTGCAAGGGAAAGGCGGAAAAAAGAGAAAAGAAATCACGGGGTGAACGCAGGGGGGGGAAAGGAAGAGGCTGGGGCGTGACCCGAAAGAACGAACCAGTCAAAAACATAAAACACATGAGGAAACGTAAACCAACAAAACTAAAGAAAAAAATTCCAAGGTTTCCTGACTGCCAAATACTCGGTATGGAGTGTCAAAAACCATGATACCCAGGAGTTCCCAGGGGAAAATGGGGGCAGAAGTTTACTTGTAGGGGAGCGTGCCGGGGGGGGAGGGGTCGGAAAGAATCATAGGGAGTAAGCGTCAACCCCACGCGGGAAGAAACGAACTCAAAACGCAGACCAACGCCGAAAGAAAATCCATTAAAGATAAGGGCCATCGCGGTGAAACCAATGCCAAGGCAGTTACCGAAAGAAAAGCGACCACGGTAAAACCAGGAATATTCAAGGGCAGGGTGGAAAAGAGGAAGATGGAGAAAAGTTTCGCTTTTTGTCCAGCAGGGGTTGAAAAAGAGTGGAAAAATTCCGGACCAAGGGGAAAAACGCAAACAAGTACAACAGAGGAAGGGTGAGGCTCAAACCCAAAACGAGGCGACGGGGGTTTGGGGCAAAAGAAAAATCTCAGTGTGACAAAGGGAAAATCACAGCCAAGGAATCTAGCATAAACGGTTCTCTTTGAGGTTAAAATGGGTCGGTTAAAACGCCAGGAAAACCCGGAACCACCCCCCAGAAAGGCAAAAACCACAACAACAGAGGGGAAAGGGGGGAGAAATGGGATGAACGGGGAAAAAAAAAAGCTAAGCTACCTTGATGGGGTGCCTCGCAGTCACCTAAAGATTGCTCCAAAAGGAAAAAAAAAGTGGGGGGAGGCAAACGCTCAGTGAAAAATTACAATATTTGTCGGAGATTGGGGTCGTTGAACACACCATAATTTGGCATAACCGTGTTAATCCCAAAGTTCAAAGCAAGGAAAAAGGGGGAGATTCAAAAGAACATTCGAGGGGGAGAGGATAACATGGGGGGGGGGGGACAGACAGGAAGCCAACAGAAGCGGAAGCCCCCAGAGGGAAAAAGGGAGGGACGGGATCGAAGCTCCACGATTAGATGATGAGGGGGTTCCAGTGGAAGAGGGTAAAAGGGGAAGAAAACAGGGGGACGGTGGGCCTCGCCCACGCCCATCCGGAACCAGATGGGGGGACCAAAAGAAGGGGTGTGAACAAACGCGCCGGTGCTGGCGGGGGAAAAAGTCACCCCCTGTGCCGAGAGAGGGAGTCGATGCTCACAGACAAGAAGCTCAACCCAGACTTTTAACGGGGCCTTTGAAAGGGGGGGAGGGAGGGGCAATTCAAAAAAAATGGGGGGGGGGGGTAAATGACTGGGAAGAAGATGCCAAACGCACAAAAAAAAAAAAAAAAAAAAAGACGGCCGAAAAGTCTAATCTGTGAGGAGTTGAGGCAAGGATCGGGGTCGGGAGAGTCAAAAACCGCCGTGGGGGCGCCGACAGCTTGAGAGGTAACAATTAAGCAACGGTTACTAAGGTGGAGGCCGGTTAATTGCCTGAGAACAAGGCGTCCAGTGGTACAACCTGAAACGGGGCTGGAAAAAAAGAACGTGCTTCTGGGAAATATCATGGGGCGGAGTGCAGTGAAGGTGGGACGTGAAGGGTTTTTACAGTAGCGGCAGTCCGTCAATTCAACAGAAAGAAATCGGAAACGACAGACTTCGAATCTTTGAGATCGAGGGGGGTTGACGAACGGCCAATGGTAAGACCCATCACTCACTGACCGGGCGAAAAAGAAATACGGGGAGAGGAAAAAAACGGGAAAAAAAAGAATCTGGGGGGAATCAGGAAAGCGTGATCAAAAAAAAAACGTAGAATCGAATGGGTTGTCCGAGGGGGCACAACCACAGGCGTGCCTTGTCAGGAAAAGGGTAGGTTCAACGTTGTGGGGAATGAGGGGGGGCCCGCTCCGCGGGGGGGTGAAAAACCGACCACAGACAAAATCGTTGGCAGGGGAAAGAAGATTACCAAAAGGGGGACAGGCAAACGCGCAAGTGGTGGTCTTCGCGAGAATAACATGTAAATGCGGTCAAAGTAAGAAGAGGTGGAAACAAATAGGGAAAGACTGCCAAACAACGAAATGTGGAGAAGGAAAAGGGAAGAAAAAAACATCTCCAAAGGGGGGAAGGGCCTCAAAATAAGAGGGCCAGAAAAATCCTTGAGGCGAAAAGGTGGCAACTGTCAAAAAAGGGAGACCCTACGAAGAGAGGGACCCAAAATGAAATGGGAAACCACCAAAGACGTGTAGTGGCTGACGATGGAACAGGGTGCCGCCGAGGGACAAACGGTTCTTCGGGGAAGGCCACCGCTGGGGGGGGAGTATTGAGGGGGTAACACACCCGAAGGGCCATATCAAGAGTCCAAAATCGGGCAACAAAGCGGGCAGAGGAATAGGAAAATTCAAAGGGTATTTGACGTGACCGGCGAGGGGAAAAAGAGGAAAAAAAGTAGCACGAAACAGATCACTAAAGACAGAAAAGTACCCGCCCGAAGGACATGGCTCAACAAAATGTCCTCTCCTACACTGGCGAGTTCGTACGACAAGAAAAAACATCGAAGGGCAGAAGGCCAAAAGGGACAAAAAAGAGTGTAAAAGGGACTTCCTCAAAATTGATTTACAGGGGGGAAATTAGGAAGGTCAAAGGGCAAGAGGGAAAAACATACAGGACTAGGCTTGTATGAAGCATCGACCGTGGTTTTAAGAAGAACCAATTGGAAAAACAAAATGTCGAATCAGGGGGGGGAAAATATCAGATTCTTTCACATAAAAACGGCCAGGAGGGTGTTAATGGTTAGGGTTGTGTGAAAAAACTAGAGTTAGTACCGGCCGCGTATCCTAGAGGCAACAACACACAAACATTATTATTGAAAAAGAAGAGAAAGATACGAAGGGATCCCGTCGAAGTAGTGGGCGCGGGAGTAACAATCGGCTGGAACAACTGGGGAAAGGGAAGCAGATTACCAAAGAGAGAAAAAAAGGGGGGACGGGGGAAAAAAAATTGGGGGGGTGGTCCTGTTATAATCGACGCAAGAAAATGCCGCCCGAAGAGAAGTAAAAAAAGCAAGGAAACCGGAAGAAGGAATCCGCAAGGCGTCAAATCCCGAAAAGGGGCAAAGTATGCAATGGGTGGTGGATCGTACTAAAACGCAAGTCGAAAAAAAAAAAGGCGCCGTTGGGAAGCAATGCGCTGGCAGGAGGCCTGACCGGTGAAAACCGGGGAAGCGGGCGGCTTCAGCTTTAAAGGCAATCCTCGGACAGAACAAGGAACCATAAATACAAAAAGGACTATGCACGCCTGCTTTTGACCAGGAACGAATATAGGGACCGGAAAAGGGACGTGTCAGAAAAGAAAGAAACCGCGGGAAGTTGAAAACAAGGGGGGGGTAACGCCAGTGGCAGGCACCTTAAAACTCGAAAACGGGGACACCGTCGGGTTGGGGGGAAATGAAAGATGGCTTGATCTGGAGAATGGGGGGGGGACGGGAAAAGCGACGAGAAAAGAGTTGGGGCAAAATGGACATGGGAAAAGTGAGGTCCCTCAACGAAATCAGCAGGGGCGTCCTCAAAGGAGAAAAGTTTGCAGCTAAGGGTGGGTGGGGGGGAACAAATCAGGGTTGGCGGACAGGCGAAAAAAAGGAATCGGGATAAAAAAAAAAAGGGACAACAGGCTTCGTCCCTGAAAAAGGGGCCAGACGGACAACACGAATTGGGGGGATTAAAGGACAAGAAAGGGGGCTGTCGGGGAACTCTAAAAAAGGACTTAAGCGACAAAAAACCGGCAACCGGGGGCAAGGGCCCCTCACGGACAACTCTAGAGAAAAACTGTTGTTATAACGAGATGACGGGGCCCGTCAACACAGCGAAAATGGCTTCGAGTTGTCGGTGTAAAGTATGGGGGACTGGACAGGCGGGGAATAGGAAAGCTTCACCACAAACAGAAAAAGGCGCAAAGGCGGGGGAAAAATCCCGAAGAGACGGAGACAGCCTGGGGGGCTACGGTGGAGAACGACACAAAAAAAAGAAGGAAAATCGAAAACTAGGCCCAGAACCTAAAACTATCGCGGAAAAAACTGATGCATCCAATATCACACGGTTGCCACAGGGAAGGGTTCAGAAGAAGTTGAGAAAAAATGGAAAGGAAGGAAGAGGCCAAAACGCACGCTGGTGGGGGGGTTTTCCAAAGGGGACAGGAAACCAGGCAGAAAAAAACTATTCGCAAAAGAAAGAAAGGGGAAAGACTCAGACTCAGGTAAAGATGAGGGGGGAACAAACGGGTGGCAGGGGGAGCTGGCAGGTTCTTCAACCGCAACTTTCCGAACGACTACGCAAAAGGGACAATAACCCTGGACCCACGCACACCGTCAATGGAAGGAGGGGCGTGGAGAACCGGGAATAACTCACGGCGGGAGGAAAACGGGCCGGCCTCCAAGAAAATGGTTAAAGGCGAAAATTCCCAGGTTGGCACGGAGATCAGATGGGGAGAGGAACTAATGGTTAAGGAACAGGGGCCTCCAGAGTTAAAACGAAAAAAGATCAAAAAGTTAAGAAGAGTCTAAACAGAACTGGGGCGAAAGATGGAGTTGGGAAAATAAAATCTTGACCGGGAAAAGGGGGAAGAGAACGTGGGGTACGGGAGAGCCATGGCAGTGGGAAATCATACAGGGCAAAAACGGAAGGCCGGAACGAAAAACAGGCGACCCGAAAAACTTGGGGAAACACAGACAATCCTACGGCAAAAAAGAAAAGCTACGGCGCTGGGGGACGCAAAACCTCGGTTTCAAAGGTGCTCAAATACAGAGTGGGAGGAGAGGCAAACGGAATGGTCGAGTTTGACCAGTGAAGCCATGGGCGGGAATCGCAGGGTAGTGGACGTGGATTACAGCTGTGAACGGGGAAAAAGAACAGAGAAAATGTTATCTCAAGAAGGGAAGGAAAGGAATGAACGACGATTGGAAAAGTGACATCGGTTTTGGGAGCGCACGCACTGGTAGTGCAGTCAGAGTTCCGGGAATTCAACGGGAAAGAACGGGAACCAAAAAAAGACGGACAAAAGCTCAGGTTTTTATCACCAAGATGGGAAAACTCAACTGAGGGTGAAGATCGATGTGACACAGGGGGTCGCCCGTCACGTTAACGACGTCCGGGCAGCGGGGGGGGAAACCCCACAGGGAACATAGAAAACAGTTGATCTGGTTGGGTGGAGGCGGGGTCGCCCGCTTGTTTACGGAGAACAATCAAAACGAGAAAGGAAAGATCAAGAACGGAAGCGCCTAACACAAAAAGGAAGAACACATAAAAAAGACGACATGGATATGGGGGGGGGGGGGAAAATCAAAAGGAGAGGAATATAAGTGAAGTAACAGCCTTGAGAGGGGGGGGGAGTTGCACTCCAATGGGGGGAAGGGGGACGCAAGTTGGGGGAAACTTTCGGCGGTCTTTAAGAAACGTCTGGGAACAAGCAATACCCGCCAACTCAGGAAATGAAGCAAGGGGTTGTTCAGGGGGGAACAAAAGGGAAAAAGTGGATTCCGCCACTTGGGTGGGGAAAATTTCAGGCCCAAGGGGGACAGTGCCGGGGGTGAAGCAGTCAGGAAAAGGCTTTAACGGTTAGAGGGGGGGGAGACGTGTATTTACCAGGAAAGAAAGAAAAAAAAGAAATGGAACGTGAGGGGTCTGACTCAAGGATGGGGAAAAAACAATCGAGTGAAAAAATAGTGTGGTGGCGTAAGGTGAAAGGAAAGTCCAGCAGGTGGCACAAGGTCGGGACACAACCTTCCCCTGGGCCGGGGAAAGGAGGGAAAGGTGAAATCCCCAGTTTTGTGACCAGTACAGTTTTTGTGAGTCAGGGGGGGAAAACGGACGCAGGAGGAAAACCAAGATACCAAAGGGGGAGGAGGTCTCACCTAGAGTGGAATCATTGAACGCGGAGGGATTGCACAATTTGATGGTAGGAGGACTGGTGGTTGGGTGTTCCTAGGGGAAGGCCCAGTTGTTAGAAAAAATCTTCACTGAGGAAGAAACTGTTAGAAAACACAGGAAAGCGCAAGATAAATTCAAGTGAACCTCAGAACGGAACGGACGGGGTGCGTTTGGGCTGTGAATGATCAAGTCCGCCCTTCCTAGGCTGAAAAAGGGGGGACAAAAGGGTGGGGTTAGGAGATGGGAACCCGAAGGATGCCACTGGGAAAGCTGATAGCAAAGGGGGTAATAACTATAGGCACTCCGTGGTTGAAAAAGGGGGTACCGGTTTGTGCAGGGTTGTGGCGGGTACCCGAAGGATTTGGGGATATCGGAAATCTTGGAAAAAACTATGTCGGAAAAAGAGAGAACCCGGGTGTACGGTGGGGGTGTGCGACGGGGGCGACAGGGGGGGTTGCGTGGGGAAAAGCCCACTGGACCGCGAAAAAGGAAAAACGAACACCACGGAACAAAAGGTCACAAAGACGACGCCCCGGCGGGGACCGTGGAACCGCGGGGAAAGCTTAAAGAAATGATCCCTTTTTGCTAGGAAGAAAGCCGGAGTGGCCGAAATGAAGTGGGAAGGAATTTTCTTTTTGGGGGAGAGAAACCCTTGGGATTGTAAGGGAAAACTATAGAAGGAAAAACGAAAAAGAAACGTGCGGGAAAAAGCCGAGTTAGTGGGAGGCAGCAAAAATTAAGAAGTGACTGTGAGAGGATGGTGGAGCCACCTGTCAAAGGAGGACTAAACAACCGGCAATGGCCTTTTGAGGAATACAACAAGACCTCAGGAAGAAGTGGGGCTCAAAAAAAAAGAGGTTGAAAGCCTTAATATAAAAATCAGATGTTGCCTAAAAAGAAAGGACAAAAGGTAAAATGGCCTGATTTTGTTTCATTGCTAACATCGTGTAGGGGGTCATCACTTTACGGTATACACCCCTATGGGAGGGGGGGGAGAAAGAAGCCATTGCAGAAGGCGAAAATAGGGGAATCGAGGATCGAAAAGTAGTGAAAGTTTTCCGTGGAGAAACGGTTGGGGGAAGCGGGGAAAAAATAAAAAGGAATAAAGGGAACGAAAGTCAAAGCCCGAGGGGGCCGGGAGAAGAAACGATTCTCCACAAGGGCAGATCCGTGTTACGCCATAATTGACAGGGGAGGGAGGGTTTTCAGGGGAAACAACGGATTGGGAAGCAGGGAAAGGGGATTCAGAACGGGGGAGGGCCTATCGGCGACAAAAAAAAACCCATTACAAAATACCCGAAAACAGGGATGTCAGTGAAGAAACCAACAGGCGGGATAGGAGATGAGGGTAGAGGAAACAGGGTGCCATTTCAGCGCCTTTTTTGTTCAAGGACAACCGGAAAGGGAACTAGAATGGAAGGGGAATCGAGTCCAATCAAAAAAAAGAGACTCAACAAAAAACGAGAAGGGATGACCCCGCGAGCGATTAGAGGGAGAAAAGAATCGCGTTCGGGGTAGGGCGGGCATGGTTAAAACAGCGGAAGACAAAAAGTCCAAAATGAAAAAGGGGGGGTGCGAGGAAAAGACAAAAAGAATATATCACCTGAAGGGGAACTGCGTAAGCTGGATGAAGGGGGTCGTTGGGAAATGGGGGCGTGTCCAGGCGACGAAGTAGGTAACCAGGGGGAGGGACCAACAATCGCCAATCTCCCAACCAATCGGGGGGGCATTAAAATCCGAGGGGGAAAATCTTAGTGGTGGCGAAAAACACCGAAGCCGAAAAAATGGAAGAACGAAAACTGAGAAACCTCCAGAACGGATCGCCAGGGGGGGGGAATTCGGACGGGAAGGTCTTTTGGGGTAGTTCACGCGGAAAAAAGAAGGAACTTTAAAAAAAGACGGGGAGAGAAAGAGAGGAAATGAAAATTTCGCAAGGGGGGTAGGGGGACAGGAGTTGAGGCTCCGCAGCAAGAGAGTCTCCGTAACGGGGGGGCTCCAAGCCATCCGGTTTGAGGAACATCGAAAAACAAAAAGAAGAAATGTTCCAGGTGAAACCACTTGAACCAGCAGGGCTTGTGACGAGAAAGGAGGTCCGCCTTTTGGCGAACGGGAACCTTAAGCCGAAGGGGGCCGACTAAACCCAGAAAAAGGGGCCGGCGTGCACGGAAACAAAAACCCATGGCCTCCGGTGGCCGTGGCAGTAGACAAAAGAGTATGAACGCAAAGTTCCCCGACAACAATCACACTCAGGGAAAATGGGGGAACAGGTCCAGTGGGAGGAGATGTTGAAGGGAGGATACATGTCACCGTCCCTGTGCACAAACAAGGACAGCTGGGCGAGGCACCAAAAAAACAGAGAAAAAAAAAAGATCACCGTGAATGAAGCGCAACACGGGGCCAAGAAACAGGTGGCCATTGTCACAAGGGGAAGACGAAAACGCCGCAAGGCGCGGCATGGGCAACGGTGGGACGGGGTGGGTAAAGGACGAAGTTCAAACACATGGATCAACAAACCCACGCGAACAGCGCAAAACAGAAAAAATGGTGGGACCATAATAAGGCGAACCGTATGAGTAAACGTGCCAATAGTCAAAAATGCCCGCAGTAAAAGGAAAAAAAAAAGAAAACCTGCGGCACCCAGGGGTGGCAAATCCGAGGCAGAAAATCTTGCCCGGAGGGGAAACCCAAGGCGTTGGAAGCCGGGAAAAAAAAGAGACACATCAAGGAGGCACAACCCAAACAAAAGAAAACCACAAACCCCCGTGCCTGGCACCCGGGTGAGTACTAGCAGTGAGTCATGGCAAAACTCCACGGAAAAACTGGTATAAGCACGATGACTGCTCGTTTTTGAAAGGTGATTCGCCTTCATTGACCCAGTTGGGGAGGGAAAAAAAAACACAGGGCAGGAATCGTCCAGCAGCGTTGGGACAGGGGTAAAAGCCCTTCGGAAAAAAAAAACAAAGGGGTCTCATCAAGAATCGTGAATGAACAGTAAACTTAATAACGAGGGAAAAGATCAGAGAAAAGGTTGAGTCCGGGGGTTCCATCGGGGGAGGTCCGGTGGATAAGGGGAAAGCAAACCTAGAGGGTGAAAAAAAAAGATGGAAAAAGAATAAAGAACCCTGCCAAAAGGCGGAGGCAGAGGTCAAGGGTGTCTGGGCTGATGGAACAGAAACGCCAACCGAGGGGTGGTTTGGGAATACAACGACTGATTCACTCAGTGGGGGGAAAGGACCCAGCCAAAAGTAGGTAGGGGGTCAAGCAAGGAACCGCTAAAACGCACAAAGCAAAAGGAAGACTTATGGGGAAACATCAGACAGAGATGAAACGACCGGAAAAAAATGTAATCCTAAAGCATAAGGGGACGGATAAGGGAATTGGACGAAAAAAAAAAATCCGCAATGACCGACTAGGGGCGAGGTTAAACGCCATCGAGGGTTTCGGGACCAAAATTGCGACCAATGAAAACCCCATTCAAGCAAGAAAACCGAACCAAACATGGTGTGAAAAGCACGGGATACAGCGACTCCAAGGGTTGAAGGTTAGTTGGAACGACAAAAACCTTGAGAAGGGTAAAAAATGAGGATGCTCCCCAAAAAAACAATGGACTCAGCGCGATGAAAAAAGTCCGAACAAGGGGGAGGGACGTGGTTACGGGGTTATGGGCGGGGAAGGCCGGAACCCAAATCAAGACGGGAAAGGTGCTTCTTAAACAAAACTAACGTTCTAAAACCCAAAACAAACAAATAATGGCACCACAGTGAAGATGGTGCCAACGGGTACCCGGGACCGGCAGACAAACGAAAAAAAGTCTACCGGTAAAAAGAAGGAAATGATCAAAGAGTGAGTCTGAGACAAAAATATTGAATAAAGTGCAAGCAAAAGTTTGGGCCAACGGGGGGGGGGGACGTCAACCCGATGGGAACGGTGCAGAAGGAGAACAAAGGAAGAAACAGCACCACAGTACCGCTGAGGGGCATAACTCAACAACCGAGCCCTTTTTAACAAGCGGGCGTTAGAAATTCATCCGCACTGAAATCAAAACTGGAGAAGGTTGGGTACCTCTGCACAAGGGGGGGAAAAAAGAACCGGAGAATCAAACCATAACCCACCAAGAGGGGCGCCAAAAATTCTTGGTGACGGGGGAAACTCTGAAAAACTTGAGGGGGGAGATGGTCTCACGAAAAGGTAAGTGGAGCAAGATGCCACAGAGGGGAGGGGGTGGGGGCAACACAACGCGTTCAAAAAAAAATAAACGGACAGATTTCCTTCGGCCTTGGAAAAACCCATCTATTGCAACCGGGTTGGGAAACACTACAAGTCAAAAGGGAGGGTCAGGTAGGAATTTGAATCACCTAGCAAGAGCGAAATCGGGGGGGAAAGGTAAGCAGTGTGATCGAAAACAGAAAAAACTCTTAAAAAATCATAGGGCTAAGCAAAGGGAACTTCGGGTTTTGTTCCGTTGAAGCAAGGGAGGAAATACAGGGGAAACGGGAAAGGGAATCGACCATAGGGCCCTCGACGAACTCGAGGGGGGTGCCCACACGACTCCGTGTTAAGTGAGTGGAGGTAACTCGCCCCTGTCCACGCGTAAGAGAGGGGTCAAGGACGGCACATCCATCAAAACATTGGGGTCGTTGGGTTCAAGGAAAAGTAGTTCTGCACGGTTATCGTTAGGGATGGTCAAGAACTTTAGAAGCTTAAACACATCCACGCACCCTGCGACGAAATGAAGGCGAAAGGAGATTTCCATTGATATGTTGGGTAAAAGGGTAAGATGGCTAATGTGCAGTCAAAGGCAGGAAAAAACCGCCGGGTGGTCGGAAGAGGTGCCGCATGATTTTTGTCCCGGGTCCGGGAGAAAAGCGCGACTGCAAAGTAAACAAAAAAACCCCCCCCCCCCCCCACCCCCACCCCACCCCCACCCCCCCCCCGCGCGCCCCCCCCCCCCCCCCACAGCACAAACAAAAACCAACGCACCTCAAAACATAAAAACACACCCCCTTCGCCCACCCACCCCCCCAAACCCGGACCCCCCCCCCCCGAAAACGGTATCGCCTAAACCCCCGCACACCCCCCCACCCCCGCCCGCCCCCTCCCCCCCCCCCCACCCACCCACGGAGCAACGGGAAAGGCCCCCGCGCCGGGCCGGCCGTCACGCCCGAGCCCCCTCCCCCCCACGCGCAATCCCCCCTTCCCCGGCCCCCCCCCCGCGCCCAACCCGCCCGGTGGAGCCCCCCGCCCCCCGCGCCCCGATAAAAGCCTGCCGCCCCCGAAAAACAGTGGCCCCCGGTGGGGCCAACCCTGGGTGAGGGGGGGGGGCCCCCCGCGCCCCCCGTCCCCCCCCACCGCACGAAGCGACCCCAATCCCCCCCCCCCCCCCCACACCCGCCCCCCCCGAACCCGAGTGAGGGAGACGGGCGTTATCATAAGTGAGGTAGAAAGAGACGGCGCCGCTGGTAGGAGTGATCCTTTTCAGAGGCGGAGCGGTACAGGATTTTCCGAGAAGACCACAAAAAGGCTTGCTGAGACAAATCTGTCATCTCGAACTTTGCACAAAAACCGTTGTTCGGAAGACTCCCTCTTCCAAATCCGTTCATAAAAATACTGGGAGACGAGAACGGGCAAAAGTGGGCGATGGACAGTAAGAGGGAGTGCTAAAGCAGGACAACTCAAAAAAAATCAAATTGGGTACGATACAGGACCATGTCGGCAAGTGGTCGGAAGGAGTTCACAAAAGGGGGTACGGCATCGTCTCCGGTGGTAATGGACGCAAAAGCCGTTGTGGGCCGAATCAAACAGGCGGGAAAAAGGTTTCGTAGCCGCCGGGGGGTCTTCGCTCCGGAAGCCAATGCAGAAAGATGGTCGGAAGAAAACTGGGGTGAACAAATAGAATGCAAAAAAAGCCTGTTGCTGACATCGAAATGCTCAAAAGGGGAAACAAATGGGAGTTAAACGCACAAAAAAAAGCAAAAAGACTTGGGGCGAAAAGGTCCCGTCCGACGAGGATACCGAACAAGGGACAATTGGTTCGGGGGAACATGGGCCAAACAACGACGGGTCTTGCAAATGAGAGGGGGCAAAAGGGCGGAAGCGAATGCAAAAAAGTTTCCTTGTGGTGTCCAAAGGGCCACTTTGGGGGGGAGGAAGTTGGTCACACGCAAATGTTAAGGTGAATCGACTGGGAAAAGTTCTACATTCCGGGTAAGGGGCTCATAAGACTTTATTTCCACCTTCCGCGCAGAAGATCTATATGAAGAGCGAAAGAGCAAAACTCAAGGGGGGGTAGAAACATATTAAAACGCGCCAATCAACGCAAAGGGGGGGAACACTAAGTCAAGCGTAGGACAGTTTTCGTAAGGATTAAAAAAAAAAAAACACGGGCAAAATAAGGAAAGGAGTCAACACAATTGGATCGGGGAAAGGGCTATCATCTTCGCCTTGGGAAGCAAGCGCGCGCATTCGAAAAAAGAAAAAACAACGTTTTTCCATGCCAAGAAGGGTCGAAGCGGTGGGAAATCAAAAGATAGTTACTTGACCAGACGCCGGTTATTATATTAAAAAAAAACGGCGAAACGTAGGCAGTGGTGTCAAACTAACAAGCCAATGCGTAGCTTCGTCCCACCAAAAAAACCTATGGGAAGGGAAGGATAATCAGGACCGGAACTCAGTCTATACTGAAAAGCAGTCAGGTCTGGGGAAGAGTCTGATATCCCACCACCAAAAATCTAACGAAGACCTTAAAAGTTGGGGTTCTTGCGGGAAAAAGGGGCTGATTCACAGGACCATAATCGGAGGGGGTAAGCAGACGGACCTCCTAAAGAAGAAGAAAGGCAGATCTCCGGGGCAAAGCGCTTTTTGTAGCGGAAAGAAAATCATACCTCAACACTGGGCCCGAGCGGTATAAAGGGGAGACCTCCGAAGGAACTGGAGATTTCAAGCAGGACAAGCGTACCTGAAAATCAAGGGGAAAAAATAATGCAAAACAAACGCCGGAAAGGGGAAGTGAGGGGACACCTGGCATGAAGGTATCAATATCGAAAAAACGAGGTTGGCAAGGCAAGAAAAAGAACAGGGTACGCAAAAAAGGGGCTTGGCCAGCCCCTGCCCGGGGAAAAGACACGTCGTTTGTGGGTGACCAAAAGGTAAAGAGCGTGAAAGTCTGGATCCTAGGGGGGCAGGCAACGCAGCCGCGCAATGATACATGGGGAGGAGGGCACAAGGAAAGGGACGATTGCTTCAACGACACCGGCACTGTGTATGGGGGGGGGGACAAATATATTTTGTTCAAAAAAAAAGAGAGTTAAGGGACATGAATAGGAAGAGAGAAGAAAAAGACGGAGGGGGGGAACGACACGAATCAACGCCTCTGGAAAAAGACTTGGGCGGAAGTTACCGAATAGGGGGGCCAGGGGGGCGGGAAAAGGACAAGACAAAAAAAACACAACCTGTTCGTGAAAATCAGGAAAAAAAAAACGATAGCATCTTTGAGAACAGACTGATAACAGCTCACACAAAGGGGAGTTTAGATCACTGGTTTCTGAAAGGGGAAAGGGGGGAGAGGGAGTGCATTCCGGCAAAGCCAGGGTCGAAGCAAAAGCCCTAAGCATAAGAAGAGAGGGAGAAGGGAGAAATTGGAATTGAAAGACAACCCTGAAAATTCCAAAAAAGCCACATTCACAGGAGACTCCTGATAGAGGGGACGGAACAAAAGGGGACCTAAACGGGAACAACTGGGTAACCCTTCAGACGAGGCGGAAAAAGGTTACCAAAGGAAAAAAAACAGCGAAAAACTTGTCTAGGGTCCCTAGCCGAAGCGGGAGAACGAGGACACGAAGCTTAAAAAAAAGCCTGGATAAACTACCGAGGCCTAAGCAGGTGCCGGGGGGGGAGCGTCAAATTAAGGAAAGATCTTCAGAGCGACTCAAGAAAAACGTGGCCAACAACGCAACCCCCGTACGGGGCGCGCTCAAGGTTTCAAGGGCCCATTTCAGCTCGTCACGGCCAACAACTATGCAGCAGCCACAGTACGGCGCGAAAACATTTATTGGAGTAAATTGGGGGGGAGGAAAGGGGAAGAGGGACAGCTTTACCGTCCGGAAAAGAAGCAGAAAAAAAAAAGAGACCTCCATTGTAAAACTACTAAAAAGAGACGGGAGGAAGATGAGTGGGTGGAAATCAGGGGGGGGGGGGAACAAAAAAGAAGAGCGCTGAAGTTTGAAAGCAGTGCGTAGGGAAAAGGATTTCCAAAGAAATTCGGGGAGATAACAAAAACGGCCGGCACCAGAATCGGGGGGTTGTCCCAACACTCAGAGCGCGGTACAGTGCGTCGTGGCGCACCACTGAATTTGCCAAAAGTCCAAACCTGTGAGGGAGAGAGGACACCCCCAAGGTAAGAAAAAACCGGGGTACCTCAAGGCAATCGAGTGTCGAAAAAAAGGGGGGTAAACAGGGACGGGGTTCCGCGGGAAAAAATCGAAAAAGGGGGAGACGCAGAGGCGGAGGAGAAAGCAAACCCGAGGGAAAAAAAAAGCGAACGAAAACAAGGGGGGGGGGGTGAACAAATCACCCGAGGGGTTGGCGCGAACAGACGGGTCCAAGTAGTGTGGGGAAAAAACTCACAAGCGGACCAGAAAAGCTGGAAAATATTCGGGGGGGGGGTAGCATGAGGGAACGAGAAAGCTTGAAGCTAGTGGTGGCAGGGACATGGACGTTGGTGACGGCTTCTGGCGGGACCAAGCGAGTGCCTATGGCGGGTTGGACATGACTGGTGGGTTTGGACTGGCTTCCCAAACTGGGGGTGGGTGTCCTCCAAATCGAAGCAGAGGCAAGGGGGTAGCCAAAGAAGACGCACGGTAACTTAAAAAAAAGTGGGGTAAGAGGGGAAGGGGGATCAGGTGGCCGAAAACACACTCGGAAAGTATGCCAGGGGGAAAAGGAACCTGGCCGTGAGGGGAAAAAGTGGGGGAATTGTCCGACATTTTAGGGGGAGCAATTAATGTGCGAAAAATAACAAAAACCAGAATATGGGAAAGGACCGGAGTACCCCACGACGGCAGAGCGATTGTGTTCACCAGGGGGAACAGGAAAAATAACGCCCGTAGCATGTGAAGGGAGGGAGGTCTGACGTCATGATGGCAAAACTCAAAAGATGAGGTGTGGAAGGAATTTCAACGCGAAGCAGACAGAACGAAAGGTACGTTGAGGGCTGCGCAATGCCGCAAAGAAGAGGAATTAAAAGGATTTTTGGGGGAAGGAGGCAGGAAGAAAAGGCAACGTCGCAACAAAAAAGATGGGCCTGGTATTAATACAGGGGAGGGGAAAGAGGGTTTGCATTAACAAGAGGTGGGAGGAGGGAGTCCAAAAAAAACCGACCAGAGGACAAAAAAAGGAAAGCCAGAGACCCGAGTCGTAGGCATTGAACAGACTGTAAGACAGATGACGGGGGTGAAAGAGAGAATGTGGTTGTCATTTAACAGGGAGGGGGGAACCAAAACCAAAAAAATGGCAACAAGCTTTAAACGAGGGGAGCCCCCTGGCCGTCACACATTTAAAGTCTAAACCTCGACCTGCACAAACGGACGTCAAGTGGCTCGGAGTGGGAAAGTGCTGGGGAGATCTGAAACAGGAAAGGGGACCACAATGGTGGGGCAACCAGGCACCCGGGTGTGTGGTTCGAGAATGGTAAACAGACGCCTGTCACTGGGACCGCGGGAAGCTAATACTGGTGCAACGCGGCGCACCGATTTGGACCAAAGGGGGGGGCCTGTTTTTCTGGTGAGGGTTAAAACGCGGGTCCATTTTAGAGGGGGGGGGACTCTCGCCGATAGGGGGTGGAAAAAAAAAATACTCAAAAAAAGGGGGGGGGAGTTGGGGAGCACTGTAGCGGTGGCGTCGGCTGACGAATCAACAAACGAACCGAAGCGTGCAGCGGTCACAAAACAATCGCTGGACGCGAGAACCAGGGGGAAGACGTTTCAAGTCGCTAAAAAGAAAAATGAGCTAATGATCACTGGGGCTTTGTAACTGTACAAAAGGGGCAGTAATAAATGGTGGGGGAGGTCGAGTTTGGGCGCAAACAATTGTGAATGGACTGGGCTAGAGCCTAAATCGCAGGGAAGCTCGGAGGGGCCGGAAAGTTGATGGAAAATAAAGTATCGAAAGGGTGTTGGATGTGATCGAGGGGCCCAAAGGGGGGGGGCACGGAGGGGGGCAGGAATGAATGGGTTAAATTTGGTTGGGTTGTGTTGGGGGGAAACCAACCAAGTGCATAACGCCGGGGGGCGGAAAAAAAAAAACGTAACCCTGAAAGTCCAAAATCACGCTGTTTGAGAAATCCACAACGTAATGCGGACTTTTCAGGGAAAATAAACACTCTGTGGGGGGAGTGGGGGGGAACCGACGTGAAGGAACAAGTGTAGGGGAGGAAAGAATGGGGCCAGAAGGGGGACAGGTGCTTAGGGCGACCGGGACGGAGGGTTCCCTCGATTAATGGACAAACATGAATACCAAAAATCCAGGGGCCACGAGGGGGGTTAAAAAAAAGGAGGAAAGATTAGGGAAAAAGAGATGCCACTGGGAAATCATGCGGGGTTACATACAGAGGACGGAACAGGGGGAGGGGGGGGAAAAGAGGGGGAAGGGGGGGAACGAAAATGAAAAACAGCCGTACAGCAGGAAAGGAGAACAGGACCAAAAAAGTCAAAATAAAAACCGAAAACTCAAAAAAAGGGGGTAAAATTTATCCAAAAACAAGCGGATTATTCAACTGCGGAGAGCCGGGGGAACCGAGATCCGGGGAACCAGAAAACGAAAAAAAAAATGGCAAAGGAGCGAGAAGATCAACAACGGAGGGGGAAAGATGCCCAATCAACCATCGCAGTCGGTCGGGCAATGGGGAAAAAAAAAAAAAGCGGGGGAAAAAACCCAGCCAAAGAAAGATCCAAAGCGGCGCGACCTGGGCGAAAAGTGGGCCGGAAAAGAAGGTTTTTGAAGGTCTATGGGATGGGGGGTTCGGGGGGCCGCGAAAGGGAAGGAAGCAAGGTAGCCGAGGAAAAAATCCAAATGCAAGAACAAAGGGGAAAACTCCGCGGGCAGCATTCTGGCTGGGTAACGGAAGGACCTCAGTGGTATAACCCGACACCCCATCCAGATTGGGGGGAAGGTTTCGGGCGGCATTTATCAAAAAAAGGCAAAATCGAAAAGGGGGGGAAACTCAAAGGGAAAGTCGGAAGAGGAGAAATGTAGGTTCGTCCGGGACGGAATGAATGGGCTGTCCCTACCAGCAACATCCCGAGGATTCACCGAAAAAGGGGGGACCACCAAGGAACGGTAAAAACCGTAGAAAAAGTCAGCGGGAATCCGTTGAACGCGGACAAACAATGGCGGGGGAGAACAGAAGAGGAACAAGATGGTGGAGAAATGCGCCTGCAAAGGAAACTAAGGTAATGAATAACAAAAAAAACGAAAATGGAAGAAAGGGTAACTCCGTTCAATGGGGGGGAAGGCCAAAATCGAGGAAAGAAAGAAACTCGAAAGAGAGTCAATCACAAAGGTTTAACAAAAGACCCCGTAAGAAAACGACGGTAAAGGGGATAAAAATTGTTTTCGGGGACTAAGAAGGAGAAAAAATCACAAGAAAAGATGCACCCAAAAAAAAAATAAATATAGAGCATCAAACCGGAAAAGAAACAAAAATCAAACTAGGTGGGGTAATGTCAATGAGGGACTAAAGGGAACGAACGCCGTCGACGGGGAAGGCAGAAAAAAAGGGGGGGGCTCATCCTTAACCGAAAGGGAAAAACTCAAACAATGACTACACCAGACGCCAAAACAGGGTGCACGATATCGGAGGGGGCGGCAAAGCTCGTAAAAGAAAAGAACCAAAAAAAACGGGAAAGGCAACAAAACCCAACAGGCACACCAAGGTGGAAAATCCGGGATAGTGAGAAAAGGGTCGGATGACCCGGCATGGGAAATATCGAAAAAAAAAAGCAGGGGGAAAAACCAACGTGGAATAAAGGGACATCTCATGAAAACAAAAAAAAAAAAACAGGGCCCTGACAAGTGGTGGAAGCGAGATCAGGGGTCAAATCAAACAACGCAAAGGGGGGAGGACAAAAAAAAAAGGGAATGAGGGACGGACGTTTGAAGGGCGGCGACGAAAAAAAAAAAAATGTGGTTGACGACAGGGGTCTAAAAGAAAGCAGCGTTTTCACCACAAAAGAAGGGGCCAGAAAAAGGGGAAGGAAAACAAACCAGGAAAAATATAACAGTAAAGTAAGCAAAAAGGTGAAGGGATAAACAAAATCAGGAGATCCAGGGGGGGATTCTGGGGAACTTTTGGGACTCGGCAAAAATGCGAAGGAAAAAAAAAAAAAACAAACCGATGGAAGTTGAAAAAAATGATGGAATCCTAAAAACCCGGCACCAGACATTCGGGGAGGGGAGAAAAGTTTCAAATGTTAGTGAGGGAATAAAAAAACGAAGAGGAATACGTCGAGGGTAAAAAAAAGCAAAATAACGAGCAGGAAAAAAAGAAACTTTTAGGGACGGGAAAATGTATTCGGGGTTCAGCATGGGGGGAATTCCGACGAAGAACGTGAAAAAATCAATGACGAGAAAGACTTAGGAGGGGGGCCCAATAAGGGCCGAAATGAAAATAAAAGGAGAAGGCATTTCAGGAAAAAGCCAATGTCACGCAAGGGGGGGGGGAAGGCGCGGGGGAAAGACATCAGGGTTTTAGGGGGAAACCAAAAAAAAATACAAGAACCGACAACATGGGGCGGAATAAAAAACAACGCTACAAGAAAAGGCGGTGGGGCTGACGGAAAAAAAAGGAAGAAAACCCCGCAACAAGGTAGCCGATGGAAAAATTCCGCCCCGGGGGAGGACGTGTAAATGTGAAAGGGGAGGGGGACGGAGGATGAAGCAGGCATGTCAAAAACACAAAAAAGCACGAAAAGCAGACAAAAAAACAGGACCACAATGAAGGATGCAATCTCAACGGGTCCCGCGGCACCCAAGGGGACGGTAACCGGGAAATGGAATCTGACGGGTAGAAAAAAAAAAAAAAGAAAAAAAAAAAAGTTCAAAAAAAGGGGAGCAAGTGGCAAGAGAAGCGGGCGCTTTTGTCGGGGCTTGGGTCACACGATAGGAATGGGGAAAAGTAAAGAAGCTAACTTAAGCGCAAATACAACAGGGAAGGAAGGCATCCACCCGAGCAGGACCCGGTGTTGTTTTTCAATAAACAATAAAAAGTCGGCATTCAAAAGGGCGACATGAAAATAACGGTGTATGAGATCAAAAAAATGGCGATGGTCAAAAAATTTAATGAAGCAGGAAAAACAGGGACCATGAATGAGACCAAGACGGCACCATCCCAGCGAATGTGGGGGGGGATAGGAGAAGGAAACTCTAACGTGGGGAGGGGAACTCTAAAAAACAACTGTATTGCAAAAAAAAGGGAACAAGACGACAGGACCAACGTATGGGATGAGCTTGTTGGGGGAGGTCTGGGGGGTGACAAAAAAGGGAAAGGCGTGTAGCCCGTAGATCCAAGAAGGCAAAAGGGCGTAGCTTGGGGGGACAACAAATGGCAAAAAACGTAAAGTGTGATAGGGAGAAAAAAGGTGCCAAGGGTCCAAATTAGAAAGACCAAAGCTGGGACCATAATAAAAACGCTAGGTTAACTTATCTGAAAGGGGAAGACGGGGGGGTGATCGAAGACCGTTAATGGAAGAATCGAAAAGCGGACAAGAGAAAAACACTACAGAAAACTAAGGGGGGGGGGGGTCACCGGGAAATCTCACTAGGGGGGAGAATGAAAAGCGTAAAAAAAAGGGGGGGGGTGGCAACAGAATTATGACGGAGTCAGGCAGAAAGGACAAAAAAAGGCGGGGGTGGAAGTGGGGGGACCGTTCTGCATTGAAGGGTCGCGGGAGGGGTAAAAAAGGACAGGAAATAAGCTTCAAAAACGCAAGAAACAAAGGAGTGAATAATTATAAGAACAGGGGGAAAATCACAGGAGGGTATTTCAGTATGGCGGAGCAAAGAAAAGCGGGGTTCGTCGCGGGACGGAGAGAAGAAAAGGGGGAAAAAAACCAACATCGTGTCTGCGGGGGAAAAAAAAAAGGGGAAAGGTTCCTGAGTCCTGGAAGCGCAGGGGAGGCATGAAACACAGGGGAAAAAAAAAACGGGGAAGAAAAAGAAGGGCGGCGAAAAAGCCCAAGGAGTGGGCAAAGTAAGTGTGTGTTGCCAGGGCTCGCGACCGTCAGGGAAAAAAGAAGCACAGGGCCCCAGCCTCAATCGGGGAATAGCGCTGCCCGGGGAGAGCGTTGAGGAAAGGCTGGGGGAGCTAACCTCTTCAAGTCAGAAGGGACTGTGGGGTGAGGGAAAAAAAAACAGATCAAGGGGGTTGGTGAGAAAATGAAAAGTTGCAAAAGCGGGCATCCAAGGGTGTCCGCCGAGTCACTGACCAGGGGGGAGGGCCATGGGGAGGGGGAAACATCGGGTTTAAGGGGCCCGCGCAGGGTCAACCCCCAAAAAAAGATGGGGGGGCAGAAAGAAGAGTAAAATTGGCTGGCGCGGGCAGGACAACGTATACACAGAAGGTCCGAATACGGAGTGACATGACCGTGTGGGAAAAGAGCCGCCTGGGATCCAAAATAGACGCAAGAATAACAAAGGAAGAAAAGAAGGGGTCTAAACACCGGAGGGAAAATCACGCGGGGGAAAAACCGGAAAAATCCTTGTGAGGCAAGGGGGGGGGGCAAATGAAAAAAGAGATAAAAGACGCAAAGACGTGGTTCCCAACAGGGCAAACAAACAACGACGTGTCAAAAATCAGGGGGGGGGGGGGGAGCCAAGGAGGGGGAGATGGGGTCCAAATTACGGGGAGGGAGTTGCAAACAGCCACGCTGAGGGAAAGGGACGGGGGGTACAAACACGCATAAGTCCATATCATCGCCCGGGAAAAAGCAAGGGGGAAAATCGAGGATCACTATTGACAAAACTCAGGGGGGATAGAAGAAGCCCAAAAAAAAAAAAAAATATAACCGCAAGGGGCAAAACAAAACGCCACGCTTGCAAAACTTGCAAAAAGGGGAGCATGGGAAAAAAATTTCGAAGGGAGTCCGATACAAAACACAAAAAAAAAAAAACCAGGGACTCCAAGGCGTCGTCCATGGAGGATCAAGGCGGGGAGGGGGCGGCTGAAGGTGCTCCAGTAAGTTCGGCCTGGGAACGCCGCCTTCGAGAAAAAAACAAATGGGGTGGGAAGGTGAAGCCGGAAAGGAGGGGGTGGGAAATTTTAAACCAGACGCCGCCTTGTGGGGATCTAAATTCGCAGAACGGTGAAAATCTCTAAAATCAAAAAAAAACGGGAAATGGAAAAAGAAGAGGTCAGCAAAAACAGGAACCAGAGGGCGAAGCGGCGGCGGGAAATCTGAATCAACGCCTCAGACAAGAAATTTGGGGGGATTTCGGGGAAAGGAGGGGTCAGCGAAGGGAAAAAAAAAAAAAAAGAGCAGGGCCCCAAAGGGAGGGCCGTCACTCGCGTGTTGTAAATCAAGAACAACTCGACAAGAGAGGCGCAGGTGGGAGAAGCCCAGGGGAAGCGGCCGAAAAAAAAAAGCATGGGCAGGAGCTCGCGGTGCTTCTCTTGGTCTACAGCGCCGAAATCAGCGCTAAGCACCTATCGACCGCCTGGATATTGGCCCGGGGGAAGATGTATTGCCCAAGGATCTTGTAATAAAAGACAGAAAAAACAAATTGCAAGGGCCGGAACGTTCCCGAACTGGCCAAGGGGAAGCACGGAAAAACTACGGGGGGGGTAAGTTCTGGAAAGGGGGGGGGGAAGGTTAGAACCTGCCAAAAATTGGAAAGACAAGGATTGTTGCATTGGGGATTTGGAGGGCCCTCCAGAGAAGCAAGGGGGGGAGGCCAGTGGCTGTGGGGCAGCTAGGTGGGGGGGGACACAGAAGGTACTAAAAGGAGCTCGGGTTGAGCGAAACACCCGAAGAGCAAGACATTCCAAAGACAATGGCCGGAGACAGCGGACAACGCTTTGGGGGGAGGATAACCGAGCGAAAGGCGAAAAGATAACGTACTCCCAGAAGGAACCGCCGCAAGGGGGGGAAAATTGAGGCAACTGGGCGGATGCTCATTTATCTGGGAGCTATCCCATCGAAGCTGATTCAAAAAAGTAATTTAGGACTGAAGGGGGGATCAAAAGGACAAAAAAAAAAACCTCCAAAAGGGAACCACGGTCACAATAGGACGCCTGTTCTATTTGGGGAAAAAAAGGAAAAAAGCGGAAAGCGAAGGAAAAAGTCCAAAAATAACAGTCCTGGGCAGAGACGACACCAAAGTCTAAACAAAAAAAAAGACTCACCTTTATGCCAGTAGGGCCTTGAAAAAAGAACAGAAAGGACAAGGGGGGAAGAAACTCTGAAGGAGAGTTTCCAGAACGACGCCAGGGAGAAGCAAAAAAAGGGAAACAAAGTCAAACAGGAAGAAAAAACCGTAAGACTCCGAAGAATAGGGAAAGTCTTAAAGACTCTTGGCAAAAAGCTCCAAAACAAGCATCGGCAAAAAGAGACTCGGGCCAAGACAAACCCGTCCAAAAAAACAAAGAGGCAAAGGCGCTCTCCCATCCGAGGAAAAGTCGGAACGATGTGACGCAAACCACGGAAAAAGCGTGGCATTAGGATGCTAGGGGGTGGCGAGGAAGCAAGTTGAAAACAGTTGATCAAGGAAACAAGGCCAAGAACTCAGGGGAGAGACGCTAAACGAAGCAAAAAGGAAGTAATCTGGTTGGGACGCTCGGACGCAAACGAAGGGGTGAAAAACTAAGTGTTACAAGGGGACCTGATCTACTGCAAAAAAAAGGGGAAGAGCCTCTACAAGGGGGACCAATCTTTTGTCACACAGCTCCGGAAAAAAAGGACAGGTAAGATCCTTGGAGAACACTAACACGGGGGAAAAAGGGGGGCATATCCTGGGAGGGTGCAGGGGGAGAGGAAACCCCCGCACGGGGCAGTTCAAAAAAACTTGGCGCAAAAATAAGTGAGGGGGGTGGGGTGGATTGAAAGGGGGGGGCGGGGTACATAAAGGAAGCGACCAAGGGGGAATCAGAGGCCACGGATGAACCAGAAGAAGGAGACCTAGGGGTCAGAAAAGACCCTACGGTATTCGCCAGGGGGGGGAAAAAGCGGGGGGTTCCGGGGAATGGAAAACCGTGAACCACCAGAAAACAAAAAAAAATCGCTGGGCACAAAATAAAAGTTGTCATGAAAAAACATCGGGAACGCGCCACCTGCTGGAGATTACCAGGAAAAAGAAATGTGGGGAAAAAGGTCAAGGCCGGGACGAGTGCCATATCTTTGGAGTGGGAGTTGGGGGGTCCTTGTGTACCAGCGGGGGGGGGGGGGTTACGGCACTCCCCGACGAGGGATAGGATTCCTAGAGAAAACAGCGGAACGGAAAGGACACGCCCACCAATGGGGAGGGGGACTCGCCAGGGAGAGGGGGGGTTAAAAAGAACTCGTAAATTCAGAATGGGGTGCTGTTGGATGTGTGTCATAGCAGGGAAGTCTGACCGGAAGGGGGTGCGGCAGGGGGGTGCTTAAAACGAATGGAGGAAAACTCTACCTCCCGAACGCATTGTTTTCCAATGACTGGGACAGAACCGGATGCAATTGAAAAAAAAAGCGGGGGTCACATTGGACCTTGCGTGATGAAAAGAATGTGAGGAAGGGGGTTGAAAAACGGGTCGCAAGGGAGGACAGAAAATAATGGATGGTACCACTAAAAGATTGACCGAAAAGGACGTATCATCGGGAGGAAGGGGAATCATCCGCAAATTGGGACAAAGGAAAAAAG
>Ga0179593_1480015_pt1 | contig 30679 bp, 30 predicted proteins | sample CZODoug2_1_08_16_FD_185931 | JGI IMG/M metagenome (GOLD analysis project Ga0179593, IMG submission 185931) | Vadose zone soil fungal communities from Angelo Coast Range Reserve, California, USA - CZODoug2_1_08_16fungal (PacBio error correction) | ecosystem: Environmental > Terrestrial > Soil >...
GGCAGCAGGAAGGGTTCAAAAATCTCGTCAAAGACTCAGCCCGGCCCTCAATTTCTTAAGAAGGGGGGATGGGGGCCGATACAGGTCCGTCCAAAGTAGGATTATTAAGGGGAGAAATGATCGGAAGGGAAGGGGGAAGTTAGCCGTCTCCATCGAAGAACCTCTCCCAACGGGGCCGGTTGTTGGGGAGGAAAACGTCAAAGGCGATGAAATCCTCAAGTCACAGAGGGGGGGGGGGGTTCTCAATAGAAAGGGGAAAAGTGATAGCAGAAGAAAGGGGGAAGGTGGAGTGATCCCAGGAGCACTCGGTTTAAAGCATTCTTTGCGCCTACTCAAGGAACCAGGGTAAAATCACATCAACGGGGAAATGAAGAAAAAAAGAATCAGAAAAGGGAAAAACAAGGGCCGAAAAAGACAAAAGAGGTAAAGCCACCAGGGTAAGCCGTACGGATCGCCTGAAAAACTCTCGGACTGTCCTGTGGGGCAAAAAAGAAAGCAAACTCGCTGCTGAACACTAGTTCGTCCAGCATCAGATAGGAGACGCTACTTAACGAGTTAGATAGAACTGCAATGTCGTTATCTTTTGGGGGGGAGGCGACAAGTTGTGTAGGGGGGCGAGGCCTGAAGGCAAACACCCAGCGGGGAAAAAAAAAAGAAACGGAAAGGGGGGAAACGATCAACTCCACGCCTCTTGGGGACTCCAGTAAAGTATAAACACGAAAAATTTGGGCACTCACGATAGGTAGAAAATCGGTAAAGGGGGGTCAAAAAAAATTCCCATCCCGGGCTAGCACAGAGGTCATCGCAAAAGGAAACAGTTTGGGGGATGGCAGCTCCGGTCCTAGTCTGAACTTAGGCTTACCCACTTCTTATTGGGAAATTCTCGATGGTGTAAAAAGCAGAGGGAAAGAATAAAGACACGACAAAGGGGAGGTTTCCACCAGCGAAGCGGGTCGACAGGGAGGCTCTTCGGAATCTCAAAAAAACAGAACAAGGTCTCAGCGGATGTTCGAGAGTGCAATCTGTAACGGGGGGCAGGTCAGGGAAGGGGGGGGGGGGAGAAAAACGATGAGGGAAAATCTTACATGAAAGGGGAACTCACTCTCAGAAAGAGGAACGGAGAGTTAATTCCACTCGTGGGGGAAAGGGAGAAGGGGTGATACACCAGCGCATTTGGGTACCTTCGACCCAGACTGAGAAAACGTCTAGAAGCTCTCGGGTCAAAAGAATTGCCGTCAACAAAGGTGCATGAGAGGCACTAAGGGAGAGAAAGAGCCATACCTTCTTCACTCAGAGGGGTCGATGTCGTCTGCAAAATACAAAGATGGGGGGAAGACCATTCCACATTTTGACTAAAACGAAAACATGAGAACGGGGAAAGATTCCGTAAGAGAACCACCGCATCATCTACTTGACGAACAGTGGATGCGATAGCGCGGTTATTGACAGGGGCAGGAGGGAGACTGGGGGAAAAAGGAAGACCAAATCACAGGGAAAAAAAGGCCCTGTTGATGGGAGGGAAAAGAGGGTGTGCGGCACGTATGAGGGGGGACGAGAGAGGTAGAGGAAACAAAAAAAATACAAAAAGGAAACGGGAATCAAGGACGCCAGGACATAATCCTCGGAGAGGAACTTGGGGGAAACAAAAGGAGGGAAAGGACAAAGGGGACAGGCTCTCGTATAAACACCCAGGACTCATGAGACATGTTCACTAGAACTGAAAAACGGGAAGTGCAGAGGAACAAAAGGGAGTGAACGCCTAGGGTTGACCAGGTAAAAAAAAAAAACCAAAGTAAGGAAGAAGTGGTACGAGTCCCCGCATCTGGGATAGAGGGCGATGGTGGGACGGGCACAAAATTTTGCTATAGGGGAAAAAGCGGAACGCATTGGGGAAGGGGAGAAAAGCAGCCCTGTCACCGAAAAAAGGGGAAGAGAAAAGGCAACGCACGAAGAAGCTTGCGGACATTGCGAAAAAAATAGTTGTCGGGGGCTCTTGGGTAAATGCAGGACTGCAACAACGCCCGCCATGTGGCAACTAGGAGAGGAAAAAGGAAGACAACGGGACAAGCCACGGCCTCGGCGGGAAAAGCGTAAGAAACCATTGCGATCCCGGAAGAGGCCAGTACCGATCCGCAGTGAGCGGATGGTTTTTCCAAGAAAAACAGCAAAAGCTTCCCCGGAAGAGGGAGATCGAACCTTGAATTCCGCGCACAAGTCCTGCCCGTGGGCAATAACAAAGAAGGAGGTCTCCTGACAATAAGGGTACATCCGCAATGTCCGTCGAGCCGGTCTCAAGGAGGGATGCTTTAAAAAGTCACCAAAGGGACACGAGGGGAAAACACAAAAAATAAAGCTGAAGCGCAAAAAACCCAAATCTCAGAGAATCCCCCAAAGGGAGGGCCGGTTACCCCAGCTCTCAACACCCCCCACACAAAACGGTGGCAGAGCGAGGTGAGAGGGCCCTAAGTGAAGGAGGGGTGGAAAAAAAAAAACAGTAGGGGGGGGGGGTGCGAACGAAAAGTGTAAAGAGCCGAACTGTGGGTTGAAAGAGCTTCTCCTGGTTATGGATGCGTTCTTTCAATCCAAAATCAAAAAAGGGCATTAGGTTTGAGCTAAAGAGAGAAAAGAGAGCCCAAAGAAGAAGTTCAGCAGTAGGGGGGGGTGTACAGAGTGAGACGGGGGCAAATATCGACATTTTGAAAAAGAAGATCTGAGCAACCCATGATACAGTAGGCATACAGACCTGGACACGGAGTAGATGGGGTAAGTCCAACTACGTACCGGCTGAAGGGTAAGCGTACGCCACGAACAAGAAAGGGGTTTTTCAAAGGGGAGGAAAGTCAGAACAGTGGGACACAGGCGTTTACTGCAAAAAGTAACTGTGGCCTTCCAGGGGAAGAGGATGCTGGAAATTAAAAAAGCGCAGACACTCATAGAAAACCCCCAAAGGGGTGATTATTAAAAGAGAGAATTTTGCAGTAAGTAAGGAGATTACGAGGAAGAAGGCATGCAACAGGAACGGGGGAGTCATACAGCCGGCCGGTGCACAATGGGAGTGAAAACCGGGGCGTATATCAAGGGGGGAAACCCACACGTGCCTTGGGCTTCGGTCAAAAGAATTCCAGAGGTAAGGGGGGGACCGGAACGGAACTGATCCCTTTGGGAAGAGGGGAGGGACGGACTCTGGGCACGCAGAAGGAAAGGAAAATTCGATATGGTGGGGTCAACGAAAAAAGGAGAAAAAACCGAAAAAACCAAACCAAAAAATAGAGGGAAATGTAGATGGGGGAGGAAAAGGGGCTGCATCAATATTGAGATCAACGACGGAGATCCGTGGAGGCGGTGGGGTAAATTTGTCAAAAAAACCACCCGTCACAGAAAGAGTACACCCAGCAACAAGCGGCCTCTTAAAATTGTAGGTCAGCAAACACCAACTTTGAAACATAGAGGGCACTGGTAAGGATCAGGGGGAAAAAAGAGAGGACAAGCCGGGTGGCTAGCGGGTGATAGGCCGTCCCAAGGGGGGGGTGGGATCGGCAAATGGGGGGTGCGCGAAACTAAGCTTATTGTGAACCAATAGGAAACTTTGTTCGCCCTACCTCAAAAACAGAAGAGAAGCAAGAGGCATGACCATGTGGGAGGGGGGGAAAGACGGTCAAGGGGGGAAAAAAAGCTTCCTGTGGATTACACGGGCAGGAGCGGGGCGGGCTTTAAAAATGGGGGGAGACGAGCGATCCGGAAAAACATCTGTTTGAAGGGGGGGTGTAACAACAGCCGACCGCATAGGCTGGCAGCGGCACGTTTTCGGAAAAAAGGCTCTTTTGGGGAAGGCGATCCGACCTAGCAGGCTGAAAAAAGTGTAGCGTTGTGTAACAAGAGGGAAAGCGGCGGCGGGTTTGCCGCGGCTGCCTCCAAGGCACCAGCATAAGGGGATACCGAAAACACTGCGCGCTTCCAAAAGGCACAGAGGGCCTTGCGGGGAATGTATATCGCAAGGGGTAACATTTTAAAGACGGCTTCCGCAAAAAGACACTGCTAAAATTCTCTGCAATCATCGGGGGGAAAACAGTCTGGAAGAAAGCCAGACGACAGCAGGAGAAAGGAACGGCGTACTAACTCTCTCAGGAAGGGTTTTTTTCAGGGGCGTTGAAAGTTGAGATGAGACGGACAGAACAAAGTAGCGGTAGCGAAACAGGACTCAATCTAGCCGTTCTAGTAGGTCCCCTATAGAGGGCGGCGAGACAAAAGTTGACAGGTGCATGTACCAAGTCACCGCAAAGGTTTTATGGCCATCTGAGAAAGCTCAATGCGGGATGTCGAATCAGGGCCTGTCTTGTAAGGGGGGATACATTACCCTTCGGGCGTCCTCGGCATGGATGAAGGAGATGTCTCCCGCTACCGTCGATTACACTGGCTCCGCAGTAGCAAATACAAAAAACAAGAGAGAAGCTCGCGGGGGGGGAACAGTCGTGTGTTCGGAAAGACAGGGAATGATTGGGGAGACCAGGAAAAAACACGGTCATAGAGCAGGCTGACGGAAAAAGGAACCCCGAGTCGGTCAAAGCTCAATCGCGCGATATCTAAACGGTGGGTGGGGGCGGGGGTATTGGGGGGGGAGTGGAGGGGGTGAGGAGGCTGTCGGTGACAACGTAACAGGAAGATTCGGTGATGCAGACGAAGACGAAACTAATCGGGGGCAGGTAGCCAAGGTCATGTCGACAAAACTGGGGGGGAGGTGAAGGAAAAAAGACAGCCGATGAGATGGGAAGGGGGCTAAGGTCGCTGGGAGAAAGGGGTTGGGACGGGAGATAGCACAGCATTTGGGGGGGGGACGCAGGGAGGTTCAAAAAAAGCGTTACATAAGCATTCTGCTGAACAAAGATTCGGAGAACAGCTTAGGTGACAAGGGCCAAAAAATGTGCTATAGAAAAAATACTACCAGAAAAAACGTAATATCAAACAGGCGTCTATGAAGGTCGCCTATTTGGATGCAAGAGCAGATCTCAGCGTAAAAGTTATAACACTTCATACGTACGTTTTCGAAAGAGGAAAGGGATTCTGCTTATCGAGGATAGCGGAAGAAAAGAACAGGACACGGACAAGGTCGTGAGAAAACGATGATGCCTTGGGGGGGGGGACAGAGCCGGGCTCCCAGAAAGAAAATTAATGCACAACCTCTTTCAATCAAATAAAATACTACGCGAGCCGACATCTGACACTGTGGAATGCAATAAAAACGATTCGTAAAAAGTAGACAACAGTTATAGAAGAGGGCAGTCCGCTAATTCCGGGCCGTCGAGAAAAAAAGGGGCAGCTACCCATATCGACTGGTAAATCGGGAAACACGCACGGGGGGCCTCGGAGGTTGCAAAAAGTCTGGCTAAAAGACCTGGAAGTGGAACGACAAAAAATTGAAGGGGGGAGCTTGGCTAGAATAAGGAATTTAATGCCACCAGTCTAGTGAACGACAGGGGACACCTGCCTGTAGTCTCAAATAGTGGTGGGAGTGGGGGGGAGTGGGTTGCATGCTGATGACGCCTGAGTTTGTGATAAAGGGTGAACATTCAGTGAGGGGGTGGGGTTGTGTAGCGGCAGCTATCCGACAAGACCAAAACTCGAAATCTAATATGGTCGCCGAAACAAAAGAAAAGATATACACGCCAGAAAAGGTGATACTCCGACACGCGGAAGGGAACTGGTTCGTACTGAAGAACAATAAATTCGATTGGAGGGAAGAAAATAGAAAGGTCATGGAGCAATATCACAGAACAATTAGAAATAGTTTCCGGCGGGGGATGCAGGGGGGTGCGGGGGGGGGGGGGGGGGGGGCAAGGGAAAAAGGAAAGGCCATACTAAAAGTCCAGGTTGCCGTTGGCAACATCTTTTGGGGGGGTCACGCCTGGTGAAGACGTATATATTGATCCCCAAATCCAGTCCTCGCTGGGGCGACACTGCGGGATGAACGAGGGGAAAAAAGAATTCACAGGAGGGTCTGTTTCGGCCAAAGATAACCAAACACGGGGGGGGGCGAACGGGGAAGCACGTCCTCATTTTCAAAAGTGTAGGCCAAGCAATTTGGAGAAGGGGGGGGACACGAGGGTGTCAGGCAATCCCTCTCGGGGGCAGGTATAGGGCAATCGATACATCTCCGGGGAGGGGAGAACAACACGGTCCAACTCCAGTCCGGCGAGAGGGGACGGCGCAGGGAGAAGGTCATTTGAAACAAACGCCTGCAACATTGAAAAACTTAGAAAGCCAGGAGACGGAAGATTAGTCTGCACAACATCGACTAGGAAGACTTGGGAAGGTGGATGAGACACGGCTCGTTCACGGGGGTGAAGAACGGACCAAAGAGAAAATAATGCATATCACAAAAAACCACAGGGGAGGAGAGGGGCGGGGAAAAGAGTCTTCGCACCTCTGAAGGGGGAATTTGGGAAAATCGCGGGTACGGCTGAAACAACTAACCATCAAAATGGCTCGAAATGACAGGAGTCGGAGGAGAGTGACTAAGGTTTGTCCGAGCCATCGGATGAAGGGGGACTCCTTCACATGATCGTAAGGGCCGGGGTTTAGGGCGGGGGAAAAAGTCCCGTGAAAAAGGACCAGCGCAAGCAGAGACGCAGGACACCACAGAACCGGGGTGTCGACCCGGCACAGGAGATAGAGGATGACAGACTCAAAGAGCCCCGGGAGGTGGCGCGAACATCGGAAAAACGGAAAAAAATTGGGGTGATCGAAGGAAGAAAAAGGGGAATTGCGTGAGCAACAGGAGACACAGGTGGGTTTTCAGGTCGAAACCGGCAAAAACACCTTACCGGGGAAAGTCGAATTCACGCGCCACGGAATGAAAAAGTACTAGAAGGATCGCTCACGGCCAAACTCCAAGGTCCGGAATGTAAGTTCACGGGGCACGTAAGTGTAGTAACGAACTCCATGGAGACAGGCCGGGCATAGCAAGACGCGCTGGCAAAAGACTATGTTCTCTGTCCAGAGAGAGGAGAAAGACGACGGGAAATACGAAAATACTAAGTGAAATGTGATTAAAATCGGGGGGTCTGTCGAAGGGGGAATTAAAGGGGGAGCCGGAAAGGGGGGGCCGTAACCCACACAGAACAACGCCCTGCAAAAAAGAAGCAAAGCAACAGCTAAAAAAAGAGACAATAAAATAGTTTGGAAACCTACCGGAATCAACTAAAATGGGTGAAGAAAAAAAACTAACGTCGAAAGGGAAAAGATTTGTCGGGGGAAAAATACGGCTAGCCGAGGGGGGAAAAGCAGAAACCCCAGATTGAATGTCACCACTACTTGTCCTAGGAAATGAAACCGGAAACGAATGTTACCCTGCAGATAAGCGGGCCAGGTGGTGTCAATAGGCTTGGTGCACGAGAAGACCAAAGACCATAAAAGCTCTCGCGGTCTCGTGGCTGTCGAGCGTTAAATCACGCAAAAAAAAAAAAGCCACTTCCACATAGGGGAAAGACAAGGTTGGAACAAATAAGGGACGGAAAAAAAATGCACCGTTACCTTGAGACAAAAAAACTATAGGGCTCAAAGAGAAAGAGGGCAAGAACAGAGCCTTCGGTCCCGGACGAGGGGGGGGGGAAAGTCTGGAAAGGGCGTGGTGGAAGGGACTGGGGCTAAGAGCATTTGTGTAACGGGACGGACACAGAATTCAAATACCGCGGGGGAATATCGGGGGTCCCATGTCAAATGCAATTCAACACCAATGGCGTGCAGGGGGATCCACGCGCAAAAACAACCCAGAAAAAAGAAGGCTTACATTCCGCGGAGGAAGAGTCAGCGACACCAGCTTGATCAATATTTTAAGCACAACATTCAAGAGCCAGCCGTCGTAAAGAAAAAAAAAAAAAGTGGGAACAAAAGGCCACGAAAAAATCAGAGAGGCCCCGTAAGGTGAGATATATGGCGGGAAGGGGGTCGGGGAAGACGAGACATTGAATACTTGGTCGAAGGGGACCGACATAAAGCACAAGAAAGGGGTGTGTCAGGAAGGGCAGGGGGAAGAGACTATGCGCGTAGGTCAGAGCCCGCCACAGGGCAAGAAACCGGCACGGTAAGAAAAATTAGCCACATAAAAGAAGTCTCGCAAGGGAACATAAAAAGCGTGCAGGGGAACGAACTGCACGAAGTCGGATCAAACGAACTCTCAAAGAAAAAACGGTGACAGACACCGACATCGCCTTACCTGATTCTATCCAGCGGCGAGGCAAGTAGGATGGCTCGCATAAACACCTTGTCTGAGGCTGCACACAACAGAATACGGAAAGTGAACTGCAGTCCAAAACAACACCCCTTATTACGGCGGGGGAGAAAGGTAAGAAAGTCCCAGCAAGGTCGTTTATCTGGCGGCGACATGGAAATTCCTCGGAAGGACGACAGTTTGCGATGATTTCTTCAGAAGGAAAAGGAGTGGGAGAAGGCGAAGAAACGGATGTCACTAAGCTAGGATGTCTGCAAGCCACACAACAATCTACATGTTGCAACAATATGCAACGAATCAGATGCGCCGGACATCGCGCATCAGGGGAGGTCGGTAAGTGGGAAGATGGGGGCGCCCTAACACCGCGCATGGAAGAGTCTACTCAACAGATCACTCAAGCCTGCTTCGGCCAGTCACGAAAAAAGGGGACGATGAACTTCCAAGCAAAGTCAAAAATCCGCGTGGAAAAGAAAAAAAGGGGGGGTGGTAAAAAAAAAGAAAAAAACATAGAGTTCCGGGAAACGAGGGAGAAAAAATCACTTCCCAAAAGCACTGAAATAAGGGCAAATAAAGACGTGGTCTCCGGTGGAAACATCGGAACATATCAAAAAAAAAAATGGTCCATCCGGAACTAAAGAGAAGAATGATGCGTGGAAGAAAACTCTCAGTTTAAGAAAATCATGAAAAATCACAGCACGGACCGTCGGCAGAAAAAAACCAAAATCCACACCTTCAAAACGAACAAGATGGAGGCCGGCAGCTTCCCCCATAGCTAACCACAAACACATTACGAAAGGGAGCTGGGTCGCGACGCGTCCCGACTAGTGCCGATGTGCAGAAAAGTCGGGGTTGGGGGGGCCAACGAAATTTTAAAAGGAAAGACTAATTTGGGTTTAAAAACGCAGGACGATGGGGAGGGGGAAAGATTTCATAAGGAAAAAAGAGGGGTACCACGATCAAGGGGAGGGGAGAAAGAAGCTAAGGCAAATCAACCAAGATCAACGATTACCTCGGGGAAAAGTGGTTGGGTGGGTGGGGTGGTTCCGATTTTCGGACAGTTTGGACAAAAAAGATCTGAAAGGGTGAAAAAGAAAAGCGGAGAGGCACAAGAGAATCTCATAAAAGCCGGCAAGCCCTTCTGAGAGGTTCCAGATATCTCGAAAAAGAAACCTGCTTGACTCGGACATCAAGACATATGAGTGGTGTTGGGCAAAGGGAAAGTATAAAGCAAGCCGAAAAAGGTGAAAAGTCCTTGTCAAGAGAAAGAATGGACTACATAGGCAGACGTTAGGGGATATTACAAAAAGCATCAAAAGAGATTCACACCACAACGAGGGAAATAGAAGTAGTGGTGCTGCGGAGGGGGAAGGTCGCTAAAAGCGGACTTAGGAAGGGGAAAACAGTCAACAGTTGAGGAAGAAAAATCAGGTTCATGAATGCTTGCTGAGTGAAATGTGCAAACAACGCACTGTGTGGACGTACTGGAGGAAAAAAAGGAAGCGGACGTAGTTGGTCGGACGGGACAGAGACATAACTTGTGAAGAGGTAGGCGACTGGGAGGAGGGCAACTATGAAAATGTTAAGAGAGGGGTGGATAAGTCGAAGAACACCCAACAAAGAAGGCGAAGGACTGTGGGCTGCGCAGAGGGGGCTACATAAGGAGGTAGCTCCACAAATCGGAGATCCGTGGCTTGTTGGGGGAAGGAGGGGTCTCCTAACTAGAAGCTAAGGTAAAAAAAATCACTGAGATTAATTTGACGGGTGAGAGAAAACCACCAAGGACGGGGGGGGGAAACAATAGCCGCAATGAAGAGTACGAGAAAAAAGCACTCTGCCACGTTCCAGGGGGTTTGGTGGGAGAGGGTGGGTGAGGAACCACACTGGGGATGCGGAGATGGGGTTGGGGGGGGGGCTAGGAAGAAAAGCGCTGATGGGGTGAAAAGAGGGTTGCATGGGGTAGGTCCTAATCAGAAGAAATGGAGAGCCGCGTCAACCGTTTTCTATGGGGGATGGACGAATCAGGAAAGGCACCCAAGCCCTCGTGCAATGGGTATGAAACGGAGGGAGAGTGATGCATGAAGTAGCGAGCAGGAGCCGTGTAGGAGAGTTTGCCTGGATGGAAAACCCATAACGCTCAAGGGGGGGGAGAGGGGACCTGCAAGGCCGTTAGAGCAATGGCTGGCCAGCAGAGTGCAGAAGAACTGCCCCTTGATCTGTCGAGCCAAGGACAGCGGGCAGGTGGGGAAGCGGGGAAAATCTATCAAAACAGAAACAAACGATGATCGGAAACAGGGCTCATCAAAGGGGCCGGGACGGTATCGAAAGGTGAATGTGACTAAAAGCTTCGCAGGAGAAAAACTACGCATGGGGGGGCCAGGCTGTAAATCATCGAAAATGCTGATGGAAAAAAAGGAAATCCCCTCTGAGAAAGAAATCGGGTCATGTCCTAAAGGGCCTGGAAGGTAAGTGGGGGGTGTGTGGTGGGTTTTAAATTCGAGGGCTCAGAGAACCTGGGGAGGGCGAAACCAAGATGAAGAAGTCAGGCTAACCAAGGCTGCTCATGGACCATTCCTGCTAGACTAAGTCGCAGTTGCAAGGTTTGGGAGGCACTACGAAGGGGGGAGGCCCATCTTGGACGAGACTATGATTTATGACGCCTTAGGGAAAGGTTCCAAGGTGGCGGGGCCTGTGGTTTGTCGGAGAACTAACTATCGGCGGACATAGGGTCGAAGGCCCAGGAAAATTCGAAACTCCAAGAGGGAGGGTAGGGGGCGGGTTGGACGCCTTCAATGACAATCCGGCGAAAGGACCAAAAACGGGGGAACAGGGGCGCTATAAGAACCTTGCGTGGGAAAGATGATGCACGTGGTGAGGGAGAAACGAAGGCCGGGGAGAAAGAAAAGCATGGGAAATGGTGACTGGGGGAGGACGGGGGGGCAATTTCAGAAAAAAATTGGTCAAGGGGGGGAAGAGCTCCACAGGGCATTCTGCAAACGGACGGAATGAGAATTCTTCAGGGTGCTCTGGAGCACCCTTTTGGGCCTTTAGTCAATGGCACAAGGCAATTTTGGGGAAAAGGACTGAGGTACAGGGGGGGGGGACAAGAAAAAAAGGATCATGAAGGGAAAGGTAACCAAATTCAGATAGGGAAAGATTACAAACAATGAAGTGGAAGAAGGACCTCTGTACTAAAAGGATAGGGGGTTAAGGTCTCAGGTCCGCTGGGTCAGAGAGGTTTCGTCTCAAGGGGAAGGCCGTCTGTGAAGAGGAGTGGGCAAAAGGGAATGGGGGGGTCTATTTGGGAATGGCCTTGGGGCCAGATTCACGAAAAAAAAGAAAACACTAAAAAACCCGCTACGGGAAACGAGAAGGTGGTACTGATCGGCTTAAAGAGATTGACACAAGAAAGTTTATAATAGTTAAAGCATGAAAGGGCCGCATTTACGAGAACCACTATAGCTTACCTGAAATCTGCGGAGTGCAGGGGGAAAAATCGCAGAAAAGGAGAGTTGAAACAGGACAACTCCTGGGACGGACACACGCGGTTATAAGAAGAAAAATGTTGACACAAAAAGAGATATAGAAAGAGGGGGGGATGAAAAATATCGAAAGGTGTCTGGATAGTTTGATGGGGGGAAAAGTGTAAAACTGGTGCGTGGGTTTTGACACTCGGGTTTTTTGGTAGGCAGGGAAGGAGCAACTCGAATTAACAAGGACGAGGACAACAAAAATAACGCACAAGGAAGGGAGGATATAAGGACTCTTAATGAGTCGGCCTTAGGTATGGCGTCCTCATAGGGAGATGGACATGGACGAAATAAGAACGGTTGAGCGAAGGGAGGGGAGAACATGACCATTGTGGGAGAAATCTATTTCTTTTGTAAGCCGGACTGTAAGGAAGCGAAAAGAGAAAGTGGCATTGACCTATTTTGGGGAAAGGGGGTGCGTAAGTTAAAAAGGGGGGGGAATCTGATCAAAGAAGGCCGTGGAAGACGGGGAAGATAGCGGGATCGTCGAAAAGAAAATCAGAAAAAAAACACCCGGGAGACGGGATCCAGAAGAAAGGGCAGTAGCAGGAAGGAAAGGACGTGAGTGGTCAAGGAGTTGGGGGAGCAAAAAAACGCCGAGAGGGGTCTTGAGGCTGTATAGTCTCTAAGGGGACTTGCTACAAAAAAAAAGGCCTCAGGGGAAACGCGCGCGAGGCAGGGCAAGAAACTTGGGATGAAAGGGGGGCAATGAACATCACACCTGGCCGGAAAAGAGGTGGAGGCTGACCATCCTTGACTAAACTCGGGAGTGAAGACACCCCGAAAAGAATAAAAAAAAAGAAAACGAGGGGGGCATGGAGGCCTCGATAACTTGGGACGTTGGGTGGGAACGATCAGGAAATCGGAAGTAAATTCGACTCAGGTAGAGAGAGAAAAAAAACAACTTAGGAGGAGGGAAAAGAGAGGGAAAAAATTCGCTTACCTGGGGAGGTTCTGGGGTAACTTGGGTAGGAACCACGAAACGGCCCGGGGAAGCCAAGGAAACAGTACGGAGGGGATATAGGAGAGGGTGGGGATATATCCGGCTTCGAAGATTATGGGGGGGGGGAGAAGAACCATGATAAGGGAAAACGTTTACTTTTAATGCCCGTTCGCCAAAGAGACGCCGAGAGAAAAGGGGGCAACGGGGAAAAAAGGTGGGGTGAGACCAGAAACCCAAAGGAAGAAATGAATCTATTAAAACAAGAAAAAGCCACTCGGTTGGGGGCTCGAAGAAAAAACAGCTTACAACTATTTGAGCGCAAGAAGTTAACTTGGGCAGGGAGAAAACGGCGACTCGTGTTTTAAGAAAAAATTGTCGGTGGGGAGACCCGCATAAGCAGGGACCACCTGAAATCGGGAGAACGCGCCACGAATGGAGGAACCTCAGGGATAGAGAACGGGGCGACAAGCAAACTATGGGCAACGTCACACCTGGGCGTTCACGGCGTACTTCAGAGCAAGGACAAATAACTAGCTGTGAAAGGGGACAGGGCCGAGCAAGGCGCTGTAATGCTAGGGAGGGCCATGTCCATTCGAATAGGCACAGAAGGGGAAAAAGAACGGGTGTCGAAGACGCAAAGGGGTCAGGGATATTGGTGGGCGGGGCGAAGGGGAAAAAAGGAGGGGATTGGGAAGAGGCACTGCAACCAACACGCTGGACCACGGCGAAGAGCCAAACCAAGCCAGGTAGGAGAAACTAAAAGACAGCATAGGTGTCATACCAGTCGTATCACGAGAGGGGGGGAAAGAAATCTGAAGGAAGAAATCGGGAAAAACAGGATTGTCAAGGTTAACCAGGCAAGTAGCCCTGCCGAGGGGACAGAAAAAGAGACGATTGTTCCGCTAGGGTCCCTTGTAGCGGCCGGGAGAAGGAAAGAATGAGGTCCGCTGGCGCTAAGCCATGTGGGTGTGCCAGCGCTTTAAAGGAAGAAGCCCAAGAAACAAATTGTAAAAAGGAGGGGCTCAGCGGAGAGGAGGCTAATGGGAACGACGGAAAAAGGCCTTCAAAAAGGAAAACTAAGTCGGAAGACAGGGTGAATCTTACCGCTTCAGGAAGGAAAATAAAGAAAGATCGTCAACGCCAAGGATAACGAAAAAAGGGACTCCATGGCCCGCGAGGACAGGAGGTGAAAACAGTTGGGAATGGGAGTTTGCTACTATAGAAGTTGGTTAACCGCAGGGGCCGCATAGAAAGCGGAAGATCAGTGAACAAAACTCGTGGCCGAAAACAAAATGACGGGGGAGGATAAGGAAAAAAAGCCCAAGACCACAGATACCTTCATTCAGAACCTGCGGGGAATGGGCGTCTTCATAAGACCAATAGGTGGGAACGGACCACTTGGGGGAGAAAAAAAAAAATAAAGGAGCTTTCCAATTCGTAGAAAAGAGAAAACAAAACAGACCGCCCCAACTTTTATATAGAGAGGGCGGGTGGATCTCGCAGGGAGGTGATAAGGGGGGGGGGGAAAGGCGAGGAAAAAAGAAAAAACCCGACCTCTGGGGAAAGGTGGTGGGGTTAGAAAGGGGAAAATTCACGTACGTTAGCGCGATGGGGAAGTCCCCCAGGGCCCAGGGGGTACGGTGGGCTAAAAAAAAAGGATAAAGGGAGAAAACACCAGGGCCCAAAGGGAGCCGCCGACAGAAAAATCATCGTCTACAACATGTAAAGTTTGACCCACTGCAACGTCTTCATTGGAAAAGAGGGGGGGGGGTCTCGCTTATCGAAAAGCAACTTCAAAAATCAAAGCACTATTTCATAAATAACGATGATAGGGAAGGTTGTCAGAGGTAAAGAAGCAATGAAAGAAAAATACGTTCACCTGGGGACCGAGACAAAAAACAAGATTAAGGCCGGAGTTACCGTCACGAATACATGCCAAGGAGGGATAGATGGCTGAGGGCTGCCTTTGACGCCATCCTGTGGAGTGAGAGCGAAGCCGACGATTTGGGGATTACGAAGCTGCTCACGATACCGCGAAGAAAACCTCCTAGAAAGACATGTGAAAACATTCGCTCGCATCGGTGAGGAGTCTTGGCGGGAGGTATGCACTGAACCACCGACTGCATGTAACGCACGGACCGCTACACAGATCACGGCATCAAGATCAGGAAATCTGCACTGTAAAAAAGACAAGGGTGGAGGTGAACAGCCGCGGCGGCATTCCGAGACGCAGGGAACGGGACGGTAGCATTTTTTCCCAAGAAATGAAAACAAGAAGCTTCCGCTCGATAGCTCTTGCTACCTCTAATTACACGAAAGAAGGACTCCAGGCCCTCCCACACAAAAAAGATGCGTGCTAACTTGACAGGATCTGAAAATCCAGAAAAAAGGGGGGGAAATGAAGCGCCGGAGATTCTCCTTCGGGGCTTGAAACGACAAAACGACCTCGGGCAAAAAAAAATCATCAGAATCTGGGGGGCACCAAAAGATGTCAGACTTAAAAAAGAGGGGGCCGTCCGAGGAACAGCTCGAACGCCAACAAAAGGGGGACGGGGGACAAGCGGAATGGTTTCAAGAAAAGTGCCGATATTGTGGGAAAAGTGGAGGGGGGGGGTGGAACCGCAAAAGGTTGAAGATCCGCGGATGGGGAAGAGAGATAAGTGGGAGGGACATATAGGGGCATCAACAAATCGACCACGTATTGGGCAAGGAGGAGCGAAAGCTGGTGCAGCCGAAGAAAAAAAAAAGATCAAAATTTCGCAGAGGGGTTGGTGGGTTGTTCGGAATTCCGACTTGGGTCAACAATAGCGGATTTTAAAAGGAAAGAGAAGAGGGAGCACCTGAACAGTCGATACAATAAGGAAAGTGTGAGAGAGGCCGGGCCGAAACTAGGCCCGGATGAAAATGTAGGAGCCGTACGCCTACAAGGCCGTGGGTTTTGCGTGATCCGAAAAAGCAGACAGGGGGGCACCCGAAGGGGGTCACAAGATTACGGGGGGGTTGCCATGGGGAAGGAGGGGCGAGATCACAGCGGAAGCAATCTATCTCAACAAACGGGGTTAGAGGAAGGGGGAAAGAGATGGTTGAGGTGGTCTCGGGAAAGTAGAGAAATCTGACGAAAAAGGGAAGTGCCACATTCATATGTGAAGAAACCAGGCCGTTGAGGGCTGCGTGGGGGGAGGATCAAGGTGCACACCAAAAGCGTCCTGTGTCGGCGTCGGCATTCTAAAAGACATCGGAAAGGATTTTCTGGACGGAAAAGGGGGACAGACCTGGGAATTGTGCGACTGTAGAATTGGGACGCTAATGAAGGGGAAAAAAAATGGGAGGTCTAGTTGGGGGGAAAAAGGGCGGAAAATCGAAAAAAAAAAAAAGCGAGTGGGAGTCTGGGCTTCTCGGAGGAGAAGACTGAGAGGTAGTCCACATCAAAGATATCCGGGGTTAATTTGGGATGAAATATATGGTCCAGAGTTAGGGGGAAATACAACCAAACATACAGCGGCTCTGTAAAATTTCAGGGCACGTAAGCGCACAAAAAAGGGTCAAAATAAGCACGTAGGACGTGGCCAAGCGCTTCGGGGACACGTACGTTGGGGGGTAGAGATGGGGGGGGAGAAGGAAAGACCCAAAATTGGGAAAGCGGGAAAAGATGGGGTGGTGGGCGCTTAAGGACTGAGGGGTGAAACGAGGGGAAAAGGTTTTACGGCCGCCAAAGCAGCAGCAAGTAAGAGGAGAGATGGAACAATGTTGATGGGGATTGGCCATATCTGAGGGTATGAACCGAATAGTCCTTTTGGGAGAACACGACAGTAGCAGGGCTGTAATTTATTATGTCCGGATGGCTGAGAGCCGAAAGACATCTTTTTAGGGGAGGGGGGCAAAACATCGACCGATTCAAGCTGAGACGACCTGGGGGAAAAGGGAAAGGTTGATACGAAAAGGGCTTTTGAAATTCGCTTGCCGAAGCAGGATTGAGAAATTTATCGGGGGGGGCTGACGTAGTCAGGAGGATGTGGGGTGGACAGAGCAGGCAACGACAGGGGAATCAACGTATAGAGCTGTAGGTCTTGCATATATGAAGCGTAATTGTATCACACCTTGGCATGTGGAAAATAAAGAGAAATCAGAAAAAGTCGAAAAAGTGGGGCTGCGGGTAATCAGAGCAAATGCAGGCAGGTAAAAGAAACATCTCAATCCGGACCTGCTGGGGGAGGGATTTCACGGTCCTAAAGGTTGTTTTTTGGGGGGGGCGGGTGGAAAAGGAAGAATGACGGCAATAAAAAAAGGGAGCGTGGGAGATAACCATGTCCCGAAGGGGCAGTTTCGTATCTAACCGCTTCTCTGGGGACAGCGGAAACGAACATATCCTAGGTCCATGTCAAGGAACCAAGAAGTTGGGATGCCATAGTGCTAAGGGAGGTGTGCAGGAGAAGTAGAGGGGGGTGAAGGGGTCAGGCCTGTGTGTGCTCAGACCTATACGGGGAGCAGAACCCGTCATATTCCCGGCGAGGACTACAACTAAAAAAGGAACGTTTCCTGGAGGGTAGGGGGCATGAAAAGAAGGAAAATAGAAAAAGAAGGAAAGAAAAACCGACGGAAAGGGAAAAGTTCTTGACTAAGAGATGGCTGGTGTGCTCAGAGAAGAGGCTATATCGAATGTTCGTTTAGGCAAAGTGGGGGAAATGGTGGAGCAAAGAGGGCGATGAAGCGAAAGGGAACACGGGGATGATAATCTATCTGTGGCGCTTTCGACCACGGGTGGGCCGTGATCATGCAACACTCATTGGGGTTGACGAAATTGGAAAAGGTCCGGGAGGACCGAGAGTTACACGGTAGAAGGAGGGGGAAGCATTAACAAAATGCAGAAGGAGAAAACTCAGAATTAACCAACCGGGGGAAAGAAACCCTCGCGGGGGAAAAATTGATGGGGGGAATTCTTCAGTCCACAGCTTGGGACCTATCGGTACTAAACAGGGGAAGTCAGGTAAATGAAGGGGGTACACCCTTGGGGGTCTTCTCAGCCGAGGAGGGAGGGCCGGGGGGGAAAGATTACCGGAGAACAAAAGAAAACCGCGAGGACAGGAAACTGTGTTCTGGAGAAGTATGAAAGACGTCTGAAACACAAAGTGGGGAAGGGGAAGAAGCGGGGAAAGCATGGACGGAAGGGAGAAAGGTCAAAAAAGAGAAAAGAATCGGAACATTTCAAGATGGAATTGTCCAGGAGCCCTCGGAGACGTATTGACGACAAAAAAGTTTCCCCGAGTGTTCACCCAAACAGGGAGAAACAGGGCAAAGAGCGTTATACGAAACCTAGGACACCGATGAAATGTATTTTCTCTAAAAAAGAGTTGAACGGGGCTCAGGGGGTCGCAGGGAGGTGGGGGGGACCGCTTGGGGGTGGTGAAGAAAGTGCCGAGAAAAAAAAGCGATTGCCCAGGAGAAGAAAAAAAGGGAGAAAGCACGTAAAAGACGAACGACAGGGGGGAAGGCGAAAGGGAAAGGATTCGATGGGGAAAATGGGAAAACTAAAGCCATTCAGCAGCGTACTCCTGCACGGAACATGTCCTACCTATAAAAAGGTTATTTAAGGCTAGAAGTAAGCAAAAAAAAAAGGGTGTGCAGGGAAAGATGTGAGTTGTCGGCCGAAAATGCAATCATTCCTGGGAGTCTAGTCATGCAGATTAGGCGGATGGGGGTCAAAAAGGAAATACAAGGAAACACCGGTAGGCCGGGGATCAAGCAACTTACATGAGGAGGAGGATCATTTTCCGATTTTCCAGAGGGTTCGAAAAAAAACCTCAAGGGGAGGAGGCGTGGAAGAGGATAAGATAAGTGCGGGGAGCACAACAACGGTATCCAAGTTCACGGGACGCGCGGAGGAGGGGAACAGGAGAGGGCATTCCAAGACACGTCCCTTCATAACTGGTGTTACAGACAATTCTGAAGAAATGGAGTCTACCAACCGCAGAGGAATAACAAAGAAGGACTGTGGAATGGGAAAGGATCTTTGTGGGAAGGCAGGACCTCTAATTGACATTGCATCGGAAACTGCGATAAAAAAAACAACAACAGGGAGGAGGAGGCAAAAATTATATCACATTTTTCGACAGGCAGGGATCGTAAAAACGAACGAGCCCTCCGGAACAACACAGTCGTATAGGTCGAGTTGGTTGTCGAAAAGGAATAGGAGAGGGACACGTCACCATGAAGAGGCAATTGGTGGGAATCCCGGAGAAAACAAGAGAGAGGAGGAAGGGCAAGGGGGACCGTTGTGGGGTTCAAAACTCGTCAAAGAAAGGCTGACACTCCGAAAGACCCGAGGGTGTTTGGGGATAGGGAAACAGCACGGGGCAACGCAAAAGGGGGGGGAGAGCGAAGGAAATGGAAGTGAGTGAGTCAAGGGAACGCACCGTGTTGGAATGGAAGGGAAAATGGGTGCAACCTCTAGAAACTACGCAGTGACCGGAGAACGCGCCACGGGAATGAATACTCAGGAAAAAAAAAGAGCCACACGGCCGGGAAAACTCAAATGAAAGGAACCTGCTGGGAAGCCAGAAGAAGAACCAGGAAGAACTATCTTGAAATTGCCTCATAACCAGAGGAGGCCGGGGAATTCTATGTTCGGAAAAAGCCATCAGAGGGACGTCCGACAGCAATCGAGAGGATCTACGGGGGAAGGTGGAGTGAGCGTGGTGGCGTGAAAAAGGGGGGGGGGCTAGGGGGCGCGTACGTAGCCCTTCAACAAAAACCAGCAATCAAAAGAAAACGGAGAATCAGGGTCCCAACATACACGACAGCTCATAGGTTGGACAGACACTTGCGTATAAAAAAAAAACGAGATGGGGGGAACGCAAATAGGGCTAGACCGGGAAAGGTATTGTCTTTTGCAAATCCTTGACTAGCCGAAAGTCCAATAAAGTAAAAAGGAGGGAAAATTGATGGTCAAGAGAGGTTAAGGGACGGAAAACTTTCGCGTCAAAACCTTGCATATGTCACCCGCTGGAGACTAATAGGCCTTGGTGTCACGCGTATCCGACTATCCACGACACCGGCTAGGTGAGACGAGTGCTCGGGGACTCTAGTTAATGCACAATTCCCTGCCGACGTAGGCACGAAGAAAAGGGGGAACAGGGACCGGTCCGTACCCGGGAGACTAACGTGGTCAAAGCTTACATGTAGAAAGCCGAAAGCAAATCGTCCCGAGGGGGGGACTCATTGAAAAAGAAGGTGGTGTAAAAATGTAGAGGGGGACTACCTATCAAGGGGGTTAAGGGCTCCCCCTCAGACTACCGGGTGGCGGAATCTCGGGTCCAATAAAAAATTCCTGTAAAAAAAAACGGTTGACCTGAGACGGTCCCAACGCGCTCAAAGAAAGAAGAATTCATTCAGAGGGGAAGGGGAGATCAGTCAGAGCAACAAGAGGCCAGGACAAGTTTCTAAAGCACATCTGATCCGATGGCTGGGAAGGGACAACTCAAGAAAACTGCCACCCTGTTGATGAGAGGAAAGGTGCGGGAGACTCGCAGGGTTGAATTAAAACTTGGAGGGAGGCTCAAAATACCGAACCGACCGGCAGGTGGAAGGCTGATCAGTGAAGAAAGGACGCTAGGGCGACTACAAAAAAACACAGGCCCTACACAGAACCGTCATCAAGGGCGGGCAAGGGGCCAATACCAATCGGAGAAAAGAGGGCCATCAAACTGAGGTGGAAGAAACTGGCTGCGCACGAGTAGGAGCAGACAGGACCAAAAGGAGAAAGGGCCGATAGGGAGGGATTTCTAGGAATCTCGTGATTCTTGAAGTGAACACCCAAAAAACACACCGGTAAGGGGCCAAAGGTTACGGAAGGTACCAAAGGAGGGGCGTTGCGGTGGTGGCGTGCAGGTACTGACAGAATTTAGGAATTGAGTGCAGCAAAATCAGAAGTGGACTGACTGCGAAAAGAGGGGGATGACACTTCAAAGGGGGGGGAGAACGTCCGAACAGACATAAAGAGGGACGCAATGACCGCAGATCTTTGGCCGGTCTGGATGGGGGTGAGACACTGCGCCGGGAAACCCCAGGGGGGGGACAAGAACTGTTCGAGTATCGACACGGCCTGGCAAGATCTGCAAGCGCCTTCAAAAAAATCAGGGAGGAACGACCCTGCTTCCAGCCAGAGCCAGCTTGGAAGCAAGTTGGGGTTTCCCCGAAAAGCAAAAAAGTAGAAGCTTCGGCGATAACGACTTCAAAGTCACGAAAACTGGTCACATACAAAATGAAGGAGTTCTCCTTTCCCGATACTTCCAATCAAAGCCCAAATGGGTAACAGGGGGACGCTTCACTAAGGAGGAAAGGCTTGAGAAAGAAAACAGATGGCACAGAAATCCCCCAATCAGAAAAGCTCAACCATCTTCATCTATCACCAGTATGGTGGCCGGCCTATTAACCAAGAAATAACACAAACGGACGGGGCAGAGCCCTGGTTAAAAAAAGTCAAAAAGGGGGAGCGGGAAGAAGGGAAAAAAGTGATGTGTTGGGGGGGAATAACGAAGTTGAAAAAAAAAGCAAAGCTGATGGGTGAACGCTCGGCGACCGGTGAGGCACACATATGACATGCAAATACGCCGGGAAAACCTAGGGAGAGAAAGACGAGGGGCCACCAGAGAAGCCAAAAAAGCAACTGGGACGAGGAATGGGTTGGGGGGGGAAGGGTTAAGAACTTGGCAAAAACTATCTCCAGGTCAAAGACATCGGCGTCGCACCTTCTAAGGGGCCTATAAAATCCTGCCGCTCTGTCACGGGTAACGACCGAACGGTGACCGGAGGAAGTATAAAAGACGACGAGAAAAGGGGAAGGGGGGGGTGGGTAAAAAACATTGATCGCGCAACCAGCCATGTGAACCGTCCATTTCTGAGACACAGGGTTGAACTTTATTAAAAGGGGCAGAAGAGCGAGATGACACCTCGAGCAACAATCTAAAAAATCACAAAAAAAGGAAAGGAGGGGAAGAAAGAAGAAGAGGGGGAAAGGCGGAGGGGGAAGAGAGGAAACGCAGACTATTGCAAGGACAATAACAAGTGCTTGCAAGAACCACCGGTCAAATTGGAGGAGGCTTGATAATTTCAAACCCACAAATGCCCTGTTCGGCGGCGCTAGACTTCCGCGATGGGTGGTGAGTGAAGGAAAAAGGAGAAACTCAAGGAGAGGGATGCGAACACTTAGCAGGGGGACGACGCTAGATATGAAACTGGATATGTGACAAGTCGAAAATCGAACAAACAACATCTCGCGAAAAGGGGAGAGTTGGAATTACGCACAGGGAAGTGAAGAGAATGGACAGCACTACGGGGGGGAAGGAAAGAATGGGAGAGTTGGGGGGGGGGGGAAAAGCTATGGGGGGGGAAGAACGGGTCGCCAAACGCCCTCGTGGAGGAAAAAAAAAAATCATCGGCACTGAAAATGGTAGGTTCGTCACAAAAAAAAAGAAAGGGTGGAAAACAAGATATCGAAAGTGCTCTGCCGTAGGACAAGATAGGGAAAACTAAGGGGGGTGAGGAGGGTCTTCACTTCAAGAGGGTGTATATCTGAATTTGGGTGGGTCTTCGCGTTCTCGGGAGGGGTGGGGGAAACTAGGGAAAAAAGGGTTTGGTACGGGAAGCAAGAATCAAGAAGGATCTCGGAGGAAAAAGTTGGGGGCGATTGTAAGTACATACCCGCATATGCGGGTTGGGGAAAAAGGATCGTGGGGCTGGGAAGGAAGGGTAGCGAGCGAGCAAATCTCGGGGGGGGCAGGGAGGAAAAAACAAAATAACAAGAGAAGTCGGGACGACTGGAAATCACGAATTCGGGACGGACAATGGCTTTTCAGGGGTTGCACAAGAGAGAACCAGGCCAGTGATCAGTGTCGAGAAACGAGACAGGAGGAAGGGGTGCAGGCGGCAGAAACAAGCAGGGCACGAAAAGTTCTCGATGAAGGGCGCAATGGCTGGCGGGAATGATCGCCCGTGCATGGGGAAGACAGGAGTCAGTCAGAAAAAAATGCTGCGGATCATCGGGTCAAAGCTGTGAGGGAGAAAGGGTAACCTGAGTCCATTTAAAATCTGGGTACAGGGACACGGAATGCTCCTTAGTGGGGGGGGGGTGTAAGAGAGCGCGGGGACATCAAGGAAGGAAGAAAGTAAAGAGATAGAGGCTAGTAAGGACCTTGAAGCTGGACTATAACAACAAGACAGTTCAGTGTCATGCAAGGTCCGTTTTTTCCATGAGGCTAGAAAAGAGGGGGAGGGGCCACGGCTGTCTAAGTTAAGGTCCAAAGGGGGGAGTTCCACTGTGGTGAACTGAACTATATGCGCAAACCTGCGAGTAAAAAATTAAGAAAAAATACAGGCTGGTCGGGGATGGGGGGGGGGGTCTACACCTTCAAAGAAGACAAGAGAGAGAAAGTCAACCGGGGACATGGCTCTAATCCAAAGGTTACGAATGTGAGGGGGATTCTCTAAGGAAGTCCAAGAGGAGTCATTTGTAGGGGAGATGGGAAAGGGATCAAGAAGTGGGGGGAGGATTAAGATCTCAAGGCAAATTGAAGAAAAGGAGATAGGCCAGCTGGAAAATTTGGCCAGGTGATCATTCACAATTGGGGGGGGTGGGGGAAAACTGCCTTATTTCCGTGGCCAGAGAAGGAAGACAGGTAGCAATGGGAAAAAAAGTGAAAACAAAGGAGAAGAGAGAAATAGAAATTAACCAAGCCTTTAGAATCGGGGGGATGGGGATGATTGGGTGGGGGTCAAAGGTACAAATCTTGTAAATCGGTGTCTTAGAACTACCAAGGGAAAGATTGGGGACCGTGTAGTTCCGAAGAAGATGATTGAAGCCATTGGGGGTGCATAGTACACAGGGGAGAAAAAGGGAAAAACGAAGCCGCGACAATACGGACCCTGTTGGGGGGTTCTGTATAGCAAGCTTTCCAACAAAGGGGGAATGTTAAAAGAAAGGAACAGAAGCCTGGAAGGGCGTAAAAAGGTGGCCGGCTAGCCATAGAGGAAAGGAAGAGGACGGCGGTTAGGTCCCCAAGAAGGAATGTTCAAAGTAACTCCTTCCCGTTGGACTACATTTGATGTCCAAACAAGAGGGCGTGAGAAAAGAATGCTTACAAGAAGGAGATGGGTTCCGGACTTTATGTGTTCTCGGGAGAAGGCGTTGGACACCGGCGGGTGGGTTGAAAGGCGACCGCCAAACTGAAAAGGAACAGTCACGCACACAACAGGCAGAAGAGAAAATCAGTTATTACCGTAGGACGTAGTCGCGGGGGACACTTGACGAACTAGCCGGCAGCCAGAGGTCTATGCACAGAATTGTCAAAGAAGAGGGTGAAAGACGGTAAAAGGAAAGGGGGGGGGGCCCGAAAGCAGGGGGGCCGGGACCTATGTGGGGGGGAGGGGTGGGAAAAACTGTGAGTCAGAAAATCAGAAGGAAGGGGCGAGGGAGCGAAAGGCCGGATCGGCGGGGATCTCAACTACATATAAAAAAACAAAGGGGGGGAGCCGGGATCACAACGAATGAACATGATCTCGAGGAATTTAACGAGTGGTCCGCTGTTCAGAAAAGAAAAAAAAAAAAATGTGCTTGAGGCGTGTTCTAGAGAGCGTGACGGGGGGAGAACACACACGGAAACCGTTCTGTCGCGACGCAGGGGATTAGATGGGCGAGGGAAGTTACAAGCAAAGGCATGAAGGGAATCAACCTGGGGAGCGACATCCTATGTGTATCTATTTAAAAAAACCAAACCTAGACCGGAGGAGAACAGACATGTTGAAGGGGGGAAACCCGGGCGTTTCAGGGGGGACTATCAAGGACATGCGAGAAGAAAAGGAAAGAGAAGCGCATGCCTGCAACAAAGAAAACGGTAGGAGAAAATATATATCGAGGCAGTGAATGTCTCGCGGCCAGGGATAAGGGACAAAAGAAACAGCACCGGAAAAAAAAAAAAAATCTGAGGAAGGGGGTCGGAGGGTGCGATATCAGCTTCAGATGAAGGAGGGAAAGGAAACTGAACAGGCCGTGGTTTTAATGCACACTTCGCATCTCATACTCGGAGGGCTCGACCGGAACGTATGACCCGTTGTTGGGGCGGGACCAAGGAAGGGGGGGGATATCGATGGAAAAAAGAAAAACCTGAAGAGGGGGTTGGTGGCACGAAACGACGCAATACGAAGTTATTCTCGATGATAAGTGCGTGAGCCCGGAGAAATCGTTGTTTTGCGGGATTGCGGTGAAACTACAGCCGAATCGCCAAGGCCCTTCGATCCCTCGAAAAAAGCGGAGAAGCGAAGAGGGGGAGAAGGCAGAAAACCAAAAAAAGATCAAACAAGGGGCTGTTTCTGGTCGAATCCACCACCCTACGCAGAAAAAACAGCTGGGGGAACAATGGCTGTGAACTAGCAACTCTGAGAGGGAAAGGAGAGGTCGTCCATGAAAAAGAGGGACGTCTAAGCATAACGAGGGAGAAGATAGCGTCCTGTTCTATCGGGGGGTCGTCGAAGGGGAATTATAGTTGTTTCGCTTGGCAAAGCACGTGCACCAACACACACATAGTCACAAAGAAAAACTCGAAAAGAAGCACAGAAAAGATCGAGACACTAAAAGCGAATAGGGTACGAAATGAGTGAAGCGAGTTTGAAAAATACTTACCGATCGGAAACAGGTTGGGTCGTGAAAATCAGCGAGACAGAGGGGAAAGACGGAAAAGAAAAAGGGGAAGGTCAAGATACGGGGACTGTGGCTGACCTTCACGTCCCTGGGTATGGCCTCTTCTAGATCGACAGGGGGGGTAGAAGCAATCCAGAATCCAAGAACAAAATGGGTCGGGGTCGAATCGGGGGGAGAGAGGGGACGTCTAGTCAGAATAGTCAAACCCAAGGAAACGCCATCATGGATTCGAAGAAAGTTGACCCATCTGGAAACATTGAATTATCCTAAACGAAGGGCAAAAAAGGGCGCCATAGAAATAAAACCAAGTCAATCGTCCGCGAGGGACTTCCTGGGAAAACACAGAGGTTGGAATTAGAGGGTGTAGACGTAGCAAATTTGTTCCTGCGCTCAGACATACCGCAGTAAGAAGTCAACCTTAAATAAGTGAGCAAAACCAAAATGCGTGATGAAGAACGGCAAACGGAGGGACAGAAAAAGGGGAATATCCTTCTTCAAGGAAAAGTGCCGGGAGAAGTCAACGAAATTAGCCATGAAAACCAGTGGTGATCACGCACCAAGATGATCTAAGAACGCTGCTATGGGAATACCGAATCGCTGACGGGAAAAGCACTTGTTAGAAGAAAGGTAGGGGATCTCGTCCGGTTGAGAAGTTGAAAGGTCTGAAGTAAAAAGAAAGCCACCTGCCTTGGGGGTTCGGAAGGTACGGGGGGGCGGGCCAAGGCGAAGGGGCTCTATGGGTCAGAAGAAAAAAACAAAAATCAACTACCAATCCGGCCATGCCCTACATAACGAAATCTACTCTCACTACCACAAACGGCGGTTTTAAGGGACAAATGGGGGGGATGATCGAGAGCCTCGGAAAGGGAGAAAAGCGGTTAAAGGAAAGAAATAGGAGAGGGGGAAGGTTGTACGAAAGCTCGTGCAGCCTGGAAGGTAACCGACCCAAACACACCCAGGAGGCCGAAAGTGTACGAAAAAAAGTACGAACCTCATTTCAGGGGAGAGGGGGGGAAGGGCTATGGCCTGGGGGGAAAAGACGAATTTGAGAGGAGAAAAACAACGGAGGAATTTCTGAAGGGCGAAGGCCTTCAATTAAGGGAAGGTGCTATACAGTCCCCCCCGATCAGCTTTCTCCATGCACGCGCTCATAGTGCAGGCAGGTCTTGTTTAAGAAGGGAACAACAAGGAAGCAGGTGGAGAGTCTCGAACAAACGAAAAGGGGGGATCCGGATTCGGCAAGAAAAGGGAAAAACAATGTGAGAGAACTGCCCGGAGACCATTCCGATCACTATGGAAGGTGGATTGTGTGTTTACAGAACCTAAACAGAAGCACGTCCGGCTCGAGTAGCTACCGTCACTTCAGGATGAGCCAGTGGCAGACAGGAAGAGGCTGGGGATACCTTTTAAAGGTAAGTCAAGACAAGAAAAAAATGGTCCCAAGTGCAGGGGGTCGAGGAGACTCTGATTCGGGAGGGGGGGACCGTAACACGTACAGAGGTTGGAACCATCAGCCTGAAAGGGAAAACCCAAAATCTTGCAAGAAAGTCAACAAGCTGGGCCGAGGAAAAAGCTCGAACCACCAAAAAACCAAGTGGCAAGAGGAGCGGGTGGGACGACGTCGTCGAAGTGAAGGATGGGTTTCAAAATGATGGGTTGGGGGGAAAAGAAAAAGGGATTCCGAGCCGCATGTGGGGGTAACGACGGAGGGCCCATATCGGTTCATTACAGAAAAATGAACAAGAACGAGAACGGAAAGGAAACTGAGTAAAGTCGCGATGCCGAAACAGAGAAGCCCAAATCAACGGGCCCGATGGGGTGCATTGGGGGCACGGACGGGTGAAAAACAAATATCCAATGTTCAGAAAAGATGACGTTGAGCAAGCATCCAGAAAGAAGCACGGAAAAGAGGGCGCTGTACTGTGCCGAACTGACCGCTGAGTAATAGCGAAGCCGAACGGCAGGGTGGTGAAAAAGAAAAAAGACAGAAAAGGCCAAAAGGGAGAACAGGTTACTTGGCCTTGCCAATATTCCACGGTAAAGCGGAGAAAGGAACGCGCTCAAGAGAAAAAAAAAAACGAAGGATGGTAAGGGGGGGAAAAGAGGGGAAAGGAGGGTTGAGGAAGTTGAGATCTCTACGACTGACAAAGGCCAAGTAAGCAGTCAAACCCGTCCGGTTGGGGAAAAAGGGGCTACTGCGGACAATGTGGCAAAACACTCACGGGGCCAGGGGGAGGAAGACGCGGGGGAGTCCATCAGGGAGGAAGGTTGGCTTAAGGGGGGAAAAAGGGACTGGGGGCAGGAGGGGAAAATGAGAAGGTCTCAGGAGAAAGCTAGATGTGGTAAAATTGCCGATATTGGGGCAAAAAAATCGAATCGCCACCAAAATCTAGAGAAAAGTGTATCTTGTTCTGGCTGCGAGCTAGGAGATACCACGACGGATCAAGGGGGGAAGGGTGTGGGAAAAAAGAGTGGTCCAACCTCAAGCCGAAGCGAACGCAGAAGCGGCTCGAAAGTTAGTTCTTCCCAAAAATTGTGCAAAGATAGGGAACGGTATGCGGACGGAAACACGCTCAGACAAAGCCGTTGGGGGGTAGGGGAATATGAAAGAACAGGGGGATAGACGGAGATTGGGCTGTCTCCCGGCAGGGGATTGTAAACTGCGTGTGGTGGACGCTAAAAAGACAAAGGGGAGCGCGGAACAGTTGGAACATGGGTGACGGGGGAAATTGGACGTAGCGGGTAAGGAAACAATCGGAATTGGTGGAAACACGGTGATCGGGGGGAAGTTGATTTCGCGAGCCGAAAGAAAGATAGTTGCAGGTTTCGTGAACACAGAGAGAGAAGCAGAGGGAAGGGAAAACCTTGAAGGGGATCGAATGGGCGGGGGGGGAGGGGCGCAAAAAGAAAACAGGCGGGGGACAAGTGAGCGGTGGTTAACAGGTGAAGAAACATGCGGGCGGTTTGCAGGGAGCAGAAAGAACAAAAGACCGACCTAACTATAAGCGGAGGGAAGGGGCGAGAATAGTGAGGCGTTGACGGGGAGCTCACAGGAGGTGAAGAACGAGAGAAGAAGAAAATGCTAATGGGCTTCATGACCGGGAGAGAAACCTGACTGGCAAACCCTAGTAAGCGGAATAACACAGACGGGGGGGACAAAAAGTTAAAAGTAACTCAGTTACTGGTTGGGGGTGGTTTTTGTCGGTGAAATTCGAGAGCGAATAGAATTAGCGTTGAACGAGAACTGCAACGATCTAGACGTTTCTATGTAGAAAAAGGAGGAAAATGGGAAGGGGCGGAAGACGACCCGAGTTCAGGAAGCAGCCACGGATGGGGGGGACATCGTTCGATACGATGAGGTATTGCTAAACGCTGTTGAACGGGGGTGGACAGGGGTGACGAGGGGGGATCTGAAAACCTAGAAGGGAGCTAAAGGGAAAATGACGCAGATTAAGAAAAAAGAAAGGAGTCAAAAGGGTAGGTCTTGGGGGCGGACCTTCCAAGTAATACTACGGCTAAGAAATCACCAAACCGGGGACGAGAAGGCATGGACGATAGAAGATAGTACTAGAAGAAGAGGGGCCGAAGAAAGGACTGGGGGGTCGTGTTATCCAGTGGGCATTGCTCAAAGATTTGTGCGAGGAGGATCGACCCAAGAAGCAGGGCGGGTAATTAAGAAGTCTAGAGGGTGGGCGATGGCAACGGTTGAAGTGAGGCATGGAAAAAGAATTTGTTTAAGGGAAATGGGGGGTCCTGGGTTGGAAACCAAGTCCGACGTTATCAATTATGGACTCAAGGTAACCAAAGGCGAGGAAAAGAGAAAAATGTCAACCAAGGAAGGGAAGAAAAAGTCCCGAAGGGGACAGAAAAAGGAATGAGGTGAAGTGGGAAGGGACAAGGAAATGGGACAATAATATCGTTGTCTCAACGGGAAGAAGTATAACTTTTTACCACTCTGCGGCGAGCCGAAGGATTGAAAAGGGCCTGGGTGCAGGGATACAGAACTGCACCCTAGAAAAAGCGAGAGACGAGACACTGGGTAATAGTCTGAAGGGAGGCTGACACAATTGGACGATTAAGAAAAGGAAAAATCAGGAGGGAAGGGGGTCGAATTCCAAGAAGGAACCAAAGCTTACATCATAGGCGGGGTTTACCAGGTGGACCTCGGGAAGGAATGACGACAAAGAACCGGGTCCAAGAGGGGGGAAGAACGCCAAGAGTTGCCACCATCGCGGATAATACGGTAGTCCAGCCATAGGGACTCAGAGGGGAAGGTATCATCGGGTTGCGGGCCTACGACGGGTGTCTGGGGGGGAAAAACAAGTTTGGGGGGGACCGGGACAGTGGCCAGCCAAAAAATCGAATGGAAAGGGAGCCGACCTAAACTAACGCAAGCCTTAGAGCGGGAACTTCGTTTCTGCCGATAACGGACTACCCTAAGGCCATGGAAATGTAAAAACATAAGGGGAAGAAGAACGGAGGGCGAAGGAAATTCCATTGGCAAAAGTGATTGACAGGAGAGGGAAGTACAGAGCAGACATTTGGCCGTTATAGTTTTTGGTCATTACTGTACTCTATAAGAGAAAGACAGGTAACTTTCGCCGGGGATATCAGTTACCTTAGTGGGCTTGATGGGGGGGGGGATCGGACCAACGAATCAAGAAAAAAACCGGGGCAGCAGGGGGATAAAGACTTCCATTGACAGGAGCTATAGGGAGATGACTTTTCGCGCAAAAAAAACCCTATTTGAGTGGGAAGGCTTCATCTGTCTTCCGCCTGGTGAAGGTTCAGAACAACAACGGGAACTAACGGGTACCACGTGCGTCAAGAGGCAGAGGGCGAAAGGGGCACCCAGAAGGACTGCCTACATTGTGAATGACCATGAAGATTGACGAATTTAGAATCTACAACCTCGACAAGCTACTAATCAGAGACTGGTGGTAAGTGGAGGCCATTCCTCTGTGAGGGGGGAAAAATCACGGAAAGAGAGAAAGGAAAGGAAGATCTCAGGAACAAAACAAAAAAACGGAGGGGAAAAGGAAAAGGGAATCTGATCTTCCTGTAAACCTCTTTCAGATACTGGCACAACAGGAAAGAGCCCGAAAACATGACACATAGGCGTAAGGAAAAAGGGAGATGGTGTCTTATAAAAGAGATAGTGGATAAGGAAAAGGATAGTCGGCGTTGAGGGTGGGGGGGCCAGGAGAAATCGGAGAAGAGGGAGCGCTCCTTCAAGAGACCTGGTTTTGTTCGCAACGTAAACCGGATATATACTATGACACGCAGAACCGATAGGT
>Ga0179593_1399995_pt1 | contig 30677 bp, 34 predicted proteins | sample CZODoug2_1_08_16_FD_185931 | JGI IMG/M metagenome (GOLD analysis project Ga0179593, IMG submission 185931) | Vadose zone soil fungal communities from Angelo Coast Range Reserve, California, USA - CZODoug2_1_08_16fungal (PacBio error correction) | ecosystem: Environmental > Terrestrial > Soil >...
CCATCCGTCGCTACTCTTGACAAGCGATGAGGGAGGAATTTCCAATTAAGGTCTCTACTGGAGTGGTCGACGGACGCTCCAAAGGAGCTCTTCAAACAAGGGAGGGAGCGACGGTTCACGTCTAACACGAAGACACCATCGAAGCCCAGGCTTAAACTAAAAAAAGAACACTGTCCAGAAGAAGATTACTATGACGTCCAGGGAAGTTCTTCCCAATAGAAGATGGGAAGGGAGGGGGGGCCGCATGAAAAAGAAAAGGAATCAGGCTCGACTACTACGCGGCTCGGCAAGAAGAAAAGAAAATTTTTCGGGCAAGATCAGGGATGAAGTGTAACTAGAGAATGAAAAACAGGAAAGTGCGAAACTTAAGAGGGTGGTTCAGGAAGGGCTTCCATTTCTTCTCAGTCGACCTACCGGAAAGTCAGAGGTTCTGCGCGAGATCAATGCGAGAATCGGTTCGGGGGGGGGGGGAAGTCATGCCCTTCTGGAAGACCTATCTCCGCGGAAGTGAAAGAGGAAAAAATAGCCCAACCAGGGGAGAGGCAACTCGTGTGCAGTCCAAGCGAGCAACAGGAGGGGGAAAACGAAGCGAGGGAAAAGAAGCAATGACGGTACTAGGACGTGAGGAAAGGGGGGGGGCGACACCAAAAATCTTCGCAACTCTGACGGGGGTCCGATGAAGCAGCCAGGGGGCTGGGGCAGCGCTATTTCCAAAACCTGAGCAAATTGTCGACAATCACCTTAGGGAAGAGACGCAGTGGAAAAGCCAAAGGCGTCGGGGACGGCCGTCAAGCGAACCGGGTCTTGGTGGGAGAGCAAAAAAATACGCTGGCTAGGTCGGAAGAAGGCCAGGTCATAAAAAGAAGATGAAAGAGCAAAAAAACAGGGGCGAGGTCGCCGCCGAGAGCCACTAATAAAGAAACCATACACAAAAAAGGAGCGCATCGCGGCCCGACTGTCTCGAAAAGTGGGGGGGGTCCTAAGGAAGAGTGGCTCACCCGAGGCTGGGGAAAAAAGCCAATGAGGAGGATCGCTAAGAAAAAATGTTTTGGGAAGCTTACGCAGGGGGAAGGGAGGCGGAGAAAGGGGGGGGGGAAGGGGTTCTCAGTCAAGGTACGAGTGTGGCAAACCCCCTGGGGAAAGAGATTAAACAGGGCCCGAAAATCAAAGGCAAACCACTTGATCGGATGCGTCGAGTCTCTTGTTAGGCGCCGGCGGGGGTGTACCCGTGAGAGGGAAAAAAAAAACCATGTTCATTGTCGCTTGGATCGGCACGGAGGGAAAGAAACACAACCCGACAGAAAGCCCTTTCGGCAATGTTTGAACAAAGAAACGGGCCGAAAACTATGCATTTATGCAATAATTAGAGAGAGAGAAGTGTATCCCAGCTTGAGCGGAACGCCTTAACGGGCAGTCAATGTCATAAACAACGGGAAACACGAAAAGCAGGCAAACACAAACAAGAGAACCCTTTTAAGGGGGAAGTGTCCAAATCAAATTAGTCAGGAATGAATATAAATGAGGGGTCCTCAGCAAGGCGCTCGGCCATCTTGAAAAGGAAACAGGGAGGCCAGTTCAACTAAAGGGGAAGGTCAAAACTTAGAGGGGGTAAGAATAGGGGGGGAGAAATCCCCCTAAATACTGAGGTGCCTTGTCAAAAGAAGCATCCTAGAGGGGAATGAAAAAAGTTCGGCCAGCATGAAGAAAGGGAAAAGGTCGAGGCCCTCGGGGCTGGGTGCAACGCCACGCTTGAAACAGTTTGGAAGGTCGCGGAGAGAGGAATATCCAGGGGAAGGAGGAGGGAGGGGAAAATGCAGCAGGGAGAGGACCCTTGGCGAAAAAGGATATGAATCTCAAATTACAAAGGCAAGAAAAAAGGGGCACACTCATATAATAAGCTCTTTGAAAATTACATGAAGAGGACACCAAGTCCGAAGAGGAAGGTCCGCAAAAGTAAAAGCTTTCGAGGTCTTACCTAGGCTGGGCGGCAACGGAAGAGGGAAGAGTGGCTGAGACTATCCTAAGGACCTGCTAAGAGACACCCCAGAAGGTCCACTGGGAATATTGGCGTAGACCAAACTTATCGGGGGAGGTTTAAAGAAGTGGATGTGAAAATGGGCCGGCCAGGGAATGAAGAAAAAGAGGTATCCAACAGCGGAAAAACAAGACAAGGAGGGCGGACAGCCAAACATAGTAGGTCACACAGAAAAAACAGTACCTAAAACTTGAAATAAACCCTACAATGATGGTTTGGTCTCAACAAACAACGACTAGGAAAAATACAGATGGGGGAGTATAAAGGCTTACAGGCGGGGGGGACGGGTAAAGGGGAGGAAAGAAAGCGGACGGTGCTCTTTGGTGATAATTACAATGCTATTACCAGCGAAAAAGACAAAAGAAGAAAGGATGCCGGGCTTTACAGAGGGATTTGAGGGAAGCGGAAACTCCAATATGTATGGCAAGATTAAACGTAAAGGAGCTAATTCATCAAAAAGGCACGCAAGGTGAGAAGTAGGGGACGGAAAGAAAGCAACTGCCGAAGAGGGGAAATGAAAATATGGAAGCTTAGTTGAGAAAAAAAATGGGCATCATTTTGTAACAGAAAGGGGGATTAAGATGTAGAAAAAGAGGGAAAGTGGATATGGGGGAAAGCTGATCACTAAAGGTGATTGACGGGCATATTTCACAGAGAGACACGATTGAGACAACGGAATAGAAGCGATAGGGATCAAAAACAGAGCTGGGAAATTAAACTGGGAAGGAAGGCGCGGCGGCTTTTAAAAGCACCTGACAAGAGGTCTGAACGAGAGTAAGGAGGAAAAACAGGAAGTTGAATCAGCCCGCTATTGGTGAACACTAGGGGAGTTCGACCCACGTACCCCTGTCCAAAAACGTGGGGAAAAGAAAAAAAAAATCACGGGCTCTGAAGGCGAAAGTTGAACTGGCGAGTGCAAACAGATTCGGTCAGCGAAAAGCAAAACGAGGCATGGGCCAAGGGCCTCAGGAAAAGTATGGGGGAACCAGGTATTTTTATAAAAAAAGTTGGGGGGACTTTACGCCGGGCATGGGGTGAAAAGAAGAGAAGAATTTTCAGAAGAACTAACGAAACATGAGGGGAACTGCTCCAAAGTAGGGAAAGAATTATGAAAGAAAAAAATCAGACTCATGCATTTTCAGAGGGGGAAGAACACGTCGCCCTGAGAAGAAGACAAAAGTTTTGATTTCCAAAGTGACCAGTGAATGAAAATGACTGTGGGGTAGCTGCCCCCTCAGGTTACACCAACGAAGAAACGAAAAGAAATCTATAAAGCAAAAAGGGTTTCTTAACGGCCTGAGTTGGGGAAGGGTCCCAAAAGAAAAAGACCAGCAGAAGGAAGAAGCAAACTCTCCAAAGGATAAAAAGCGCGCAAACCAAAAAGAAAACCAATCCATCTCCAAATTTCTTTCGAAACGGCTCCTACTGCACCGCGGTTGTGATGGCAGGAAAGGCGACCAAAGCCTGTGATCCGGATCGCGGCAAAATACGGCCTGCCCCGAGACGAAGGGGGGGCGGGGGCTTCTCTCCTCCGGGAGGGTATTCCAGGGGTACACAGATAAAAGGGGGAAAGAGTGCTGCGAAGAAGGGCCACCCATGAGGGGATGTGGCCTTGCAATGTGGGGGGGGGGGTTTTATAAAAGGAGTGACTTCCTGAATAAATCGAAAAAAGATGGACTGTCGTCGACAACCGAAAAAAGATTTCAACCCTCAACTGACGCAGTTCGGCGACAAACGCGGCTCGGTCCGGTATTTGAAAAGGGGGAGAGGAATGAGCGAGGGCAAAGAGGGTCCAGGAACTTCATCGTACTGAAGAGCCTAAGGTTGAAAGAGGAGCTTGACTGGCAAATCGTGGGGCAAAGAAAAACGACCGTTGTCTATGAGGAGACGAGGCGATCGAATGCCGGAGAGAGGGCAAAATCGTAAAAAAGGTCCGCCGCAGAGAGAGGCGATCTTTCCTCGGCAAGATCTGGAAAAGAAAAACAGCGATCGTGAAGGAGAGACTGGAAAGGGGACCCTCGAGCCTCAGACGCCTGACGATCATGCAGAATCTCCTACGTGACGGGACGAATAGAAAATGCTACAGGAAACCGCGCGAAGGCAAAAAAAAATAAAGATCTTCGGAGAGCAAGGGGTCAACCCTAAGTTAAGAATAGCAGAAAGACGGAAAAGGTACCATGGGAAAAGTCTTTAGAAAAAGAAGGAAGAAAGGGGTTACTGCGCATCAGTGCGGAAAAACACAGCGACAGAATCTACGACTTTGCGGAAGAGAAACTTCGCCGAGCTTCATAGACGCGCTCTGGAAGGGAGAAAAGAACATCTCCTCCATAAAGGGAGAATATGGTTCCGAGAGGGCGGTCGACGTTGAAAGAAGAAAAGTCCTCATCGGCTCCAGGAGCTAAAGAAGAAGGGGGAAAAAAAACATCGATAAGTTAGCTTTGGGACTTAATGCCTACCACATAAGGAAAGAGGGAGCTTCTCTAGGGAAGGGGGGATCTCTCCAAGCAAAAAAGGAATATCGCGATCGCATAATTGATTACTTATGCATCCGAGTTGGAAGAAGAAAAGAAGGGGGTTGTGGAGTTGAAAGGGTAGGACGGACCTTCAAAAAAAAAGGTTCGTACTGGATTAGGAACGGAACCACGCTCTTCAAATCGAAGAGGAAAAGGGAGGGGGATGGAAAAAGATACCACTGACAGGAGAGATTCACCGCCCTTCTGATCGGACCCCAAAGGGAGAGGGCTAATGTCTCGGAAGGAAGGGAAGACTGAAGCACTTAAATCGTTGGGCTCGGGAACGAAGATCGAAGAGACCACCCAGGAAGAAGAGAGAGGAACGTTTAAGAATGGAAAAGCACCATAAAAGGAGGGAGTGAGCGCCCGAAATCACCTTTCTCAAATGGGGGGTGGGACATTTCCTAAGAATTTTAGGAGGGGGGAGGAACCAGACAAACGCAAGGCGGAGAGTGGGCGACTAGATATCTTTAAGGGTACGGGGAAAGAGCGGGGAGGCCTCTTGTATTCGGGAGGAAAGTCTTCCTAGGAAGCGCACGAAGAAGAAGGGGGTATAAGAAGAGAAAGCACATCTGCGATTGTGAGGGGGAGAGAAAAAAGCAGAGCACAAAAAGAAAAATCATGAAAGGACGGGGAGGATCACCGAAGGGAACGGGAAAGGAGACAGTCCTAAAAGGCCCGGGTAGGGCCATGCCGTTGGGGAGATGCATCAGAGGGGTCACCTCCTCGCCACCCTGGGAACATAAAAACCGATGGATGTGACGAAAGGGATCAGTAGAGGTAAGGACTATACCAGTCATAAAGAGAGGAAAGCGGTGAACACGGGCGTAAAAGAGAGGAATCGGGCATAATATCCTAACAAAGGGAAACCTTGCAATGGGCACCGCCGAGAAAAAAAAGATGCCTCAAAAAGGGAAGAAACCAACTTGAGAGAAGCAAATCAAGAATAGGTCTCGCGCGGCGCTCCGCCGACACGAGACCGTGGTCATAAAAAGGAAGCTTCGTGCGTGCTCGCATGTCAGCAAGGAAAGTTCAAAGAAGGAAAAAGGAAAAATCGTCCGAATGAGGACAGGGGGGGGCTCGGCAAGGGCTGGAGGGCTGTCTTCGGGGGAGGGAAGGGGAGAGCCTTTGAAGTCAGAAGAGGCACCAACCTGGGGGGTCAAAACTTGTCGAGAAAAAGAAAAACTGAAAGGGCGAACCACAACCTGGGAATGTCGGGCTCGACGAGGGGAAAGAGGGGTACCTTCGCGTTGTGTGAAACTTGAGAGGACAAAGTAATTTGCATTAGCTGCATGGGGCACGAGGAATCAAAAAGGAAAGGGGGGCAAAAGGGAAGGCACTTAGGGCAAAGGTCTGAACCTGAAGGAAGGAGGCTTCGCATCATAAAACGGGGTCCAGAAGAAAACATGATGTTCGTCTCAATGGAATGACAGCAGAAGCGCTTCCTCGCAAAAGGAAAACACATGACAAAGGAAAAAAACAAGGGGGTTGCTACCAGCGGAAAAGGACAATCTCGAAAAAAAATTCACGTCAGCGGGTGCAGGCGCTGAAAAAAAAAAGAGCGTGTTAGGCAAGGGTCAAAGGAGGGGAACGAAGGTCCAGAAAGGAAGATGGATTGGCGAACGGTGGGAAAGGGGGCACTGCCACCCCGCGCGGAGGAAAAAGTGGTTCAAAGGAAAGAACTGGTTAATCAATTAGCGCGGCCAGGTTCGAAACCTGCACGAGGGAGGATTAAAAACCACGGAGTGCTCGAACGCTGTTGAAAAAAAAAACTCGAGAGCCTGGTCTACTAATTCTGCAAAGAGTCACCTTCCAGCTCGAGGGGGAACGGGAATCTGTCTAAGAAACGGAAAAATGTGAGGGGAAGCTCATCAGTCCAGGGGGAGTTGCTAAAGAGAAAACCTTAGAGGGGGAATAAATTGAGAATTTGAAAGCCGCAAACAGGAAAGGGGACGCCATGAAACTTCTCGTTGATACGGTAAGGAAGGGGAGAAAGCCAAAAAAAGTCTTCAAGGTGCGGAATGGAAATAGCCCGGTAAGCTAAGACGTTCCCACAGAGGCCGGCAGGCAATGGCAAAGGTCTGACGTCGCAAAGTTCGGGCTAGAACGTGTTGAAAACGGGGGAGGAAAGGGATCGTCATGTACCCACAGAAAAAGACGTGCCACTATCCATTTTAGGGTCCGCCAAACATTAGGTACCCGTCAAATGACGAAAACGTGCGCGAAAAAAAAAACCCTAAAGGGTTGTGGGGGGGGGAAAATAGCAAAACAACTGGAGGGAAAAAAAAGAGAGAAAGAAATCAATCCTTGGTACGTGAGTGAAATGCCTGGAAACGAGTGTGTTTTAACTACGCATTTCGGGTATCCGAGGGGGGAGAGGGGGGGCCCAGGAACATGAAAATATATTACCACCGAGACTCAAAGTCGATAACTGCTAAAAGAGAAAGTTACAGACTCAAACAATAGGGAAAAGGACACGTTCTTATTGACTATTAAAGCGGAAAGGGGTCTCATGAAAGACTCCCAGTGGAGAAAGAGTCGGGAAAAGAGGAAGCTCAGTAAGCGGAATGAAAAAAGACGTATCTATTCTTACGTTCGGGGAAGGAAAATGCTTCAGGCTGTATCTTGGAAAACCGAGAGGGGATTTGGGAGCAACAGCGAGGAAAGGGTGTCATACTTTGATGAAGAGGGTTTCCGTCTAGAGAAGGAGAAACGAAGCTTCAGAGAGCTTGTCCAGAGACTCCACTCAGCCACGGGAGCCAAGGAAAGAGAGCACGAGAAGTACGTTCAGGTTGACTAACATACCGAGGAGGTAACTGAGGAGGGACCGGCGCCAAAAAAACAATTGCTGGACAGGAGAAAGGACTTGCAACGCGAGGAAAGAGAAAGGATCTCCCTATCGGCAGGTAATAAGGACCCGGAAAAAAGTTCGGACCACTTTGCCATCAGAGATGGAAAACGCTTTAAAAACTCGGTTCTTGGGGACGGGGGACGAAGAGAAGGAAGAAAGGCCGTTTCAGCGACGGAGAGAAAGGAAGGTCCTCAGGGGGGGTTACTCATCGGGGAAGGGACGGAAGGGAAAGGGTTTGCATTCATTGGGGCGGGGAAAGAACCAGTTGGACCTACCTCAGTGGTTGTCTTGCGAGAAGCGCTTCGGGCGCTGAGAAAGTAGGAGAAAATTCATCGTTGCAGACACGGGGGAAAGTTGGATGAGAAGGGAGGAACATTCTTTTTCATCCGCGTCTTGGCGGCAAGCATCATTCTTACGAAAGGTAGATCTTGGTCCATCGGGGTTCAAGGAAAAGGGGACGTTGTTGGACAAAAGGACATCAAACACCAAAAAGACTAACTAACAAAAGAGAAGCTTCAGCGGAGAAAGGGGGGGGAAAGGGGCAGGCGTCCTAGTTTAGAAGAACAGAAGGAGACCTGAAAAAGCCGCTACAAGAAAAAGGAACCAAAAGAAACCTCCATCGTCAGCCATGGACGAGCTCAAAAAAAATCGCCTTACGACGAGGGAGGGGGAAGAGGGGAAAAACGATTTAATTCCTTTCTTACATGGAGAGCCGACCGGATGAGGAACAGTATTCGAGTCTGGCTTACAACGAGCCGGAGGAGAGGGCAGAGTGGAAGTGAAAAAAAGGTAATGTCTGAACAACGAGAGGCGCCAGGGCGAGAAAAAAAGTGAAAAGGTCTTGGGCCTTTATGTGGAGAGGGGGGTCCGATCGGCCCAGAGTATACTCGGGAGACCCTAGCAACTGGACGAGGACTCTCCAAGCTGAACGAAGGGGAGAGATCACGCGTCAGAGTACAGAAGGGGGGGGGCGAAATTTGGGAGAGGTGAGTGAAAAAAGCTAGTTCACAAGAAACGGAGAGAGGAGCAAAGAAACTAACCGCAGCGGCATTAAACGACTACTGATAACTGAGCGGTCGAAAGTAGGTGACCTTCTTCACGAAGCATTGGCGAGAGAGCGAGAGAACGGTCCTTTGCTAGGTCGTCCTCAAAAAAAAAAAGAAGAGGTTCCTCCTATATCGAGAGATCAGGGGCTAGGAGAAACTCAACCAACCCAACAAACACCCAAAAAAAGAAAAAACATCCATAATCAACGAGGAAATCTCGAAGAAAGGGAAGACGAGCCTTCTCTCCTCGAAGACTCGCGAAAATAAAAGAGTAAAACTGTCGTCGTAGGGGGAATTATCGAGAATCAAGGGAGGGAAAGGCACCAAAGAGAGAAAGGAGAGGACCGGGGACATAATCGGAGCGTCACCTAAGGGAAGAGAACATCGAGAACTGTTTGAGGATCGCGGAGAAACCTGTGTCTCTCTATCAGGGGAAGTCAGGATTTGAGGCTGCGCAAAGAAGGCGGAAGCAAGAAAGAACATAAGTACCTAAGGGGGAGAATATCTCCAGAGGAAAAAGAAAAAGGGGAGATTTACAGGGGAGGGACGTTTCCAGAGGGAAGACACCGGTACGCACAATCTTCTATTGGGGGGGGGGGGAGTGGGGGGGGGGGGGGGGGGGGGGGGGGGGGGGGGGGGGGGGGGGGGGGGGGGGGGGGGGGGGGGTGGGTTGGGGGGGGGGTGGGTTGGGAGGGGGTGTTGGGGGGGGGGGGGGGGGGGGGGGGGGGGGGGGGGTGGGGGGGGGGGGGGGGGGTTGGGGGGGGGGGTTCCGAGCGGGGAGAGACCGATCAGTAGTCAGAAGAGAACATGAAAGCAGTACAAAAGCGTCCGAGTCAGTGGAACCCGAAAGATCTTGAAATACGGAGGGGGCGAATCCAAAAACAGGATAGGAGAGCAAAACACAACGAGGGAAAGAAAGCAGCCCGCTTTCTCAGAGAAGAAAAGGGTCGGAAGGAATTGGTGGGACTGGCGTGTAGACGCAGAACCTGAGCTTCATGCCAAGGAAGGGATTTAGGAAAAGGGAAGAAAACGCCTCTTCGCTCGGAGCATGGAAAGCCTGGAAAAGAACTGTCCCGAAGGATTCTCTAGAGAGGAAGGAGAAGTTAAAGGCCAAAGGGTCGAATGAGGCGTGAACGGCTCCTATTTTATAGTGCTCGGAAGAAATGATCGCTAACAAACGCGCAGAGCCGGAGAACGACTTTTTTCGAAAAGGAATGTACAACGTGGGAAATCCCGTTCGGCTCCGATGTTTTCTGAAGTACATTTCGGAGAGAAACGAACCAGAAGAAGACCTGGAGAGTTCTGCTCGAGATCGCAGCGGTTTCTCTCCAGTGAAAGAAGAGTGATTTATTATCTCCAGTTTAAGGACCGAGGGCAGATCGAGATCGTCGTCGGCACCTCGGGGTGTACGATTGTTCCCGAGAGACCAACGAAACGGAAGCGAAGAGGGGATATAAAGCGCCAATGACGGATAAAGAGGTCATCAAAATTACCGTCTCGGGAGTCTGGGAATCCTCTTGGAGAGGAGATCAAGATGAGGGCGTCGGTCCCTCTCTATTGGACCAATTGTGGACATAACCGGAGGGACGAGGGGGGATCGCCGAACTGAGAGGGTACCGCGGGAAAATACCTATGAACCCGTAGGAAGAGAGGTTCGAAGAAACTCAAAAACAATCTATTTAGGAGAGGAATCAGGCATTTTCCTGCCAAGAAAGGCCGAAAACAGACCTTGCAAAATGGGAAAAAATAATCGTCCGCCATAAAGCAGGGCCATACCAAGTAACAAAGAGAGGGACAAGAAATATCTTAATCGAGAAAAAAAGGTCCGAAACCTTGTGAAAAAACACCTTCCGGCTCACGGGCTGAGCCTCATTTCCCCCAGGCCAATTACAAAAGCGGGGGAAGTCTAAGAACTTCGACGGCGACATTTTTCAGGAGGCGGATCTCGGGGGGGCTTATGTGCAGGGGGGGAAGAGGAATGCGGTCTATCTTGAAAAAAAAAAAACTGTTGCGTGCTGAGAGAAGCGTCTCGCCTAAAAAAACCTCAGACGTGGGAGAGGAGGCAAGGGAAAGGGGAGGCTAAGGGGTGATGTGCTGCCAAGGTACTTGGGGGGGAAAAAAAACAAAGTACCAAGTCAAAATTCAAGGGAAGCGGGCAAGAAGAGGGGAAATCAAAACCGGCTTCGACGGGAGAGAAAGGATGCTGTGGGTCTGGCAAAAGAATATCTTAAAAAAGTGAGGCAGGATGAATCAGTTACCAAGACTGCGAGGCGTAAACGTTGGGGAAAAAGGGGCCTTGTAATCGAATCGAGAAAAAGGGCCTCAGGCAAATGCCCAGGTAACAAAATGTGGGGATAGGGGTCACAGCATGAACCGCGGACAGTGAAAATTCAAAAGTAAAGGTAGAGGTTTTGAAGAGGAGAGGACCGAAGGAAGTAGATTAAAATCCAGTGAACAAAAGGGGGGGGGGGTGTGAAGCGGCTACACCTCGGATGGGAAAATTGGAGGGTGGGGGGGGGAAGGCGGGGGGGGGGGGGTGGGGGGGGGGGGGGGGAAGGTTAAATTTGAGGTAACTACTTATAGCCGGCAACCGTATAGGAGACGCGAGTTGGGGGCAAAGGTCCCTCGTAATGGCCAGAAAGGAGAGTCCGAGGACCCGCCCGCAACGGGGTGATGGAGAACTCTCATCTAGATAACATTTGAACAAGAGCTGAGAGAAAAATGATACCGTTTTTGTCCCTGGGGCGGAGGTCATGGCAAAGCCCTTGAAAGGAAAACCAGCAGAGTGAAGGGAAATGCACTCGGAGGGGAAGCATACTGCCTGAGATGTCGAAGAAAAAATACCAAGATCATTGCAATATGGAGAAAAAAATCAAGTCATCCAAAGGAGGGAAAAAGGGGCGGGTCCCCATGAGCATAAAAAGGAATAGTTCCATTATTGGGAAAGAATGAAACTGCAGAACCTCAGGGAGGGCAGGCTGGCGAAACGAACGAAATGAGGAAAAAGTTCTCATTTTCTTAAGCAGGCGCGAAACGTATGGGGGGTCCCTACTCGCCGGAAGGGACTATATTGGCGCGGCGGAAGAGGAATAATTTCTGAAAGCAAATTTGGAATAGGTGTCTTATGGGAGATTGTGAGGAGACCGCCGGTTATCTGCATTCGTCAAGGAGAAAAGCCTCAACTAGAAGGCTACAAGGACAGGGGCCGGCAGAAAAAGTCGGCCATTTACGAAACGGGCCCAGAACGACCACACAGGGATTTGGCCTCGAGATCAAAACAACAAGGGGAGTGAGAGGAAAAAGATCAAAATACTGGGGTCGGGATAAAGGTGAAGGTTGGAAGACGTGAAAAGGGGGAAACAAAACTTTTAAAAGGGCGGGATTGCTATAAGATATTAAAAAAATTCGAAGGAGAAAACAATACGGGAAAGCTGACAGTTCATATAATTCAAGGGAAAACGAGACAACTTGTGCAGTAGAAGGGACGCGTAAGGAAAACTTCGCGTACAGGGGGGTCAACAAGCAGGAATATGCCCCAACCAAAAAGGAAAGGAGGCGTGAGAAAAAGATCAGGGGAAGGCAATAGAACATGGGCCGGTGGGGCATGAGACCTAAAAGGGTCTGCTAATTAGGAAACGGATAGAAGACTTGGATATGATTGTAGAAACCTATGTGATTTTATATTGCAGGGAAGAGGGCGAAATTCCGAAGGGGTATGGCAGCTCAGGGAAGAAGAACAAAAACGAGAGGAAGTGGGGGAACACATCCTCCACTCGAACAACGGATTTCTAGAGATTGAACGGCTGTTTAGAAAGAGAGAAGCTGTCGGGTTAACTCCGGAAGGGTCTCCGACGAACTCTCTTTCGGAAAAGTCGGACATTGGGAATCAAAAGAGAAGACGAACCCTAGGGAAGAATATCGAAGCGGATGACAAAAAAAAACACCCTTCAAAAAGGGGGATTCATTTGCCATGAATGCATTCGAAAAGGTCCCCTCGGGGTTCGGTTGCACTTTACGAAGACTAAGGAGAGGAATCAAAGGAAACGCAGAAAAATGGGGACAAAAAAAAAAAAAAACATGTGGTCGGAAAAGGTCATAGCCTAATATCTTGAAACCATGGTGCTGGTAAAACATGGTTGGAGGGTACGGCAGGAGGGAGGAGGGGAAAGCTTTCGCTGGAAGGCTCGGACGAAAAATAAACGTTTACAAGGAAATTGGTGAACCACTGTTTATGATTAACGAGGGGCCGCATGGGTTCAGCCTCGTCTTTTAAGAGACCCACTTCGCCGAGCCTAGGAGAAGGAACGGGGGGGGAGGGACTCGGGGAAGCCTACCATGCTGGGAGGTGTTTTCAGAGGGGGACAAATCTTGACACGAAATGCCGACTAAACAGAGAGAGAGCCGCGCTAGCCACGGTGTGTGAGGAAGGAGGAAGTTGTAAGGGGGGCAGGCGATTTCGGGACGCCCGAATGCACTAAAAGGAAGCCTCCCCTCCACATAACAAGCGAAGACCTTGCGACAGCACCAAAATTCAAGGGGAGGGACGATGAAAAGCTTGGGGAGGAACTTGTCGGACGTGGGAAGCCGCACCGCCGAATCTATCTGAGGAAAGAGGAAGGCGCGAGACAAAAGTCAAGGTGCGCTCCCCAGGTGTGCTGGGAGAGGACACATGAGCTGCCGAGCGGAGGCGAGGAAGGGAGACAATTGGAAAAGGGAGTAGGCCTTGCTTTGTCGTTAAGCTTGGCGAAGATCCACGTCCAGCCTTATGAGGAGAGGGTCTGAAAGTCAAAGGGAGCAGATAAAGGAAAAAAAGGAACTAGCAAAACGCCGGACTCAGTTCGGCGAACGAGGCGATAGAAGGTTGAGGAAAAGGGGGAGAGGTCGTGGGAGACGGGCCAGGAAGCAACCGGCCAAAGGGGAAAAGGTGAGAAAAAAAATCAACCAGGCGGCATAAACACGAACTGATAGAGTTCATAGGTGCCAGGGCAATACTCCTTCCAATGGGCGAGAACGGCGCGTTTGTATTGTTTAGATCGGAAGGCCCGTGGCGGCTGGGGAAAACCGATCCTCACAATCTAAAAATCAAGGGGTCCTCCGACCGTATGGTGAGGAAGCGGGAGAGTTCAAGAAGGAAGAGCGCTCAACTCAATAAGGGGCGATCGAACTAAGAAGAAGAGAAAAATAATAGTCCTCACTTATCGAGCGAAAAGGACTCCCCTTGTTGTACGTCGGGGACGGTTATCTACGATGACGGACATCTAGAGAAGTTCGCGAAAGAGATTCGGAACGCCCAAGGGGAAAAAACCAAGGTCAAATGAAAACTGTGAAACACTCCTTCCGAGAAGAGGGGATCGGAGATGAAGGCCAAACGTATTAGAACTGCGCATAAGCGTCAAGACCGCCCTCGCATAAGAAGTGAGGACGATCAGAAAGCTCGTAAGAGTCAAGCAGATCGAGCTCGAGTTGGGAGAATGGGAAAAAACAGCGCCAAAAGACAGGGCGAAAGCTGATATGGTTCCTGAGCGTCGGGGGTCGACTTGGAAACAATCAGCGCAACCAGTGGAGTAAGAAGGGTCAAGTACCCGCGATCACCTTTATCTTGGACTTAAGTGGAAGACCGAAAAAGGGGAGTTCTAAAGAAAGAAGAAAACAAACAAAGGAGGGAGATCACCTTCTAGAGAGAAAGCGACAATGATGGACGCCCAAAGGGGGATCGGATGGGGTGCTAAGACCCTGGGAGGCTCTTCATCGCGGACGTTATTTCTTCAGAAAGCTAGGAAAAGAGAAAGAACGAAAAAGGGGGATGGGGGCGGCCTTAAGAAAACACTGCTCTCTATAGACAAAGATGAGCGGCTAAATTCTGTGATTATAATGGAAGGCGTGTCCGGCTGAAAGACGCAAATTAAATAGGTGCTAAAAAAACGCGTCCCTGCTCGGAAAGAAAAAAAGAGGAAGGACTAGGGGGGGGGAAAAAACTGTTTTACGGAGAGGATCGCCTGGGGCAATAGTTAAGACGAACTCTCCGTGAGAACGTTTGGAAAATACCCCTTTTCTCAGGATAAAGTAGAAGGAAGAACCAAAGGGGAGGAAGGGTGCTGCGAGAGGTAAGGAGATCAAAGAGCACGTTCCGGGGAAAGAGCCGGGCAGAGGTCTTGATATTATTAAAGAAAGAGTTCGGACTAACCTGGCTCCGATATCGAGGCCCACTAGGATGGTAGGAAAGTGGGGAGTCTAGGAATCATAAAGTCAAAGAAGAAGAGGGGGGCATAGATCATCTCAAAGGAAGGAGGAAGGGAGCCGGCAGGCCTCAATCTATCCCCTCGGAGTCGTAAAAGGCCGCTGTCCTCGTCGTGGGGGGAAAGCGAGACGGAGAGAGGGGGAATCGCTCTATTTCAACGCAATCTGAACAAAAGGGAGGGAGAGAGCGTTCTCAAAGGGCGGAGGTCCTAGGGAGGAGAGCGAGCCCTTGCTCGACAAGGATGGACGAGGTGTCGACGACAGAAAGGAAAAAAATCAAAAACTTGCGTGTGATAGAAACCAAGAAGGTTGTCAGAAAAATGGGGGGGGGTTCATCTCGGATGGCGGCATCCAAGGAAATGGGGTGGACAATACCTCTATCTGAAGTAAGGGATTCGGTCCCAAGACAAATGGGAGGGGAAGAGATCAGGTCAAAAAGGATTTCAAAGACGCTCAAGGGGCCGCCGGAGAGCTACCTTTTCAGAAAAGCGGATCGGTGAAGACCAGGGCTCAATGCCACGGGGTGCGTTCTCCTCATCGCAGGGAAAAAGGGGGGGGAGAGGTCGGAGGAAAGAGGCGGACGGTATGAAAACATGTTGAGTGGGAGAAGAGGAGAAATGTTTCTGACTAAAGCTCTCCTAGAACTGGTCACTCCCGCCTGACCAAAATCGAAAGTTAACGCAAAAAAAAAATTGTGCTCGGGGGGGGGGGCGCGAAGAGGGGATTTTATTTAGTCGCGGGGTTTACCCTTTAGTGGGAAGGATGAAACAAAGCTTCTAGATGAAGCGGGCTGAATCCCACAAAAAAGGCGGCGACGAAACAAGGGAAAGAAGTGAGAGGGAAAAGAAGTGAAAAAAAGAAAGAGGCACCTTGAGGAAGGGATGCGATCGTCGACAAAAAACGTTGATCAAGGCTGGCGAGGCAGTGAAGTTCGTAAGCAAGGGGCCGCATAAAGCGCTTCTAAAGGAAAGGCCAAGAAAAAGCTGTAAGAAAAGTCTACCAGGAGAATCACGACGGCTCGGAAAAAGGGAAGAAAAAGAGAGTCAGCCCGTTTTTACTGGGACGGAAGGCCTCTGTTCCGTAGCATTCGGAAAAGGGCAAAGAAAAAAGGGGGGAAGGGAAAAAAAAAAACCGCGGATGGAAACAAAGGAGGGGCGGGGAAGGGGAATTCCTTGGGAAAGAGGGCGAATAAGCTTTGATTAAATGTCCTAGGAAGGTGAAATCTCGAGAAGGGGGGGAAGGAGGAAGACCAGGACCTTGGGGAGAAACCGCTCGCTTGAGTCCAGTTAAACGACAGGAAAGACGAGTGAAGTTGCTGAGTGCGGAATGCATACCTCTCAGGACAGGTTCCCTTCCTCAGTCGACCGGAAATAAAAATGGATCGAAGCTCACCATTCCAATTCAAGGGAAGTTTGCGAAAAATCAATAAATAATAAAACAAGGAGAGGGGTCAAAGGGAAAAGGGTCAGGGCTTGACGCCGAAAAGTCAGACCGATGTCCAAAAAGGATGAAGCAGTCCAGGGGGAGGGGAAAATGCGCTGAGGAACGACGTCAAGGGCGCGAGAAAAGATTCTTGACGCGTACGGGAAAGACCGAAAGGGAACAGGGGGCAATATTGGCAAGGGGCGCAGAGAAAAAGGAAGGCCTTTAATCATGCTATGAGAAAAAGTTGGTATATCTGCAGAGCAAAGGGGAGCCAACACCGACGGCTAAAGAGACTGGCAGGGAAGAAGAGGATCCAAAGGCCTGGTGAAAACCGTCAAAAGAGGGTGGGTATTCTAAAAAAACAAAAAGAGAGGCAAAAAATTGGGGGTTTGGACGGTCTTACATGAAGGGTTGAAAGAAGAGGTGTGAGGGAACTAAAAACCAGGATCGTGTATCATTCAGGGTTCGGCTTTGGCCTTGACGAGAAAATAGAAAAAAAGGAAGGACGCCTTTCCAACCGAACTGCTTAAAGCTTTCAGATATGGGGAGGCGCTGCAGAATAGAAAGGTGTCGTTCTTCGCGTAGGGATGGGGGAAAAAGAAGGAAAAGGGAAAGGGTGTCTCAGCAAAAACTGCAGGAGAAAAAAAATAAGCGTGCAAACAATAGAAAACGAGCGGAGAAGGGTTCATGAGTAAAAAGCGATCTACGGTGCTGCGTCGCAGTCAGGGCCCTATATCATTTTGGGAACAGAGGTATAAGGAAGGGGAGCAAACCTCAGGTATGGGAATAGCTTCGCACAGAGAGATTAACTCGTCTATAGGAAGGGCCACAATCTAAAAAATCGGCTTGGAAACAAAGACCCCATCCAAGCAAGAGAGCGGTGGGAAAAAAAAATTCGACGCAATATCGCGAGTTGAAAGAAAGAATGTCCTACAAGAGAAAAAGGAGAGACTCATCAGGAGTCGACATTTGAAAGGAAAGGCTAGCTTAAAGGCCATATCTCAGGAAGAGGCTTATGAAAAAGAAACGCCAACCCGACACATTTGCCAGCCGGGAAGGGAAAGGAGCTTTCATTTTCAGGGGTAATTACGGAATTCCTCGACAGAAAGGAAACAAAAAAAAAACACAGATGGAGGTTTTCGCAGAAGCCGGTCAAGGAACGAGGAGAGGGGGGGAAACAGGGATGGAAAAGAAAACGGTTGGCGACAGCAAGTTGGGCCGGAGAAGAGTCAGGAGGAGCAAACTTTGACAATGGGTATCAAATTTCTCTAACTATCAAAGAAGGACTGAGGTGGAAGCCCCTCGTCAAGTCCAGGACTCCACACGGGCGGCCCTGAAAGAGGGAAGGCCGTTTTGTTATTTCCAAGGGCCGCGTCAAACCTTGCACAGAAACATGGACGGGTGTTTCATAGGCAAAATCAAGGCCCATCTAATTCAGAAATAACAAAGAGGAGCAGCGGAAAAAGGGGGGGGGGGGGAGTAAGGAAAAGTTGCCGGTGGAAAAGACTATGTTCACAATAGAAAAAAAAGAAAGCCCGCAGCGAAACCGGAAAGCCTCACTGAAAAAAATCCAACTCTCCTCTCAAAAATGTCGCAAAAGATGCGGGCCTCAGTGGGGTAATGGCCGGTATAACTCCCCAAGAAGTGAGGAAACTGACTCCTAAGAGTCGGCTAGCCCTTCACATCTTTATCGGGGGGAAGAAGGCGCGACCCCAGATAAAAAGATCCGGGAGCAAGAGAGCTGGAGGAGGAGAAGGTGCAAATACACCCATTGATTATCATTTCTTGGCGTCGAGGGGGATACTCGAGCGCCAGAGGGGAGAAAACGACACTCGAAAAGCAGCCGTCAGGCACTCTCTAGAGACAAGGACCTGAAAGAGTGGTGCGAAAAGAACGGCTAGGGAATCCTTTGGGGGATTCGACAAGGGTATAAGGTCGGACGAGGTCAAATCGGACATTGCCGAGCTGGATGCCGAAAATCTCAGTATAGAAGAGACTCTGGAGGTACGAAAATAGGTGAGGGGGGGGGCCTATAAAAAACGTCATGGGAGGGAAAAAGAGACGGATCTTCATCGAAGGTGTCCGGCTGTCCGACCGCAAAGCGGCATCTTTTCCGCAGAAGATAAGCGGAGATCAGGGCATTGAAAATAAAGAAGAGAGGGGGCAGAACAAGAAAGCCAGAGAGGGGGGAATCAAAGCTCGAACTGAGGAAAGAGAAACCTATGCCTTCGATCGCGCGCAGATTGCCGCGGTCGGGACGTTATCTAGGAAGCAGCGACAATACCACCTGAGCGGCTTGAAAGGTCGCGCTCGCAGGAGTCAAAAAAAAGGTGGAGAAAAAAAGAGAAAAACTGGTTCGCGCCGCAGTGGGAATCGTAAGAGCAGGAAGCCGACACCTTTAAGGGGAGAGTCTCAAAAAGGACGACGGAAAAGAAATCGGAGGGGAAAGAGGGCGCGCCTAAATCTAGGCGAAGAAGGTAGAATAATCGGGGACTGGATGCCAGCCCTCCATCAAAAGGGTGCAGGGGGGGTTTCGGGCGGGGGTCGTGTACGAAGTACGGGACAAGTAAACCTCCTATCGACATTAGCTAAAAGTGGAGCGTCCAGAGACGTGGAAACGAAATCGTAAAGGAAAGTGGATTAATGCCGAAACTCAAAAAGAATTGAGGGGGCGAAGTCAGAAATGTCTCTCAAAAAAAAAAAAAACACTTGGAGATGAAGGAAAAAAAAGTATATATAAAAGAAGGCGAGACAGCCTAATTCGTCATTAAAAGGGGGAGAAAGGGCGACGTATAGACGTACGAGGGACAGAGAAAAGGGAGATATCGAGGGTGGAGGGAAACACCACTCGGAAGGAAAAAACCGGTGCGGGAAAGAGACGCCAAAAACTGTCCCCTTCGTAAGGGAAGCACAAGTCGCCGCAAGCGGTCGATTTCTAAGGTCAACACCCCCCCGAAAAAAAAAAAGGGGGGGGGGGAGGAACGAAGATTAAAAAAATCGGTTTGCCGAAATCGACGAAACAAAGAGAGGAACCGCGAGAACCATGTGGAGAGAATGGGATCGTATGATTTAACGGGCCCAAGCGCGAACATCTACCGGTCGAGAGAGAGAGGTCAAAGTCAATGCATGGGTGTAAAAGCGAGGAAAAAGCAATGTCAGATATCAAGAGAAAGAGGTTTCGAGGGAGGGACCGCAGGTCGCCTTCAGAAAAATTGATCCCCAGGAAGGAGGAAAAGGCTGAGGGAGGGGGGAGAAAAAAGCATTGGGACGGGATTTTGAAGGAAAAACGGACCAGAAAAACAACATTCCTAGGAAGCTCCTTCACGAGAGCAGAAAGAGTACGCGTTCTAAAAGGTGGACGCCAGATCAGTAGAGGAGGGATGAAGTCTTATTCTTCTTCAAGATGAAGCCTCGAGCAGGGGGTGCCCAGAGCGCTAATGTAAAAGAAACCGAGGACAAAATCGAAAAAAAAACAAGGGGAGAGAACTTGATCGCCTAAAGTGCCGGTCAGGTACGGAATAGACTCATGATTCGGAGAGGCGGTGGCTTCGCTTTCTACAAACAGACGGGAAAAGAACGCGTGGAGGAGGGAGCCGAGGAAGCCAATCGGTTTGGAAACAGGGTAATAAATGGAAGGGTGGGGCTAAATGGGGTCCTCCTCTATCGAAACTCTCCGATTGTCTCCATACAAAGAAATGGCCGGAGATAAAAAGGAAAAAAAAGAGAAAGGGAGAGGCTACGGGATTGCCAAAAAGTACGAGGGGGCCTCACTCGCTCTTTGAATGGCCGCAGGAAAAACCGTGAGCCCGCATCGTTCGCATGCGACATTGGTGCCATGGGCTGACGCTGGAGGCGAGGAGGTAGGGAAGGTAATTATAGCTTCGTTCGATATGTGAACCCGGAACTGCTAAAAAGGCAAAACGCCACCAAACGCCATGAATTGAGCAACACGCAAAAAGGGTCTCGCTGCTTTCGCAAGGTTTCTTCAGTAGAGTGGTGTGGGGGGAAAGAGGGAAAAACGTCCATGTGTCATTCGCAGGAAGGAGGGGAACGGTAATAAAAAAAGGAGGACAATAGCTCAATGATTCACGTACTTGAAGAATCTCCTGAGGCGAGAGACGTCGAAAAAGGAGAAAAGACTGGCGCGCGCAGATTCCGGGGAACAAAGGAAAGGGAAGGAACGAAGCGCCTCTCCGCAATTCACCTGAGCCCGGACGGGAGAAAAAACCACAATTGTGATAAAAAATAATGAAGGGGACAGATAAGGAGCACCGGACAGGGGATGATCAATCGAAACGAAAAATTCCAATGGGGGGAAGGGTCTATTACTCCTGGGAAGGATTGAGGACGTGGAAGTCATCCGAAAGCCAGGGGGGGCAATTTGTACTAACTTGGTGGAAAGGGGGCGGGGGCATAACTGAGAAAATCACCAAAAAATTGGGAAACGAGCTTCTTCCCATCGCGTGAAAAAAGGTCAGGATCTTCTTTTTAAGACAGACAATACCCGGCCCGCGTAGGGAGGGGTCCGCTCGCGAATGGAGAAAAAGGTGCAAAGACGCGAGCTCAACGCCGGTCCGTGGGTGGGACGGCCGGTTCAATGCCAGGCGCCTATGCAACACATGGAACTTCGAGTAGAAGGGAAAAGAAAGGAAACTAAGGTGAATCATATCAAGGGGGGGGGAGGGGGTTGTTCCTTCATATAATCCCCCTTCAGCTTTCAAAATGAGACGTAAGGAAAGCACCATAGCTCGGGAAGTAACCTAACTCTCCAAAGAGGTTCAGGGGGGAGAAAGCAGGAGAGCGGGGAACGACGCTAGTACAATTAAGTTGGTCAGACATTAAAAAAGAAAAACAGGGGTAATCGTTCCCGAAAAAGATAAAATAATTAGCGAAGGCTAACAAAGGGTAAAAGCTAGGGGAAAAAAAAGTGGGAGAGGGGCAGAGTCGGGAAAAAAAAAAACGCCTACTTCTGAAAAAAGGGTCGTCTCTTCAAAACAGCCCTGAAGGCCTAGAACAACCTAAGGGAGGGGGGGATCTCTAAACAACTTAAGATAGATCAGTAAGGGGTCTTATTGGAACAGATACAATGGCGGGTTGACGACTAGGCAGGCGAAAGATGGCAAGGGGTACTAGAGAAGTATTACCAGACCAACCAAAAAAATAGAACGGAAACGTTAATATAATTTTCTGCTCGGTCATACAATGTCGTCACCACTGCAGGAGAGGTAAATCTCGTAAGGGGAGCGAAGGAGTGTACAAGAGGAAAGGGGAAAGAAGGGTGCGGGGTGAGGGTCGCCAGTAAAAAAGAAAAAAGGCAGGCTTAAAGTAAGAAGCCTGCAGTCAACTTCAGTGACCCATATATTGAACAGAGAACGGTATTATTATTGGCAAAACATCATTGTGAGAAGGGAGCAGAGCATCTAGCATTGGGGTGACGTAGAAGGGACACGTAACTCTGAGACTGAAGCGGGATGCATATCCGACACTCATCAAGATCAAGGACAAAGAGTAACTCGAATTGACCGTTAAGTTGGCGGGGAACAAAAAGCTCGCAGAAAGTTGAAATAACCTACTAGGGGCCGGGCTTCCGCCAGGGCTCTCATTGCTGGCGCGAGATCTTACATTTGACAAGCGAGGCGCCGCGCGATGTTTAAAAAAGGAATCAAAAAAAGTTAGGTAAAGAAAAAGGAAACCCCGTACAGTTGAAACCGAGAGGACCCCGGAGTTCTTGACAACAATTCCTAAGAAAGGGCCAGGGGGGGTTTAACAGGAAAGAACGGACAGCGCAGGGGTTTCGCTCATAAGGGAAGGACCTAAGGATCTTGGGAAAAAAATGGATGATAACTTGTGGGAATTGAAAAGAAACGTGCATGTGATCTTATATAGATGTAGCTGAAGGACCTTGAAAATTCAAGGGAGAAGAAAAGGAGGTGATACGTGATTCGAACTATCGACCTGAAAGAAGGGGGAAGGCTAGAGAGCCCACAAGGTTATCAGCGTCGGCCGGGTGGGATGTCGTGCCCGAAGGAAGAGAAAGGAAAAAGGGACGGGGGTGCATGCAAAGCAGGGTAACCAAGGAAATGACTGAAAAAAAAGAGGGATCCGCCGCAAGCGAGCAAAAGGGTTTTGTCGTAGGCCTTGATGTGGTACAAGGCCGCGAAATGAAAGCATCCGAACAGGGGGCAAAGCTACAATGCAAGCCCTCTCACCACCAGACAATACGAAGAAGTAACAAAAAAAAAGGACGAAAGGAAACAATTGAATTAGAATGAAGGGTCACCGCGTTGGGGGGGGAAGGGGAGTACTGGGATCCTCCCCTATTCCGAAGGGGAGGAAAACCTGAAAGCTTACAATAAAAAAAAAGGCAAACATTATGCGTGGAAAAACGAGGAGAACTGCATGGGTGCGGGAAACCAGATCTGATAGGAGGGGGACTCTATCCGGCGCCACATTGCAAGGGGGGAATGTCCGTCTTGTTAGGAAAACAAATTATAGTGGCTATGCCAAAAAAAGAAAGCGTTGAGAAGTTAGGTCGATCTCAAAGCAGCCCGAGAGCAGGAGACGTCGCCTAAAAGGACCTGACAAAGGAGGGCAACTCGCTAGGAAATACAGGTGGTGAGAAAAAGGTGAGAGGGAGTGGAAATAGCGTCTATGGAAGAGGGTAAAAGTCGCAAAGGAAGGGAAAGAGACCGAACAGCTTCATGAAAGAGAAGAGAACTGAAAAGGCTAAAGGACTGTGCCTGACCGAAGAGTACGCCGTCAGCAGAGGAATAGGGAGATGCAGGACGGGCTCTGCCGGACCCAAAATCCGAGGGGGAAAAAAACACATATCGGTCTATCAGGAGCATGGAAGCCGAAATCTGAAAAAGAAGAATCCAGCGATTAATATTTCAGAAACGGGACCGGGACAACAAGGAAGGAGCGGGGGAAGGGGGACGATCGATGCTCCATGCTCCAACGGGCAAGAAAGTTAACGTAATTCCTTTACGACCATCGCAATGCGCGCAGTGGAACCGGTACGAGGAAAACTTGAGCGCGCTTGAAAGAAACTAAGTAAGGACCCAGAGGGAGAAAAAGGGGGCGCTAGCTCCAAAGTCTCACGGAAAAGGGAGACCAAGCTATTGTCTAAGGAAGAAGAGGAGAAAAACTAAGAAAGCCGAGAAAGATCAGAAAGGCGCCGTCCGAAATAATAGAAGAGCTCTCGTACGTGGAATGGGAAGTTGTACGCAAAAACGGGGCCAAAGGAAAGGACTGATGGTGCCGAGAGTCAGGGGAAGTCCATCAAAGTAAAGAAAAGGAGAGGACTCTTTCTTCTAGGAGAGAAGGGTAACTAACCCTCTTGGACTGGGGCAGACCGGGGCATCCTGAGAGAATTCGCAAGCGTCCTTCGTAAAAACAAAACGAGGAGAAGGAAAGAGGACGGGAGGGAACGCGGGCGGAGGAGAGAGAAGATTAGGGTCGTAGAAGAAGTTGTATCTCGAAGAAAGGACTCGACCCGGTATGAGACATTCTATCGGAGACTTGCTGAGGACGAACAAACCATCGAAGACGGCTCACCGGTGATGGAACTTGAAAAAGGCAGACAAAGGGACCAGAGCGTAAAGGAGCAACGGGGAGGGATCTCCTTGTCTGGGAAAAATTCGAGGCGACCGAAAGGGGCGAAAGCTAATCAGGGAGAGAAAGACGAACCGGCTCCCGCGAGAAGAACAGTTTGCTTTATCGAGACCATTGAGGTGAGTAAGCAAACGAAGAAAGCTAGGACCGTAAGAACTGCAAAAGGGTGAATGGGTCCCGTGCACAGTTTTCGTAAAAGAAACGGTCCCGACGAGGGCGGAGCAGTTGCGGCGCGAGGGAAGCAGAGATCAGGGGGAGGTAAAAGTGGCACAGGGCGATCGTCGAAGAAAGTCGAGGGGGAGGATGAAAATTTGGAAAAATCACTGAAAAAGGGACGGCGCCTTGGGGGGTCTTAGGGGTCGGACCGCAGAGCAATCAAGACTTCGAGGCAGAGCAAATGAAGGCGGAAGCGGAGGCCAAAAGGGGGGGGGGGTCGAACAAAACATCCTCAGAGTCATTCCAGAAGGAGGAAGTCCTTAATCTGCTCCTTGCAGTACGAGGGATCGACGCTAATTTCACTTCGCAAAGGAAGAAAGACAGAAAGGGACTAAAGAGACAAAGCCGAAGACGTCAATGCTGGTAGCTATCTAAGGAAGCGGACTCAGATCTCCCAAAGTGTCGAGACGAACAGGCTCCTAACACTGGAGATGAGAAGAAAGAAAAATCCTTGGTACGACAAAAAAAAAAGGCAACATCCCCTTGAGGGAGGCCGCCTCGAAGAAAGATAGATCTTTAAAAAGCCAACAACTTCGGAGCGAAGAGCGGCCATCAAAGATTAAGCGCGCAAGCCGATTACCAGGGGTGGGGGGGCGCGCATCGAAAATGTGTTCAACACCGAGGGATCGGTGCAGCGCCCTTCCGGCAAAACATTAAAAAGCAGGTTCGTCGGGAAAGAGAGGGGAAATGACTCAGGTTTTCGAGAAAAGGTTTACTTCTCAGGAAGGTCGAGGGGGGTCTTTTTAGGATAAGTTTGCAGTCTATCTGGTGGCCCCTGTTTCGCAATCTTATTAGACTAAATGCAAAAAATGTGGGCTCGCTGGGTGGGCAACGGGAAAAAGGGGGTATGGAGAAGGCGCGGGGGGGGCCCTTGAGTGTCATTAGAAAAAAACCGGAGCATAGAAGGCAAGGATGGAAAGACAAACCCGGCGGCTAACGACAGGCCGGTATGAGGGAATCTGAAGGAAACGAAGTATTAAATAATGAGGGAAGTCGGGAGTCCATGGCATGAACAAGGTCTCTAGGAAAGAGAAAGTTGGGTTCATCCTCGAGCGCTTCTCTCCGCAAGGAAAAAACATAATAAAACAAAAGGGGTTTACGAAGAAAGGAGGGGGGAACAGATAAAGAGAAAACAGGGGGAAAAAGAAAGGCGACGGAAGGGGGATTCTTTTTTGAGGAAACGGCTTCACCAAACCGAACCCGAGGGGGAAACAGTAAGAATTATTTCACCTTGGAACGGGGGGAAAGGGGGGGACGGGGGGATAAACCCGAGAGAGAAAGGTTGTCACAAACTCGCGGCAACTCGTTGATTAAAATGTCCGATCGAAGGGGCCAATCAATGGAGCCAGTGGGAGGGACAAGAACGCGTAAGTGAGTTGCAGCGCGCTAGAAGAAAAATCAATTCTCGATCGAGGAGACTTTATAGGAGGCTAAGTCTGCCACGACCTGCAAGAAGGGGGACGTTCCCTAAAAGATCGAAAAAGGAAAGAAAAGGAAAAAAGGAGAAACTCCCATGCCATAGGAAATAAGGAGGGCAAGGAAACAAGCTAGGGAAAAAAGGAGAGCCTGGTCAATTAAAGCATTGAAAAGACAAAAGAGAGATGCCAGATGTCTGAAAAAGATCAAAACCGCATGTCTATTGGCTGACTGAAAAGCTTGCGATTCTAAGGAGGGTCAAGGGAAGGGAGGGTCCTGAAACGTTAAACGCAATACCGAAACTAGAATGCAGGTCCTCCAAACGTATTCGCTCATAAAGGATAGGAGGCTTGGGGGAAAAGTTATAGTAAAACATGGGGGCGAAAAGGGTAAATAGATGCTTCAAGGGAGAAACAAAGCCGCACAAAGAGAGAAACCAGGTTCCGCAAACCGGGGCACAGGAAAAACGAACAGTGCCATAAACCCCTACAAGGCTGGGATCAAAAGGAGGGAAATAGAGAGTCAAAATCCGTGGAGGGGGGTATGGTAATGGCCGGGGGGAAGAAAAGGGTTTGGCGGAAAAGGGTCGGGGATCAGGTCAGGTGCGGACTTGTGTAGAAAGGCTGATATAAAAAGCGAGCACTTCTAAAAAGGAAAGTGAACAGAGCGTTCGCGGACAGACGCGCCCATAGGCGGCTACCTTCAGGCGAGGAGAGGACGGCGTACCGGCGCGCGGGGACTGCGCCTGGAAAAGAGGAGTGGGCCCGATCGTAAGAGAGGAAGAATAAAGTTTCCGAGGACCTTCCGGGAAGAAGGAAGGTTCTGCGTCTCATGACCCTGATATCAGGTTGGACCGGGAAGAAGGGATGAAGATTATTGGGCAAGAAAAGGGGGGGTGAGGATTAAGGCATCTCGTCATGGGGGGGGGAAGCCGAGGATCAATTCCACGAGCCTGAGCGGCTTTGCGCAAGAAGAAATCAAACACTCAGAAAAGAGAAAGCGAGGTGAGTGCAAAAGGTGGAGAACACAAAGGGCGCACGGCGTTGCAGACACCGGAAAGGCAGGTCTTCCGAAGAGGAAAAGTGAGTTCAGGACGATCAGTACATTGGACCTCGGAAGCGAGGTGAACAATGAGAATCGCGAGCGGCGTGATGAAAAGAAAAAGTCAAAAGGAGGGAAAGGGGCCATCAGGGGCGCAAGACCCTTGGAAGAATGTCAAGGGTGGGAAACCAAACTTTGAAGAAAGGTGCAGGAATAGTCCAAAGCAGTGGACGTCTCAATTTTTTAGACATACCTTCGACCTAATGAAGTGGGAACCAATGAATGTAGGGGAAAGAAAACAGGGGGGGGGGCTTACCGAAAGGGCAGGGGCAATTAGGAGCGCTTTCGCTAGGTCAATTCAGGAAGATCAAGCGTTTAAATCTTGGAAGTTTAGAAAAGAAAGATACAGCATGCCCATACGGTGGAAGCACCCGCGCGGGAAAGGGAAACACTAAAGAAGAGGCCCTGACCTCGAGAAAAGAATTTGGGTAAAAACCACTTTCCATAAAGGGAGGGGAAGGGGTTTGAACGGTCCCGAAAGGACAACAAGAGAAAAAACGAGCCTCAAGCCAGCGAGCCCCTGTTGTGGGAAACTTCTTCGGAAGCGAAAGAGAGAAAAGAAAGGGGGGAAAAGCGGACGCAGCTCAAAGACACAAAGACAAGAGGCAGAACTCTAGTTCAAAGTCGCCTGTAAAAAGCTTCTAAATGCGGAGAAACAGCTTGCCGGGAGGAAGGGGAAGAAGGAAAGAGGGAGGAAAAGCGAGATTTAACGGCGAGGAAAATCTCATAGAGCAGGGGGAATCTGGACGCGATAAAGAACATTTTGGTAGGTCAGCGGAGCTAGGGAGCGCGGCGTCGGGAGAACAGTGCGGAGTCCTGCTGGAGGACAAAAACGTCTGTGCCTTCCTAACGAAGAAGGAGGGCGCTCTTTCGACCCGAACCGGAACGGAAGAAGAAGGAGAGTCAAGAAAAAGAAGGACCTTACGCATTGGCTAGGAAATCTGGCGGGACTCAGGATTTAGACGGGGGAGAGTCTTGGAAGCTCTATTGAAAACTCGAACCTAAGGCATCGGACTGCGGGCCGAACTCTGACCCGAGACGCGTAAGAAGAGGGAAGAGACGCGACGCAAGGAAGGTGGCAAAGGATGAAAAAATCATTGCGATGAAAAGGGGGAAGGGAGGCTTTCGGTCAAGGAAACCGAGGAAAAAAGAAGAAAGAGTCACAGATCGGCCAACACGATTGACCCGATTGCTCTCATGCCCAGAGAGGCGGAGAAGAGGGAGAGAAGGGAAGTGAAACGACCTCTAACCGATCTCGGAAGAGGATCAGAGCAGCACTCTTCCTCCTTTCTTGAGGAGGGGAATATAAAAAACAAACGGTACGGCCATGCAACAACCACGGAACGCCTGCGATAGATGATTCGGAGAGAAGGTCAATAAAAAGGGTAATAAGAGAAATCGTCAAAAACTGGGGAAAATCGCGTCGAGCCCGAGAGGAGGAGAAGGGGGGCCGGCTATTCACCGATTTAATGATGCGCAATAAGCGGCCGGACACAAAACAGAGACATCGACCGCCTTGCGGCATCTCAAACGGCTCAATCCTCATATAAAGAGAGAGAGGGAACATGGCCGGAAAAAAACCAGCACCGGGGCAAGGCTTCAGGCAAAAAGAATCATTTCGACGGAAGAAGAAAAGAGGGCACCATGCAAAAGCTCTCCCAGTTGGAGGAACGTCTGACTCCCCCTGGTAAAGGGGGACTTAATGCCGAATCAGATGGAGATGCAAAACGCCTCGAAGGATGGATCAAGAGAAAAAACCAAAGGGGGAGGGGAAGAAAAATAGAGAAGAAGAGGACAATTGCTTCGCAAGCTCAAAAAAGGAATGTAGGGGCATTAGAAGTGTCATAGGAAAGAGACGACGCTCAGTGAGAGGCTCAGAGTCGAAGACGACTGGAACGGACCAAAAAAGAATCGAAGACGGGAAACAGTGCGCTCGCTTTAAAACGGAAAACTGTCACCGACGCGAAGAGGAGAAGGAAAGAAGGGATGATGGCCGCAAAGCGGTAGCTATGGAAATAAGGGAAACGCCTGGGAAAGACTTCAAGAGTTGCCTTCAAGAAAGAGGAAGAAAGACCAAAAGGGAGCGAACACAGTTTCGGCTAAATGTTGAGAGGACATGTAAAAAGGGAGGTTGGGAAAAAGAAGCATAATCATCCCTTCTAGGTTTTGCATTGCCCAGCACGTGCATTGACCAAAACGCCGCAAGGAGGACAGTGCTCGGATCGCACGGAGAGCGGGGCGACTTCTGAGGGGGAACTCGCCCAATAGGAGTAAATGGCAGGAAATTTCACCGGCAGGGGGGGAAGCCCATCGCTCGATATCTGAGAGGGCACTGAGGGGTTTGGGGCGCAAATCAAAGCAGACAACACGTCAATATATCTCAAGCACCGATAGAGAGCCAGTGAAGTACGCGTAGGAGGAAAAAGGAGTCGAAAAGAGTCTCGGAAAGACAGGGATGGCTGATTTCCGGAGAAGGATGAAGCCCGGGCGAGCCCCCCGGTGTACAAAGAAAAAGAGAAAAAAGGGGGAGAAAAAAGACAAAAGGAGGGAGAAACGCGCGAAAAGAACTTAGAGGCGGGTAGAGCGGAGCGGAAAGAGGACTAGGAAAGCAGGAGTGGAAGACGAACAGCGCGCCAAAAAGCTGGCGCGGGTCGAGGAAAAAGAAAGTCCGGAAAGGAACACAAGCAAGGCCTACAAGTACACTCCTTGATTGGGCAACCGATCAAAAAAGGAGGATCAGTCTCCTAATGTTCCGGGAAAAAGAAGGCGGCATCGCGGCCCGCATCAAGAAAATACTTCCCTCAAGAGGTGCGCAGAAAGATCGGAAGGGGGACGAACAGAGGGGGAGATGGGAGACGTCCCATTAAAAAGGATTACAAAAAAGTGGGAGGGAGGACATCATCGACGTCTACCTTGGTTTGGAGGTACGAATGTTAGAAGCTGCGGCGTATGGGACGGAGTGAGCGGACTTGAAGGTCTTCTGGACCAACGGGTTCGGGACTGGAAAATCGGCGAGGGAACGGAAGAAAAAAAAAACTGAAGGGACGCCACAAAAACAGTGGAGAGGAGGCGGGGGACGCGCGATTGTGGGAAGGTCGGCTTCAGCGTGGGGTGTGACCTTGAGTGGGCAGTTACCATGGAAGGAGGGAGCAGGGGGAAAAAAATATGAAGAAAAACTCTTCGAAACGAGGACAGGGCCGAAGAGGCCTGCGCACGACGAGGCTAAGCCACTCTTACTTAAGGCGCGATAGGCAATAAGAACTAGCAAAAGCTGGAGCAGAGAAAAAGAGGGAGTAAACTCAAGGGAGAAAAAAGAAAGTCTTCGAGAAGAAGGCCAAGGAAACAGCAAACATGGGTCTAGGGGGTCAAAGCTAGAGGAGCCGAGGAAGAATGAAAAAAAGGGAGAGCCATCTCGGGTTGAAACAAAAATAGGCCTCGAAAAAAACGTCGAGGTCACATAAACAGAGGTTGAAAAATAATCCGAAATCTGGCAAATGGTACGACGGGGGAATGGCCGTTTGAAAAAGAGAGGGAGATAGGCTGCACAACTCGAAAGAAAAAAAATCTCTTTGGTTTTTGATTCAAATGTCCGATCGGAGGGGCACTGATCTCTCATTGGTCGAGAAGAAAAGGCACGGAGGGTGAAGGTTCAAGGGAAGAGAGCTATGAGAGAAATAAAAACATTGGACACCAAAAAGGAAACAAATCGAGGGGGGAAAGGGGAGAGGGGGGCTTATGTTGGGAGGTGATGCATGCACACTAGAACACGCGAGTGCCTTAACCGTACAAACTTCGACGCACTGGAAGTCGGAAGAGAATGCACATATCCAATAGACGGTTGCTTACAAGCAGACCAGTCTCTGTGGAAAAGTTAAAAGGTCCCCTGCCAAACGTCCTCTAGTGACAGGAGGGAAGCAAACATGAAAAATTTAGAACGACGGGTTATGACTTTAAAAAAAAAATAAAGCAACGAAATGCGGACAGGGCCTTTGGATTAGGAGAGAAGTCAGCCGTACGAGGAGGACCTAAAGCGCCGGCAGGGCCGCCGACATATTTCAGTCGAAAACGGCGAAGTATCTGAAAAGCAGTAGCAGGGGAGAGGTTGAGAACTTTGTCGCCGGAAGAGGACGTCAGCAAAAGGAAAAAGAAGCAACCCCTGTAACCACGATCCTTTAGTCCCAAACCCAAGGGGCAAATTCGAAACGGGAAGGGACACATGTGCG